>Ga0111539_10000438_pt1 | contig 52558 bp, 54 predicted proteins | sample RhiMethybrSRZTD1_FD_79667 | JGI IMG/M metagenome (GOLD analysis project Ga0111539, IMG submission 79667) | Populus rhizosphere microbial communities from Tennessee, USA - Rhizosphere MetaG P. TD hybrid SRZTD1 (version 2) (version 2) | ecosystem: Host-associated > Plants > Roots > Rhizosphere >... | reverse complement strand
CCTGCGGAGTACCGGTCGGGCGTCGGAGGGGGCATGGCGGACGTATAATCCCGGCCGATGGACTTCCACGCGTTCATGTACGTCACCATCGGCCGGCGCCATGAGTTGGAGCGAGGCATGGCCGGCAAGGATCCCGTGCTGTACCGGCGGATGCTCGATGAGATTGCGGAGTATGCGCGGATCTGTGATGCGACAGGGTGGTCGGGGATTGGGATTCCCGAGCATCATCTGCAGGTGGAGGGGTTCGAGCTAGGGCAGGATCCGGGGCTGATGGCCATGTTCCTGGGGCAGCATGGGCCGCGGCTGCGCATCAATCAGTTCGGGTATGTGCTGCCGACCCACAACCCGCTCCGCGTGGCCGAGCATGCGGCCACGCTCGATCATCTCCTCGGTGGGCGGCTCAACGTGGCCTTCGTGCGCGGCTACCAGGCGCGCTGGTTCGAGAACTACGCCGCCGTCCCCGGCGTGCGCTCGACCGGGCCGTGGAACCGCAAGACCGACGAGGACGCGATGAACCGGGAGCTGTTCGAGGAGTGCGTGGCCATCATCAAGACGGCGTGGACGCACGACACGTTCTCGTTCCAGGGCAAGTACTGGTCGTTCCCGCAGCCGGACCAGCGTCAGCCCCACGAGCACCCGGTCTATCTCAAGTACGGCCGCGGCGTGGACCGGGACGGCACGATCCGCGAGGTGGGCATCGCGCCCCGCCCGCTGCAGAACTCGATCCCTGTCTACTCCGGCTTCACGCACAGCCTGCAGACCTCGCTGTACTGGGCGCGCGAGGGCGGCAAGCCGATCGTGATGGCCGGCGAGATGGATTTCTGCGAGCTGCTGTGGCGGCGCTATCGCGAGGTCGCCGAGTCGCACGGCCGTGACATCCCCCGCGGGGGCGAGGCGGCGTGGGGCGGCTACCTGGTGCTGGCCGACACGAAGAGCCAGGCCGAGGCGTGGGCCGAGGACTGTCTGTGGATGTGGGATTCGTGGTCGGTGCCGTTCGGCCAGGACCGGCCCCCGTTGCTCATCGGCGACGTCGACACGGTCACGCGCATGATCGAGAACGCCGCCGCCCACGTGCCCTTCAACGAGATGTTCCTCCTGTTCGGTCAGGGCATTCTCGAGCCCGACCGCTGCAAGAAGACGCTCGAGCTCTTCGCAGAAAAGGTCATCCCGCGGTTCCGGTAAACGCGGAAGCCGCCGCTGAGCGGCGGGAGAAGGAGAGTCCCATGGCGAAGAACGGCTTCCGGGTAATGGACAGCGACCTGCACACGATGGAGCCGGACGGCCTCTGGGAGACATATCTCGAGGCGCCGTTCAAGAAGTTCGCGCCGCGCTTCACGCGCCGGACGGAGAACGCGCCGAACCAGCCCATCATCGAGATCGGCGACCTGGCCATCGCCGAGATGTCCAAGCGCCCGCGCACTGCGGTGGTCGGCAAGGATCTGCAGCGGCGCGCCTTCGAGCGCCACCCGCACTACGCGATCGCGCACGCCCGGGGCTACGACTCCCAGACGCACGTGCAGGCCATGGACATCGAGGGCATCGACGTGGCCGTCATCTACGGCACGCGCGGCCGCCAGGTTCTGATGCACGACGACCTGGCCCCCGAGGTGGCCGCGGCGCTGGCCCGCGCGCACAACAACTGGACGCGCGACTTCTGCGCCTACAACCCCGAGCGCATGAAGTTCGCCGCGCAGGTCGCCTTTCACGATCCCGTCCTGGCCGCCCAGGAAGCGCGACGGGCCGTGCGGGAGCTCGGCGCGGTCGCGGTGATCGGCAACCCGAATCCCATCAACGGACGGCACGTCCACGATCCCTCGTTCGAGCCGTTGTGGGACACGATCGAGGAGCTCGGCGTGCCGGTCGGCTTCCACCCCACCGGCCAGTCGTCGCTACGCGACGACATCGCGCGCCGCTACGTCGATCAGCCGAACGGACGCGTCATCGGCGTGGCCGGGCGCAATCCCGTCGAGCTCATGTATGCCTTCGCCAGCATGGCCGCCGGCGGCGTGCTCGAGCGCCATCCGCGTCTGCGCTGCGCGTTTCTCGAAGGCACGTGCGGGTGGCTGCCGTGGTGGCTGTGGCGTCTGGACGAGGCGTGGGAGAAGTTCGGCCCCGGCTCCGAGATCCAGATCTCGCAGCTGCCGAGCCAGTACTTCCATCGCCAGTGCTACATCGCGACCGACGCCGACGAGAAAGTGCTCAAGCAGGTGGTGGAGACGGTGGGCGACGACAGCATCGTCGTGTCGACCGACTATCCGCACTCCGATGGCTTGTTCCCCCACGCGATCGAGGAATTCGTGGGGCTGGAGGCTGTGAGCGACAAGACCAAGGCCAAGATTCTCTGGGACAACTGCGCCCGGCTCTACAACCTGGCCGGAGCCTGAGCGGCCGGCACACCGGCGGCGCGCTCAGCTGTTGAGCGCGGCCACCGAAATCTGGGTGCGCATCTTGTCGTCCGGCAACGCGCCGACGCCGGCCTTCATGTTGTCCACGAGGTGCTCGGGCCGGCTCGTGGCCGGAATGACGCAGGTGGCGGCTGGATTGGCCAGGACCCACTTGAGCAGGAGCTGAGCCCAGCTCTCGCAGCCGATCTCGCTCGCCCACGCCGGCAGCGCCTTGCCGCGGACGCGCTGGAACAAGCTCCCCTCGGAGAACGGCCGGTTCACCAGCACCGCGATGCCGCGCTCGGCGGCCAGCGGCAGGATGCGACGCTCAGCCTCGCGCTCGCCGACCGAGTAGTTGACCTGGAGGAAATCGAGCGGCTCGCTGCGGAGCACGCGCTCCAGCTCGTCGTACGCGCTCGCCGTGTAGTGGGTGACGCCCACGTAGCGGATGCGGCCCGTCTGCTTGAAATCCCGGAGCGTGCGCAGCTGGGTCTTCCAGTCGAGCAGGTTGTGGATCTGCAGCAGGTCCAGGCGCTTGGTCCGGAACCGGCGGAACGACTGCTCGATCTGCGCCACGCCGGCCTCGCGGCCGCTCGTCCAGACCTTGGTGGCGAAGAACAGCTTGTCGGTGACGGCGAGCTCGGCCGCGAGGTCGCCGGCCACCGATTCGGCGGTGCCGTACATCGGCGAGGAGTCGATCACGCGCCCGCCCAGCTCGACGAACCGCTGCAGCACCGTCTTGAGCGGTGCCCGCTCGGCCGACGCGGGCCCGACGTCGAACGTGCGCCAGGTGCCGAGCCCGACGACGGGGATCGCTTCGCCGCTGGACGGAATGGGACGGGTCAGGATCGATGAGGCTGCCCGGGCAGGCGAGGGTCCGGCGGCGGCCGCCGCCATCAGTCCGAGCACCGTTCGCCGCGTGAGCGGCTCGCCAGCGAGCTCATGTCCCATGTCCCACGGTATACCATCCCATTTGATAGCATGACCTCACGGAGGTGGGACCATGGGCATGTCCCTCGAGCAGTTCGCAGCCGAGTGCCGCCGCATCCTCGAGAGCACCCCGGGGCCGGCCGGAAGGAAGAAGGTCGGCGCCGTCGTTCAGGAGATGCTGAAGGACGACGCCTTCGTCGCCAAGCACGTCGGCGACGACGTCCCCGAGCGGAAGATCCTCTACGAAGACCCCACGCTCGGTTTCTGCATCCTCGCGCACAACTACTCGGGCGCGAAGGAGAGCCAGCCGCACGATCACGGCCCGTCGTGGGCCATCTACGGCCAGGCGCGCGGCGAGACGATCATGAGCGACTGGACGGTGCTCGAGCCGGCGACCGAAGCCAAGGCCGGCAAGGTGAAGCACGCGCGCAGCTATCCGCTCAAGCCGGGTGACGCCCACGTTTACAACGAGGGCGACGTCCACTCGCCGCGGCGTGAGGGGCCGACGAAGCTGATCCGCATCGAGGGCACCAACATGTCGAAGGTCAAGCGGCTGTCGTTCGAGAAGGCCTGAGATGCCCCGCCGGCTCGCCGCCCTGCTCGTCAGCCTGCTCATGGGCCTGGCCGTCACGACGGCCGACGCCCAGGTCCCGACGCGCGTGCGCGGGACCATCACCGCCGTCGACGGCAACGCGATGACGGTGCAGGATCGCCAGGGCCAGACCCTGAAGGTCCTCCTGACCGACAAGACGGCAGTGGCTGTGGTGCACGCGATGAAGCTCTCCGACATCAAGCCGGGCGACGGGCTCGGAACTACCACGCGGCCCGGGCCGGGCGACGCCCGCACCGCGCTCGAGGTCCACGTGTTCCCGGCCAGCATGCCGGTCCCCAACGAGGGCCACCGGCCGTGGGATCTCGAGCCGGACTCCATGATGACCAACGCGAGGGTCACCGCGGTCGTGCAGTCGACCAACGGCCGCGAGCTGACCCTCACCTACAAGGACGGCTCGCAGAAGATCATCGTGCCGGAGGGCACGCCGATCGTGACCGCGATGCCCGCGGATCGCTCGGCGCTGAAGCCGGGTGAGACGGTGTTCTTCGGGGCCGAGAAGGCGGCCGACGGCACGCTGACGCCGACGGGACGCATCCAGGTGAGCAAGGACGGCGTCAAGCCGCCGATGTAAGCACGGAGATCAGACGCCGAAGAAGGCGCGCAGCTCGCGGTACGTCTCGTCCGGCGCCTGCTCGGCCGGGTAGTGTCCGCACGGCAGCGCGATACAGCGCACCAAGTTCGTGGCGTACCGGGCCCACGCCTCGTCGTAGCTGTAGAACTTGGAGGTGTGGCTCCGGCCGCCCACGATCACCAGCAGCGGACAGGTGATCGCACGACCGGCCTCGAGGTCCTTCGTGTCCATCTCGTAGTCGATGGTGGCGCCCGCGCGATAGTCCTCGCACACGCCGTGGATGTTCTCGGGCGTGCAGCACCGCACGTACTCGCGCAGCGCCTCCTCGCTGATCCCGCCCTTACCGAGACCCTGAGATCCGAGCTTCAGCCGGATGTAGTACTCCTCCTTGCCGGCCAGCAGCTGCTCGGGGAAGTCGTAGGGCTGGGCCATGAACGCCCAGTGGTAGGCGTTGAGCGCCCATTCGCGCGAGGTGTGGGTCCACACGTGGTGGGTCGGCAGGATGTCGATGCAGGAGAGCTTGAGCACGCGGTCCGGATGATCGAGCGCCATCCGGTAGCCCGTGCGCGCCCCCCGGTCGTGACCGGCCACCATGAACCGCGGAAAGCCGAGCTGCTCCATCACCTCGACCTGGTCCTGGGCCATGCGCCGGAACGAGTAGTTACTGTGATCGGGGAGTCCACGCGGCTTGGTGCTGTCACCGTAGCCGCGCAGGTCCGTCGCCACGACCGTGAACTCGGTCGCCAGCCGCGGAGCCACGAGGCGCCAGTGGATGTGCGTCAAAGGATTGCCGTGGAGCAAGAGCAGCGGCGGCCCGGCGCCACCCACCACGCCATGAATCGTCACGCCCGGATCGCTGGTGGTCAGATCGAAACGTCGAAAGCCCTCGTACATCACCCCTCCGCGTAGCGCTGCGTCACCAAGAGCTCCCAAGGAAACCGAGGGGCGCCACGGCTTCGCCGGGGCGTCCCGAGCCGCCCCGGGGGGCTTGGGGGGCCCGTTCGAGGCCCCCCATTTCTAATGCCCGGCGAGGCCGGGGATCGACATCACGAGGTGCAGGTAGCCGCCGAGCTCGTTGATCTTCCGCATGTCATGCGCCAGGAACGCCGCCCGCTCCTCGTTGGATAGGTCGAGGTCCGCGAGCGCCTCGGCGCCGTTCGCCACGAAGCGGGCGCGAAACGCCTCGTCCTTCTTGAGCCGGTAGAGCAGGCTGTTGACGGCGTAGCGGCTCACGGCAGGCTCCACTCGACGGCCGCCAGGTTGATCCTCGGAAGCTCGCCAAAGTAGCGGACGGCGGCCCGGGCCGGCGTCACGGCGCCCAGCAGGACCATCCAATTGAGGAATTCGTGACTGCCGCTCTTGTGCAGCTCGTCGGCGGTCAGCTCTTGCAGCGGGCCGTGCTCGCCGGTCTCCATCCAATGGATGAGCTTGCGGTCGAAGACCGTGTCGGTCTCCCCCACGCGCGGCAGCGAGAGCTCGGGGAAGTGCGACAGGCCGCCGGTGGCGATGATCCCCACGTTCCATGGGCTCCGTGCCACCACCCGCGCGATGTGCTGACCGAAGGCGAAGCACCGCCGCGCCGTGGGCTGGGGCGCGACGAACGCGTTCACGAAGATCGGCACCAGCGGGGGGATGGGCCGCGGGCCGTGCAGCGTGTTCACCGGACTCAGGAACGCGTGATCGACCGGCGCTTCCCACGACAGGGCCAGATCGAATCCGGCCGCCACTCCCTGCGCGAGGATGGCGTTGGCCAGCTCCTCGTGCAACGGATACTCGATGGGCATGTGATCGAGCACCTTGTCGAACGCCTCGGCGTGGTCCTGGGCCATGCGCTGCACGCTGCGGCCGATGCGCACGCATATCGCCGGCACGCAGTTGAAGGAGAACGCATTGAGATGATCGTCGGCCACGACGATCAGGGCGTCGGGCTGCCGCGCCGACAGCCGCTCCCCCATGAGAGCGATCTCGGCCATGACCTCCACGACCGTCCGCCGCCCCACGGCTCCACACGCCCGATCGTAGTAGTCGGGATCGAGCACGTGCGACATCGCCCCGGCGAATACGATCCGTCCCATAGGTCGACACTCCTCGCCGCAACTATAGGACATCTTGGAAGTCTCCGCGTGGTCGCCGGGCTGACCTTCCGAACGGCTGGTCGCTCGAACGTACTAAGACGAAGGTCCAATAGACCCGCTTGCTATGCTCGCAGAACATGCCTGATGCTCTGGACTGTGGGAATACCCGGGCAATCGAGGCGCTGGGGCATCGTTTTCGCCGCCGTGCTCCTCGTGCTTGGAGGGACAACACTTCCGACCTCGGCAAATCCTGCCGAGGAGACGCCGGCACATCCCCTCGCGGACCAATCGCGCGAGTTCACCCTGCTTCCCCAGAACCCGTCCAGCGGCTGGTTCCCTGTGCCCTGGCTCCTGGATCAGCGCGGGCTGAAGCACTTCGCGCTCGTCGCGGTCGACGACCCCGACGCCGCAGCCCCGCCCGGGCCCGACTGGGTCGGGCTTGGACGCGATACGGCCTTCCTCATCGGGTATCAAGTCGTCGCGGTCGGCATCCTCTTCCTGCTCCCTGAAGACGTCTCCAACTGGGACGGCAAAAGCCACGGGGCCGGTCAGTGGGTTCACAACGCGAGCCGGCCCACGTTCGACGAGGACGGGTGGCCGATGAACTACATCGCTCACCCGCTCGTCGGCGCCACGTACTACATCCGCGCCCGGGAGCGCGGCTTCGGCCCCTGGTCTTCCTTCGCCTACTCGGCGTTCGCGTCCGCAGCCTATGAATTCGGCGTCGAGTCATTCTTCGAGAGGCCGTCGATTCAGGACCTGATCGTCACTCCCATCGGCGGTGCGCTGGTCGGCTACTTCGTCTTCGAGCCCATCCGGGCTTGGATCAAGGCCAAGCCGGAGCGGGCCTGGTACGACCATGTCGGCCTCTTTCTGACCGATCCGCTCGGCGGGCTTAACGGCGTGTTCGAGCGCTTGTTTGGGATCAAATCTGACGTCCAGGTCGGTCTCAAGCCTCCGATCGCCGTCCAGCGGGATCGCCCGGTGCGTCAATCGGGCTTCGGTCTCGAGATCAGCCTGGCCTGGTAGTCCTCCGCCAGGCCTACTGGAGCCCGTCGACCTTCCCGGGCTGCAGAGGTAGACTGGATGTGCCGGCCTACATGGGGTCTCCCGTAAATAAGCGGCAGGCCGGGTACGTCAAAGCAGATGGAGGAGTACCGATGAAGAAGCTGACGGTGATCTCGCTGGTCGCCGTGGTCCTGCTTCTCGCGACCGCTGAGCCGAGCCTGGCCTGGCGGGGTGGAGCCTGGCGGGGCGGGGGATCGCGTGTCTTCGTCGGAGTCGGTGTGGGGCCGGGGTGGGGCTGGGGGTATGGGCCCTACTGGGGCTACCCGTACTACTACTATCCGCCGCCGTACTACTCTTATGGCCCGCCCACGGTCGTCATGCAGCAGCCTCCGACGTACGTGCAGCAGGAGGTCGCGCCGCTCGCCCCGGCCGAGCCGCCGGCGCCCCAGGCGTACTGGTACTACTGCAGCAGCACCAAGGCCTACTATCCGTCCGTGCAGACCTGCACGGAGCCCTGGGTCAAGGTTCCACCAAGGCAGGAATAGATGCGCGCCGCTGCCGCGCTCGTCGCGGTTTCTGGACTGCTGCTGACCGCGTGCGCCACCGTCCCGGCTGGCCCCAGCGTGATGGCGTTGCCGGGCACAGGGAAGACCTTCGAGCAGTTCCAGGGTGACGACGGCGCCTGCCGCCAGTGGGCGCTGCAGCAGTCCGGCGTTGCGAGCGACGCCGCAAACCACAGCACCGCCAGCAGCGCCGTCGTCGGCACATTGCTGGGTGCCGCAGCTGGTGCCGCCATCGGTGCGGCAGCCGGCAATCCAGCGCTGGGCGCTGCGGCGGGAGCCGGCTTTGGCCTCTTTGCTGGTGGAACGTCCGGTGTTGCCAACGCGCAGTCGGCCTACGGCACGGTTCAGGGCCGCTACGACGCGGCCTACGTGCAGTGCATGTACGCCTATGGCAACCAGGTCCCCGTGAGTGGGACAACCCGAGCCGGGTATCGGGCGGCGGCACCGGCGAGCAGGGCGCGCCCTGCCGCGCAGCTTCCCCCTGGCGTTCCGCCGCCGCCGGTCGGAACACCGCCACCGCCGCCACCTCCGAGCAGTAGCCCGACGCAACCCCCGCCACCGCCCGCGGGAGCGCCGCCGCCTCCTCCTTCCCGCTAGCTGCCCCTCGGGTTCCCTGGCGTCGGGCTTGCACCCGTACGTCCAGGAAGACTCACGAGGAGGCTTACGACGATGAGTTCTCGTGTGACCAACAGCATGCTTGGATTTTCTCTGCTGGCGCTCGTGGTCAGCGGCTGCGGGACGGCAACCGGAACCGCGGTCGGCGCAGGCGCGGGCGCGGCGATCGGTGCGGGCACCGGCTATGGGGCCGGCAAGGGCGCGTTGATCGGCGCCGGTGTCGGAGCCGTCGGCGGCGCGATCTATGACGTCACCAAGCACAACAACTGAGGAGAAGGCTCATGAACCGTTGGCTAACACTCACGGCTGGCGTCGTGACCACCGCCCTGCTCTGCACAGGGCTGGCGTTTGGTCAGCAGAAGCCCGCCGAGTGCAACACGAAGGCACCGGAGAAGGTCGAGGGTCGGGTCGTCAGCGTGGATCAGAACGCGGGCAAGATGACGATCCGCGACAAGAGCGGCGCGACCCACGAGTTCCAGGCATCGAAGGAGACGCTGGCGGAGATGAAGGCCGGCGACACCATCGAGGCCAAGCTGCGCAAGGCCCCCAACTGCTGATCGTTCTCAGCGCTGGCGAGTGAGCTCGCGGACCCTGTGCGCGGGGTCGGCTTCGGCCAGGACCGGCGCGGGCGTTCCCGTGTGCAGGTAATCCGCGAGTAGCTTGCCCGCCATCGGCCCACGGCCGAAGCCGGACGAGGCCAGACCGCTCACGATCCACACGTGCTCCCGCGCCGCGATGCGGCCGATCAGGGGTTTGCCGTCGAGCGGGAACGGCATGAGTCCCGCCCAGGTTCGCGCGATCGGCAGCTCGGCGACGAACGGGAGCACCTCCGCCGCGTGAGCGCGGTTGACCTCGATGCCGGTCGGATCGGGCGTCGTCGTCCAGCCCGCCAGCTCGCGGTCGCCGCCGAAGATGATCTCGCCGTTCCGGCGCTGACGGCCGTAGAGATGCCGCGTGACGCGCCGGCCCCCGCGGATCGTCAGATAAGGCGGCGCCTGGCCGGGATCGACGTGCCAGGCGTGCGCGGACTGCGCCGAGGAGATCGTCTGGAAGATGCTCGGCGTCACCGGCGCCGTCGCCCACATCTGGCCACGCACCGGGACAATCGGAATCTCGAGATCCAGCATCGCGCCGAGCGGGCCACACCAGGCGCCGGCGGCCAGGACAAGCTCGCCGGCGGTGATCGTGCCGCGCAGCGTGTGCGCGACGAATCCCGCGCCGGCGCGCGACTCGAGCGCGGTCACCTCGTGCTGGGTCAGCACACGGGCCCCGCGGCGTTCCGCGAGCGTCGCGAACGCCCGCGTGGCCTTCTGCGGATCGGCCTGGGACCGGAGGGGCGAATACATGGCGCCGAGCAGCGACGGCGCGAAGCGCGGCTCGATGCCGCGGGCCTCGCGCGTGGTCAGCAGCTCGACCTGGTGGCCGCGGTCCCGTCGAGCCTTCACCTGATCGCGCACGAGCTCGTATTGCTCGGGCGTGTGGATCGCCTGCACGGCGCCCGAGCGACGGAACTCGACGTCCTCGCCCAGGTCGAGCTGAACCGCCTCGAAGATCTCGACGCTGCCGGCGGTGAGATAGGCCTGAAGATCCGGACGCTCGCCCCAGCCGATGGAGTCGATGGCTCCCGCGTTCACACCGGAGGCACCTGACGCGATCTCGCCCCGCTCGAGGAGCACCACCCGGCGCCCGTGACCGGCGAGATGAAAGGCCGCTGACGCTCCCGCGATGCCCCCACCCACGATCAGGATCTCTGTCTCGATGGTCACGTTGTGCCTCCTCTGGCGGCCGAGTGTGATCGCTGGGCCCGTTCCGGTCAAGATCAGTCCGCCCTGACCAGGACCTGACCGCCGCAGGCTCGCCGGGCCGAAGAAACTCCCGTATCTATCGGCGATTTAAGCGATTCCGTAGCTATTTCGGAAGCCCGGGTGTGGCACGGCGCCGGCCACTTTTAGGGGACCGTGCAACTGATCGTGACCGTCGTCGTCTGTGTGCTCGCACCCACGGTCTACACGCTGCTTTCGCTCGCCAGCGTGGTGCCGATGACCGTCCCTATCTTCCTGGGCTGGCTCGTGTGGCTCCAGGCCGTGCACGTGGTGGCCGGTGTGGCGCTGTGGCGGCGTCGGGCCACGCTCTCGACGCGGATCAAGGCCGCGCTGCTCTCGTGGGGCGGACTGGCCGTCTGGTACTGGCTGCCCGCTCCCGTGTACTTCGTGCTGACGATGAACCTCGACGAGCTGCAGGTCGCCTGGACGGCGCTGACGTTCTTCTGGGAGGTTCCCGTCGTGGGCGGCGCATTCGTGCTCGCGGCCCAGCGTCTCTATCCCGCGCGCGCCCATCGCGGCCAGGACCGCGATCCGGCTCTGCGGTATCGCGAGGTGATGCGCTACCCGACGCTGGTGGCCGGGCTCCTGTTCGTGTTCACGCTGGCCGGCTACGCCCTCGGCACGCTGCAGCTGCGGATCTTCGCCGCACTGCCGCCGATCGAGCAGGTCAAGAACCTCTCGCACGGCATCGTGATCTCACTGCTGCTGGCGGTGTTCTACTACCTGGCGCTCGATCGCATGCTGGAGCCCGCCCGCACGCGCATCGCCCGCGAGGCTGGCGTCGGCGTCATGGTCGTCCGCACGGTGGCCGGCCGGATCCTCGGCGTGACCCTCGTGGTGGCGATCAGCGGCTTCGCCCTCAGCAGCCTGTTCGTGCTCAGGCGTTCCAGGTCATGGTCCGCAAGAGCGCGACCACGACCCTCACCCGCGATCTCGCCCAGCTGGCCGACTCGCCCGATGCCGGCCACCAGCTCGGCGCCGTGCCCCGCTGGGGCGAGCGCGGACAGCTGCGGCTGGTGCACGCGGGCGAGGAGCTCCCGCCGCCGACTTTGCCCCGGCCACCCTGGGTGACCTCAACTATCACGTGCTGGTGGCGCCCTCCGCCGAGGACGCGGTGACCGTGTACGACGCGCACGCCGGCGAGGTCGCGCTGGTGCTGACCGATCTGGTGATGCCGGGCATGGGCGGGATCGGTCTGCTGCGTGCGCTCCGGGAGCGTGCCTGCCGCGCGCCCATCGTGATGATGTCCGGCTACGTGGGCGAGGCCGCCAGCGAGACGATCACCGGCGTCAGCGCGTGGGTGCAGAAGCCCGTGTCGGCGCGCCGACTCGGCCAGATCATCCAGGAAGCGCTCACCGCCCCGGTCTGATCCCCGCCCGAACGCTTGGACCCTTGGGGTACGATGGAGCGGCCATGAAGCGGTATCGCTTCGCCGCCTTCTGGGCCACCGTGCTCATCGTCCTCGGCATGCTGCTCGCGCTCGGCGGCCTGGTGTTCGCCGCCGCCGCGGTCGCGCTCGACATGCCGTGGGGCAGTCTGACCGGCCAGGCCGTGCTCGAGCGCGCGCTGGCCGCCGTGGTCCTCGTGATCTCCGGCTTGCTCGCCGGCGCGCCGTTCATCGTGCTGGGCGAGATGATGCGGCTGTTCATCGACCTGCGCCGCCTCGCCTCCCGCCAGCATCGACTCCTCCGCCGCATGGCTCGCCGCGCCGACCAGGTGTCGGGTCACGCCCCGACGGTCTCGTCGGCCGCCGAGCGCCTGCTTCCCCGCCGACCGTAAACCGGGGCGCCGCCTCTCGCGTGGTAGGCTGATCGCGTCGCGCTCGACGCGGAGGACGATCGATGAAGATTCACGACGTCACGCTCACGCTGTTTGCCTGGAGCAACATTCCGCCCACGACCTACGGGCGACACACGGGCCGTTTCGAAGGATCGAGCGAGCTCGGCCTGCTGACGCTGCGCACCGACGAGGGCCACGAGGGCCACGCCTTCCTCGGCTCGGCGCAGCGCAGTGCGACCATGGACGCGCCGTCGCTGCTCCGCTTCCTCAAGCCCCTGGTGCTCGGCCAGGATCCGCTGGACCGCGAGCGGCTGTGGCAGGCGATGTGGCAGCGCAGCCGGGCGACGACGCTCCGCGCGATCGGCGCCATGGACGTCGCGCTGTGGGATCTCGGCGGCAAGATCGCCGGCCTGCCGATCCATCGCCTGCTGGGCTCCTACCGCGACCGCGTGCCGGCCTATGCGTCCTCGGCCGTGCTGGCCTCCAAGGAGGACTACGCCGAGGAGGCCGCGCGCTTCAAGGCGAGCGGATGGAGCGCCTACAAGATTCATCCGCCGACCGATCCGGCCACGGACATCAAGGTGTGCGAGGCCGTGCGGCGCGCGGTGGGCGACGACTACACGATCATGCTGGACTCCACGTGGGCCTATCAGTACCCCGAGGCGCTGCGGGTGGGGAAGGTGGCCGAGGCGCTGGGATTTTACTGGTACGAGGATCCCCTGGCCGACGACGATCTTTATAACTACGTGAAGCTCAAGCAGCAGCTGTCGATCCCGATCCTGGCCACCGAGTACGCCCCGGGCGGCTTCACCGCGCTGGCGCCGTGGATCACCTACCAGGCCACCGACTACCTGCGCGGGGACGTGGCGGTGAAGGGCGGGATCACGCCGCTGGTGAAGTCCGCGCACCTGGCCGAGGGCTTCCACATGAACTTCGAGATCCACCACGGCGGCAACTCGCTGAACAACGTGGCCAACATCCACGTGATCATGGCCATCCGCAACTGCGAGTTCTTCGAGGTGCTGCTCCCGGCCGGCGCCCAGAAGTACGGGCTGACCCAGGACATCGAGGTGGACGCGCACGGTCTCGTGCACGCGCCCTCGGGCCCGGGCCTCGGCGCCGCCATCGACTTCGATCTCATCCATCGCCAGACCACCACGGTCCTGAGTTGATTCCCGTCAGCAAGGAAAGGAACGACATGCATCGGTTCGTCATCACCGCACTGGCCCTGTTCATCGCCGCCGCGCCCGCCGCGGCTCAGGAGCTGAAGACCGACCAGGACAAGGCGCTCTACGCCATCGGGGTCTCGCTGAGCGAACGGCTGGGGCCCTTCGCGCTGACCCCGGCCGAGGTCGAGCTGGTGAAGGCGGGGCTGGCCGACGGCATCGCCGGGAAACCGAAGGTCGAGCCGCGCCAGTACATGAACCAGATCCAGGAGCTGCGGACCTCGCGTGCCGCCACGGTGGCGGCCGCCGAGAAAAAGGCGGGCGAGGGGTACCTGGCCAAGGCGGCGGCCGAGCCGGGCGCCAAGCGCACCAGCTCCGGTCTCATCGTCAAGACGCTGACCGCCGGCACCGGCCCCTCGCCCAAGGCCACCGACAAGGTGAAGGTGCACTACCACGGCACGCTGACGGACGGCACCGTGTTCGACAGCTCGGTGCAGCGTGGTCAGCCCGCCACGTTCCCGCTCAACGGCGTGATCAAGTGCTGGACGGAGGGTGTGCAGCAGATGAAGGTGGGCGGCAAGAGTCGGCTCGTCTGTCCGCCCGATCTCGCGTACGGCGACAGCGGTGCGCCGCCCCGGATCAAGCCCGGCTCCACGCTCGTCTTCGAGGTCGAGCTGCTCGAGATCGTTCCCGAGTAGTCACGCCGGCCTTTCGTGCCCGAGCTGCCCGAGGTCGAGGCCGCCTGCCGCGTCACCGCGGCGCTGGCGGTGGGCCGCCGCATCGTGGGCGTGTGGTGCGCCGACGATCCGATCGTCTTCGAGGGCGTCACGCCCCGGCGGGTGACCGCCGCCCTGCGCGGCCGTCGCGTCCGAGCGGTGCGACGCCACGGCAAGCACTTCTGGCTGGAGCTCGACGGCCGGCCCTGGCTCCTCGTCCACTTCGGCATGACGGGCGGCGTGCACGTCCCGCAGCGCCCGAGCGTGCGCCTGAAATCCTCGCGTGGTGCGCCGCCGCCCGGCTGGCCGCCGCGCTTCGTCAAGCTCCGGCTGACGTTCGACGACGGCGGCGAGCTGGCCATCGCCGACGGACGGCGATTGGGACGCATCCGGCTGCGCCACGATCCCCGCCGGGAGCCCCCGCTGACCGGTCTCGGCTTCGACGCCCTGCGTGAGCTGCCGCCGCCCGCCCGCTTCCACGAGTTGCTCACCGCGCGCGCCTCGCCGATCAAGGCCGTGCTCCTCGATCAATCGTTCGCTGCCGGCGTCGGCAACTGGATTGCCGACGAGGTCCTCTACCAGGCCCGCATCGCCCCCAACCGCCCCGCCCGCTCGCTGCGTCGCCTGGAATCCGCACGCCTGCGCTCCCGCCTCCGCGCCGTCCTCTCGACGGCAGTGCGCGCCCGCGCCGACAGCGACCGCTTCCCCAAGACCTGGCTCTTCCACCACCGATGGGACCACGACCCGCTCGCCCGAACTGCGGCCGGCGCGCAACTCCGCTGGGAGACGATCGGCGGCCGCACGACCGCCTGGGCCCCTTCACTACAGAGATAGCCTCCGCCTTTTCCTGAACGAAGGCGTGTCCCCGGCGCGGGTGGCGCTGGGGGCTGGCCCTGCGCGTGAGCCCGCGGGCGCGCCATCATGGCGAGCCGTCGTCGCCGTTGAGAGCGCAGGGTTCGGCGAGCGAGCCGCCGACGATTCAGTTGGCCACGCCCGAGCCCCCTCTGGGGGATGGGGGGCCGAAGCGAGCCGGACCCGGAGCGATCTACGGCGACAGGCGAGCCATGCGGGCGCGCCCGCGGGCTCACGCGCAGGGCCAGCCCGCGGCGCCAGGCCCCGCGCCGGGGACGCGCCTTCGTTCAGGAAAAGGCGAACGCTAGACCGGCGTGCGCCCGGCGACCGCGCGGACGTGTCGAGGCGCAGCGAGCCACATCGCCACTGCGGAGATGACGCTTGCGAGCATCGCGACCCAGAAGGCGAGTGCGTAGCTGCCGGTAGCGTCGTGGATGATGCCGGCGACCCAGGGGCCCAGCGCGGCGCCACCGGTCGAGAAGAGCGACAGCGTGCCGAAGACCGCGCCGTAGTGGCGACCCTGAAAGATCTCGGCGGGGATTGCGCTGTAGACGGAAGCCAGACCGTAGCCGAGCAGCCCCTGCACGCCGACCATCGCGTAGAGCAGCGCCGGTGTGGGGTAGTAGCGCATGACGAGCAGCGCCGTGTAGCAGAGCGCGAAGCCGACGCTCGAGAGTGTCCAGACCCACTCGCGACCGATGCGATCGGACAGATAGCCCAGCCCGATCTGCCCGGCGATGCCCGCGAAGCCGACCAGACCGAGCGCCCAGGCGGCGAGGCCGGGCTGAAAGCCGATGTCGATCAAGTATTTCGTCTGGTGCACCTGGACGGCGTACCAGGTGAAGAGTCCGCTGAGAAAGCCCAGCGCGATCCACCAGAAGCGCGCGGTGCGCACGGCCCGGGCCAGCGTCCAGTCGGTGGATGCCCACGCCGGGTCCACGACGTTCGCGGGATGCGCGCGCGCCGCGGCGTCGGTGACCGCCGCGTCGCCGTCGGGAAGGAGCCCGAGATCTTCCGGCCGGCGGCGCTGGAGCAGGTTGAGCGGCACCAGCGTCAGCGCCACCACGGCGGCCGCCGTCCAGCACGCGCGTCGCCAGCCTCCGCTGGCGATCAGCGTCTGCAGCCACGGCATCATGACGATCGAGCCCACGCCGACGCCGGAGAACGCGATGCCGATGGCCAGGCCGCGCCGGCGCACGAACCAGTTGGGCAGAAACACCGCGTGGCCCGTGTAGCCGCACGCGATGGTGCCGCTGGCGACGAGCACGCCGAGCGTGAGATAGAGGTGCCACGGCTCGCGCACCAGCGGCGCCAGCGCCAGGCCGGCGGCGAGGCAGAGGGCGCCGAGGCCCATCACCCAGCGCGGGCCGCGCCGGTCCATGAAGCCCCCCATCCAGGGCGTGAAGACCGTTGAGGCCAGAAAGCCGACGGAGAAGGCGCCGGCGGTGACACCCCGCTCCCAGCCGAACTCGTCGAGGATCGGGGGAAACAGGAGCGAGAACGCCGTGCGGGCGTTGATGGCGAGGGCCATGGTGACGAACGCGATGCCGACCACGACCCAGCCGTAGAAGAAGGGAGGGCGCACCGGCGCATTCTAGCGCGCTGGAGCGGCGGCGGAAGCGCTGGACCGATCGCGTAGACTGTCTGGCGGCACGGAGGAGGGACGATGAGCGGAGTTCGGTTCGATCACATTGCGATCGCCGCACGGCGCATGGCCGATGGCCCGGCGGTGCTGGTCGGGGCCCTCGGCGGTCGTCCGACCGGCGACGGTGGACCGTCCGGCGCCTACACGTGGGGCCACTGGGGCTTCGACGGCGGCGGCCGGCTGGAGATTCTCGAGCCGCTCGGCGACGACAGCTTTCTGCATCGTTTTCTCGCCGGACACGGTCCCGGCGTCCACCACGTCACCTTCGTCGTGCCGACGCTGCAGCACGCGTGCGATCGCGCCGTGGCGCAGGGGTATCGGATCGTCGGCTTCGACGATTCGGATCCCGGCTGGGCGGAGGCGTTCCTGCACCCCAAGGAGGCGCTCGGGATCGTGGTGCAGATCGTGGAATCGCGCGCCTCCGCCGGTACGCGGCCGCCGTGGCCGGCGCCCGCGGGGCCGTCGTCAGCGCCGCCCCCGGTGACGATCGTGGGACTCCGGCTGCGCGCGCGTTCCGTCGAGCGCGCCGACACGCAATGGCGTCTGATCTTGCAGGGGGTCCGACACGCGGACGCCGGCGGCGCCCTCGTGTATCGCTGGCCCGGCTCGCCGATGCGCATTGCCGTCGACGTCGATCCGGCGGCGGAGGAAGGCCCCGTGGCCATCGAATACGCGAGCGATCATCCCGTGACGCTGGCCGCGACGCCCCACCCGGTGCTGGGCGCCACGTTCCGCCGGGTGGCGTCGTGAGCGACGAAGGCCGCGAGGTCGAGCAGCGCGTCGTCTCCGTGCTCGACCGGCTCGGCGTGCCGTACGAGCTGCAGCCGATCGATCCCGCGTTCGCCGACACCGCCGCCTACTGCGAGAAATATGGCGTGGCGCTCGACCGGGCGGCGAACACGCTCGTCGTCGTCGCCAAGAAAGAGCCGCGTCGCTACGCCGCCTGCGTGGTGAAGGCGACGACGCGCCTGGACGTCAACCACGCGGTGCGCCGGCTCCTCGACGCCTCGCGCATCTCGTTCGCGTCGGCCGACGAGACACGCGCGCTGACCGGAATGCTGCTCGGCGGCGTGACCGTCTTCGCGCTCCCGGATGACCTTTCGGTCTACGTGGACGACAAGGTCATGGCGCACGACTGGGTGATCCTCGGCAGCGGCAGCCGCTCGTCCAAGGTGAAGGTCTCGCCCGAGGTGTTGCGGCGGCTGCCGGGCACGCAGGTGGTGCCCGGACTCAGCGTCGGTCCGTAGCGCTCTTCAGATCACCGGCCAGACGTCGGACGGCGACCGGGGGAAGAGCGCCTCCAGCAGCGCGCGCGCCTCCTGGGTCCGCACCACGCAGTCGGGGAACGCGGCCTCCAGCGCTTCGAGCGAACGGAAGCCAAACAGCAGCTGAAGAAACGTCAGGTCGGGGAACATCGCCAGCGGCCGGCGCGGATCGCTCGACGCGCGGCCGAACTCGAGCCCCTGCACGGTGATGGCCGGCTCCCACGCTTCCACCGTCTTCAGCGCGCCGCGCTCGAAGGTCAACCGGACCCCATCGCGGTAGAAGCCGAGCGTCAGCGCGCCGCTGTGTCCCGCGCACGACGAGGCGGCCAGGCGTCGCTCGAGGACGGGCGTCACCGTGCGCAGGAATCCGCGGACGTCGGGCACCCGCGCGTACCAGGCATAGCCATCGTCCCGCTCCTTGAAGCGGTACACCCGGTACAGCGGATGGTCGTACGGGAGGAACCAGAAGCTGATCGCGCCGAACCGGGCCCCCGGTGAGGCGGCCGCCATCGCCTCGCCGCTCTGCTTCAGGTCGTGCAGGGACGCGAGCCAGGCCTCGCGCCACGACACGCCCTCGACGACCTCGAAGCCCATGACGGCCAGATTCGCGCCGAACAGTGCGATGGCGTGCACGACGTAGCCGACCGGCTGACCGTCCCGCTCGAGAATGCGGATCGCGCGCCGGGCCGCGCTGTCGCGACGCTTGCCCTCGAGCTCATAGCGCCAGAGTGCGGCGTCACGCGGGACCGACACGAGCGAGCGCGCGGCGGCGGCAGTGCCCGCTCCCGTGAGGAACGCGATGTCGCCCAGACCGGCGGCGCGCACGCGCCAGCCGGGCGGCGGCGCGGGCAGCGGCAGCAGCGCGTCGAGGTGTACCAGCGGCCCGCCGCCGCGCTCGATCGCCATCTCGTAGCCGAACTGGCGGTAAAACCACGGGATCCCGGAGATCGCGAGCAACTGATGCCGCTGCTCCGCGCTCCAGCCATGCACGATCTCGAACTGAGTACGGACGAGCCCGTGGCCGCGGCGCTCGGTGCGCGTGCCGATGAGCTCGGGTTGGCCCATGGGGATCGCGACGCCGCCGTAGGACCACGTTTGGGATACCAGATGCAGGCACGACACGATCTGGCCCGTCCGGGTGTCGGTCACCACGGTGGCGTCGGCCGGCGTGAACGACGGGTGGCGGCCCTCGAGCAGGTCGCGGGTCCAGTCGGCCAGGTGGTGGTCCGGGGCGTCGCCGTCCTGCGCCCGCAGCGTGTCGCCGACGAACGTGGCGAGTGGCTCGGCGTCGGCCGCGGTGGCGGCGCGGAGGACCAGACCGTCGCCCAGGTCACGGGAAAACGAGGGTCGGGGGCTCATCTCGGGGGTAGGCGGGAGGATAGCAGAGGCCCGGAAAATTGACATCCGGCGCACCAACGCGCGACGATTCTCGCGGGAGGGTTCCCAATGGAGCCGTTCGGCTTTTTCAGCGTCGAGGCGCTTCGAGCCGGCTGGTATCTCATCTGGCGACAGCTCGTCCGCGTCGCCCCTCTCATGGCCGGATCCGTGCTCATCGGGTATTTCCTGATCTCGCGCGGCCTCGTGGGCTTCGGCGCCTTCCTGATGGCCATCGGCATCATCGTCGGCGTCGTCTGGGCCGCGGTGCTCATTCCACGGCTGGCCAGCCAGTGGTCCGAAGCGACCTACGGCTATCCGCTGACGGGCGGAAGCAGCGTGTGGTGGAACATCACCTGGCGAAGCATGGTCGCGTCCATCGTCGCGGCCGTTGTTCTGACACCACCCCAGATGGTGGCCACCAGTCTCACGGTGTCGTTCAAGGGCTCGGCACTGGGTGGACTCGGCGCCCTGCTGACGGTGCTCCTCAGCCTGGTGAACTTCGTCGTCACCCTGCTCTCGACGGGCTGGGCGATGTCGCGCGTAGCGCTCGCGCAGAGCGGCGACTTCTTCGAGAGGGTGCCGGCTCCGGTATCCCCGCTCGGTCCCACCGTAACCGAGCCCACGGTGGAGCCCGTTGTCGCCGCCGGCAGCGCGGCGCCGGTGGCGGTCGCCGAGCCGGTGATGGCCGCTACCCGTGTCACGATGGCCGATCGGGTTGCAGTGGCCGAGCCAATGGCGACGCCGCGCCCCGCGGCCCCGCCCGCACCGGCGGCGGCGACGGCCACCAACGACGGCAAGCGCCAGTGCCCGAAGTGCAGCCTCTACGAGACCGAGCAGGGCAAGGTGATCGGCTGGTACTGCCGGGTGTGCGGCTGGAGAGAGTCCCGCCGCTGACGCGCGGTTGCTTCTGCTGACGCTCAGTTGCTGGAGAGGACTGTCGCGCGCACGGGGATGACGCCGGTGCCGACGGCGCCGAGGGCGCGGGCGGCGGCGTAAGACAGATCCAGCATCCGACCAGGCGTGCTCGGCCCGCGGTCGTTGATTCGCACCTCGACCTCGCGGTCGTTGTCGAGGTTCACCACCCGCAGGCGTGTTCCAAACGGCAGCGTCGGGTGCGCGGCCGTCATCGCATTCATGTTGAAGGCCTCACCGCTGGCGGTCAGACGGCCGTGATGGGGCTCGCCATACCAGGAAGCCCGGCCGGTTATGACCACAGGCGCGGGCCCGGGGGGTGGCTGCACGGTCGCCGGCTGGATGATCGCCCGCGTCCTCGGGGAGGACACGCAGCCTCCCAGTGCCAGAACGACAAGCACCCACAGCAGACCTCGATATCTTCGTGCCATGGTCTTCGTCTGTCGCAAGCGCTGTGCCGATGACCTATCGGCCGAACAGGCCCCTTAGGCGCTGCCACCAGTCGCCGATCTGATCGACGATGCCCCCGTGCTCGCCGCAGGCGGGCGGCTCGGTCCCGACCAGGAACGTCTCGCGGGCCACGACCGGGCAGAAGCGATTGGCGATGAGCCCGTTGCCGACATCGATCTGGGCGAAGCTGATACCGCTCGGCACCTCGAAAGCCGGATGGGGCGAGCTCTCGATCGCCTGCTTCATGAAGTCCGCCCACATCGGCAGCGCGGCGTCGGCGCCGCTCAGCCCGTGCGTGTCGCCCCCATCGAATCCGATCCACACGACGGCGAGCAGGCGGGGGGTGTAACCCACGAACCACGCGTCCCGCCCGTCGTTGGTCGTTCCAGTCTTGCCGGCGACCGGGCCCGATACACCGAGGCCGCGCACCGCCGCACCAGTGCCGGACTGGATCACGCCCTCGAGGAGGGAGGTCATCAGATAGGCCTCGGCCGGCGTGAGCGTGGCGACCGGCGCTGTCACCGGCGGTTCGATTGGACCGTCACGATCGTGAACCGCGTGCACGGCGATCACGCCCGCGGGCCGCAGGCCGCGGTTGGCGAGCGGCAGGTACGCGCGGGCCAGCTCCAGCGGCGTCGTCTCGAACGCGCCCAGCACGACCGCCGGCACCTCGGCGAGCGGACTCTCCAGGCCGAGCTCACGCGCCGTCGCGATCACGGCCGGCAGGCCAACCTTCTCCGCGACGCGGACGGTGGCGGCGTTGAGCGACAGCTCGAGCGCGCGGCGGACGGTCACCCGGCCCTCGTAGCGATCGCCGTAGTTGCGCGGACTCCAGGTGTCTTTCCCGACCGTGAGCGTGATCGGGGAGTCCTCCACGATCGACGCCGCCGTGAGCGCGGGCGGGCCACCGTGCGTTCGCAGCGCGGCCAGGTATACGAACGGCTTGAACGCCGAGCCCGGCTGCCGCCGGGCCAGCGCGGCGCGGTTGTACTGGCTGACCTGATAGTCGCGCCCGCCCACCAGCGCGCGGATCTCGCCCGTGGTCGGATCGAGCGCCACCAGGGCGGCCTGCAGGCGCCGGCTCGGCTCCGGGCGCCCGAGCCGCGGCCACTGGGTCTCCAGCCGATCGAGCCCGCGCACGACGGACGTCTCGGCGAAGCGCTGCAGGACCGGATCGAGCGAGGTGTAGATCCGCGCACCGAGGTTCTCGGAGACGTCGCCCCAGCGCTGTTCGAGCTCGAGCCTCACGTAGTCGGTGAAGTACGCCGCGGGCTGCGCGACGGTCGCTGCCGGCGGCACGCGGACCGTCTCGGCCCGGGCCGTCTTGTAGTCGGCCTCCGACAGCATCCCGAGCTCGCGCATGCGCGTCAGGACCACGTCGCGGCGCACCCGAGCCCGCTCGGGATCGACGATGGGGGAGTAGCTGTTGGGCGCGCGCACCATGCCGGCCAGGAGCGCGGCCTCCGCCGGCGTGAGCTGGTGGATCTCCTTGCGGAAGTACACGCGTGCGGCGGCGCCGACGCCGCGGACGGCGAGGCCGCCGCGCTGGCCGAGGTAGATCTCGTTAAGGTACGCCTCGAGGATCTGCGCCTTGGAGTAGCGCCATTCGACCAGCGTGGCCAGCCACGCCTCGTTGAGCTTGCGCCAGAAGGTGCGTCGGGCGCCGAGCAGCCGGTTCTTGATGAGCTGCTGGGTGATCGTCGAGCCGCCCTGCATGACGCGACCGGCGCGCATGTTGGTCCAGGCTGCCCGGATGAGCCCGCGAGCATCGAGGCCGCCGTGCTCGAAGAATCGATGGTCCTCGGCGGCGAGGATGGCATTCAGAAAGACGAGCGGCACGTCGGCCAGTCGGACCGGCCGATGCTCCTCACCCGGCCGGTCGTCGGCGCTGGCCAGGATCTCGGGCTCGAGCGACGCGGCGCCGATGTCGTTGCCGCTCCGGGTCACGCGCGCGATGCGCTCGTCCTTGAGATCGAGTCGCACGAGCTGCGCGCCCGCGCCGTCCGCGCCACGCAGGTAGATCTCCCACACCCCGCCCGCCCGGCGGTACTGACCAGGGGCCGTCGGGGTCGTGCGGGTCTCGGTGTACTTCAGCCGGGCTAGCGTGCCGGCCAGGTCGGCGCGGCGTACGTGAAGGCCGGCGACCAGGGGCTGGGGCGCCGCGTACATGAGTGTGGCGCGACGCGCCTCCACACGGCCGAAGCGGGCCAGCGCCACCGAGGAATACGTGACGACCGCGGCGACGAGCACGGCGAGGAGCGCGAGGGTCGCCAACCCGACCAGGCGCAGCCGCCGGCCCGGAACCCACATGTCAGGCTCATTATGCCCGCGGCCTCGACGCCGCGCCGCAGCGAAGGCTTTTCACACACACGGCATCACATTTCACGCTCCGGTGCCCCGCCCCATCGTAAGCCGTTGACGTCACAGGCGGGTCCCTGGGGCACCCGGCTTGCAGCCCGTTCGAATCTCTCGTTTGAGAGCGCAAGGACCCGGACCGGGAGGACGCCGTGCTGATCTGCCGATGTGCGTGGCACCGACGCTACCGTGGCTATCCGCGACTGAGCGGTGTGGCCTCTTGGCGCGGCTGGTCGGTCAAGTTCACCGACGGGATCTGCGACCGGTGTCTGAAGCGCTTCCGCGCCGAGCATCAGCGCTACCTCGAGCGCCGGACCCAGACGCCCACCGCCATTTCGGCCTAGTTTCATAGGGGGCCTCGAACGGGCCCCCCAAGCCCACCGGGGGCTCGGGACGCCCCGGCGGAGCCGTGGCGCCCTCGATCCTCCAACAGGCTCTCCAGCGGCAAAATCCCCATAACGCCGCTGCCTTGCGACCGTGGGGCGCCCCAGGTATGCTGGTGGCTCGGCCGCGACGCCGCTTCGCGAGAGTGGCGAAACTGGCAGACGCACTGGATTTAGGATCCAGCGGGCGAAAGCCCTTGGGGGTTCAACTCCCCCCTCTCGCACCAACTCGGAAACAACCGCACAGAGCGCGAGGAAGGACCCGCATGAAGGTCGCTGTCGAGGAACTCGAAAGCTGCAAGCGTCGTCTCGCCGTCGAGGCGCCGCTCGACATCGTCCAGAAGGAGTGGGAGAAGGCCTACGGGCGCGTGCAGAAGCGCGCCAGCCTGCCCGGATTCCGGCGGGGCCACGTGCCGCGCTCGCTGGTGAAGCTGCACTTCGCTGACGACGTACGCCGGGAGGTGGCCGAGCACCTGATCCCCGACGTCTATCGCCAGGCCCTCAGCGAGGCGCAGATCGCGCCCGTGAACGAGCCGGATCTTCAAGATCTGAAGCTCGAAGAGGACGCGCCGCTGTCGTTCACCGCCGTGGTGGAGGTCAAGCCGGCGATCACCCTGGGCGACTACCGCGGCGTCGAGGTCCAGCACGCGCCCGCGCCGGTGACCGACGCCGAGGTGGACGAGACCCTCGAGCGGATGCGGGAGCAGCACGCCGAGTTTCGCAGCGTGGAGCGCGCCGCCGCCACCGGCGACATGGTGATCGTGGACTACACGCTGTCGCCCGAAGGTTACGAGGCCTCCACCGCCACCGGCTACCACTTCCTGGTGGGCAGCGGCACGGTGCTGCCGGAGATCGACGCCGCAGTGGTCGGCCTCACCGCCGGCCAGGAGCGCGACGTGCCGGTGCACTTCGCCGATGATCACCGTATGGAGACGCTGCGGGGCAAGGGCGGCACCGCGCACCTCAAGCTGACCGAGGTCAAGGAGAAGATCCTGCCGGCCCTCGACGACGACTTCGCCAAGGTGCTGGGTCAGTTCGAGACGCTCGACGCCGTGCGGACCGAGGTGCGCCGCCAGCTGGAGAGCGCCAAGGAGGCCGACTCACGGCGCACGCTGGAGGACAAGATCATCGAGGCGCTGCTGGCCCGCCACGAGTTCGGCATCCCCGACGCGATGGTCATGCGCCAGGTGGGCCACCACATCGAGCACACGCGCGACCGTCTGCGCCGCCAGGGCGTCGATCCCGACCGGATCCAGCTGGACTACGGCAAGCTTCTCACCGAGCTGCGTCCGGCCGCCGAGGCCTCGGTCCGGCGGGCCCTGCTCCTGGAGGCCATCGGGGAGAAGGAAGAGATCGCCGTCGGGGATGCCGAGATCGAGGCCGAGATCGACAAGTACGCGCAAGCCAGTCAGCGGCCCGCGCCGGCCGTCCGGCGTATGATGGAAAAGAGCGGCGACCTGGACGCTCTGCGCCACGGGTTGCGCGAGCGCAAGACCCTCGACATGCTCATCGAGCACGCGCGCGTGAGCGCGTAAGGAGATCGTGGTGATGGCTCTGGTTCCGATGGTGATCGAGCAGACGCCCCGCGGCGAGCGGGCTTTCGACATCTTTTCGCGACTGCTCAAGGAGCGGATCATCTTCCTGCCCACGTTCATCGAGGACGAGCTGGCCAACCTCGTCATCGCCCAGATGCTGTTCCTGGAGGCGGAAGATCCCGACAAGGACATCTACCTCTACATCAACTCGCCGGGGGGCTCGGTGACCGCCGGCATGGCGATCTACGACACCATGCAGTACGTGAAGCCGGCCATCTCGACCATCTGCATGGGCCAGGCCGCCTCCATGGGCGCGCTGCTGCTGTGCGCCGGCGCCCGCGGCAAGCGCTTCGCGCTGCCGCACGCGCGCATCATGATCCACCAGCCGCTGGGCGGCGTGCAGGGGCAGGCCACCGACATCGACATCCAGGCCCGGGAGATTCTGCGCATGCGCGAGGAGCTCAACCGCATCCTCGTGCATCACACCGGACAGGGCATGGACAAGATCCAGCGCGACACCGATCGGGACTTTTTCATGACGGCCGAGCAGGCCAAAGAATATAAAATCGTTGATGAAGTGATCTCCTCCAAGCCGACGACCCGGTCGGTCAGCGAGCAAGCGGCGCTGTCGGCGCAGGTCCAGAAGTAGGGACGGAAGGATGGCGCGTACTCGTGAGGGCAACGGCAGCTTGAAATGCTCGTTTTGCGGCAAGAGCCAAAACGACGTCCGCAAGCTCATCGCCGGGCCCACCGTCTACATCTGCGACGAGTGCATCGAGCTGTGTAACGACATCATCGCCGAGGAGTGGGAAGAGGAGAAGTCGCGGGAGATCCGCAGCCTCCCCAAGCCGGCCGAGATCAAGTCGGCGCTCGATCAGTACGTCGTGGGGCAGGAGCGCGCCAAGAAGATCCTCGCCGTCGCCGTGCACAACCACTACAAGCGCGTGGAGTCGGGCGGCGACGCCGGCGACGTCGAGCTGCAGAAGTCGAACATCCTCCTGATCGGCCCCACCGGCTCGGGCAAGACCCTGCTGGCCCAGACGCTGGCCAAGATGCTGCGGGTCCCGTTCACCATCGCCGATGCCACCACACTGACCGAGGCCGGCTACGTCGGCGAGGACGTCGAGAACATCATCCTGCGCCTGCTGCAGGCGGCCGACTACGACGTCGAGCGCGCCGAGCGTGGCATCGTCTACATCGACGAGATCGACAAGATCGCCAGAAAATCTGAGAATCCGTCGATCACGCGGGATGTGTCGGGCGAGGGAGTTCAGCAGGCGCTGCTGAAGATCCTCGAGGGCACCATCGCCAACGTTCCTCCACAAGGCGGCCGCAAGCACCCGCACCAGGAGTTCATCCAGGTCGACACCTCCAGCGTGCTGTTCATCTGCGGCGGGGCGTTCGTGGGGCTGGACAAGATCATCGAGTCGCGGGTGGGCCGCTCGGGCATGGGCTTCGGGGCCGAGATCAAGAGCCGCGAAGAGCGGCGGGTGGGTGATCTGCTGGCCATGATCCAGCCCGAGGATCTGCTGAAGTACGGGCTGATCCCCGAGTTCGTCGGCCGGCTGCCCGTCATCGCCACCCTGCACGACCTCGACGAGCCGGCGCTGGTGCGCATTCTCAAGGAGCCGAAGAACGCGATCATCAAGCAGTACCAGAAGTACTTCGACCTCGAGAAGGTGCGGCTCAAGTTCACCGACGACGCCGTGGCCGCCATCGCCAAGGAAGCGCTCAAGCGCGGCACCGGTGCGCGGGGCCTGCGCGCCATCCTGGAAGAGGTCATGCTCGAGATCATGTACGAGCTGCCGTCCATCCAGGGCCTCAAGGAGTGCGTGATCACCCGTGAAGTGATCCTGAACCGCGAGCGCCCCGTGCTCGTGTCCGAAGCCAAAGAACAAAGCGCCTGAGCGGCACCCTCTTTGTCGTAGCCACCCCGATCGGTAACCTCGAGGACGTCACCGCGCGCGCCCTTCGCGTGCTGCGTCAGGTCGACCTGATCGCCTGCGAGGACACCCGCCGCACCCGGGCGCTGCTCACCCACTTCGACATCCACACGCCGACCACGTCCTACTACGAGCACAACAAGCTCACCCGCGGGCCCCAGATCCTCCGCCAGCTGGGTGACGGCAAGTCGGTGGCCCTCGTCACCGACGCCGGCACGCCGGGGATCTCCGACCCCGGCTTTCTGCTCGTCCGCGACGCCCGCGCCGCCGGGGTGCCGGTGGTTCCGGTGCCGGGGCCCTCGGCCGTCGCCACCGCGCTATCGGCCGCCGGGCTGCCGGCCGACCGCTTCACCTTCGACGGCTTCCTGCCGATCAAGCCCGGGCGGCGGTTGAACCGGCTCAAGGCCCTGCACGAGCTTCAGACGACCGTCGTCCTCTACGAGTCGCCCCACCGCATCCTCGCCACCCTGCAGGCCCTGGCCGAGGTGTTCGGCAGCCGCGAGATCGTCGTGGCCCGCGAGCTCACCAAGCAGTTCGAGGAGGTCGTCCGGGCCCCGGCGGCCGCCCACCACGAGCGGCTGGTGGCCGCCGGCGTCCGCGGCGAGTTCACGCTGGTGATCCCTGCTGAGTAGCGCCGCGCCGAGCCGCCACGTATACTCCGTTCCGTCTATGGGCGTTGCCAAGGCGCTGACGATCGCCGGATCTGATTCCGGTGGCGGCGCCGGTATCCAGGCCGATCTGAAGACGTTCTCGGCGTTCCGGACGTTCGGCATGTCCGTGCTGACCGCCGTCACCGCGCAGAACTCGGTCGGCGTGACCGGCGTCCACAACCTGCCCCCCGAGTTCGTCGCCCTCCAGCTCGACGCGGTTCTGAGCGACTTCGGCGCCGACGCCATCAAGATCGGGATGCTGTCGACCGCGCCGATCATCGGCGCCGTGGCCGACCGGCTGGAGGCGGGCGAGCGGGCGCCGATCGTCGTCGATCCCGTCATGATCGCCAAGTCCGGCGATCCGCTGCTGCAGCCCGACGCCCGCAAGGCGCTCATCGAGCGGATGCTGCCGCTGGCGCTGGTGGTCACGCCCAATCTGCCGGAGGCGGCCGCGCTGGCCGATCTGCCGGTGGCGACCGAGGCCGACATGGAAGAGGCGGCCCGCCGCATCCATCGGCGGGGCCCCCGCCACGTGCTGGTCAAGGGTGGCCACCTCAAGGACAGCACGACCGACATCCTCTACGACGGGCGCGCCTTCACCCGCTTTTCCGGAACGCGCGTGGAGTCGAGCAACACGCACGGCACCGGCTGCACCCTTTCGGCCGCGATCGCGGCCGGCCTCGCCCACGGCCGCCCACTCGTGGAGGCGATCACGGAGGCCAAGGCCTACGTGACCGCCGCCATCCGCGAAGGCTTCGCCGCCGGCCGGGGGGTCGGCGTGCTGCGGCACTTCGTGACCGCCTGGTAGCCATGGCCCGCACCGTCGACGACAAGATGCCGTTCCTCGAGCACCTGGGCGAGCTCCGCGTCCGCATCATGCGCGCGCTCGTCTCGCTGCTCGTCGGCACCCTGGTGGCGCTGCCGTTCAGCCAGTATCTGATCGACTGGCTGGCCCGGCCGATCACGAAGCTCGGCTACGAGCTGGTGTTCACGGCGCCGGCCGAGGCCTTCTGGGTGCAGATGAAGGTCGGGATCATCGCCGGCCTGTTCATCGCCGCGCCCGGCATCCTGTGGCAGGTGTGGGGCTTCGTCTCTCCCGGCCTGCACACGCACGAGAAGAAGTACGCCGCGCCGTTTGTGATGATCGGCTCGCTGCTGTTCCTCATCGGCGGAGCATTCTCGCTATTTGTGGTGACGCCCTACGCGCTGAGCTTCCTGCTGGGCTACGCGCGTCCGGGGCTCAAGCCCATGATCACGATCGAGAACCACATCGACTTCCTGCTCAAGTTCACGCTGGCCTTCGGCGCGGTGTTCGAGCTCCCGCTGATCATCACGCTGGCGTCGCGGATGGGGCTGGTCACGGCCAAAACCCTGGCCAAGAATCGCAAGTACGCCATCCTGGGCGCCTTCGTCATCGGAGCCGTCCTGACGCCGACTCCCGACGCCTTCAACCAGGCGCTGATGGCGGGACCGCTGATCCTTCTCTACGAGGTGGGCATCATCTGCGCCCGCCTCTTCGGCCGCCGCAAGACGCCGGCCACCTCGGAGGTGTAGTGGACTTCACTGCGTTCGACCTGCCCGCTCCGGTCCTCGAGGCCATCCGCGAGGCCGGCTTCGTGACCACCACGCCGATCCAGGAGGCCGCGCTGCCGCTGGCCCTCAAGGGCAAGGACGTCGCCGGCCAGTCGCAGACCGGCACCGGCAAGACTGCGGCGTTCCTGATCTCGGCGTTCACGCGGCTGCTGCGCGAGCCGGCCCCACCACCGTCCGGGCCGACGGCGCCGCGAGTGCTGATCATCGCCCCGACCCGCGAGCTGGTGGTCCAGATCGAGTCCGACGCCCGCCAGCTCGGTCGCTTCACGCCGTTCAACATCCAGGCGGTGTACGGCGGCATCGACTACGCCAAGCAGCGGGAGACGCTGGCCGCCGGCTGCGACGTCCTGGTCGGCACCCCGGGGCGGCTCATCGACTACCTGAAACAGCACGTGTGGACGCCGCGCAAGGTCGAGGTGCTGGTCATCGACGAGGCCGACCGCATGTTCGACATGGGCTTCATCGCCGACCTGCGCTTCATCCTGCGCAAGCTCCCGCCCCCCGAGCGCCGGCAATCGTTCCTGTTCTCGGCCACGCTGTCCTTCCGGGTGCTCGAGCTGACGTGGGAATTCATGAACAATCCCACGCAGATCACGATCATGCCCCAGCAGAAGACGGCGGAGCGGGTGGAGCAGCTGCTCTACCACGTCGGCCGCGAGGAGAAGTTCGGGCTCCTGCTCGGGCTGCTGCGCCGCGAGGGCGGCGATCGCATCCTGATCTTCGCCAACACGCGCGAAGAGGCGCGGCGGCTGGAGGATCGGCTGACGCGCAACAGCTGGGACGCCCGCGCCCTCACCGGCGACGTCGACCAGAAGCGCCGCCTGCGGATCCTCAATGATTTCAAGGAAGGCCAGCTGCCGGTCCTGGTGGCAACCGACGTCGCCTCCCGCGGGCTGCACATCGAAGCGGTGACCCACGTCGTGAACTGGGACCTGCCCCAGGATCCGGAGGACTACGTGCACCGCATCGGCCGCACCGCCCGCGCCGGCGCCGGCGGCAAGGCCATCGCCCTCGTGGACGAGGCCAGCGCCCTGAATCTCGAGGGGATCGAGAAGTTCATCGGACAGAAGATCCTCGTGGAGTGGCCGGAGGACGACCTGATCGTGCCCGAGATCAAGCCGACCGCCGAGGAGCGCCGCCGCTACTCCGAGGAAAAGCGCGCTCGCTTCGAGGCGCGGAGAGGGCGCGACGACCGCGGCGGCGGCGGCCGCGGAGGCCGTGGCGGTCCCGGTGCGGGGGGCGGCGGTCGTGATCGCGGTCATCGGCCGCCCGATCGCAGTCGCGGGCCGGAGCCGCGGCGCGACGCCCCACGGCCGGATGCGCCGCGCGAGCCCAGTCCCGGCGCCGCCTCACCCGGCGCCTCCACCTCACCAGGCGGGTCCGGTCGCCCGCGTCGCCGGCGTGGCCGGCGGGGCGGGCGCAGCGGAGCGCCGCCGCCGACCCCAGGAGCGCCGACACCATGAAGCGAGTGGCCATCATCGATGACTGGGGTGGACTGGCCAGCGGCACCGCGGCCTGGGAGCGGCTCACCGGCCGCGTCGACGCCCAGGCGTTCCGCGACACACTGGCCGATGAAGAGGCGCTGGCCAAGCGGCTGGCGCCCTTCGAGATCGTGGTCGGGGTTCGCGAGCGAACGCGCTTCACCGCGGGACTGCTCGGCCGCCTTCCGAAGCTCGAGCTCATCGCGCTGGGCGGCGGCATGAGCGGGCAGGTGGACATGGCGGCGGCGACGGCGCGCGGCATCGTCGTCACAGACAGCTCCGGCTCGGGCGCCGCCGCCATCGAGCACACGATCGGCATGATCATGGCGGCCGTTCGTCGGATCCCTCAGGAAGACCGGGCGTTGCGCGCAGGCCGGTGGCAGACCGCGCTGGGGATCGAGCTCGGCGGCAAGACGCTCGGCATCATCGGCCTCGGCAAGATCGGCTCGAAGATCGCCGCCTTCGGCCGCCTGCTGGACATGCGGGTGCTGGCGTGCGGCCTGACCCTCACGCCCGAGCGCGCCACCGCGGCCGGCGCCACGATGGTGCCGCTGGACACGCTGCTGCGCGACAGCGACGTGGTGAGCGTCAATCTGCGACTCTCCGACAAGACCCGCGGCTTCCTGGGCGCCCGTCACCTGGCCCTGATGAAGCCCACGGCGTTCCTGATCAACAGCGCGCGCGGGCCGATCGTGGACGAGGCGGCCCTGGTGGCCGCCCTGCGCGAGCGGCGGATCGCGGGCGCAGCGCTGGACGTCTACGATCAGGAGCCGCTGCCGGCCGGCCACCCGCTGATGGCGCTCGACAACGCGGTGCTGACGCCGCACAGCGGCTTCGTGACCGCCGAGACGTACGCCTCGTTCTTCGGCGGCGCCGTCGACCAGATCCTCGCCTTCCTCGACGGCAAGACCCCGCCCCGCGCGCTCAATCCCGACGCCCGCCGCGCGAGCTGAGGCCCAGCCGCCGCGGGCGGAGCCGGGCACGGCGCTCGCAGTGAGGGACGAGGCATGAATCTCGGGCTCGAGGGCAAGGTGGCGCTGGTCACGGGAGCGGGCCGGGACATCGGCCGCGAGATCGCGCTCGTGCTCGGGCGTGAGGGGGCGGCGGTGGCGGTCAATTACCTGAAGTCCGAGGGCGCGGCCGAAGCGACCGCGGCCGAGATCCGGGCGGCCGGGGGCCGGGCGCTTGCCGTTGGCGCCGACATCGGCGACTACGCAGCCGTGCAGGGGATGGTCGAGCGGGTCAAGCGCGAGTGGGGCTCGATCGACGTGCTCGTGAACAATGCCGGCCTGGTCCACCGGAAGTTCTTTCTCCAGACGAAGCCCGAGGAGTGGCGCGCGCAGATCGACGTCGGGCTCTACGGCGTGCTCAATTGCTGCCACGCGGTCGCCGCCGGGATGGTCGAGCGCAAGCGCGGCCGCATCATCAACATCGCCGGCGATTCGGCGCGCGTCGGCCAGGCGCAGCTCGCGATCACGGCTGCCGCCCGCGGCGGCGTTCTGAGCCTCACGCGAACGCTCGCGCGCGAGCTCGGGCGCTCCGGAATCACGGTGAACGCGCTGGCCTTCGGCTGGGTGGAGACCGGCCACACCGACCCGGACTTCTGGGAGGCCAACCGCGAGAAAATCTTGCAGGCCTATGCGATCAAGCGCCTGGGGCGTCCGGAAGACATCGCGCCCGCCGTCGCGTTCCTCGCCTCGGATCTGGCCGCCTGGATCACCGGGCAGACCCTCAGCATCAGCGGCGGCTACACCACGATCTGAGATCGGCCGCGTCCTGGTGAGCGCTCACTCGCCCTGGGCGTAGGCGAGCAGCGTATCGAGCTGCTCGGTCAGGCCGAACAATCGCACGCGGTCGCCCTCGCGCAGGACCGTGTCAGCCGACGGATGGGACTCTCGCGTCCCGTCGGCGCGCACGATGCCGACCACCGACACGCCGAACCGCTCCCGGACCCGGGCGTCGTGCAGCGTGCGGTCGATGAGCGGGCCACGCTCGAGCACCACCTCGCGCAGCGTGGGCAGGTTCTCCGCCTGGCCTCGCGGGCTCGGTTGGCCGGCCTCCATCGCCTCCCGGTATTGCTCGAGGTAGGCCAGGACCCGGTCCCGCGGCAGATCCAGGCGACGCAGGGCGTGGCGGATCAGCGTCGAGGCCGCCTCCAGCTCGGGCTGGATGACCTCGCTGGCGCCGGCCTCGCGCAGCCGCGTGTGATGCGCGCGATCCTGCGAGCGCGCGAGAATCGGCAGCGACGGGCTGGCCTGTCGGAGCTTGCGGACGGCCAGGCGCACCCGTTCGAGCTCGGGCAGGGCGACCACGGCCAGCGCGGCGTGCTCGGCCCCGGCGGTGTGCAGGAGCCGTGCGTGGGAGGCGTCACCGAAGAGGCTCGGGATACCGCGCGTCCGCAGACCGCGCACGATATCGGGATCGGTCTCGATGACGACGTAGCGGATGCCGAAGGTCTCGAGCGCCTCGGCGACCGCGCTGCCCACGCGTCCGTACCCGCACAGGATCACGTGGCCGGCGAGGGCGTCGGTCGGCGAAGCGGTGTCGAGCGGGCCGCGCGCCGCCCGGAACGAGCCGATGCGGCGCGAGACGAGCTGCACGAGCGTGGCGTTCAACAAGATCGTGATGAGCGAGGTCGCCAGCGTGGCCTGGTAGATGTCCTGGCCGATGTAGCCCTCCCGGCGTGCGGCCTGCACGAGCACGAAGGAGAACTCGCCGATCTGGGCCAGCCCCACGCCGGTGAGCAGCGCCGTCCAGGACGTCTCGCCGAAGAGCCGAACGACGCCGGCCCGGATCACCATCTTGCCGACGACGACCAGCGCGACCATCGTCACGAGCAGCGGCACGTTGTCGAGCAGCCGCCGGGGATCGATCAGCGCGCCGACGGTGACGAAGAAGAAGGCGCCGAACAGGTCGCGCAGCGGCAGCATCCGGGCCAGCGTCTCGTGGGCGAACTCCGACTGGTTGATCAGCAAGCCGGCCAGGAACGCTCCGAGCGCCACCGACAGCCCGACCGACTCGGTGACCGCCGCCGCACCCAGCCCGACGGTGAGGGCCACGAGGAGAAACAGCTCCTCGTTGCGCGTGCGGGCGACGCGCGTGAGGATCGGCGGCACGATGCGGGCGGCCAGCAAGAAGAACGGCACCAGGATCAGCGCGGCCACCCCGAGGCCGCGCGCGATGAGCAGCAGCCGATCGGGCGCCAGCACACCCAGCGCCGGCATCAGCGCCAGGAAGACCACCACCGCGAGGTCCTCGACCAGGCTGATGCCGACCAGGACCCGGCCGTGACGGGTATGTAGCTCGCCACGGTCGAGGAGCACGCGGGCCAGCACCATCGTGCTGGCCACCGAGAGCACGACGCCGACGACCAGCCCCTGCTGCAGCGGCCAGCCCAGCACGGAGCCGGTGGCCATGGTGAGCCCGATCAACAGCACGGTACCCAGCGGACCGCCCACCAGCGCCACCCAGCGCACGCGCATCAGGTCCCGCAGCGAGAACTCGATCCCGATGGAGAACATGAGCATGACGACGCCGATCTCGGCGAACACCTCGAAGTGGCGGGAGTCGGTGATGGAGGGCCCGGGCGTGAAGGGGCTGATCGCCATGCCGCCCACGACGTAGCCGACGACGAGCGGCTGCCGCGTGAGCCAGGCAAGCGCGCCGCCCAGTACCGCCGCGATCAAGACGAGGGCGAGATCGCGGAAGAAGAGGGGCTCGGCAGCCATCGCGCTGCACCTTAGCATGCGGCCGGCTATGATCGAGGCCGTGGAAGCGATCCGGCTCGAGATCGAGGGCCCGCTCGCGAAGCTGGTCCTCGACCGGCCGCGCGTGCTCAACGCCGGCAACCGCCAATGGGTGGCCGATCTCAACGAGACGGTGGCGGCCATCGCCGCCGCGCCGCACGTCCGCGTCGTGGTGCTCACCGGCGCCGGCCGCGCGTTCTGCACCGGTGTGGATCTCACGGAGCTGGCGGCCGGTCACTTCGGGCTCGAGGACTTCATCGCGTGGGAGGACGCGATGATCGCCATCGAGCGCATGGACCGCCTCTTCGTGGCCGGGATCAACGGCCACTGCCTGGGCGGCGGGCTGCAGCTCGCGCTGGTGTGCGACTACCGCCTGGCCAGCGAGGACGCGTTGCTGGGGCTGCCGGCCGTCAAGGAGTGTCTGATTCCCTCGCTCGCGCTCTACCGGCTGCCCCGCCTCATCGGCGCGGCCCGGGCCCAGGAGCTGATCCTCCTCGGCGAGCCGCTCGACGCCAGGACGGCCGAGCGGTACAGCCTGGTCAACCGTGTCGTGCCCGTCGCCGAGTTCCCCCGCGCCCTCGACGAGACGGTCGAGCGCTTCCTGGCGCTGCCGCCGGCCAGCGCCCGGGCGAGCAAGCTCCTCACCGGCCGCGCCTTCGACCTGGACCTCGAAACCTTCCGGCTACAGATGCAGGCCCACTTCAAGGTCTGCCTGGACTCCGAAGAACACCGCCAGGCCATGGAAGTCTTCCGCGCCCGGCGGAGATCCTGAGGGGTAAATCTCCCCCCCCACCCAGCGGGAACGGCCCAGCCCGACGGACTGTTGCAAGGGTAGGACGCCCGCGCGGATTCCTTTCGTGTCGGGAGTCCGGCATGGATTAAGGTGGGATATGGAGATGGCGACAGAATCCTTCGCCATGGGCCGGTGACGGACTTCTTACCGGACACCCCTGCGGTTGCTCGTCCCTATTGCCCCGATTGCGAGCCGGACGCCGATCCGAGCCGGGAAATCCTCGACGTTCGCTGGTGCGCGGCGCACACGCCCGCGTGGAGCGGTGCCGAGGACTCGGCGGTGCGGGCGGAGGCTTTTCTCTCGGGCAGTACGGAGGCGGGTGGCGATGACAATCGACGCTGGTGCCAGCTGCTGCATCGCCCGGCCCGTGTCACGGCCACGGCGAACGGTAACGGCTCTCGGCGGCGTGCGGGACGTGTGCCGGTGCGAACCGCTCCCGGCCCTTAAGGCGCTTCGGGCCGCTGTGCGCTGAGCGCCGCCTCCCGGCGGCGTCGGCGCGGGCTTCTCTTCGCGTGCGCGCCGAGCTTTCTCCGCGCGCCGATCGCACGATTTTCATCCCCGCCACACCCACCAGACGAACAGGGCGACCATGACGAGCGCCAGCGCGACGTGCGCGACTGCGCCCGCCACCAGCCCCACCACCGCGCCAACGCCCGCGCGCACGCTGGTGGCCAGCCGGTGAGTCCGAGCCAGCTCCGCGACGATCGCCCCGAGCAGCGGCCCGAGCAGTAGCCCGGCGGGCGCCGCCGCCAGGCCCAGGATGGCGCCGACCAGCGCGCCGACCATCGCCCAGCGGCTGCCGCCGGCGCCACGCACGCCCAGTGCTGCGGCCACGTGCGCGAGAACCGCGGCGGCGACCGCGAGCAGGCCCAGCACGACGAGGCGTCCGATCCCGATCGGCGTGAAATCCGTCGCCACCGCGTAGACGAGCGCGCCGGCGACGATCAGGGGCGTTCCGGGCAGGACGGGCACGGCGGAGCCGACGAGCCCGACGAGCATCAGGATGGCGACGACGATTCCCACCCACGTCATGCGAGACACCAGAACGGGGAGGGGACCCGCTTCGGCCCCCTCCCGGCCGGTCAGCGCTTCTGGTACTTGGCGGGCGCCTTCATCGGCGCGAAGAACGCCGGGCGCGCCATCCGCCCCACCCGCACCTCGATCAGCACGGGGCGATCCATCCCGACCGCCTTGCGGACGAGGTCGCCGACGTCGGTCGGCTGGGTCGCGCGCATGCCGACGACGCCGTAGGCGTCGGCGAGCTTCATGAAGTCGGGATTGGTGACCGAGGCGCCGTGAGTGCCGCCCCAGGACTCGTCGAGGTCGCGGGCCACGTTGCCGTAGGCCTCGTCGTTGAAGAGTACGATGACCGCGTTGATCTTCTCGCGCGCAGCCGTCGAGAGCTCCTGCGAGTTGTACATGAACCCGCCGTCGCCGGTGATGCAGATCACCGCGCGGTCGGGTCGCGCGACCTTGGCGCCGAGCGCGGTCGGCACCTCGAAGCCGAGGTTGCCGGAGTAGGACGACGTCAGGTACGTCCGCGGCCGGTAGACGGGCCAGAACGGCCGGGAGTAGTAGCCGATCTGCGTCATGCCGGCGATGACGATGGCGTCCTCCGGCGTGCCGGCGCGCAGCGAGGCCAGGATCGAGTGATTCGGCTCCTGCGTGTCCAGCGCGGCGACCGCCTCGCGCAGCTGCTCGCGCTCGCGCTTGCGCGAGGGCTTGGGGGGCGCGTCGGTACGCAGGCGCTCCAGCAGGCGCTCGAGGGTGAGGCGGGCGTCGCCCACCAGGCCGGCGGCCACCGGATGATTGCGGCCGATCTCCTCGGCGTCCACGTCGAGCTGGACGATCTTCTGGGTAGGCTGGAATCCGGCCACCGCGCACCGCGAGCCCACGACGAAGATCGTGTCGGCGGCGTCGAGGTAGTCGCGCAGCGGGTTCTTGGGCCAGAGCGCCGCGCCGAGCGCGAGATCGCTCTGGTCGCTCACCGAGCCCTTACCCTCGGCGGACTGCACCACGCCGGCCTGGAGATATTCGGCCACCGCGGTCAGCGCCTCGTGGGCGCCGGAAGCGTGCACGCCGCCGCCGGCGTAGATGATGGGGCGCGTGGCGTCGAGCAGCACACGCGCGGCCCGCTCGATATCGGCGTCGGGCGCCGCGGTGCGCGCCACCGTGACCGCCGGCAACAGCTCGGCCTCGCCCTCTTCCTCCAGGGTGTCGGGTGGGATCTCCAGGTGTACCGGTCGCGGACGGCCGGTCTTGAGCTGGCGGAACGCCTCCTGGACGGCCCCCGGGATCTCTCCGACTTCCAGCACCCGCTTGCGCCACTTGGTGACCGGCTTGACGACGTCGAGCTGCTCGTTGATCTCGTGCAGCACGCCGACGTCCTTGCCCAGGTAGCGCCGGGGCACCTGCCCGGCCACCAGGAACACCGGCGACGAGCAGGAATACGCCGTGCTGAGTCCGGCGCCGGCGTTCAGCACGCCCGGCCCCGGCACCACCAGCGCCACGCCGACGCCACCACCCGCCCGCGCGTAGCCATCGGCCATGTACGTCGTGGCCTGCTCGTGCCGGGTCAGGATGAACCGGATGTCCTTCTCATCGCGCAGCGCCGCCATGGCGCCATACAGCTGCACGCCCGGCAACCCGAACACCACCCGCACCCCTTCACGCTGTAATTGCTTGGCGAGTGCCTCGCCACCAGTCATCCGCATCGAAACTCCTCCTCACGACCGATCAGATTCTCCGCCGTTCGAGCGCCGGCTTTGCCGGCGCAATCCCCCTCCGAGCTTAGGAGTGCTTCCGCAGCTCGAGGCGGCCGATCTGGCGGCGATGCACCTCGTCCGGACCGTCGGCGAACCGCAGCGTACGGGAGTGCGCCCACCAGAAGGCCAACGGGAACTCCTGGCTGACGCCGCCGCCGCCGTGCAGCTGCATGGCGCGGTCGAGCACGCCCAGCGTCATGTTCGGCACGGCGACCTTGATCTCGGCGATGGCCTGCTTGGCCGCCTTGTTGCCGACCGTGTCCATCATGTACGCGGCGTGCAGCACGAGCAGGCGCGCCTGGTCGATCTCGATGCGCGACTGGGCGATCCGTTCCGTCGTGATGTCGTTCTCCGCCAGCCGCTTGCCGAACGCCACCCGATTCAGCGACCGCTTGCACATGTACTCCAGCGCGCGCTCGGCCACGCCGATCTGGCGCATGCAGTGGTGGATGCGGCCGGGACCCAGGCGGCCCTGAGCGATCTCGAAGCCGCGCCCCTCACCGAGCAGCATGTTGCCGGCCGGCACCCGCACGTTCTCGAAGAGCACCTCGCCGTGGCCGTGCGGGGCGTCGTCGTAGCCGAAGACGCTCAGCATGCGGATGACCTTGATGCCCGGCGTCTCGCGCGGGACGACGATCATCGACTGCTGCTTGTAGCGGTCGGGGTTCTTGGGATCCGTCTTGCCCATGAAGATGAGGACCTTGCAGCGCTTGTCGCCGATGCCGGAGGTCCACCACTTGTGGCCGTTGATGACGTACGAATCGCCGTCCCGCACGATGGAGGACTCGATGTTGGTGGCGTCCGAGGAGGCCACCTTGGGCTCGGTCATGGCGAAGGCCGAGCGGATCTTGCCCTCCAGCAGCGGCTCGAGGTACTGCTTCTTGAGCTCGGGGCTGGCGTAGCGCTCGAACACTTCCATGTTGCCGGTGTCGGGCGCGGAGCAGTTGAAGGTCTCGGCGGCGATGGGCGAGCGGCCCATGATCTCGCACAGGGGCGCATATTCCAGATTGGTGAGGCCGGCGCCGCGGTCGCTCTCGGGCAGGAACAGGTTCCAGAGGCCGCGCTCCTTCGCCTTGGCCTTGAGCTCTTCCAGGATGGGCGGCACGGTCCAGCGGTCGGCCGACGACTCCAGCTGCTGGTGGAACGTGGACTCGTTGGGATAGACGAACTTGTTCATGAAGTCCGTCAATTGCTCCATGTACATCTTGGTCTTCTTGGAGTATTCGAATTCCATCGCCGGTCTCCCTCTGGCGTGCTCGCCACCGGGGATTGTATCCTCGTCGCGGCCGGGTCGAGCCGGCGATTTCCGGGCGCCGTCCGAGGCGCTCTTTCGAACGGAGCGAGCGTTCATGCGCATGCGGGGCAAGACGGCGCTGGTGACCGGTGGCGGCTCGGGGCTCGGTCAGGCCACCGTGCTGCGGCTGGCGGCCGAGGGCGCCCGGGTGGCGTGTGCCGACGTGGCGCTCGCGCGCGCCGAGGAGACGGCCAAGGCCGTGACCGCCGCCGGCGGTGACGCCGTGGCGATCGAGGTCGACGTCACCGACGCGGCGGCGTGCGGACGGATGGTCGCAGCGACGCTGCAGCGCTTCGGCGCGTTGACCACGCTGGTCAACTCGGCCGGGGTGGCGAGCGCGCTCGGCCACACGCCGCCGGCCGCGGAGTGGCGGCGCGTCGTCGAGGTGAACCTGACCGGGACGTGGCTGGCCGCGCAGGCGGCGCGGGAGGCGCTCACCGCCAGCGGGCAGGGGTCGATCACGAATCTCGCCTCGATCTACGGCGTGGTCGGCGGATCGAGCTCGGCGGCCTACGCGGCCTCCAAGGGTGGAGTCACCAATCTCACGCGTCAGCTGGCGATGCAGTGGGCGCCGGCGATCCGCGTCAACTGCGTGTGTCCCGGCCACGTCGAGACGCCGCTGACCGCGGCGTTCATGGCCGACGCGACGTGGCGTGCGACGATGCTCGAGCGGTATCCGCTCGGGCGGTTCGGCCGGGTCGATGACGTGGCCGCGGCCATTCTCTATCTCGCCAGCGACGAGGCATCCTTCATCACTGGCGTGGCCCTCCCCGTCGATGGCGGATATACCGCGGTCTAGCCCCACCAGGCTCGGAGCCGGCGCCGGCACGCGGTTCGGCTCCGGCTGGATCAGCGGGGTGCTCGGCATCGTGTTCAGTGCGCTCGCCGGTGGGGGCGTGCTGTGCCTGCTGTTTCCCTCGTGGCTCACCACGCCCGATGCCCGGCCGCTCTATCCGCTCGATGTCGTGCGCTTCCTCATCTATGCGTTTCTCGTGGCGGGCTTCGGCCTCGGCACGCTGTCAGTGCTCCTGCGCCGCTCCAAGGGGCTCGGCGTGAGCGCGCTGGCGCTGGCCGCGGTGACGACGCTACTGGGTGGATCGACCACCAAGGTAGGTACGCTGGACGGCGGTCCCCCCGGCTACGTCGGTCTCGACTGGTTCCTGCTCAACGTGCTCGTGCTGTCGCTGATCTTCATTCCGATGGAACGAGCGTTCGCCCGGCTGCGCGCCCAGCCGATCTTTCGCTTCGGCTGGCGGACCGACCTCACGCACTTCGCGATGAGCCACCTGCTGCTGCAGGCCATCGTGCTGCTCACGCTGGTGCCGGCCACGGTGCTGTTCGCGTGGGCGGTGTGGCCGGGGCTGCAGCGGGCGGTGCAGGCGCAGCCGCTGATCCTCCAGTTCGTCGAGATCGTCGTGGTCGCCGACCTGGCCGAGTACGTGGTGCACCGTACGTTCCATGGCGTGCCCTGGCTGTGGCGGTTTCACGCCATCCATCATTCGGCCCAGGCCATGGACTGGCTGGCCGGCTCCCGCCTGCATCTGCTCGACATCGTCGTCACGCGCGGGCTCTCGTTCGTGCCGCTCTACCTGCTGGGGTTCTCGGCTCCCGCGCTCTACGCGTACCTGGTGTTTGTCTCGTTCCACGCGGTATTCATCCACGCCAACGTCCGCTTCCGCTTCAAGCCGATCGAGTGGCTGGTGGTGACGCCGCGCTTCCACCACTGGCACCACGCCGACGCGCCCGAGGCGGTGGACACCAACTTCGCCATTCACCTGCCGGTGATCGACCGGCTGTTCGGCACCTGCTACTTCCCGGACGGCCGCTGGCCGGACGCCTACGGGATTCGCGGTGACTCCGTGCCGGACGGCTGGCTTCGCCAGCTCGGGTGGCCGTTCCGCCGCGCGCGGCCTGTCGTATCCTGAGCCCGGGGAGGGCCTGTCATGGCCGAGCTGGAGCCCGTCCACCTCATGCGCTGGATCGAGCAGAACCACGCGTCGTTCGCGCCGCCGGTGGCCAACAAGGAAGTCTTTCCCGAGAGCGAGTTCATCTATCAGATCGTCCGCGGACCGAATGCCCGCAACGACTTCCATCTCGATCCCGGCGACGAGATCTTCTACCAGCTGAAGGGCGACATCACGGTTCGCTGCCGCGAGGCCGACGGTCGGCTGCGCGACGTCTTCGTCCGGGAGGGCGAATCGATGCTGGTGCGCGCCGGCACGCCGCACTGTCCGATCCGCCCGGCCGGTACGTGGGGGCTCGTGATCGAGCGCAAGCGCCGCCCCGACGAGCTGGACGCGCTCGCCTGGTTCTGCGAGGGCTGCGGCCACCGGCTACACCTGGAGCAGTTCGCCTGCGCCGACATCGAGCGCGAGCTGAAGGCAATCATCGAGCGCTTCAACGCCAGCGCGGCCCTGCGCACCTGTCAGCGCTGCGGCGCCGTGCTGTCCGTGCCCGCCGGCGCCTCGTAGCGTCGGTGGATCGCGCTGCCCACCCCGAGGCGATGGAGGAGGTCCAGCGATGCCGAATCTCAGCGTCACGGTGGCGGAAGCCGGTCGGACGCTTGGACTCCACGTCCCGCCCGGCAAGTCGATCGCCTACGGGCTGAAGGACGGCTATCCCGTGGAGCTGGCCCGCGGCCAGGACGAGGGCCAGGAGTGCGTCACCACCATCGTGCGCTACGACGCCCCGGCGCGCGACGTGCCGGTGCGCGAGGCCGTGGCCAAGTCGCCCGCCCTGCGCGACCTCAAGATCACGCCGGCCCGCGTCCACGTGGGCGACGGCGTGCTCGTGTACCGGCATCATCGCAACTGGTTCCGCTCGGTGCCGGCCAAGACCATCGTGGCCCAGCTGGAGGCTCTGCTCACGACGGTGAAGCTCGCCACCACGGCACCCACGGCCGGCTGCCGGCAGTGCGGCAGCACGTCGGCGGGCGCGCCCATCCTCGTGAACGACGTCATCGATCGCCTGTGCCCGGCCTGCATCGAGCGACTCCAGCACGAGGTCAAGCGGGAGATGGCGCGCTACGAGGATCAGCCGACGAACCTGCCGCTGGCGATCGTCGTGGCGGCCGTCCTGGCGGCGATCACGGCCGTCGGCTGGGCCGCCGTCACCATCGCAACCCATCGGATGTTCTGGCTCGTCGCCGTCGGTGGCGGTCTGCTGGTCGGCTGGGGCACGACGCGCGCGGCCGGCCGGGGCGGAACGCTGGTGCAGGCCGTCGGCGTCGTCTTCACGGTGCTCGGCGTGCTCCTCGGCGAGATCCTCGTGCTGGCGTACCGCATCAAGGAGTACGCCGTCGCGCGCCAGCTGACGATCGGCTGGATGGAGTTCGTGGAGGCGGTGCCGCGGCTGCTCTGGGCGTCGGGCACCGACACGTTCTTCGCCCTCGGCGGGGGTCTGATCGGCGCCTACTACGCGGCGCGCAAGGCCGCGAAGCCGAAGCTCGAGGTGAGAGTCGAAAAGACCGCGGGCTAGCGCGTCAGATCCGGCGCCTCAGGGCTGGGCGTAGTTGTCGATGATGTAGCGCGAGATGGAGTGGCGCGAGGGCAGGCTGGGCAGCGCGCTGCAGGGGAACCAGCGGGCGTCTTCCAGCTCCTCCTGATCCACCACCACGTCGCCACCGGCGTAGGTGGCGACGAAGCCGATCATCATCTGGCTGGGGAACGGCCAGTTCTGGCTGCCGACGTAGCGGATGTCCGTCACGTCCACGCCGGCCTCTTCCTTGATCTCTCGCGCCACGCACGACTCCAGCGACTCACCGTTGTCCACGAACCCCGCGATCAGCGCGTAGCGGCCGGGGGCCCAGTCCGCCTTGCGCGTCAGCAGCACGCGATCACGATCGCGCACGAGCACGATGGTGGCCGGATGCAGGTGCGGGAAGTGCTCGTAGCGGCAGCGCGGGCAGACCTTGCCCCACTCGTTCTCGATGCGGTTGGTCGCTGTGCCGCAACGCGGGCAGTGGCCGCTGGTCGATTCCCACCAGAGCGCCTGCATGGCCATGCCGCCGAGCGAGAGGAGTGGATCGGGCAAGCGCGCGCCGCGCATCGGGATCATCGTCTCGCGTGCCAGCCCGGGCGGCGGCGTCGCCTCGGCGGCGACCGGCACGACCCAGCACGGCTCGTCGCGATACGTGCCGAGCCAGAACGGCGCCGCGCCGTCGAGGGAGACGGGGCAGTCGCCGGTGGGCAGCCGGAAGCTGTCCCCCTCGGGCGCCACGAGCAGGTTCTGACCCTGGACGAGAATCCAGTGCCCGCGGTGCTGGTCGGGCTTGCCGCCGCGCTTGGCGGGCGAGAACTCCGCGCCCAGGATGTCGCGATTGAACGGCAGGTGGACGGTCAGCGGAGTCGTCATGACCACCACGGATAGAACGGCGGCATGTCCTTGCTGGGCCGCCCGGTAAAATTCGGCGGCCGCTTCTCCAGGAACGACGTCACGCCCTCCTGCGCATCGGCGGACCGCCCCGTGTGCCACATGCCGAGCGAATCGAGCCGATGGGCCTCGCGCGGATGGTCGGCGCCCAGCATCCGCCACATCATCTGGCGGATCAGCGCGACCGAGACTGCGGAGGTGTTGTCGGCGATCTCGCGGGCCAGGTCGCGGGCCGCCGGCAGCAGCGCGTGCGGCGCCACCACGCGGCTGACCAGCCCGCCGTTGCGCGCCTCCTCGGCCGAGAACACGCGCCCGCTGTAGGCCCACTCGGCCGCCTGCGCGATGCCGACCAGGCGTGGCAGGAACCAGGTGCTGCACGCCTCGGGCACCACGCCGCGCCGGGCGAAGACGAAGCCGAGCTTCGCGGCGCTGGAGGCCAGCCGGATGTCCATCGCGAGCGTGAGGGTGACGCCGAAGCCCACGGCGGGGCCGTTGATGGCGGCGATCACGGGCTTCTTCATGTCGAAGATGCGCAGCGTGACGAGCCCGCCGCCGTCGCGGTGGTCCTCGGGGCGCTCGCTGCGACCCGGGCCGCCGGCGAAGGTCTTGCCGCCGCCGCCCAGGTCGGCGCCGGCACAGAAGGCGCGGCCGGCTCCGGTCACGATCACCGCCCGCACCCCGTCGTCGCCGTCGGCCTGGTCGAACGCCTCCACCAGCTCGCGGATCACCGTGGTGTTGACCGCGTTCAGGCGGTCCGGCCGGTTGAGGGTGATCGTCGCCACCCGCTCGGCCACCTCGTAGAGGATCGTCTCGAACGCCACGTCAGAAGCCCAGCGCGCGGCGGTCGTCGCGCGTACCGGCGGCCACCGGCTCCAGCGGTGCCGCCGCCGGCACCTCGAGCTTCTGGAGGGCGGGCATCACCTCGGCGGCGAAGAGCCGGATGTTGCGCTCGGCCTCGCCGTACGGCATCCCGGCGTAGGAGAAAACACCGACGTAGTGACTGTTGCCGGTGCGCCGATGGATGTCGAGGATCTTGTCGTAGCACTGCTCGGGCGTGCCCCAGACCTGCAGGTTGGCGAAGTAGTCGATGACGGTGTCGGTTCCATACTGCGCGATCTTGTCGCTCATCTTGCCGTAGTACTCGTAGCCCTTGGTGGTGGCAAGGTGGTCGCCCTGGAACTGGTAGTGATCGAGCACCGTCTGGTAGTAGCCGCCGATGTAGCGGCGCGCCATGTCGCGCGCCCGCTCGGGGTCCCGATCGCAGAAGGTCCAGCCGGCCGAGACCGGCGGCGGCGCATCGACCCCGTTGACCTGGCGATAGATGGTCCGGTACGTCTCCAGCTCCTTGGCCACCTCGTGCCACGGCTTCTGCGGGATGATCAGAATGCCGACGCCGAGCTTCGCCATGATCGGCAGCGACTCGGGCGAGACCGCCGCGGCGTACGTGCGACCGCGGAACGACTTGAACGGCGCCGGCCGGATGGCCGCGCGCGGCTGCTTCACGTACGTGCCGTCGTACTCGCAGTAGCCGGTCTCCAGCCCACCCAGGATCATCTCGGCGGACTCCACGAAGCGCGGCCGCGACTCGTCCATCGACAGGCGGAAGCCGTCGAACTCCACCTTGCCGGCGCCGCGTCCGAGACCGAGGATCAGGCGGCCGTCCGAGATGTTGTCGAGCATCGCGATCTCTTCGGCCGCTCGCATCGGGTCGTGCCACGGCAGCACCACCACCATCGAGCCCAGCTGCACGCGCTCGGTGCGTCCCGCCATGTAGGTGAGGAACTGCAGGACGTCCGGGCACATCGTGTAGTCCGTGAAGTGATGCTCCACGCCCCAGATCGACTGAAAGCCGAGCGGCTCGGCCAGATCCGCCAGCCGCAGCTCGTTGCGGTAGACCTCGCGGTCGGTCTGTGTCTTCTGCGGGTTCTGGAACACCGACGCCATCCCGACGTGCATAGCCAGTCTCCTCTCGGCCCAGCCGAGAGTAGCCCGCACCCCGCACCCTGGTCAATGCAGCGTCGGCTCAGTGCTGGCGGAGACGGCACGATCGCGGTGGGTCAGCGACGAACGACGAGCTCGGCGTCGCCGCTGCGGCTCAGCATCTCGACCGCGGCCCCGTCCTGTCCCTGTGAGGCGCGCAGCGTCATGCGGGAGTCGCGCAGGCGAAGTCCGCGCAGCTCGATCCACGAGAGCCACACCGGCAGGTGAGGGCGATTGAGCGTGAGCTGATTCTCGGCGCCGTCGGGTGACAGGCCCAGCATGCTGCCGATCAGCATGAACACGACGCCGGCCGCCCACGCCTGCGGCGAGCAGGCGACCGGGTACTGGGTGGGGCCGTAGCCCTCGACGCGGCGGAAGCCGCAGAAGAGCTCGGGCATCCGCATGTGCTCCATCTGGAGCACCGCCTCGAAGAGACCGGTGGCGAGCGTGAGGGAGGGCTGCACCAGCCCATAGCGGCGCATGCCGGTGGCGACGATCGCGGTGTCGTGAGGCCACACCGAGCCGTTGTGGTAGCTCATCGGGTTGTAGAGCCGTTCGCCGCTGGCCAGCGTGCGGACGCCCCAGCCGGTGTACATGTCGTCGGCCATCATGCGGCGGGCGACGATGTGTGCGCGGCTGTCGCTCACGATCCGTGTCCACAGCAGGTGCCCCGCGTTGGAGGTGATCACCCGGCAGGGCGCGCCCTCGCGGTCGAGCGCCAGCGCGTAGTAGGCCTCGTCCGGCAACCAGAAATCCGCCTCGAACCGTTCGCGCAGGCGAAGGGCCCGCTGCCGGAGCTCGGCCGCTCGCCCGGGCACGCCCGCCGCCTCGGCGATGCCCGCGGCGGCCAGCGGCGCGGCGTAGAAGTACCCCTGCGCCTCGGCCAGCGCGATGGGCGCCTCGGCCAGCCGCCCGTCGGCGTGCATGATCGCGTCGAGGGAGTCCTTCCAGCCCTGGTTCGTGAGCCCACGCGACGAGCGGCGCAGGTAGGTGAGATAGCCGCGGTGAGCGTCGGCGTTGGCCAGCATCCACGCCAGCACGCGCTCGGCGGTGGGCCACAGCTCGCGGGCGAAGGCGGTGTCCGCCGTCCAGCGGAAATACTCCGCCAGCAGCATGACGAAAAGCGGGGGGGCATCCACGCTACCGAAGTAGGGGATGAACGGGATCTCGCGGCACGCCGCCATCTCGCCCCGCCGCAGCTCGTGCACGATCTTGCCCGGCTCCTGATCGGTGAAGGCATCGTCGACGCGGCCGACGTGACGGGCGAAAAAGCGCAGCGTGCCGGCGGCCAGCGCCGGCTCGAAGGGCAACGCTTGAAGCGCGCTGATGAGCGCGTCGCGCCCGAACGGGGCGACGTACCACGGAATGCCGGCGTAGGGAACGAACCCGTCCGGGGTCTCGGTCAGCAGCAGGCGAAGGTCCCGGCGTGACCGGGCGACCCACACGGCAAACAGGTCGTGGTCGGTGCGCACCTCGGTGCCGCCCCGATCGAGCGGCTCGGTGACCGCGCGGCGGCGCCGCAGCGCCTCGCCATAGCCGAGCGGGATCGGCACTGACGCCGGGTACGAGGTGGCCGACGCCACCACGGTGATCTCGGCGCTCAGCCCCGGCTTGAGGACCAGCCGATAGTCGGCGCCCGTGGCGTCGAGCCGGTCGGGCGCCGGCGAGAAGGCCAGCGTGGTCGTCCGCACGACGTCGTCGAGGCCGCGATAGCCGAGCTCGGCCTCGGCCTCGCCGATCCGCGTTGGCAGCCCCACGCCTCGCCGCTCGCGCGGATGGCCCCGCACCTCGAAGACGTCCACGAAGTCGGCCGCGAATCGCAGCGTCAGGTTGAGCGCGTGCGGGTCCTGGGTGAACGCCTCGATCACCAGGAGCTGGTAGAGCTGTCCGCGATGCACGGTGATCCGCCGGGCGACGCGCAGCGAGCGGCCGGGCAGCATGAGCCCCGGCGAATCGAGCGGCACATCAGGGTTGGTGAGATCGATGGCGGCCTGCACGGCGTCCTCTGACATCCCGGCGTTGAGGACGATGGGGAGCAGGCCGTGCAAGCGCAGCTCAAGGCGGTGCAGGAAGCGCGTGCCGTCCACGTAGAAGCCGAACTCGCTCTGCGGGAGGTTGGGCAGATCCCCGCGCCGGTCGGTGACGAGAAACGCATCGTCATGCTTGAGGACGAGCTTCGGCAGCGCCGCGACCTCGGAGGCGAGGATGTAGTACTGCTCGCCGTCGAGCACGGGATCGCTCATGCCGCCTTTCGCAGCGCCCCCAGTCTCCGGTACACCTTCTCGTAGCCGTCGGCCATCTGCGCAACGGTGAAGTGGCGCTCGACGTGGGTCCGGCAGTCCGCGCGATCGATCTCGTCCACCCGCTTGACGGCGTCCGCCAGCTCGACCAGGGTGACGCCGATGAAGCCCGTGCGCCCCGGGACGACGACCTCGGGCACCGAGCCGCACGGTCGGCCGATGACGGGCGTGCCGCAGGCCATGGCCTCGATCATGACGAGACCGAAGGGCTCGGGCCAGTCTATGGGAAAGAGCAAGGCCCGCGCACCCCCGAGAAACGCTGCCTTGTCGGCGTCGCCGATCTCACCGATGAACTCTACCAGTGGATCGTCGAGCAGCGGCACCATCACGCGCTCGAAGTACTCGCGGTCGGCGTCGTCCACCTTGGCCGCGATCTTCAGCGGCATACCGGCCCGGCGCGCGACCTCGATCGCCACGTCCGGTTGCTTCTCGGGCGCGAGGCGCCCGAGGAAGGCCAGGTAGCCCTGGTCCCGGGGCGCGTACGGGTAGCCCTCGAGAGGCAGACCGTGGTGCACCGTGCCCGCCCACGCCAGCTCGAGGTCGCGCAGGGGCTCGCGCTGCGCGTCGCTGATGGACACCAGCGGCGTCCGGGCGAAGTGGCGGTACAGCGCCCGCTGGAATTCGAGATCCTGCCGCCCGTGGAGCGTGTGCACCGTCGGCGTTCCGGACAGACTGCCGAAGGGAAACGCAAGATAATCTATATGGCAATGGATCACGTCGAAGTCGCCGGCGCGGGTGAAGGCGAGATCGAGCTCGCGGATCAAATCGACGATCATCAGATCACGATTGGCCGAGCCGAGTCGCATCGCGCGAGGGACCACCGGGAAGAGCGTCGCGGCGGTCCGGGAATCGCCGCTCGCGAAGAGGGTGACGTCGTGGCCGCGCCGGACCAGTTCTTCGGTGAGATGGGACACCACCCGTTCGGTCCCCCCGTAGAGCTGCGGCGGCACCGCCTCGAACAGGGGCGCAACCTGAGCGATACGCATAGGCATTTTCGTGATATGCAATACGACGGCCAAGGAGATCTTCGCCGATGAAGGTATTCGCATGATCGCGCCTACCGCCGACGTGCGCGAGCAGCACCGCTTCGACGTCGCCGCGCTGGAGCGCTATCTGGCCGAGCACATCGCCGCCTTTCGTGGCCCGCTCGAGGTCCGGCAATTCCGCGGCGGCCAGTCGAATCCAACCTACCATCTGGCCGCCGGCGGCCGGGACTACGTGCTCCGCCGCAAGCCGCCCGGCAAGCTCCTGCCTTCCGCGCATGCGGTGGACCGCGAGTACCGCGTGATCACCGCGCTCGGCCGCACCGAGGTCCCGGTGCCGCGGACGTACGTGCTATGCGAAGACGACGCGGTGATCGGCACTGCGTTCTACGTGATGGACTGCGTGCACGGTCGCATCTTTTCCGATCCGGCGCTGCTCGACGTCACGCCTACCGAGCGCACGGCCATGTACGATTCAATGAACGAGGTCCTGGCCCGCCTGCACACGGTCGACCCCGCGGCGATCGGGCTCGGCGACTACGGGCGGCCGGGCAACTATTTTAGCCGGCAGATCCACCGGTGGACACAGCAGTACCGTGCGTCAGAGACCGCGCGCTTCGACTCGATGGAGCACCTGATCGAGTGGCTGCCAGCGCATCTGCCGGCGGACGACACCACCACGCTTTCCCACGGCGACTACCGGCCGGGCAACCTCATCTTCCATCCCACCGAGCCGCGCGTGGCCGCCGTGCTCGACTGGGAGCTCTCCACGCTTGGCCACCCGCTGGCCGACCTCGCCTACTTCGCGATGCCCTATCGCCTCGGCACCGAGTGGGACGGCTTCCGCGGCAAGGATCTCAAGGCGCTCGGCATCCCGAGCGAGCAGGATTTCGTGGCGGCGTACTGTCGCCGGGTCGGTCGTCGCGACATCCCCGACTGGGACTGGTACATCGTCTTCGGTATGTTCCGCCTCGCCGCCATCGCCCAGGGGATCATGGGACGAGTGATCGCCGGCACCGCCAACGATCCCCACGCGAGAAGCCGCGGCGAGCGCGCCAAACCTCTCGCCGATGCCGGCTGGAGCATCGTCCAGAAACTCCGGTAGCGTTCCCGCTGTCTAGGCACCGTGCTGCCGGCGGATGCTCGCCAGGTGATGTAGCTCGTGGCCGGCCATGGCATAGGCGACGGCGCGTACGCTGCGCAAGGTCCAGTCCGCCGGCGCGCGCCGTTCCCAGGCCGCCGCGTCGAGGCCCCGCAGGAACGCAACGAACGCCGCCCGCACCGCCACGTACTCGCCCACGACCTCCCCGAGCGGCCGCGCCTGGTAGTTGGCGGCCGCCGCGTAGTCCCCGAACTCGACCGCCGTCCACATGGTCGGATCAGCGCGCCGACGCGCAGCGCACGGTAGCCGAAGACCCGCTCGGTATCGGCCATGTGCCCGACGATCTCGACAGTGTTCCATTCCCCCACCGCCTCCCGCCATCGCGCCTGCTCCGGCGTGAACCCCGCCAGATACTCCGCGCTCTCACCAATCTGCCGCTCCAAGCGCTTGACGATATGCCCGTCAGGAACGAGCCCGATGTACTGAAAATAGTAAGGCAAGCACTCGTCCGCCTCCGGTCGCCCCGGCCCCGAATCGCTCGCGTGCAAGCTACTTCTCCTCCGCTGTCGATCGCTGTGAGTTCAACGAATGATCTAGATCAGATGCTCGCGCTGGCCCGTCGTCGAAGTCGCTCGCACTCCGCCAACGTAGGGTCGGCGCGACCGGTGGGGGTGTGGGGCCTCTGGGGATTCGTTTTCCGCTAACTCCTACCGCACCTCACCCGCCAGATGGAGCCCAGCCACGACGGCCTCGATACGTGCGTCCGCCCCGTGATTCCCCGAGGCCCCACACCCCCACCGGTCGCCGACCCGGCGAGTGACGAAAAAGCTAGGCGACTTCGAAGAGACCAGCCGCGCCCATGCCCCCGCCGATGCACATGGTGCACACGACGTAGCGCGCCCCGCGCCGCTTGCCCTCGATCAGCGCGTGCCCCACCATCCGCGCACCACTCATGCCGTACGGGTGCCCGATCGAGATCGCGCCGCCGTCGACGTTGAGCTTTTCCATCGGAATGCCGAGCCGGTCGCGGCAGTAGACGACCTGCACGGCGAAGGCTTCGTTCAGCTCCCACAGATCGATCTGGTCCACGCGCAGGCCGGTGCGCTCGAGCAGTCGCGGCACCGCGAACACGGGGCCGATGCCCATCTCGTCCGGCTCGCAGGCCGCCACGGTGAAGCCGCGGAAGATGCCGAGCGGCTGGAGCCCGCGCTGCTCGGCGAGCTTGCCATCCATGACCACGCAGGCCGAGGCGCCATCGGAGAGCTGACTGGCGTTGCCGGCGGTGATCACGCCCTTCTCCCCCGCGACCGGCTTCAGCGCGGCAAGGCCGGCGGCGTTAGTGTCGGCCCGGTTGCCCTCGTCCTGCTTGAGCGTGACCGGTTCTTCGCGTGTCTCACCGCTGGCCTTGTCGACCACGAGCTTCGTGGTGGGCAGCGGGACGATCTCCCGATCGAAGTGGCCGTCGCGCTGGCCGGCCGCGGTGCGCTGCTGGCTGGACAGCGCGTACTCGTCCTGGGTCTCCCGAGTGACGTAGTAACGCTTGGAGACGACCTCGGCCGTCTCGATCATCGACATGTAGATCTCGGGCTTGTGGTCCTCCATCCACGACTCGCGGAAGCGGTGCAGGTTCATGTGCTCGTTCTGCACCAGGCTGATGGATTCCAGCCCGCCCGCGACCATGACCGGCACCCGATCGACGATCACCCGCTGGGCGGCCATGGCGATCGCCTGCAGGCCCGAGGAGCAAAATCGGTTCACGGTGACGCCGCCCGTCGTGACCGGCAGCCCGGCCCGCAAGGCCGACACTCGCGCGATGTTGTGCCCCGTCGCGCCTTCCGGCATTGCGCAGCCGAGGATGACGTCCTCCACCTGGCCCGGCTCGAGGCCGGCGCGCTGCACGGCGTGCTGGATCACGTGGCCGCCCAGCGTGGCGCCGTGGGTGTTGTTGAACGCTCCGCGGTAGGCGCGGCCGATCGGGGTGCGGGCGGTCGAGACGATGACGGCGTCAGCCATGACGTTCTCCTTTGAGGTGCTCTAAACCGCGGCGACGACCATGATCTCGACCAGGTACTTCGGATTGGCCAGGCGCGCCTCGACCGTGGCCCGCGCCGGCGTGTTCCCCGGCGACACCCACGCGTCCCACACCGCGTTCATCTCGTCGAAGGTACGGATGTCGGACAGGTAGATCACGGTCGACAGCAGATTCGCCTTGCTGCTCCCGGCGGCACCCAGCAGGTCGTCGATCTTCTTGAGGACGGCCTCGGTCTGGGCCTTCACGTTGGCTCCATCCGCGACCTGGCCGGCGACATAGACGGTGTTGCCATTCACGACCGCCCCGCTCATGCGGGGTCCCGCGTTGAGACGCTTCACGCTCATGGGTGTCCTCTCCGTCGAGGGTTGGTGGAAACGGGACAATCATCGCACATCTCGCATAACCGGTGACGCCGCGGCGGGGGCGCATGGCCCGCGTGCGCACCATTCATGGCGAGCCGTCGTCGCCGTTGCGAGCGCAGGGGTCGGTGAGCGAGCCGCCAAGGATT
>Ga0111539_10000437_pt1 | contig 52636 bp, 50 predicted proteins | sample RhiMethybrSRZTD1_FD_79667 | JGI IMG/M metagenome (GOLD analysis project Ga0111539, IMG submission 79667) | Populus rhizosphere microbial communities from Tennessee, USA - Rhizosphere MetaG P. TD hybrid SRZTD1 (version 2) (version 2) | ecosystem: Host-associated > Plants > Roots > Rhizosphere >... | reverse complement strand
TGGTCCACGGGCTGTTGAACGCGACGGTGCTCGGGTCCGGGCCGCTGTTGCCGGCCGAGGTCGAGACGAACACGCCGGCCGCGGCGGCGTTGAACCACGCCTGGTGCAGCAGGTCGGTGATGGTGCCGGTGGAACCGCCGATGGAGTAGTTGATCACGTCGACGCCGTCGGCGACCGCGTCGTCGATCGCGGCCACCGCCTCGATCGCGCCGCAGTTGGCGGTGGATCCGTCGGGAAGCTCGTAACAGACCTTGTACGCCGCGATCCGGGCCGCCGGCGCCATGCCGCTCGCGCGCCCGATCTCGACGCCGTTGATCACCGCCGGCACGTTGTTGTTACCGGCTGCGGTGCTCGCGGTGTGCGAGCCGTGCCCGTCGAAGTCGCGGGCGTTGTGGAAGTCCTCGTCGGCGACGGGCACCGAGCCGAGGTCGTAGGCGCGCGCACCGATCAGCTTGTTGTTGCAGGTGACCGGCTCCTCGGTCGGGTCGTCGCCCGGCTCGCAGGTGCCGAACCACTTGGCCGCGATCGCGTCGGCGTCGGGCCGGGGCTCGGGCAGCGCCGCGAAGCTGGGGCTCTCCGGCCAGATGCCGGAGTCGATCACGCCGATGATGGTCCCCTCGCCGGCGTGCGACACGTCGCCGAACTGGCGCGCCCACGCGCCGTTGGGTCCGTCGAGGCCGAGGAACCGCGGGGTGCTGATCGTGTCGAGCTTGACGACCTCGTTCTTCCAGACCCGGACCACGCCTGGGGTGGCGCGCAGCTTGGCGACCTCGGCACCCGTCAGCCTGGCCGCGACACCGTTCACCACGGTGTCGTACTCGGCGACCGTCTTCTTCTTGTCGACCTTGGCCTTGCCGAGCACCTCGTTGCGCTTGGCGCGCAGGTAGTCGCGGTATGCGCCGTAGTTCCAGGCCTTCGGGTCGAGCTTGGCGCCCGGCGTCGGCTTGGTCGCCGCGATGCCGTTGACGCCGCCGGCGTACGCCGCGATCGGCGCGCCGGTGAACTGGACCAGATACATCCCGCTCTCGGCGTTGCTCGGAGCCGCGCCGGCCGAACCCGCCAGGGCGACGGCTGACAAGGTGACCGCCGCGGTCGCGATCGCAAACGTGGCCCTGGCCGACCGTCGAGGTCGGCGTCCAGACGTCATTTCGGTCCCACCTCCTGCACCGCGCAGCCGCCCCGGTCAGAGCGGTCAGCGAACGGGAGCATATTTCGATGCGTCGTTGGGTGGGGGGCCGGTGATCGCGGCACGCAAAGAAATAGCGACGCCGTAGGGTGCGTCCGGCGATGCATTCGAAACTCGGTCGACGCGGGCGGCTCGGGCGACGATCGTGGCGGGATGCGCCAGGATCAGTTGTGGGACGCCGAGACCGCCGCACGCTACGACACGCCGGGCACCGGCATGTTCGCCCCGGAGGTTCTGACGCCGACGGTGGACCGGCTGGCCGAACTGGCCGGCGACGGACCCGCGCTGGAGTTCGCCATCGGGACCGGTCGGGTGGCCGTCCCCCTTGCCGAGCGGGGCGTGCCGGTCACCGGCATCGAGTTGTCCCGCCCGATGGTCGACAGGCTGCGCACGAAGGCCGACGAGGCGATGATCCCGGTGGTTCTCGGCGACATGACGTCAGCCGTCGCGCCGGGCCGGTACGCGCTGGTCTACCTCGTCTACAACAGCATCTCGAACCTGCTGACCCAGGCCGCGCAGGTCGCGTGCTTCCGCAACGCCGCCCGGCACCTCGGCCCCGGCGGCCGCTTCGTGGTCGAGCTGTGGGTCCCTGAGCTCCGCAAGCTTCCGCCGGGCCAGCAGGCCACGGTGTGGCACTGCGAGCCCGGCTACATCGGCCTGGACACCTACGACGTGCTGGGCCAGCAGGTCGTGTCGCACCATGTCCACTTCGACGACGGGGGAGGGGCCCGCCTGTTCCGCAGCCCGCACCGCTATATCTGGCCCGCCGAGCTCGATCTCATGGCCCAGCTGGCCGGCTTCGAGCTGGAGGCCCGCCACGCGGACTGGAGCGGGGCCGAGTTCACCGCCGAGTCCCGCTCCCACGTGTCGGTGTACCGCATCCCGCCTCAGCAGTAGGCGTCGACCGCGGCGTTGTACGCGTCCGAGGCCACCATGTACTGGTAGTAGGCGTTTTCGATGGCGGCGTCGCTGCCGCCGTTGTTCTCCAGCCACCGTGCCTGGTTCAGCCAGTAGTCCATCCGGAAGTAGTGCGGATTGATGCGCTCGGAGTCGCAGTAGTCGATCCGCTCGGCCTGGGCCGGCGCGGCGAAGACCGCGACGCCGCCGCTCGCGAGCATCGCGGCGACCAGGCCGGTCTGGACAAGGGTCCGGATTCTCATTGTTGCCTCCAAAGTCGTTCGCTGCCGTGTTTCTGCTTGGCCGCGAGGCTAGGCAGAGGGGCTGGAACGCTCCTGGAACCACCCTGGAACGGAGGTCGGGGAGGGCCGCCCGATCAGGCGGGCCACACGTACCCGTCGAGAAATTCCTCGACGGCGGTGACGACCTGTCCCAACACGGCCGCGGACCGGGCCAACGGCAGGTCCGGCAGGACCATGCCGTGGTTGGCGTCCGGGACCTCCATGACGTGCGGAGTCAAGGTGCGGGCGAGGGCACCGTCCCACCACGGGTCGGCCGTACCGCCGACGAGCAGGAACGGCGCGCCTTCGGTGCGGAGCGCCGCGACGCAGCGCGCATCGGACAGCAGCGGCGTGTACCAGACCGCCGGGAGGCTCCGCTCGGCGGCCAGTTCGGCGGCGTACGTTCCGAGGGACTTGCCGACCAGCACCGGCCGCCGGACGGGGAACCTCGCCAGCACGTCGGCGACATGGGCGATGACCCAGGACGCCGAGTCCGCGGGGTCGGGCGAGGACGGCCGGTCCCGGGGCCACTCGACGTGATACGCCTCGGCGCGCCTGGCCAGTCCGGCGAGCCACGAGTAGTTCAACAACGGTTGATGCGGGCCGAGGTTCGCACCCGGGATCAGCACCATGCCGCGGTCCATACCGAACACTATGCCGTGGCGCCGATCGCCGACACCGTACGCGAGCGCAGGTACAGCACCGATCGCACGGCGGTTCCCGCCACGGCGCCGGTCCACTGTGGATCGTCGGGGTCGGCCGGCGTGGTCACGAGGACCTGGCGGGTGCCCAGCAGCATCGCCCTGTCCGGGTCGAAGAACAGTTCGTGCCGCAGCTGTCCCATCGTCACGCTGACCACGGTCGCCCGTCGGCCGGCGCCGTCGGTGGTGGCGCCGTCGGTGGTGGTGCCGTCGGTGGTGGTGCCGCCGAGCCGCACGCCGGGCAGCCGCGCCAGCACCCGGAACAGGCCCGAGCGCAGCGCGGGTTCCGCGAGCGGTGCGGCCAGCAGCGCGGCGGCGGCGTGGAACAGCTTGGCGTCGACGCCGCACGAACCGGCGTCGATCGGGCACCACTGCACCAGCGAACGGCCGGCTGAGTCGTCGGTGAGCCGCCGGCGCAGCCAGGCCGCCAGGGCGGCCGGCCCGGTCGGCAGGCGGCCCAGCAGCTCTGCTTCGCGACGCAGGTCGGCCGATGTCCCGCCGAGCTCGTCGTCGAGCAGCAGCTGCCACGTGTCCTTCGTACCGGGGTCGTCCGTGACGGTGGCCGGCCCGGTCAGCGGCGGCCGTCCGGCCGCCACCCAGGCGGCCAGGTCCGACTCCGCGACGGCGGGCGGCGCGGCCTCCTGGTCGTAGCGCTGCCGATCCGGCAGGGCTAGCCACACCCGGGTGGTGAACCGCTGCGCGGTGAGGAAGGCCCGGCCGCCCGTTTCGGGCGTGGTGAGGCGGAGCTCCTCGTAGCCCGTCTCGGTGAACCACACCGTGCCGCCGCGGGCCGGTTCCGGTCCGCCCGCCGCGACGCCGGCGGCCCGGTCGAGCACCTGCGCGGCCGCCGGCCGCGCTCCGCCGCCGCGGACGGGCGCGAGCCCGAACGCGACGGCCGGCGCGGCCACCGCCGCGGTGCCGGCCGCCAACAGGGTCCGGCGGCGCACGACGCGACGGCGGTGCGCGCGGGCGATGAGCGCGCCTGCCGGCGGGGTGACCGGTGCGTCCCGGTAGTCAAGGGCGGTGCGGAGCTCGTCGACTGTCCTCACGATCGTTCCTCTCCGACAAAGGCGAACTCCGGCGCGACGCGCAGCTTGCCGAGAGCGCGGGCACAGGCGCTCTTCACCGTGCCGCGGGCGAGGCCCAGTTCCCGCGCGATCGCCGCCTCGCTCAGGTCCTCGTAGTAGCGCAGCACCACGACGGCCCGCTCCCGTCGGGTGAGCCGCGACAGCGCCCGTTGCACCATGTCGCGGTCGGCGACGAACCCGGCGTGGTCGGGCACCGCGTGGACGTCCGCCGCGACCGGGACCGGCCGCTCGCGCGACGAGAGTCGCCGCCACCAGTCGATGCGCCCGCGCACGAGGGCCGCCCGGACGTACCCGAAACGGTGCGCGGCGTCGATCGCCGACCAGCGCAGGAACGTCCTGACCAGCACCGTCTGCAACAGGTCCTCGGCCCGACCCCGGTCACCCACGATCAGGTCGGCGATGTGCAGCAACCGGTCGTAGTGCACCGACACGAACTCGGTGAACTCCACCTCGGCCGGCGCCGCCGCGCCGCGTGACCCCATGCCCTCAAGGACGCAGCGGCCGGATCATCCGGTTCCGTGCTTCGGTCAGTAGCCCAGGGCGAGTTTGATGGCGAACGCAATCAGCACCAGGCCGGTGAGCCGCTCGATGGTCAGCTTGACCCGCGGACGGGTCAGCCAGCCGTGCAGGCGGCTGATCGCCAGGATGTAGCACACCCACCACACGACGGCGAGGGTGATGAACAGCCCCGCCAGCAGCGCCGTGCGGGCCGGGGCGCCCGGCCCGGCCGGCACGAACTGCGGCACGAACGACACGTACAGGATGATGACCTTCGGGTTGAGCAGGTTACTGGTGATGCCCATCCCGAACGCGCGCCGTCGCGACGCCCGTCCCGTCTCGTCGGAGCCACCGGTGAGCGGCTCAGCGTCCGGGGGTCCGGCCGGCGGCCCTTCCACCGACCGGATCGCGGCATGACCCGTCCCGACGCCGACGGTGGCCTGCGCGGGCTGCGGCGAAGGTTGCGCCGCCAGGTGGCGCGTGCGGGTGGCCCACAGCGTCAGCCCGCCGATGTAGAGCAGGTAGAGCGCGCCGGCCAACCGCAGCACCGTGTAGAGCGTCGCCGAGGACAGGACCAGCGCCGAGATGCCGACGGTGGCGAGCGTGGCGTGGACGAGACCACCGACGACCAGCCCGGCGAGCGTCACGAACCCGATTCCCCGTCCGTACCGCACGACCTGTCGCGTCACGAGAGCGAAGTCGACCCCTGGGACGACGATGATGATGACGCTGGCCGTGATGAAGCCCAACAACTGCACGTCGAGATGTGGCACGGTTGCATCCTTTCCGGGGCGGCGGAAGAAGTGTCAGCCCGCCGGTATCTCATCCACAATGGACACTCCTTGGTCGCCCTGCGGGCCGTAGCGCTGCCACTGCTCCCGCAGCCGGATCCGCCCGTCGGCCAGGCGCTCCGGGTGGCTGACGCAGTCGCCGGCCACCACGGTGCCGTCGACGAGGACCTGGCAGTAGGCGAACCGGATGGTGCCGTCGGGCCCGCACGTCCCGGCGAGCGACCCGACGCGCACCGCGCCGCCGGATATCTCGCCCCACACCAGGTCGCCGGTCTGGTGGTAGTGCCCGCGCGGCACGCTGCCATCGGCGCCGGTGGTTTCCGGTGCGCCCGCGGAGGCGAAGGTCCGGCCGTCGTAGTGGAACCCGTTCGCCGTCATGCCCACACCGTGCTGAGGAAGTCGTCGTGGAACTGGCAGACCGTGCGCTCGGCGATGGAATTGAGAATCATCGCGCTGCGGATCGGCAGGATGCTCAGGTTCGAGTCGACGAGCCCCTGAACGTAGCGGCCGCGGTTGAGCACGAAGATCTTGTTGTTGTCCGAGTGCTTCCAGCGGATCGAGTAGTCGGGCTCGATGACGGGCTCGCCGGCGTCGTCGTACTCGATGACGTCGCTGAGCTCGTCGTCGAACGGCAGCGGAGCCGCCCGCCGGCCGGTGGCGACGATGACGTACGCGGTGCGGTGGGTCTCCTCGCCGCCGGCGGCCAGGCACTCCAGTTCGATCTCGTCGCCGACGTGTCGCGCGCCGGTCACCGTGCGGCTCGGCATGATGGTGACGGGGAAGCGACCGGTACGCAGCCGCTCCTCGTAGTTGGTCTGGTAGAGCCCGCGCAGCGTGCCGGGGGAGATGCCGTCGCTGGTGAGGATCTGGCCGCTGACCAGCCGCTGCCGCACGTCCTGCGACAGCTGGAGGAAGAACTCCTGATAGGCGGGGCGGTACAGGTCGTTGGCCGAGGGCGAGTCCTCCAGCGGGGCGAACCAGGACCGGCGGCCGATCCAGCGGATGTTGCCGAACCCGGCGCCGAGCAGCGCCCCGACGCATTCCGCGCTGGTCTGCCCGCTGCCGACGACCGTCCACTGGGTCATCGGGTCCAGCCCGGCGAGGCCGCCGAGCCGGTGGCTGAGGTCGTCGGCGACGAGGACGCGTTGCGGGTCGATGTTCGCGATGAAGTCCGGGACGTACGCGACGGTGCCCATGCCGAGGACGAGATGGGTCGACGTGGCAACCGGCCGGCCGTCGCTGTGGCTGACCAGCCGGTCGTCGTCCAGGGTGACCCTGTCGATGCGGGAGCCGTAGGTCAGGCGGGGTAGCTGCTCGGCGGCCCACGCCAGGTACTGGCTGTACTCGGCCCGTGGAATGGTGTCGAAGCCGGCACCGAGCAGCGCGTAGACGCGACCGGTCGTGACCAGGTAGTTGAGGAAGGAAAGGCGGTGTGTGGGGTCGTACAGCGTCACCAGGTCCTTGACCCAGCCGGTCTGCATCCGGACTCCACTGTGGAGCATGCCGTCGTGCCAACCCGGTCGGTGCTGGGCCTCGAACACCGCGATCTCGTGCGGCGCCAACACGTCGTACATCGCCGCGAGACTCAGGGTGGCCGGGCCGGCGCCGACGCCGACTGTCTGGTAATGCGGTGTGGCGACGCCATTCTGGTGCTCGGTCATGTCGTTCCTCCGTGAACGGTCAACATCCTTGTCAGTTCGGCCGCCGCGACCCGGCTGGCCGAGAGTGCGATCTTGGCGGCGGCGCCGCTGCCGCCAGTGAAGGTCCACAACCCGGGGCCAAGCGTCCGCAGCGCGAGGCCGCCCGGTTGGTAGCAGTCGGCCGCGGTGACGATCCGGGTCGCCCCCTCGGTGATCAGGCCCGGCAGCCGTCCGGCGGCCGTCGCACGCACGCTCGCCTCGAGGTCGAGATCTGCCGGCGGCTCCGACGCCGCGACGTCCCAGTGCGGGCTGGGCAGGCCGAGCAGCACGAAGCCGGTGCCGTCGGTACGGCCGTACAACCCGCTCGTCTCGTCGACGAACGCCGGTGTCTGCGGGCCGGCGGCCGGGTACCTGCCCACCTGGATGTGCTTGGTGCGGGGCATCGCGGTGCCGTCCGCCAGTCCGCTGGCCCGCAACAGTTCCGGCGTTCCGGCACCGGTGGCGAGCACGACGACGCCGTGCAGCCGGCGCCCGTCGGCCAGCCGCAGTTCCCCGTCCGGCGTCGCCGCGGCGACCGTCACCGGCTCCGGTGCCGGCACGCCCGCGGCGTCGAGCCGGGCCAGCACGGCGTGGCGCAGCCGGTCGGGTGACAGGTAACCGGCCCGCCGCTCGTAGACGCCGACGGTGTCGGCGGGAAGCCCGACGAACCCGAACCGACGATTGACCGCCACGGCGTCGAGCACCTCCGCACCGGCCGGGACGTCTGTGTGCGACAGGCTCCCGGCGCGCAACAGGTACACCGATCCGGTCTCCCGGTAGGCGGCGACCCGGCGCACGTGCGCGTCGGCATGTAGTTCGGCCAGACTCTGCCGGGCCAGCGCGGCAGCCGCCGGATCGGGCTCGAACGCCCGCACCAGCCCGCCCGAGACCGCAGTGGCGTCGGTCCCGCCGGCGCCGAGCAGCCGGACGTCGAGGCCGACGGCATGCAGGCGCTCGGCCAGCAGCGCTCCCGCCAGCCCGGTCCCGACAATCAGAACACGCATGGCCGAACCGTCAGTCCACGCCGGCCACGAGCCCGAGCACCGCACGGGCCCGGTCCGGTCGCGCCTGGGCGGCGGCGAGGGCGCACCGGACGGCGACGGCCGAGTCGAACGTCGCCGGACGCAGGGCGTCCATGGCCCGCTGCAGTTCCAGGTCGGCCAGCGCCGCCGGGACGCCGGGCAGCCGGCCGTCGAGCGCCTGCGCGAACATCTCCCGGAACGCCGCGAACGCCGTCGGCGTGAAGTCGGACTCGTAGCGGTCCGGCCGGTCCCAGGACACGAACGCCCGGACGGCGCCGGCGTCTTCGGTAGCGAGGAACTCGTGCGCCCAGATGGCGTGCTGCCGGCTGGTGGAGAACTTCGAGCCGGTCAGGCGGTAGAACTCGTTGACCACCAGCCCCGTCGGGCCGGTGGTGAGCCCGGCCGGCAGCCCGGCGGCCAGGTGGAGGGCCGGGATCAGCACCGCGTAGTAGAAGGCGTTGTCGATGCCGAGGAACAACCACTGCTCGGTGATGCCGCGCCAGGCCCGGACGCAGTCGGCGAGCGTGCGCACACCCGGGTCGAGGTGCCGGGCCGGGGCGTACAGGTTGGCCAGCGCCATCTCCGCCCAGACGTCGACGCGCAGGCCGTCGCCCCAGGCGATGCCCCAGTCGGTCGGGTAGGCCAGCGGCACGTCCGGAAGCCCGGCGTCGAGCATCGCGGCGATGAGCGCGCGCAGCCGGGGCGGCAGCACGGCGCGGGACCAGAATTCGCACAGCCGGTCCCGGTGCTCCTCCAGGCGCAGCACGGGCACGATGTGCTCCACCGGCACCGGCTCGGCGTCGCAGCAGGTCGACCGCGCCCGCCGCAGCGTTGCCGCCGTGCAGAAGCCGCCGCAGCCCTCGCAGGTGCCGCCGGCCGCACCGGCGCCACAGGTGGGGCAGAGTCCGCAGACCCGGGCGTGGTGCAGCACCCGGCCACACCCGCCGCAGCCCGAAAGCGCGAACGGCCCGACCTCGACGGCCTTGGCCTCCACGAGTTCGGAGAGCAGCCGCCGCACGGCGTCCTGATAGCCGGTGTCGGTCATCGGCCGCAGCATGAGGTCGTACCGGATGCGTGCGGCGGCGAACCCGCCCTCGATCAGCTCGGCGAAGTGCGCGACGGTGTCGGCGGCCGGTTCGCCCCGCGCCTCGGCCCGGGTGAGGACGTAGTTCTGGTGCTCGTCCAGCCCGCTCTGGGTGATGACGTCACGGCCGGCGGCGCGCAACGCCCGCGCGGCGATGTCACCGGCCACGTACGGACCGGACAGGTGCCCCACGTGCAGCGGACCGTTCGGCGTCGGCGGCGGGGTCAGAACGAGAACGGCCTCACGCATCTGCCGGCCCGTCCCCGGAATCGGTCGGCAGCCAGTAGATGCTGAGAATGGTGAGCGGCTCCTCCGCGGACAGGTTGTGAATCGTGTGCCGCTGTTCCGGGTCCAGCAGGATCACGCCGCCGGTGGGCACCTCGACCTTGGTGCCGTCCGACTCGTAGACGGCCCGACCGCGGGTCACCACGGCGAATTCGACCTCGGGATGGATGTCCTCGGAACTGCTGCCGCCCGGCGGAATGACGCACCACATCGCGTCGAACGGCAGGCGTCCGAGGTCGCGGTACTGCGACCAGCGACCGATGTGAATGCCGTACTCCTCGGTGAGTTCCGCCGTGTCACTCACATATCTACGCACCATGCTCTCCTTTTCGAGGAATTCAATTTCCGGGCAGGATCGACCGGTCCACGGGGCAATCGCGTGCATCCGTCGACTGGCACGTCGCACTGCCGGAATAGCGAACCCCGCTATTCCGCAGTCGTCCGAGCGGTTATCGCCGCGGTGGCGCGAACCAGCGCGGCAACCGGCTCGGTTGCCTTATTGGAAGCGTTTTCTCAGACGCCGTCAGATCGGGCGTCTGAACGGCCCGGGAGGGCCGGCCGCCGGTATGTCGATCACGGCCAACCTCCCCGTCACCGCTCGACTCCTCCCCCGTGCATGACCGACTGGCGGTGGGGCGAACCGATGTGTCGCCACCCCGCCATAGACGTATCTCGGTGTCAGAGCTTGGCACACGACGAAGGACCACACAACGCGAGACAGGAAGGTGGGTGATGGATTGTCAATGATGCACAGGCGCAGGGGTTGGGTCGGAGATGGTCCTATTTTCCGGTATGCCGCAACGCCTGAGAAACTTGATTGTGCAAATAAATAAATTCCTCCGGATGGATGGCGCTGAGAATGTCTCGACGTAGAGTAGGTGCGCTCCGATCCGATCGCGTGTAATCGGTCGCCTCAGCGACAACATGCCATTCCTCGGTGCCACCACCTGTTACACCTGTTGTCCATCCCGAACGGACGAGAGGACATCCGTGAAGACTCTGTTGATGGTCGGCGCCGGCGTCATGGGACGCGGATACGTCGACGCGGCCCGTCGGATGGGCGTCCGTGTCGTCCTGGTCGACCTGCCGCCGCGGCGCGCAATCTACGGCGACATCGTCGACGAGTTCCACGACTGCCCCGATCCGGCGGAGGAGACCTGGGCGGCGGTCGCCCTCGACGTCGCGGCCGAGTGCCGCCCGACCGGCGCGCTGGCGTTCTCCGAGCCGCAGGTGCTTGCCGCCGCCTGGGTGCAGCACGCCCACGGCCTCGCCGGGCCGTCCCTGCCAGCCGCGCTGGCCAGCCGGAACAAGGCCCTGCAGCGGACCCTGCTGCGCCGCGGCGGCGTGGGGCAGCCCGAGTTCCACGTCGTCGGCGCGCTCGACCCGACCCCCGCGCTGGACTGGGCCGAGCCGCGCTATCCGGTGGTGGCCAAGCCGCTGCGCAGCTTCGGCAGCCTCGGCGTGCGGCTGATCCGCGGCCGGGCCGAACTGACCGCGCTGCTGACCGACCGCTGGCCGGACGAGCCGGTGCTCGTCGAGGAGTACGTCGACTTCCCCGAGTACAGCTGGGAAGCGCTGGTGCAGCACGGTGAGGTGCGGTTCGGCAGCTACACGCGCAAGCACACGTCCGGCCCGCCGCAGTTCGTGGAGCTGGGACACGTGCTGCCGCACCCGTTCGATGGCGGCCAGCGCGACCTGCTCGACGCGGAGATGCGCCGGGCCGTCGCCGCGCTGGGCATCGAGTCCGCGCTGGTGCACCTGGAGTTCCGGTTCGACGGCAGCCGGGTACGGGTGCTGGAGGCCGCGGTGCGAACACCCGGCGACCACCTCATGGATCTGCTGGCGCTGGCCTACCGGCACGACTTCTTCGAGTCGACGGTGCGGCTCGCGCTGGGCGAGCGGCTGGTGCACATCCCGGTGGCGGTGGCCGAGGCGGCGGTCGGGTTCGTCACCTCGGCGCCGGGGGTGATCCGCTCCGTCGACGGCCTGGCCGAGGCCCGCGCGATCCCCGGGGTGGTGCGGGTGACCGCCGACCTACCCGAAGGCGCCGTGGTGGCGGATCTGCGCTCGTCCGCCGACCGGGTGGGTCACGTCGTCGCCGCCCGGACCGGCGGCGACGCGTGGGAAGTGGTCCGTGCGGCGCAGACCGCCGTCACGGTGTCGGTCGCGACGCCGGAGCCGGTGGACGCACCATCGTGACGTGTCCATTGTGGATACCCGTCGTGGAAGGGGCCACCGTCCTATGTGGAATCAGGACGCGTACAAACCGCGCTGTCTATGGAGTTCTACGCTCGAAACAGACATAATGCCACGTGAATATTTGACTGCGCAATCGCATTGCGCAACTCGGAATGCCGACTCGCCCGGACGCCCGGGTGTCGCTATTCTCTGCTCCGGGCTCATCGATCACGCTGGTGTGGGAGACCTACTGCAATGACGCATACGGGGGATGCTGCTCGGCACGACGCGGTTCTGATCGTCGTGTCCAGCCTCGGCGAAAGTTCACGGCGGACGTTCTTCGAATCCGTGTCCAAGCACTATCCGATCTGGCTGTTCGTCGGTGGTGCGGGCAGGCCCGCCGAGCCCAGCTGGGAACTGCCGTTCATCGTCGGGCACACGTCGCTCGACACGCTCGACGCCGGCGCGATGATCGCGGCGGCGGCGGAGCTTTCCCGGCAGCGCCCGATCGCCGGCATCGTCAGCTACGACGAGGCGCGGATCCACGCCACGGCGACGGTGGCCACCGCGCTCGGGCTCCCGACGAGCCCGCCCGAGGCGATCGCGCGCTGCCGCGACAAGCACCTCACCCGCGAGGCGCTGGCGCGGGCACAGGTACCGCAGGCGCGGTCGGTGGCCGTGACGTCCCTGGCCGAGGCGGTGCGCGAGGCCAACCAGATCGGGTACCCGGTCGTCGTCAAGCCGCGGCACCTGGCCGCGAGCTTCGGCGTCGCCCGCGCCGACGACGACGCGCAGCTCGCCGCGGCCTACCAGGCGGCCCGCACGACCACGCTGCCGGAGGCGCCGGAGTACTACGAGGCGGGCGTGCTCGTCGAGGAGTACCTGGACGGAGCGGAGTACAGCGTCGAGTCGGTCTGCTTCGACGGTCGGGTCGAACCGGTCGCGGTCACCCGCAAGCGCACCGGATATTCGCCGAACTTCGAGGAGGTCGAGCACCTCGTCGACGGGGCCAGCCCGTTGCTGCGCGACGACGGGCTGCGCGAGGTTGTGATCGGCGCGCACCGGGCGGTGGGGTTCGACACCGGGGTCAGCCATGTCGAGGTGAAGATCGGCAGGCGCGGGCCCCGGATCGTCGAGATCAACGCCAGGCTCGCCGGCGACCTGATCCCGTACCTCGGCCACGTCGCCGGCGGCCCGGACCTCGAGCTGGCGGCGGCGGCCGTCGCGTGCGGCGACGCGCCCGACCTCGGTCGAGGAACCCCCCGGGTCGCGGCGATCCGTTACTACTACCCGGAATCCGACGTCACCGTTGCCGCCGTGCGCATCGACGAAACGCTGCTGCCGCCGGGCGTGGTGCGCGCGGCGCCGCTCGCGGATCCCGGGCAGCGCGTGTTGCTGCCGCCCCGCGGTTCGGCGTGGGAGAGCCGGCTGGCGCAGGTGGTGGTGGTCCGGGACACCGAGGCCATGTGCACGGCGGCGCTTGACGCGGCCGCCAAGGCGGTAGTCGTCACGCCGGACCACCCATGACGCGCCACCACGGGGGCATCGACACACGAGGGAGGACCCGGCATGGCCGGATCGGCTGACGTCGCGGCGGTCGGCAAGGCCGGCCCGTGGACCACGTTCCGGGAGCTGCCCAGGGCCGCGAAGGTGCTGCTGCTCGGCGTCTTCGTCAACCAGTTCGGGGCGTTCCTTCAGGCGTTCCTCGTGCTGTACCTGGTGCAGCGCGGCTACAGCGAGAGCTACGCGCTGGCCGGGATGAGCGCGTACGGCGCCGGTGCCGTCGTCGGCCTGCTGTTCGGCGGCGGGATGTCCGACCGGCTCGGTCCGCGCAACACCATTCTGGTGTCGATGGCGGCCTCGACGGTGCTGCCGATCGCGGTGACCCTGGTGCCGAACTACACGGCCATCGTCGTGCTGGTCTTCGCGGCCGGCGCGATGGCACAGCTTTACCGGCCCGCGGCGGGAGCCATCCTCGCGGCACTGGTGCCGCCGGCCCGGCACACGATGGCCTTCTCGATGAACCGCATCGCGCTCAACCTCGGTCTGGGCCTCGGCCCGCTGGTGGCCGGCCTGCTCATCGCCGCCGACCGCTGGAACGAGCTGTTCTGGATCGACGGCATCACAGCGTTCCTTTACATGATCATCGCCGCGCTGTTCCTGCCGAAGGCGGGCGGCGCGGGCGGTGACGACGAGGCGACGGAGGCCGCGCCGACCATCCGGTACTGGGACGTCCTGAAGGACCGGCGGTACGTGGTCTTCCTCGTCGCCGTGCTCGTCAACGCCCTGATCTACATCCAGACGTTCTCGGTGCTGCCGCTGACCATCAAGGACCGCGGTTTCCCCGATTACTACTTCGGCTGGATCATCACCACCGGTGCGGCCACCCTGATCTGCCTGGAACTGCTGGTGACGCGGTACACGCAGCACTGGCAGCCGCGGATCGCAGCCGCCCTCGGCCTGATCCTGCTCGGCGCCGGCATGGCCGCGTTCGCGCTGCCGCTCGGCCTCGCGATCATCATCATCGGTGACGCCGTCCTGGTGGTCGGCCAGATCATCGGTGGTCCCGCGATCTTCGCCTACCCGGCCCGGGCCGCCGTCGCCGGTGCCACCGGCCGCTACCTCGGCGCGTTCTTCGCGATGTTCGGCCTCGGGCAGGCCCTCGGCCCGCTGATCGCGGTGCCCCTCTACAACGCCATGAGCTTCAACGTCTGGTACCTGTTCGGGCTGTGCGGGCTGGTGTCTGCCGCCGCGGCATACGTCGGCATGAGCGGTTCGAAGCCGGCGCCCGACGATGCCGCGTCGGATATCGGTGTCGTCGCGGGCGTCGAGCCTGTCGACGTGGAAGCCGTCGACGCCGAAACCGCACACTGACCGACCCTCGCCTGGAGGCAGAACCGTGCACATCCTTGTCCTCAACCGGTTTGCGCTGCGGTTGGTGCCGTACCGGGACTACATCGACCCGGCGTTCGACTGCACACTGATCACCAGTTCCGGTGGTGTGAGTTCGGATCCGGAGCAGCGGGCCCGGCAGCTCGCCGGCTACGCGAAGGCTGTCGTCCTCGACGACTACGCGAACCTGGCGCGCCTGGAGTACACGGCGCACCGGCTGCACGCCGAGCGGAACTTCGACGGCATCGTCGCCATGTCCGAGTACGACCTGCTGACGGCGGCCCGCCTGCGACGGGCCTGGGGAATCGCCGGGCAGACGCTGGAGAGCACCCTCGCCTACCGCGACAAGTTCCTGATGAAGCAGACGCTTGCCGCGGCCGGCGTGCCGGTGGCGACCTTCGCGAAGGTCGACCACGTCAGTGATCTTGTCGCGTTCATCGGCCGGGTGGGGCTGCCGGTGGTCGTCAAGCCGCGGCGGGGTGCCGGCTCGGTCGACGTGCGGGTGCTGCGCACCGACGACGACGTGAACGACTTCCTCGGGGCCGGTTCTTCCTTGACCGGCGACCACCCCGCCGACCTACAGGCGGAGCGCTACATCCCGCACGAGATGTACAACGTCGACGGCATGGTGATCAATGGAGAGCTGCGGGTCGGTTGGCCGTCGGCCACCACCTCCGGGCTGCTCTACCAGCAGGGCGATCTGCAGCGGGCCACCTTCCTGGAGCCCGGCGAGGCGCCGCAGCCGGACCTGGTCGCCCTGCTGGAGCGGGTCCTCGCCGCCCTGCCGACGCCGCGCAACACGGTGTTCCACGCGGAGATGTTCCGCACGACCGACGGGTCGCTGATGCTCAACGAGATCGGGTGCCGCATCGGGGGTGCGCGGGTCTGGGACCAGTTCCGGCTCGGCTTCGACGTCGACCTGATCGGAAGCGTTGTCAAGGCGAACTACGGCGTCGACCGCGACGGCCCCGTCGTCGGCGCCAAGCCGGTCGCGCTGAGCGGATGGGCGATGGTCGCCTGCCCGCCGGGAGTGGTCCGGTCGGTGCCGGCCGACTGCCCCGTTCCCAACGTCTGGATCTACGACTCGTACGTGGCGGCGGGCGACACCATCGCGCCGCCCGTCGAGTCGACCGACGCGGTCGCGGCCTTCGTCGCCCAGGGCGAGACCCGCGCGGCCTGCGACGCCACGTTGCAGAAAGCCGTTGCCTGGTACCAGTCCACGATCGAGATCGAGCCGGCCCGGCCCGGCGGGTAAACGGGTCGACGGGCCTGGCCAGGCCTGCCAGAGTGACCCGCCATGGGCGACCGCGACCTCGTTTCCGCCGATGACGTGCGGCTCATGCAGGGCCTGGCGCAGCGCGTGACCGCCGTCCGCCCGGACCTGCTGAACAGCGACGCGACGTTCGGTGAACTCGCCTGGATCTGGGGCAAGGGCCACGCGGCCCTCGGCGCCTCGTGGCGGCGCCGGCTGTGGTTCGCCGACGGTGAACTCGTCGCGTGGGGCTGGGCGTACCTTCCGCACCGGGTGCGGCGCAGCGACGGGTCCGTCAAGGGCGTCACCCGCGCATACCTGGGGTATCAGGTCCATCCCGACCACGCCCCCCTCCTCGACGAGGTGATCGACTGGTACGACGGCGTCGCCGCGAACCTGAAGCGCACGGTGTTGCCGAGCATGGCCGACGAGTTCGCGCTGCGGCGATGGCGGGCACACGGCTACGTGACCGACCCGGCGTCGCTCGGCGACACCGGGTCGTGGACCCAGATGAACGAGCGGAGCCTCGTCGACCTCGAGCAGCCGGTGCTGCCGGCCGGGTACCGGTTCCGCACCGCCGACGAGGCCGGCCCCGAGGCCGCCGTGCAGGCACACGTGGACGCCTGGGCGCCGTCCACCTACAGCGCCGAAGGCTACGAGGGCGTCCGCCGAACGGCGACCTACCGTGGCGACCTCCACGTCCTCGTGGAGGCGCCGGGGGGCATCATGGCCGCGTCGGCAATCATGTGGCTCGACGAGGCGAACCACACCGCCGAGTTCGAGCCCGTCGGCACGCATCCCGGCTACCGGCGTCGAGGGCTGGGCACGGCGCTGCTGCTGCACGGCATGGGGCTCGCGCGCGAGGCCGGCGCCGTGCACATGACCGTCGCATGCCTGGGCGCGCCGGGGTATCCGAACGCCCGCGGGCTGTACTACGGCGTCGGATTCCGGCCGTTCTCCCGCGACGCACCGCAGATCAAGCACCCGCGCGAGGCTCCGACGGTGACAGCGTCAGGAACCGCCTCGTGATCGCGAAGGCCTTGTGTCGCAAAGAGGCATTGGGCGGTGCCGCCGGGTCGCGGCGCGTGCGCGCGTAGCGGACGGCTTCGATGGCCCCAAGGACGATCGGGATGGTGAACGTGGCGAAGCCCGCCACCCGCTTGACGGCAGTGATCGGCCCGCCGGTCGCGGCGACGGTCGGGTCGACGTGCGGCCACTGCAGCAGCAGGGTCCACACGCTGACGTTCTCGGCGTAGTCGAGCACCGTCATGGCGATCACCGGGATCAGCAGGGCCCACGCCAGCCCGCCGTAGCGGCGCGCCAGCAGCGCCGTGACGAGCAACAGGGCGGCGCCGCCCACCGCGGGATAGACGAGGTCGAGCAGTTGCAGGTGCAGGTAGGCGGCGCGGCCGTCGGCGCCGCACGCCTGGACCAGCGAGCGGGCGTCGGCGGCGGTCCAGTATCCACGGACATCGAGCGCCGACAGGCCGCCGCAGTGGTCGGCGACCCGGGCGACGAGACCGGGCCAGACGAACATGGGCGCGGCAACGGCGCCGTACATCAGCAGGGCGGGCGCCAGAAGACGGCGCGCATGGCGTGTGATCGTGGACGTCGACATGTTACTACTATATCGTAGTGAACATGCGACTGAAAAGTAGTAAAGGCGAGGGGACGCTGTTGCTCGATGTGTGGTTCGTCATGCACCTGACGGGCCGGCTCCTCGACGACGCGCTGCGCCCGGTGGGGCTCACCGCTGACGAGTTCGGCATGTACTCGCTGATCTACTCCTACGCGCCGCTCACCCAGACCCAGATCGTGCGCTGGACCGGGATGCCGCTGACCACCGTCGCCGGCAGCATCCGCCGCATCGCCGGGAGAGGGCACATCGCCGACGTTCCTCATGCCGACGACGCCCGCTCGCGCATGATCGAGCTCACCGACGACGGTGTCCGGGCGACGCTCGCCGGTGCCGAGGTCCTCGCGGCCGTGGCCCCGCAGCTTGCCGACGCCCTCGCGCAGAACGAGGCGACGATGCGTGCGGCGCTCGGCGACCTCGACCAGGGGCTGCGGCGGCTCGTCGACGCCGCCCCCCGGCCGTACCCCGCGGCCGACCCCGCGACTGCACCGAGCGTCGGATACGGCGGTCAGCCGCTCACACCGGTACAGGCGGCGGAGGTCCGGCGGTACATCGACTGGATCCGCGTGCGCGACTCACCGGCCAGATAGCCGGCGACCGTCACGAGAGGCGGGGCGAGGGGAGGATTCCCGCGGCGATGGCGGCGGTGACCGCGGCCGTGCGGTCGTTCACGCCGAGCTTTTCGAAGATGTGGGTGACGTGGCTCTTGACCGTCGCCTCGCCGATGAACAATTCGCGCCCGATGTCCGGGTTGGACATTCCCGCCGCGACGCGGCGGAGGACGTCCAGTTCGCGCGGGGTCAGCGCCGGACGCGGCACCCGCACCCGGTCGGCGAGCCGGGCGGCGACCGGTGCCGCGAGCACCGTCTCGCCGCGCGCGGCACCGCGCACGGCGCGGGTCAACTCGTCGCGCGGGGCGTCCTTGAGCAGGTAGCCGGTGGCACCGGCGGCCAGCGCCCGCACGATGTCGCCGTCGCTGTCGTATGTCGTGAGGATGAGCACGGCGGCCGCTCCCGCCGCCACGATCCGCTCCGTCGCGGCCACTCCGTCCAGCCCCGGCAGCCGCAGGTCCATGAGTACCACGTCGGGTTGCAACCGCAGCGCGAGCCGGACGGCCTCGTCGCCCCGCCCGCAGTCGCCGACGACCGCGAGGTCGGACTCGGCCGCGAGGAGGGTCCGCAGGCCTTCCCGCACCACGGGATGGTCGTCGACGATCAGTACCCGCACCGTCATGACGCAACCCCGCTCCGCGGTGTCGCGCCCTGACCGGGCGGACTGAGCCCGATGATGCCCTCGCTTCGCTCGGTCATGACGCAACCCCGCTCCGCGGTGTCGCGCCCTGACCGGGCGGACTGAGCCCGATGATGCCCTCGCTTCGCTCGGTCATGACGGAACCTCGAACTGCACCGCGACGCCGGCACCGGGCGTCGCTCGCACGCTGACCGCGCCGCCGATCCGGTTGGCCCGCGTGCGCATCCCGGCGAGGCCGTACCCGACCGGAGACAGCCCCGGGTCGAATCCCCGGCCGTCGTCGCGGACCTCCAGGCTGACGCCGTCCGGCGCGTACGTGAGCGAAACCTCGACCCGGCTGGCGCCGGCGTGCCGTCGGGCGTTGGTCAACGCCTCCTGCGCCGCGCGCAGGAGGGCCACCTCGTGCTCGGCCGGCAGCCCGCGCGGTGTGCCCGTCACCGACAGCACGGCATGGGGTGACGCCTCGAGCGCGGCGTTCGACGGTTCGAGCACCGCGTTCGACCGGTCGACCAGGCGGCTCAGCGCCTCCGGAAGCGATGTGCGGGTCAGGTCGGGTGGGGTCAGCGCCGCGACCAGCGCCCGCAACTCGGCCAGGTTCTCCTGTGCCGTCTGCCGCACCCGGTCGAGGTGCCGGCGCGCGGCGCCGGGATCGGTGTCCAGGCTGCTCTCCACCGCCTGCAACAGCAACAACACGCTGGTGAACCCCTGCGCCAGTGTGTCGTGGATATCGCCGGCGATGCGTTCGCGTTCGGCGAGCACCCCCGCCGCGTGGCTCATCTCGGCCAGCTCGGCCCGCGCCGCCGCCAGCTGGGCGATCAGGTCGGCGCGCTGGCGGCTCTGCCCGATGATCCGCGTGATCCACAGGCCGAGCGGGACAGCGATGACGAGCGACACCGCAGCGGTCAACCCGATGCCGGCAAGCGACGAGCCGCTCACGCCGTCGCGGGCGATCGTGACCGCCACCACCCCGGCGACCACCATCGCCGTCGCCGGAATCGCGCGCCGGACCGGCAGCGTCCGCCAGATGTGCGGGTAGATCGCGAAGAGCATCATCGCGCCGACGGGTGCGGCCGCGAACAGCGCGACGGACAGCGGTGCGGCGACCGCGACGTACCGGCCACCGTCCCGCCGCAGCCCGCGCGGACTCCGTAACACATACCATCCGGCGAGCGCGGCCAGCAGCGCGAACGCGACCATGCGCCGGCCCGCGGCGAGCTCGTCGTCGACCGCGATCAGGACGGCGGTGAGCAGCACCAACGCGGCGAAGCCCGCGTGCCACGCCGGCGTGAAGCGCTGCCACTCGTCCAGTTCGTCGCGTCGCAAGCCTTCAGCCTGCCCGATGGCCGGCCGCCCGCGCATCCGACTGTGGTCGGATCCGCCACCCCGCCGACGGGTGCTGCCGCCGCCGGGCCCAGCAGCGACACCATCACCTGCCATGAGAACGGCACTGTCCACGCGGCTGCTCGTGATCCTGTCCATCTGCTACGGCATCGTCGTGGCCATCCTCGGTGCGCTCGAATCGCCGGCGATCGGAATCGTCGCGATCGTCGGCGCGCTGATCCTCGGTGGCCTGTGGGCCGCGCGGGGCATGCTCAGCCGACGCTGACCGACCCGGCCCCACCTCCCGGTCGCGACGCCGCCGATCAGGCAGGCTGAGCGATGTGTCCGCGAGCCATGCCGTCCTGCTCGTGCTCGGCGGCATCGGCGCCGGGCTCACCGGCTCGATGGCCGGCCTGGCGTCACTGCTCAGCTACCCCGCGCTGCTGGCCGTGGGCATTCCACCCGTCGCCGCGAACGTCACCAACACCGTGGCGCTGCTGTCCAACACCGTCGGATCCGCCGCGGCGTCCCGTCGCGAACTGAGCGGGCAGCATGCGCGGCTCGCCCGCCTTGCGGCGCTCGCGGTCGTCGGTGGGCTCGCCGGTGCGGTGCTGCTGCTGTTGACGCCGGCGTCGGCCTTCGAGCGCATCGTGCCCGCGCTCATCGCCGCCGGCTCCCTCGCGCTGCTCCTGCGCGACCCGCTGCGCCGGTGGGCAGACCGGCGCGCGACCGACCGGCGCGCAACCGACCGGTTGGGCCTGCCGCTGGCCCTCGCGATCCTGCTCATCAGCGTCTACGGCGGCTACTTCGGTGCGGCCGCCGGGGTGCTGATGCTGGCCGCGCTGTCCCTCGCGGCCTCCGAGCCGCTCGCCGTGAGCAACGCCGTCAAGAACGTCACCCTCGGCGCGGCCAACCTCGCCGCCGGGGTGCTCTATGCCGTGCTGGCGCCGGTGCACTGGCCGGCGGCCGCGGCACTGGCCGCCGGTTGCCTGCTCGGCAGCTGGATGGGGCCGAAACTCGTGCGCCGGCTACCGGAGCGGCCGCTGCGGGTCGCGATCGCGCTGTGCGGGCTGGCGCTCGCGGTGTATCTGTATTGACGTCCATCCATTGTGGACAAAGGAAATGAGGGGAGCAATCGCTCCCCTCATACTTAACGTATACCGCACCCCGGGGCTTGCGGCAAGACCCCCTTCGTGGCGCAGAATCGCTGACCGTAGCCGGAACCGACGGACCCGGGGACGACATGATTCGCTTGAATACCAGTGCGTTCGACATTCCCGAGCACCTCGCCGCCAAGGCCGATCCGGCGCTGATCGCCGGTGACCAGCGGCACTTCGCCGCGATCGCGGAGAGCCTCGAACGGACGATCGCCGACCTGTCCGACCGCCTCGACGCCGCCCGCAAGGCGCCCGCCGGCAAGGGACGGCGGGCCGTGGACCGGGACGAGGAGGTGCGCCGGCTGACGGCCCGCCTGCGTACCCTGCGGCGCTTCGGACTGGACCTGTGCCTGGGACACATGGTCCGCGAGGACGGTTCGGAGACTGTCTACATCGGACGGCTCGGCCTCACCGACGACACCGGCCGCCGCCTGCTGCTCGACTGGCGGTCGCCGGCCGCCGAGCCCTTCTTCGGCGCTACCCATGCCAACCCGATGGGTCTTTCCAGCCGCCGGCGGTACCGGTGGACCCGAGGCCGGGTCACCGACTACTGGGACGAAGTGTTCACGCCGGACGGGCTCGACGGGCGCGCCGCGCTCGACGACCAGTCGGCGTTCATCGCCAGCCTCGGCGGCAGCCGGTCCAACCGCATGCGCGACGTCCTCAGCACCATCCAGGCCGACCAGGACGCCATCATCCGCGCGGGATCGCGGGGCGCGCTCGTCGTCGACGGCGGCCCGGGTACGGGCAAGACGGTGGTCGCGCTGCACCGCACGGCGTACCTGCTCTACTCCGACCCGCGCCTCGGGCACCGCCGGGGTGGCGTGCTGTTCGTCGGCCCGCACGAGCCTTACCTGGCCTACGTCTCGGACGTCCTGCCCAGCCTCGGCGAGGAGGGCGTGCAGACCTGCACCCTGCGGGATCTCGTCGCCGAAGGGGCGTCGGCCACCGTCGAGAAGGACCCGGAAGTGGCCCGGCTGAAGGCCTCCGCCGATCTGGTGGGAGCCGTCGAGGCGGCGGTGCGGTTCTACGAGGAGCCGCCCATGACGGGGATGCGGGTCGCCGTTCACGACTCCGAGGTCCGGCTGAGCGCCGCCGACTGGGCGGCGGCGTTCGAGGCCGCCGACCCGGGCACGCCGCACAACGAGGCGCGCGACCAGATCTGGGACGAGCTCGTCACCATCCTGGTTGACCGGTACGACGGTGACGAACCGGAGCATCTGCTGCGCCGATCCCTTGCCCAGAACCGGGACCTGGCCACCGCGTTCAGCCGCGCGTGGCCGCTGCTCGAGCCGACCGACCTCGTCGGGGACCTGTGGACGGTACCTGCCTACCTGCGCAGGTGCGCGCCGTGGCTCGGCGCTGACGACGTCGGGAAATTGCAACGCCCGGACGCGACGGCCTGGACCGTCTCCGACCTGCCGTTCCTGGACGCGGCCCGGCAGCGCCTCGGCGACCCGGCGGCGTCGCGGCGCAAGCGCGCGCACGACGCCGCCGTCGCCACCGAACGCGCGCGGATGGCGACGGTCGTCGACGACCTGCTCGAGGCACACACCTACGACGACGGCGAGGGCCTGCTCGTGATGCTGCACCAGCAGGATCTGCGCGACGCCCTCGTCGACGAGGCGGCCCTGCCCGGCACCGACCCGGACCGGCTCGCCGGCCCGTTCGCGCACATCGTCGTCGACGAGGCGCAGGAACTGACCGATGCGCAGTGGCAGATGCTGCTGCTGCGCTGCCCGTCGCGAAGCTTCACCATCGTGGGGGACCGCGCCCAGGCCCGGCACGGGTTCACCGAATCGTGGCGGGACCGGCTCGAGCGGATCGGGCTCGACCGGATCGATCTGGCCACGCTCCGCATCAACTACCGGACGCCGGCAGAGGTGATGGCGCAGGCCGAGCCGGTCATCCGGGCGGTGCTTCCGGACGCCAACGTCCCGACCTCCGTCCGCACCAACGGAATCCCCGTCATCCACGGATCCACGCCGGAACTGCGTGCGATCGTCGACGGCTGGCTCGCCGCGAACGCCGACGGGATCGCTTGCGTCATCGGCGATCCGACGTTCCGGGCGACGCCCCGGGTCCGGTCGCTCAGCCCGGAGCTGTCGAAGGGCCTGGAGTTCGACCTCGTCGTCCTCGTGGATCCCGAGACGTTCGGCACGGGCATCGAGGGGGCGGTCGATCGTTACGTGGCGATGACCAGGGCCACCCAACAGCTCGTCATCTTGACAACGTGGCTTGACCTCGATCTGCCGTAGTCGTGGCAGACATCGAAGTTGATCGTGCGACATGAGAGTCGCTCTTTTACGTTGGAGTGTGTGGGTGACCCAGATCGTGTCGACCGCGCACAAGCGCGGCGGCACGTCGGACGGGCCGCGCCGGGGCGAGCAGTAGGCGTCGCGCGGACGCCTGAGCGACTCCCGACCGCGATGTTCGAGCTCGGCAAGACCGTTCCGCCGGTCTTCGTCGACGTCAGCGGCCGCCGCCGGCGCCGCATCCGGTGGCTCGCATACGCCATCGGTTTCGCCGTGCTGATGGCGCTTCTCGTCGTGTGGCTGAGCCAGCTGGTCGGCACCGTGCGGCCCGACCCGGCGACGCCGTGTCCACCCGCCGCGTCGGCCGCGAACCAGACCACGGCTCCCGCCGGACGGTGTACGGGCCGATGACTGTCTACCGCAGTCAGCGGCGGATCGTCGATCCGGCCACCTCCGGCAGCATTCCCGTGGTGCGCCGCCGGCGCACGGCCCTTCGTTGGCTACTGACCGTCGTGGTGCTGGTGCTGTTCGTCAACCTGCTGCTCGTCCAGGCGTACGCGAGCGCGCGGTTCGCGCCGGACAGCCAGCCGGTCCCGTCGGGTCCGGCCGAGGGCGTGCCGGCCGGCGTGCAGGAGGGCGGCCCGATCATCGACGCGTCCGGCCCGCAGCCGCGCTCGAAGAACCTGCCGGCGCACACGATCGCGCTGACCTTCGACGACGGCCCGGACCCGAAATGGACGCCGCGCATCCTCGGTGTCCTGCGCAAGCACGGTGTCCACGCGACGTTCTTCGTGGTCGGTTCGCAGGTGGCCCGCAATCCCGCGCTGACCCGGCGGCTGCTGGACGAGGGCCACGAGATCGGTGCGCACACGTTCACCCATCCGCGGCTCGGTGACATCCCCGGCTGGCGGAGCGACCTCGAACTCTCGCAGACCCAGCTGGCCCTGGCCTATTCGGCCGGGATCACGACGTCGCTGCTGCGGCCGCCGTACTCTTCGTCGCCCGAGGCCCTCGACGCGACGAGCTGGTCGACGGTGCGCGACGCCGCCCGGGACGGCTACCTCACGGTCCTCAACGACGCCGACAGCCGCGACTGGGAGAAGCCGGGCGTCGACGCGATCGTGAGGAACTCCACGCCGCCCGGCGACGCCACCGCCGGCACCGTCGTGCTGCTGCACGACGCCGGTGGGAACCGCGCCCAGACGGTGGTGGCCCTCGACCGGTTGATTCCGCAGCTGAAGCAGCGGGGCTACCGCTTCACCACCATCTCGGAGGGCATGGGTGGGGACGTGCGGCCGGCGAACCCGCGGGCCGCCACCGCCGAGCGGTGGAGGGGCGGCGCGCTGGTGTGGGCGGTGCGGGTAGCCGGCGGCACGACCGTGGTTCTCCTCGTGCTGCTGCTGGTCGTCGGGATCCTCACGCTGGCCCGCACGATGCTGCTGTTCCTGTTCTCGATCCGGCACGCCCGGCGACGGCGGTCGCACACGTGGTCGTGGGGTCCACCGGTGACCGACCCGGTCTCCGTGGTGATTCCGGCGTTCAACGAGAGCAAGACGATCGGCCCCGCGGTGCGGTCCCTCGCGCAGTCCGCCCATCACGAGGTGGAGGTGGTCGTCGTGGACGACGCCTCCACGGACGGCACGGCCGACGTCGTGGCGGCGCTCGGGCTTTCCAACGTGCGGGTGGTGCGGGTGCCGCCCGGTGGCAAGGCGACCGCGCTCAACACCGGGGCCGCGCTGGCCAGCCACGACCTGCTCGTCATGGTCGACGCGGACACCGTCGTGGACTCCGAATCCATCCAGCGGCTGGTGCAGCCGTTCGCCGATCCGACCGTCGGCGCCGTCGCAGGCAACGTCAAGGTGGGCAACCGCCGCGGGATCCTCGGCCGCTGGCAGCACATCGAGTACGTCATCGGCTTCAACCTGGACCGGCGGCTCTACGACACGTTCGGTTGCATCTCGACGATTCCGGGCGCTCTCGGAGCGTTCCGCCGGCAGGCGCTCGTCGACGCCGGTGGGCTGAGTCTGGACACGATCGCCGAGGACACCGACCTGACGATCGCGATCCAGCGGGCCGGCTGGCAGGTGGTCTACGAGGAGTCGGCGCTCGCCTACACGGAGGCGCCCGCCACCCTGCCGCAGCTGTGGAAACAGCGGTACCGGTGGAGCTACGGCATCATGCAGGCGATCTGGAAGCACCGCCGCGCCGTCTTCGACCGCGGCCCGTCGGGGCGGTTCGGGCGCCGGGCGCTGCCCTTCATCAGCCTCTTCAGCGTGCTGCTGCCGTTGCTCGCGCCGTTGCTCGACATCCTCACCATCTACGGCGTGTTCTTCCTGAACCGGTGGGAGACCCTGGCCGGCTGGCTCGCCGTGCTCGCGGTGCAGATCGTCACCGCGATCCTCGCCTTCCGGCTGGACGGCGAGCGGCTGGGTCCACTGTGGACGCTGCCGCTGCAGCAGCTGGTCTATCGGCAGATCATGTACCTGGTGTTGCTGCGCTCGGCGCTGACCGCCCTGACCGGCCGGCGGCTGCGCTGGCAGAAACTGCGCCGGTCCGGCGAGGTGGCGGTGCCGACGTAGCCCACTTACCTGCGCGACTGCAGGTAAGTATTGACATCGCCATGCGCGGGACCATACTCGGGGGCATGGCGACGGCTTCCGCGTCCAGATGGGTACGGGCGAAGTCGAAGGTGCCCGTCATCGGCGGCACGCTGGCGTACATGCACGACCCGCTAGCGCTGATGCGGCAGCTGTACGCCCGTCACGGACCGGTCGCGTCAGTCGACATGCCGGGCCGCAAGACCGCGTTCGTCCTCGGGCCGGACGCCTGCGGCGCCGTCCTGCAGAACGGCGACAAGGCATTCGTCAACGGCTGGGAGCTGCTCGTCGGGCCGTTCTTCCACCGCGGTCTGATGCTGCTCGACGGCGCCGAGCACAAGCAGCACCGGCGCATCCTGCAACAGGCATTCACCCGGGAGCGGATCGAGGGATACACGTCGGCCCTGAATCCCGCGATCGCCCGCGAGCTCGACTCGTGGCAGGTCGCGAACGATTTCCCGGCGTATCCGTCGCTCAAGCGACTGACGCTCAACCTCGCCACGCAGATCTTCATGGGGGGCCACCGGATCGCCGACCCGGCCGAGCTCGACCGCGTCAACCGGGCCTTTGTCGCCTGCGTGCAGGCGGCCGGCGCGATCCTGCGGGTGGCGGTCCCGGGCAACAGATGGCACCGTGCCACGCGCGGCCGGGCCGTGCTGGAGCGCTTCCTCACCGCGCAGTTGCCGGCCGCCCGCGAGGCGGGTTCCGACGACCTGTTCTCCGTGCTCACCCGCGTCGAGGACGAAGACGGCACGCGCTTTCGCGATGCCGACATCGTCAACCACATGATCTTCCTGCTGATGGCGGCGCACGACACGTCGACGTCGACGGTGACGACCGCCATGTACTACCTGGGCCGGCACCGGGAATGGCAGGAGCGGGTGCGCGAGGAGGTCGCCGGGCTCGGGCCGGAGCCGACGGTGCAGCAGCTGGGCACGCTCCGCGATCTGGACATGGTGATCAAGGAGTGCCAGCGCATGGTGGCGCCGGTTCCGGTGGTGGCGCGGCAGGCGGTCAAGGACACCGAGGTGGCCGGGCGCCCGATCGCCGCCGGCACCCAGACGGCCGTCTGCCTGCAGTTGTCGCACTACCTCCCCGAGTACTGGAGCCACCCGGAGAGCTTCGATCCCGAGCGGTTCTCGCCGGAGCGCCGGGAAGACCGGTCGCACCGGTTCGCCTGGGCGCCCTTCGGCGGCGGCGTACACAAGTGCCTCGGGATGGCGTTCTCGGACATCGAGGTGCGCAGCCTGCTGGCGCAGCTGCTGACCCGGTTCCGCTGGTCGGTGCCGCCGGACTACGTGCCACCGATGAGCAACGTCTCGTTGCCCTACCCCAAGGACGGGTTGCCGGTCGACCTGCGGTCGCTGCCGGCCGTCACGACAAGGATCTCCCGATGAGCCGCGACATCTCAGCCCTGACCGTCGTCGTCACCGGCGGCGCCCGCGGCATCGGCCGCGCGACCGCCGACCGCTTCGCCCGGGCCGGCGCCCGGGTCGCGATCGGCGACCTGGACGGCGACCTGGCCCACACGGTCGCCGACGAGCTGGCACAGGCGCAGGGCTGCGTCGCCGTCGGCGGCGCGCTCGACGTCGCCGACCCGGAGTCCTGGACGGCGTTCCTCGCGGCTCTTGGCCCTGTCGACGTCCTCGTCAACAACGCCGGCGTGATGCCGCTGGGGCCGATCCTCGACGAGCCGGTCGCGGTGCAGCGCGCGATGGTCGACGTCAACGTGCACGGCGTCATCAACGGCACCAAGGCGGTCGGGCCGGCGATGGTCGAGCGCGGGCGCGGGCACATCGTCAACGTCGCGTCGGCCGTCGGTCGGGCCGGCGCCGCCGGCGGCGCGACCTACTCGGCGTCGAAGTTCGCGGTCGTCGGGTTCAGCGAGGCGACGCGGCTGGAGTTCCGGCCGCACGGCGTCGACGTCACCGTGGTGCTGCCGACGATCGTGCAGACGGAGCTGTCGGCCGGGGTCCCGTCGGCCCGCGGCGTGAAACGGGTGACGCCGGAACAGGTGGCCGCGGTGATCGTCGACGCCGTCCGCAAGCCCCGGCCGGAGCTGTGGGTGCCGACGTGGACCCGCGGCCTGACCAGGACGACGGGGATGCTGCCGCTTCGGGTCCGGGAGGCCATCGCCCGCGCGATGGGTGCCGACCGGGTGCTGCTCGACGCCGACCCGACCGCCCGCAAGGCGTACGAGGATCGGGCACGGCGGGCGGCGCCTTCACCGCGGCCGTAGCCGCATCCCGGCAGGCGGCCCTCGGCGTCAGGCGGGCGACAGGCCGCCGAGCAGGTGTTCCCGCGCGTCGGGCCACTTGGCCCGGACCTGGCGCTCGCTGGTGACCGCGCGCAGCAGCCGCAGCCCGCGGATCGTGGCCAGCGCGGTGTTCATCAGCGGCTTGAAGTCGTCGCGACGGACGAGGTCGGGCGTGACCCGCTCGGCCGCGTCGGTCAGCGTCCGGGCGATCCGGCGGTCGAACGCGACGAGGTGCCGGCGCAGCTCGTCGTCGGTGCGGGCGGCTACGAACAGTTGCAGGTGCGCGTCGGCGCGCCGCGCGCTGAAGATCTCCCAGAGCCGGTCGAGCAGCGCGGCGTAGCGGGCCCGGACGCCGCCCGTCGACGCGATCCTTGTCGTCAGCAGTTCGCCGAGCATCTCCTCGGTCAGGTACAGCAGGGCCTCGGTGACCAGATCGGCCTTGGTGGCGAAGTAGTGCGCCTGGGCGCCGCGGGTGACGCCGGCACGGGCGCACACGTCGGCCGTCGTGAGGCGCGCGTATCCGACGTCGGCCAGCACTTCGATCGTCGCGCTCAGCAGCGCCGTGCGGGTGACCGCACGGCGCTCGGCCTGGCTCCGGCGCGCCCTGACCGTGTGCTCCGTGCCGCTGCTCATACCCAAGACGCTAGGACACGCCGGCTTGCCCGTGTGCCGGAGCCCGTCGGGTGAACGCGACCGCGGCACCGACCGCCAGCAACACGGCGAGCGCCGCGAACCCGTAGGCGAGCGAGGCGACCGTGGCGACCCCGGCGACGAGCAGCGGGCCGCCGGCGTCGCCGAGTTCGCGGCCGAGTTCGGCGGCGCCCATGGTCTGGCCGAGGCGTTCGGCCGGGGTGCCCGCGGCCAGCGCGGCAAAGCCCAGCGGTGTGATCAACCCGGTGCCCGTGCCGATGAGGACGGCGCCGGTGAGTACGCCGGTCAGGCCGGGCAGCGTCGCACAGCCCAGGCCGGCGGCGGCGAGGGCCAGGCCCGTAGCCAGGCCCGAGCGGGTCGTGATGCGCCCGTCGTCCAGGGCGGCGCCGGCCCGCAACTGGACGACGGCTGCCGAGGCGGCCAGCACGGACACCACGGCGCCGGTGGCGACCGGTCCGAGCCCGGCCGCCCGGCCGGTGACGGGAAGGAAGCCGACGCCGACGGACAGCGCGGCCGTCGCGGCGGCGAGCGCACCGGTCGGGGCGAGGAACGCCGGGTCGGTCAAGCGCCGGACGAGGTCGAGGACAGTCTGCCGCGCCCTGGGCAACGGCGGGACGGCGGGAACCGCGAGCACCGCCCACGCCGCGACCGCGGCACCGAGCACGGTGAGCACCGCGAACAGGAGCCGCAGCCCGCCGGCCCACACCAGCAGCCCGCCGAGCAGCGGGCCGAGGGTGTAGCCGATCGACTTGTAGAAGCCGTAGGAGCCGAACGCGCGGCCGCGTCTCGCGGCCGGGTTGAGCCGGGCGACGAGCGCCGACGCGGCGGGGGAGAAGGCGGATGCGGCGGCACCCTGGCCGAGGCGGGCCGCCCAGAGCCAGCCGGGGCTGTCCGCGACGACGTACAGCGCGGACGCGCCGGCGAAGCCGACCAGCCCGCCGAGGAGCACCGGCCGGGCGCCGACCCGGTCGGCGAGGCTGCCGAACACGGGCTTGAGCAGGACCTCGGCCCCGTCGTACAGGGCGAGCAGCCCGCCGAGGACCAGGAGCGAGGTGACCGCGTCGGCGGAGAACCCGCCGAGGTTGGCGGCGATGCCGTGCGCGCCGAAGGCAGTGGTGAACCCGGCCGCGTACAGGGGCCACATCCGCCGCTTCGGCGCCGCGTCGACAGTCGCGGAACTGGTCATGCCATCAATGGTTAGCAGGCACAGTTGCCGCAGCCCCGCTGAGATCTTGGATTTCCATGGCCCCTATGGGGGCCACAGGACTCCAAGATCTCGCAAGGGTCGGTTCGCGGCGTTGCGCCGGGTGACGAACCGACCGTAGAGTCTGGACCCGGGTCAAGGGTCAAGAGGTGATCGCCATGAAGATCGGCCAGGTCGCGACCGGCGCGGAGGTCACCGTCGACACCGTCCGTTTCTACGAGCGCCGTGGCCTGCTTCCCGAGCCCCAGCGTCGCCCGTCCGGCTACCGGGAGTACCCGGCGTCCACCGTCGAACGCATCCGGATGGCCCGTGCCCTGCAGAACCTGGGGTTCACGCTGGACGAAATCATCCAGATGCTGCACGCCCACGACGCCGGCACCGCCACCTGCGACAGCGAAATGTGGCGCCTGGAAGGCGCGCTCGAACGCATCGACGACAAGATCGAGGAGCTGCGGCGCACCCGCCACCTGCTCGCCGACACCATGCGGGAATGCCGCACCGGAAACTGCCGGTTCGTTCGGTAGCGGTCGAATCGCGGCATCGATGTCGATACGGGCACCGTTGGCATTGTGGGGTTGCGATTTCGGCGGATATCACTACGGTCCTTCCGGGGAGGAATTGATGGTCCGTAGGCGAACGGTGTTGGGGGCAACGGTCGGCGCGGCCGGGGTCTGGGCTACCGCCGCGTGTGATGTGGGCGGGTCCGGCCAGGTCAGATGGGGTTCCGGCACGGAGGGTGGCGGCCCGGCTGCGTCGAGTTCGGCGCCGCCGGAAGCGACATCCGTCGCGTTCGCACCGGCCACCGGTTCGGCGAACGTGGCCGTCACGGAGTCCGTGACGGTTACCGTCAGCAACGGCACGCTGAGCAGCGTCGCGGTCACGGCCGGCAAGAAGACGGTGGCCGGCACGCTCGACGGTGACCAGCGCACCTGGCGGTCCACCGGTCCCCTCGAGTACGGGCTGACCTACACGGTCGACGCCGCCGTCGTCGACGGACACGGCACCCCGTCGAAGCAGACGAGCACGTTCACCACCATCAAGCCGGCCGCGGTCGCCTCCGTCGCGTTGCAGGCGAACGCGTTGCAGGGGCTGAAGAACGGCGGCACGTACGGCGTCGGCCAGGTGGTGATGGTCCACTTCAGCAAGGCGGTCAAGGACCGCGCCGCGGCCGAGAAGGTGATGACCGTGCGGGCCGAGCCCGCCGTCGAGGGTCGCTGGCGGTGGATCGACAGCCAGAACGCCCACTACCGCCCGCCGACCTACTGGAAGCCGGGCACGAAGGTGACGGTTCAGGTCAAGGCCCTCGGGGTGGACCTCGGCGGCGGGGTCTACGGCGGCGCCGACGCGAGCACGAGCTTCACCATCGGCCAGTCGAAGATCGCGGTCGCCGACGGGAACTCGCACTACATGCAGGTCTTCATCGACGGTCAGCTGGTGAAGAACATGCCCGTCAGCATGGGCAAGGGCGGCACGGTCAAGGGCAACAAGGGTCAGACCATCAACTACTGGACCCGCTCCGGCGTGCACGTGATCCTCGAGAAGGATCAGAACGTGCGCATGACCTCGGCGAGCTACGGCATCACCGATCCGAAGGACCCCAACTTCTACGACGAGAACATCACCTTCTGCTGCCGGATCAGCTACTCCGGCGAATACGTCCATCTGGCCGACTGGAACATCCCGCAGCAGGGCCGCGCCAACACCTCCCACGGCTGCATCAACGTCGGCCCGGACAACGCCAAGTGGTTCTACGCGAACTTCGGCCCCGGCGACGTCGTCGACGTCAAGGGCACACCGCGGCAGATGGCCCTCACCGACGGCATCGGCGACTGGACCATCGCCTGGGAAAAGTGGTGAGGTAGCGGCCCGCCGCTACACCCCCTGGCGCCGCGATCTTGGACGCCTGCTGCCGCCGGGGGCGGTAGCAAACGTCCAAGATCGCCGGCAGAATGGTCCCATGATCGCGAGCGGAACCGTGTTGGCCCGGGCGTTTCAGGGCAATACGACGCTGGCGTTCGTCTGCCTGGCGATCATCCTCATCCCGTTCCTGTACGGCCTGTGGGACCTCTTCCTCCGGCGCCGCAAGCGCCGTTGAGCCGGTCCCGATGTCGGGATCTCAACCAATTGTTCAGTCATCTGACTGACCGGCTAGCGCCGAGCCGTGAAGGGTTGGTACGGTCTCTAGTTAGTTAGGCAACTAACTCGGAAGCGCGAGCAAAGCCGCTGCCGTGTTCGTGCTCGCCGCCGCAGTCGCGGTGCGCGCCACCAACACCCGAGAAGGAGCACAAGCATGAAGACCCGAATCATCCGCGTGGACCGCGCGCGGTTCGGTCCGTGGGCACTGGTCACCGGCGCCTCGTCCGGCATCGGCCTGGCGTTCGCGCGGCACCTCGCGGCCAACGGCATCAATCTCGCGCTCGCCGCGCGGAGACTGTCCACATTGGACGAGATCGGCCGAGACCTGTCGACCCGTCATGGGATCGCCCACCGCACGGTGGCGGTGGACCTGAGCCGGCCCGACCACCTGGCGACGGTCACCGCCGCGACCGCCGACCTGGACATCGGTCTGGTGGTGTCCAACGCCGGCGACATGCTGCTCGGCGAGTTCCTCGACAACACTCACGAGGACCTGCTCGCCGAGCTGCGGATCAACACCGAGGCGCACCTGAGCCTGACCCACCACTTCGGACGGTCGATGGTCCGGCGCGGGCAGGGCGGGATCGTCCTGGTCTCCAGCCTCGCCGGCGTCCAGGGCGTGCCGTACATCGCCAGCTACTCGGCGGCGAAGGCGTACCTGTTGACGCTCGGCGAGGCGCTGCACCATGAGTTGTCGCCGCACGGCGTCGCGGTCACGGTGCTGACCCCGGGCGCCACGGCGACGCCGATGATGACCCGCTTCGGTGCCGACCGCACACCGATGGGCCGGATGATGATGCCGGCGGAGGCGTGCGCGGCCGAGGGACTGACGGCCCTCGGCGGCCGGCGGCCCACCCGGATCAGCGGCCGGATGAACCGGCTCACCGTTGCGCTCACCCCGCGCCGGGCCCGGATCCGGATGTTCGGCGCGATGAACCGCTCGATGGCGCACCGGATGGCCGCCGCCGCAAGCGACGCCTGAGCCGCGCGTAGGGTTACCGGAGCACCCGGACCATGAAGCGAGGAACCCGCAATGGTGCGCACCGCCGTCATCGGATACGGGGTGGCCGGATCGGTCTTCCACGCGCCCCTCATCGCGGCGACCGACGGCCTGGCGCTGACCGCGATCGTCACCGGCAACGCCACCCGCGCGGCCGCCGCCCGCGACCGTTACCCAGACGTCAGTGTCCTGCCGACCGTCGACGAGTTGTGGCAGCGCCGCACCGGCATCGACCTGGTCGTGGTGGCCAGCCCCAACGCCACGCACGTGCCGATCGCGCACGCGGCGCTCGACGCGGATCTGCCGGTTGTCGTCGACAAGCCGGTCGCCGCGACGGTGGCGGCGGCCCGCCGGTTGCGCGACGCCGCCGCGGACCGGGGTCTGCTCATCAGCGTGTACCACAACCGCCGCTGGGACGGCGACGTGCGCACGCTCGGGTCCATCCTCTCCAGCGGCGCGCTCGGCACCGTGCACCGCTTCGAGTCCCGCTACGAGCGCTGGCGCCCGCAGGTCGACGCGACGAGATGGCGGGAGAGCCCCGACGCTGACGCGGCCGGCGGTCTGCTCTACGACCTCGGCAGCCACCTCATCGACCAGGCGCTGGTGCTGTTCGGTCCGGTGGCGACCGTGTACGCGCAGGTGTGCGCGGTACGGGTGGGCGCACGGGTCGACGACGACGTCTTCGTCGCCCTGACCCACACCGGCGGCGTCCGCTCGCACCTGTGGGCGTCGTCGGTTGCGGCGGATCACGGCCCACGCCTTCGCGTCCTCGGCTCGACCGGCTCGTACGTGAAGTACGGCATGGACGTGCAGGAGGCCGCCCTGCGCGCCGGAGCCACGCCGCGCGACCCGGGCTGGGGCGCCGAGCCGGAGTCGGCCTGGGGTCGGTTGGGCACTCCCGACGTCGTGCGCAGCGTCCCGACCGAGCCCGGTGCGTACCAGGACTTCTACGCCGGGATCCGGGACGCGCTGCGCGACGGCACCCCGCCGCCGGTCACGATCGACCAGGCGATCGACGTCCTCGCCGTCATCGAGGCCGCCCACCACAGCGCTGCCCACGACACCGTCGTGACGTTGTAGCCGCCGCCAGCGCGGCGTCGCGGGCTGGGCTAGGGTCTACGGGTGACGCCGATCTTCGATCTGTGTTCCCGATACATCGAGCGCTCCGCCGAACTCGACCCGGTCGGCGCCGGCATGCGCGGCATCGAGACCGCCTTCGCCGCCGCCAGCGATTACACCGTCGACGGGTACGCGGCGCGCGAAGACGCCATCCGCTCCACGCTTGCCGAACTGGCGACGCTCGAATCCGTCGGCCCGACGGCCGAAGCGGGCGTGCGGGCGACCGGGGCCGACGCGCGGGCGGCCGCCTACCTGCGCGAGCGGCTGGAGGCGCAGGCCGCGTGGTACGCGCTGAACGAGCCGCTGCGCGACCTGCGCGCGCTCTTCGGCACCATGCACACAGTCCACGACAGCGTGGCGCTGCTGCCCCGAGGCGACGACGACAGGTGGCGCAACGTCGCCGCCCGGCTCGCCGCGATCCCGCAGATGCTGACCGGCTGGCAGCAGACCCTCGACGCCGGCCTCGCGCGCGGCCTGGTGGCCGCGCGGAGGCAGGCCGTCGAGGGCGCCGTGCAGGCCGACAGCTACGTCGGCAGCCACGACGAGCTGGTGCGCTCGTACGGCGACGGGCCGGTGGCGGCCGACCTCGTCCGGGGAGCGCGGGCCGCCGACCAGGGTTACGCCCAGCTGGCCCGGTACCTGCGGGAGAGTTACGCCCCGAAGGCCACCACCGTCGACGGGGTCGGCCCGGAGCGCTACGCGGTGGCCGCCCGCCTCAGCCTCGGCGCCGAGCTCGACGCGCGGGACGCCTACGAGTGGGGCTGGGCGGAGCTGGAGCGCATCGAGGCGGAGCAGGTCGCCGAGGCCGGCCGGATCCGAGCCGGTGCGAGCGTCGACGAGGCGATCGAAACTCTCGACGCCACCGAGTACGTCGACGGTCCGGACGCGTACCGCGACTGGTTGCAGCGCAAGCACGACTGGGCGATCGAGCAGCTGGACGGCGTCCACTTCGACATCGCGCCGCCGCTTCGCACGGTTGAGGTGACGCTCGCGACCGGATCGCGGTCGGGCGCGGCGTACTACACCGCCCCGAGCGAAGACCTGACCCGCCCCGGACGCACGTGGTGGCCCACCGTCGACCGCACCCGGTTCGAGACGTGGAGCGAACTGTCCACTGTGTACCACGAGGGCGTTCCGGGCCATCACCTGCAGAACGGCGCGTGCCGGGTGGCGGGCGACACGCTGTCGCGCTTCGCGCGCGTCACCCAGGTCAGTGGGCACAGCGAGGGCTGGGCGCTGTACGCCGAGCGCCTCGCCGACGAACTGGGCTGGTTCGCCGACCGGGGCAGCCGGCTCGGCATGCTGACCGGGTCGTCGTTGCGGGCCGCCCGGGTGGTGCTCGACATCGGTGTCCACCTGGATCTGCCGATGCCCGACGGAACCCGCTGGAGCTTCGAGACCGCGTGCGACTTCCTGCGCGATCGCGGCCGCGCCGAACCGCACCGCGTGCACGCCGAGGTCGTCCGGTACTTCGGCTGGCCGGCGCAGGCCATCTCGTACAAGCTCGGCGAGCGGGCCTGGCTGGCGGCGCGCGCCGAGGCGCGGCAGCGTCCCGGATTCGACCTCAAGCGCTGGCACACCGCCGCGCTGGCGCTCGGCCCGGTCGGGCTCGACCAACTGACCACCGCATTGCGCGGCGTCAATTGACGCAGCCGCGTCAGCTGGTTGAGCACGCCGAACTGGCGCCGGGCGGGGCGGGCCCGCAGTCGAGCGGCAAGGTCGTCGGTCCACCTGTCGTTGCCGTTCCAGGTGGTGTAGGCGCGTCGGTGATCGAGGGCGCCACCAGCACAGCGGCGACGGCGACGAGCAGGGCGGTACCGCGTCGCATCAGTGGACCTCCGAGGCGTCTCGGTCCGGTCCGGGTGGCCGCGCAACGACCACCCGGACCGGGCTCGGGCGTGGTCAGCCGAGCATGCACATGAGCCCGGGAAGCGTCGCCGGTGCGGCGCCGTTGGCGAGGAAGCCCACCTCGACGGTGCCACCGGCCGGGATGCTGGAGTTCCACGTCTCATGATCGATGGTCACGAACGAGCCGTCCGACGTCGCCCGGCCGTTCCAGGCCTGGGTCAGCGTCTGGTTGGCGGGCCAGCTCCAGTGCACCATCCAGTTGTTCACCGCGCCGCTCGCCGACGCGCGCACGGTCACCTTGCCCTGGAAGCCGTTGCCCCACGAATTGACGACGGCGTACTCGGTGCTGCACGCGCCGGGCGGCGGGTTGCTCGGACCCGGGCTGGACGGCGGTGGGCTGGACGGAGGCGGAAGCGTGCCGCCGCCGATGCCGGTGACCTCACCGTTGCCGCCGTCGAACACGACGTCGGAACAGCCGTAGAAGGTCTCCGCGCTGTCCGAGCGGGTCCACACCGAGTAGATCAGGTGCCGCCCGGACTTTCCGGCCGGTAGCGTTCCGGTCCACGAGTAACGGCCCTCGACCGTGCCCGGTCCGCCGATGGATTCGGGGTTGGTCACCTGGGAGAACGGCGTCGACTCCAGGTCGCTCCAGGCCAGTGGACGCGTCGGGCTCCACGAGTTCTTGGTGATGTAGAGCCGGAACGAGCCGGGGTGCTTGGCCCAGTTGTTGTAGTCGAAGCGCCATGTCGCGCCGGAGGTCAGGTGGGTCACCGGGAAGTCGTCCCGCGCCACGTTGAAACCGGTGAAGTTGTACGGGCCGCCGGTGCCACCGCTGCACAACTGCCCGTCGGGGATGAAGCCGCTGGTGCGGCCCGCGCCGTCGGAGCGGAGCACGGCGAACCAGTTGTAGAGCGGCGTCACGCCGCTCTGCGCCACGGCCGCGGCGCAGGCCGGGTTCTGGGGCCTGAGCTCGCCGGACTGGGTGAGACCGTCGCGCCAGCAGAGGAATGTACGGCTACCGGGCGACATCATCGCGCCGTGCGCTTCGGCCGTGCCGGTGTGCAGCACGACAAGGCCCGTGGTGACGACAAGTGCGGCGACCGCCGCGCTCACCGTCAGGCGTCCTATCTTCATGACCGGTCCTCTCCAACGCCTGGGGAACGGAGGATGGGGCCGCGGGCCGGGCGGGGCCCGCAGCGGGGGTGGGAGCGCTCCCATAACCATCGACTCTCGTCACTTTCGTGTCAAGAGGCGGCTTTTTCGCGATCTTGGACGTCTGTCGGTGCCCAGCACCGACAGACGTCCAAGATCGCGAATCCGGGGGCGCCTAGCGCCTCGCGCGTCGGCGTTCGGTGAGGCGGCGGGCCTTGGCGTGCGCGCCGCAGTCGTCCATCGAGCACCACCGGCGGGTGAGGTTGCGGCTGCGGTCCAGGAAGAGCCAGCCGCAGCCGCCGTCCTCCAGCGGACACACCCGCAGCCGACCCAGGTCCGCGGTGCGCAGCAGGTCGACGAGTGCGTCGGCCAACCGATCGCCGATCATCGACGCCGGGTCGGTGCCGATCGTCAGTGTGACCGCGCCGTCGGCGCCGGGTAGCAGCGCGGATCGGCTGATGGCCCCGGCCCATCGGTGGGTCAACGTGTCGAGGTCGTGCCCCGCCAGGGTCCGGTCGACCAGGGCGCGCAGGTCGTGCACGTCAGCCAGGGCCTTGTCCGCGACGGCTGGCGACCGGGCCCAGGACCGCTCGACGCGCTGGGCGTCGGCGCCGTCCACGAGGCCGATCCGGTGTGCCCACTCCAGCAGTGCGGTGGGATCGGGCAGATACTCCGCGTGGGCGGCACCGGGCGTCCGCGGCGCCACCGTGTTGGCCAGTTCGAGGGCCGGGTGCCCGCCGACGATCCGCAGGTCCGTGAGCTTGCCCACTTCCATGTCTCCACCATACCCCGCTCAAGGTGGTAGCGTGTGCCTTAGCTACCACCAAAACGACCTGATGGGGGAAGCATGCGAGCCTGGGTGATCCTGGCGGCGCTGGCCGCGTCGACGTTCCTGTACGTGACCACCGAGACCCTGCCGATCGGCCTCCTGCCACAGGTCGCCGCCGGCCTCGGCGCGCCGGCCTCGGCGGTGGGCCTGCTCGTGACGGCGTACGGGTTGATGGTCGTGGTGGCGACCATCCCGCTGACGCGGCTCACCCGTCGCTGGCCGCGCAGCCGCCTCCTCGCGACGCTGCTGCTCGTCTCCGCCGCCGCGATCGCGCTGTCCGCCGTCGCTCCGAACTATGCGACCCTGCTCGCCGGCCGCATCGTGACCGCGCTGAGCCAGGCCGTGTTCTGGGCCGTCGTCACCCCGGCCGCGGCGGCGTTGTTCGCGCCGGCGCTGCGCGGGCGCGCGATCGCCGTCCTGTACGCGGGCAGCTCGGCCGCCGCGCTCCTCGGCGTGCCGAGCGGAACGTGGCTGGGGCAGCAGACGAACTGGCGCGTTCCGTTCCTGGTCCTCGCGGTGCTGAGCCTCACCGCGTCGGCAGTGATCGTGACCTTGATGCCGCGGCGCCCGCCCGGCGCCAGCGACGCCGACCGCGGCGCGGCGCCGGACCCCGGCCGCTACCGCAGCCTGGTGGGGACGACTGTCGTGAGCGTCACCGCGGCCTTCACCGCTTTCACCTGCGTGACCCCGTTCCTGACCGACGAGAGCGGCGTGCGCGGGTCGAGCATCGGTCCGATCCTGCTGCTGCGGGGGCTGGCCGGACTCGCCGGCGCCGTCGCCGTCGGATTCCTGGTGAACCGGTACGCGCGGCACACCATTGTCGGACTGATCGTCCTTCAGATTCTGGCTTTCGCCGCCCAGTACCTGTGGAGCGGGGTTCCGGCGATCGCGGTCGCCGCCGTGGCGACGGCGGGCCTGGCGCTGTCCGGGTTGCCGACCGCACTCGGTTCGCTGGTGCTCCGCGTCGCTCCGGGCGGCACCGATCTCGCGTCCGCGGGCATCTCGACCGCCTTCAACGTGGGAATCACCGCCGGCGCGTTGATCGGTAGCCGCGTGCTCACCGGTGCCGACGTCCGGAACTCCGCCCTGATCGCCACGTTGATCTCCGGTGTGGCGCTGATCAGCGCGCTCGCCGAGTCCCGGTTCGCGAGGCCCCTACTCCCAGAGCCGCGACAGGCGTTCGAACGTCTCGGGGTCGCTGTGCCGCGGAATGACACACACGAGGTGACCGCCCGGAGCGCGTAACGTGCGGCACTCGAGCCAGCGGCCGGTCTCCACGGCGCCGAGTGCGACGAGGCGACGCGTTTCGGCCTCGACGTCGTCGGTCTCGATATCGACGTGATAGCGGGCCTGGTCGTCGACCGCCTGCACCGCCAGGACCAGATCCGGCAGCGCGCCGCGGAGCGAGGTGAACTCCTCCTCGTCGGGCACGGTGCGGGCCGGCACGCCGAGGGCCTGCGACCAGAAGGCCGCGACGGCGGGTGCCTCACCGCTGGGCGCGTCGATCAGGATCGTCGAGAGTCTGCTGCGATGCGCCATGATCAACCAACGTTAGCGCAGCCAGCGCAGGGCTGCTTCGGCGGTGTCCTCCGGTGTGCTGTTGAAGGCGATCGCCGCACCGGGAGCGTGCCGGCGGACGAGGTTGACCACCCGCTCGAACAACTCGAGCAGTGGCTCGTGCTTGCGGATACCGCCACCGACCACGACGCAGGCATAGTTCGTCCGGGTCAGGGCCTCGACGATCGGTTCCTCCGGATTCTCGTCGGGTGCCACCAGGCACATGTCGGCCTCGATGCCAAGCTCCTCGAGGCGGGCCTCACCGCGTTTGATCGCCGCCACGACCGGCTCCGGATCCCAGCCGGGAATCCGGACCGGATCGAGCCCGATCACCAGTACGCGTCCGAGTGCCATCCGTCCTCCCGTTCCTCCCCGCCGGCTCACGGCTCCCAATGTACGGACGATTGTCCGTTCGGCGGTCGATCCTCGACCGGCGGTCGACCGGTCCGGTCGAACCGCCGGATAGGCTCGGCCGCCGCGGCGGGGGTTGCATTCCCGCGCGGCCGCCGAATCTTCGACCTTTGCGCTGCCGAACCGGCCGTTACGTTGGGAACGTGGCGACGTGGATCCACCGTTTCGACCAACCTGTCGCGGCGGCGGGCCGGCTCCGCGTCGCTGTCAAGGACGCCATCGACATGGCCGGCCTCGTCACGACGGCCGGCTGTGTCGCCGTGCGCGACACGGCCGTGCCGGCATCCGCCGACGCCGCCTGCCTCGCCGGGTTCCGTGCTGCGGGTGCGCACCTCGTTGGCAAGACGACACTGACCGAGCTGTGCCTCAGCCCCGTCGGCCTCAACGCCGCCTTGGGGACACCGGTCAATCCGGTCGATCCGAGTCGCATTCCGGGCGGTTCGTCGAGCGGCAGCGCGGTCGCCGTGGCCAGCGGCGAGGCCGACGTCGGGTTGGGCACCGACACCGGCGGATCCGTCCGGATACCGGCGGCATGCTGCGGAATCGTCGGGCTGAAGACCACGTGGGGGCGGATCTCCAGCGCGGGAGTATGGCCGCTCGCCCCGAGCCTGGACACCGTCGGCCCGCTTGCCCGTACCGTCGACGAGCTGATCGCCGGGATGCGCCTGCTCGCGCCGGACTGGACACCGGTACCTGGACCGGCGCGCCACATCGGACGGTTGCGAATTGCCGGTGTGGACGCGGCGGTCGAGGATCTCGTGGACGCCGCGCTGGACGCGGCCCGGCTCACCGTCCGGGCCGTCCGCCTGCCGGGTTGGGACGCGACGAACGACGCTTTCGCCGCGATCATTCTCGGCGAGCTGTGGCGGGCACACCACGCGCTGCTCGACGTCGAGGGCGTGGGCAGCGCCGTCGCCGACGACCTGCGTGCGGGCCGGGCCGTCAGCACCGAACGCTTCGATACGGCGATGGCCACCCGGAAGCGGTGGCAGACCGAGGTGGAAGCTGCGCTCGCCGGCGTCGACATGCTGGCCTTGCCGACGCTGGTCGCGGCACCACCACCGTTGTCCGACTTCGCGGACTTCCCGCTCACCCGGCTGACGAGCCCGGTCAACCTTGCCGGCCTGCCGGCGCTCGCCATGCCCGTGCCCTCGCCCGGACACCCGGTGCCGGTCAGCCTGCAACTCGTCGGGCCGATGAACGGCGAGGAACTGCTCTGCGCGACAGCGCTGGCGATCGAATCAGCGGTGAACCAGCCGAGCTGATCCATCCGGGAAGGCGCACCTTCCCGCTCGCCTGACCCGGTTGACGCACTCGGTCGACACTGGCTAACGTTAGTGGCGCCTAACAAATGCGAGGTGTGGTGATGACCAGCGAGGACGCGACGGACGAGGCGCTGCGCGCGCTCGCCGAGCCGCGCCGTCGCGTCATCCTGCGTCTGGTCGCCCACGACGAGCTGTCCGCCGGTGAGATCGCCGCCGCGTTCGAGGTCAGCCGCACCGCGGTCAGCCAGCACCTGACGGTGCTCAAGAATGCGGGCCTGCTGAACGAGCGCCGCGACGGGACCCGCCGGCTGTACCGGGCCCGGCCCGAGGGGTTGGCCGGGCTGCGCGAGTTTCTCGACGAGATGTGGGCGGGCGCGCTGGACACCGCACGGCGGCTGGTGGAGGCCGAACGGGGATTGTCCGACGGCGCCGACGGGGAAGTGCGTCGTGCCGGCTGACCGCCGACCACCCGGCGCACCGGCCCGCCGCCGGACCCGCCGCCCCGCCGCCGACCCGAGTGCGCCGCTGGAACGGATGTGGGCGCTCGTCCTGCGTCGCTTCCGCGACCACGTCCACAGCACCAACCCCACAAAGGACGACGATGACCGCACCTGAGCGAACCAACGTGATCCCGCTGCGGCGCGCGCCCGTGCGGCAGTCGACCGTCGTCCGCAGCGACATCGCGCACACCTTCGACGTGTTCGTGCGCACCATCGGCGTGTGGTGGCCGGTCACCCCGTTCTCCGGCGGACAGGACAAGGTACGCGACGTCGTCATCGAGCCGCGCGTCGGCGGGCGGGTGTACGAGACGTGGCGGGACGGTACCGAGATCCCGTGGGGCGAACTCCTCGCCTGGGACCCACCGCACGGCTTCGCCATGACCTGGACGGGAACCCCCGCCCCCACCGAGGTCGAACTGACCTTCACCGCGCTCGGCCCGGGGCTGACCCGCGTCGCGGTGGAGCACCGTGGCTGGGAGGCGCTGAGCGACGCCCAACTGGCCGAGGACTGCGCCCTGCCCGGTGGCGGCGGCTACGCCGGCGGCGCCTACAACCAGGGTTGGGTGACCATCCTTCGTCACTTCGCCGCCGCACTGGAATCCACCGACGGGAGCACGCCGTGACCACGACATACACCGACGAGATGATGCGGGAACGACTGGCCCAGGCCAGGTCGTACACGATGGTGGTGCTCCGCGTTGCCGAGAAGTACGGCATGGACGGCACCAAGGACATCATCTGGGAGCACGGTCGGCGCAACATGGGCCTGCAGGCCGACGGGATCATGCCGATCGTCTGCCCGGTCGGCGACGAGACCGGGCTGGCCGGCGTCGCCATCTTCGTCGACGACGCGGACACCGTACGGTCCATCATGGACAGTGACCCGGCCATCCAGGCCGGCGTGCTCAGCTACACGGTGCACCCCTGCCGCGGCTTCCCCGGCTCCGCGCTGCCCGCGTAACGACAAGGGTCGAGAGGGGGTTCACCCGGCCCGGGAACCTCCCGATACTTGCGGAAACCCTGGTGACCACACGACGCCGTAGGGGGCTTCCATGTTGCGCTCGTTGGCGGCGCGATCGGCGATCCTCGCCGGTTCGGTAGCGCTGAGCCTCATCGTGGCCGCAAGCCCGGCGCAGGCCGGCCACGACCAGTTCCGGCCCGGTGCGCCGGGCATCGGCGATCCCTACTTCCCGCTCGACGGCAACGGCGGCTACGACGTGCAGCACTACCTGCTGGACGTCAAGTACACGCCGAGCACCGACGCGCTCGTCGGCACCGCCACGATCACCGCGCGGGCCACGCAGGACCTGTCCCGCTTCAACCTCGACTTCCACGGGCTGACCGTCCGCTCGATCACCGTCGACGGAAAGTCCGCCACCTGGGGTCGCAGCGGTGACGAACTGACGGTGACGCCGAAGCGGGGCATCCGCGACCACAGCAAGTTCACCACCGTCGTCCGCTACGACGGCGTGCCGGAGTCGGTCGAGGGCGCCGGCTTCCTGCACACCGACGACGGCGCGGTCGTCGTCGGCCAACCCCACGTCGCGTCGAGCTGGTTCCCGGTCAACGACCACCCGCTCGACAAGGCGTCGTACACGTTCGTGGTGACCGTGCCGGCCGGGCTCGAGGCGGTGTCCAACGGCGTCCTGGAGAGCACGCGCACGCGCGGCGGCTGGAGCACCTGGACGTGGCAGGCCCGCGAGCCGATGGCCTCGTATCTCGCCACCGCCACCGTCGGGCAGTTCAACCTGCACGCGTACCAGAAGAACGGCATCAAGTTCTGGGACGCGATCGACCCCGACCTCTACACGCCGATCGCGACCCCGCACTCCGGCACCCAGTTGGCGCTGTCGCAGATCGCCAGCCTGACCTACAAGCGGCTGGCGCACACGTTCACGGTCCCGGTGGGCGGCTCCCAACTGTCGTTCTGGGTCAATCGCGACACCGAGCAGAACTGGGACTTCCTGTTCGTCGAGGCGCACACCGTCGGCCAGGACGACTGGACGACGCTGCCCGACGCCAACGGCCACACCTCCAACGACCTCGGCAACCCGTGCCCGTTCTGGCTGGAACTGCACCCGTTCCTCACCCACTACCAGACCGACAACGGCGACGACACGTGCTCGCCGACCGGTTCCGGCGGCGGGGCCTGGAACGCCGCGACCGGCAACAGCGGCGGGTACGAGCAGTGGAGGGTCGACCTGGGCGCGTACGCCGGCAAGAACGTCGAGGTGTCGATCACGTACGCGAGCGACGACACCGTCCAGGCCCGCGGCGTCTACGTCGACGACATCGCGGTCACCAGCGGCGCCGGCAGCACCTCGTTCGAGAACGACGGCGACGTCATGGACGGCTGGACCGTGCCTGGCGCGCCGGCCGGCAGCGAGCCGAACGAGAACGACTGGATCGTGGGGACCGCGGCCGACGGCCCCGAGCCCGAGGGCCCGATCGTGGAAGGCTCGTTCGCGCGCCAGCCCGAGATCATCAAGTTCCTGTCCAGCACGTTCGGCCCGTACCCGTTCTCGGCCGGCGGCGGCATCGTCGACGACATCGCCGGGGTGGGCTTCGCGCTGGAGAACCAGACCCGGCCGATCTACGCCAGGGAGTTCTTCACCGACCCCGTCTCCGGCGACAACGTCGTGGTGCACGAGATCGCCCACCAGTGGTACGGCGACAACCTGGCCGTCGCCGGATGGCAGCACATCTGGCTCAACGAGGGCTTCGCCACGTACGCCGAGTGGCTGTGGAGCGAGTACGACGGCCTCGGCACCGCGCAGGAGGTCTTCGACTCCTTCTACGACGGGATCCCGGCGAGCAACTCGTTCTGGCAGTTGACGATCGGCGACCCGGGTCCGGAGAACATCTTCGAGATCCCGGTGTACTGGCGCGGTGGCATGGCCCTGCACCAGTTGCGGCTGGCCGTCGGCGACCGGGACTTCTTCACGATCCTCCGCCGCTGGGCGTCCACCCGGGCCGGCGGCAACGTGACGATCCCCGAGTTCATCGCGCTCGCCGAACGGATCTCCGGCAAGCAGCTCGACGACCTTTTCAACACCTGGCTGTTCACGCCGGGCAAGCCGGTGCTGCCGAGCGCCGCGGCCGGCTCCGCGGCCGGCTCCGCGGCCGACTCCGCCGCCCGGGCGGCGGCCGGAAGGAAGGTTCCGCCGGTGGCCGCCGACGGGCTCAAACGGCTCCGGGCCGCGACGCGGGACCACCGCTGAGCGACGGCTGCCCGCCGAGCCGCGAAAGACCGGCCCGGCGGGCAGCCCAGGGGCCGGCTGTCGGCCTCTCAGGTGGCCGGAACGGCGATCACCCTCCAGGATCGAGTAAGGCGATCTGCGCGCTCGCTGGAGAATGAGAGGTAGACGATGGCCGATATCGAGGCAGTGCTGGACGGCGCCGGGCTGACCAACCCCAAGGTCCGTGACTTCGTGCGCCACTGGGCCGAGCTGACCGGTGCCGAACGTGTCGAGGTCGTCAGCGCGTCCGACGACGCCCGGCTGATCCAGGAGTCCCTCGACGCCGGCGAGATCGTCCCCGCCGGGGAGGGCGTGTACTACTCGCGCAGCTACCACAAGGACACCGCGCGGTCCGAGGAGCGGACCATCGTCGCGACGGATGACCCGGCCGATGCCGGCGTCTACAACAACTGGCGGCCGGCGGCGGAAATGCGCGACCTGCTGACGGAACGCATGCGTGGTGCCTCGGCCGGCAAGACGATGTACGTCGTGCCGTACCTGATGGCGGCGCCCGGCTCGCCGCTCGAGGAGTTCGCCGCCGGCGTCGAGCTGACGGACACCCGCACGGTGGTCCTGCACATGATCAGGATGGCCCGGGTGGGCGTCGAGCACCTGGAGAACCTCGCCCACCCGGACAGCTTCGTGCGCGCCGTCCACGTCACCGGTGATCTCGAGAACCTCGGCCAGGCAACGGACGAGGACCAGCGGTACTTCGTCACGGTCGCCGACGAGCGCACAATCCTGCACTTCGGGTCGGCGTACGGCGGCAACGCGCTGCTCGGCAAGATCGCCCACGGGCTGCGGCAAGCCGCCTACGACGGCTGGACGTCGGGGAGGTTCCTCGCCGAGCAGTTCATGCTGATCGGCATCACCGACAAGCAGACCGGCCGGACGTACCACATCTGCGGCGGGTTCCCGAGCGCATCGGGGAAGACGAACCTCGCGATGATGCTGCCGCCCGACGCACTGGGGGACCGGTACCACGTCTCGTTCTACGGCGACGACATCGCGTGGCTGTGGGTCGACCCGGACGACGGGCGGCTGTACGCGATGAATCCCGAGTACGGCGTGTTCGGCGTCGCCAAGGACACCAACGAGGAGACCAACCCGACGGCGCTGCGCTCGGTGGACGCCGGCACCGGGGCGCTGTTCACCAACGTCGCGTACAACGACATCACCCACGAGGTGTGGTGGGAGGGCAAGACCCCGGTGCCGCCCGCCGACGTCACCGGCTGGCGCGACTGGAAGGGCGAACTGATCTCCGAGCGGCCGGCGGACAGCGACGAGCCGTGGTCGCACCCGAACAGCAGGTTCACCACGACGCTGACCAACGTGCCGAACATCGCCGACGACTGGGACGATCCGCGCGGCGTCCCGATCGACGGCGTCATCTTCGGGGGCCGCACCCGCGACCGGGAGCCGCTGATCCGCGCCATCACCGACCTGGCGGAGGGCGTCTACGACGGGCTCACCCTCGGCGCCGAGGCGACCTTCGCCGCCGAGGACGTCGAGGGCATGCTGCGCTACGACCCGATGTCGATGCGTCCGTTCCTGTCCTATCCCGAGGGCGCCTACGCCGCGCACTGGCTGAAGATCGTCGGTGCGGCGCGGGTGACCCCGATCTTCGCGCACGTCAACTGGTTCCAGCGGCACCACGACGACGGCCACTACCTGTGGCCCGGCTACCGCGAGAACCTGCGGCCGCTGCTGTGGTTGATGCGGCTGCGCGACGGCGAGGTCACGGGCCGCCGGACGCCGGTGGGCGTCATTCCGACGCAGGACGAGCTGAACCTCGACGGCCTCGACATCGCGCCCGACGACCTGGCGACCCTCCTGTCGATCGATGTCGACCGGTGGCGCCGTGAGATGGGACGCCGCGAGGAGCACCTTGCAAAATTCGACAAGCTCCCCGACGAGATCTGGGCGGCACACCGTCGGATCGCGGCGTCCCTCGGGTGACGGGCGTGGTCAGAGTCCGGCCGCGTGGCGGCGCAGGGCGTCGATCACCTCGGTGACGCGGGCCCGGTCGGTGCGGTGGTTCAGCACGCTGAGGCGCCCGACGTAGCGCCCGCCGATCCGGGTGCTGGACATGAAGGCGCGCTGCTCGGCGTTGACCCGACGCAGCAGTTCCGCCGTCGCGGCGCCGTCCTCATCGGCTTCGCAACTGAAGACCACTGTGGACAGTTCCGGCGCCGGCCCGACCTTGAGGCCCGGTGTCACGCGCAGTTCGTCGTAGGCGTACTCGGCGAGGTCGAGCTTGTCGTCCAGCGCGGCCCGGAACGCGTCGACGCCGTGCAGGTGCAACGGCAGCCACATGCGCAGGCCGCGGAAGTCGCGGGTCAGTTCGGGACTGTCGTGGGCGAAGTCGGGCAGCCCGCGGTCGCCGATGTCCTGCAGGTAGTCGGCCTCGGGTCCGGCGTGCGCCCGGCGCAGCAGGGCGCCGTCGCGGACCAGCAGAGCGCCGGTCCCGAACGGCAGGAACAGGCCCTTGTGCGCGTCGAGCACCAGCGAGTCGGCCCGGTCCAGGCCGACCAGCCGCGCGGCGCCGCGCCGGGTGAGTTGGAAGAACCCGCCGTACGCCGCGTCGATGTGCAGCCACAGCCCTTCCGCGGCGGCCACGTCGGCGATCGCGGGGAGCGGGTCGACGGTGCCGGTGTTCGTCGTGCCGGCGCTTGCCACGACGCAGAACGGGACGAGGCCGGCCGCGCGGTCGGCGGCGATCGCCGCCCGGAGCGCATCGACGTCCATGCGCAGGGCGGCGTCGACAGGGATCACCCGGACCGCGCTCGCCGGGAAGCCTGCCAGCATGGCCGCCTTGGCGGTGGATACGTGCGCCTGATCGGTGACGTACAGCGTGCCGGTGAGGAAGTCCGCCGGCAGCCGCGCGGCCCGGGCGGTGACCACGGCTGAGAACGCGGCCATCGACGCACCCGTGGTCAGGATCCCGCCGGCGGCGGCCGGGAGACCGAACAGGTCGACCATCCAGCGCAGCACGCTGGTCTCCAGAGCGACCAGACCCGGTGCCGCGAATGCGAACGAGGTGTAGCGGTTGAGCACGTCGGCTATCAGGTCCGCAACGGCGGCCGTGACGATGCCGCTGCCGGGGATGAACGCGAAGTACCCGGGGCTCGCGGTGTTGAGTCCCTTGCCGGCGGCCCGGTCCACGACGGCCAGCACGTCGTCCAGCGGGCTGCCGGCAGCGGGCGGCGCCCCGTGTAGCGCCTCGTCGGCGAGGAAACCCGGAACGCCGTCGAGATCCGAGGCGGGCGTGTCTGGCATCCGGGCGAGCACCCCGGCGACGTAGTCGACCGCGGCGGCCAGCAGCCTGCGAAGCTCGTCACCTGTCGGTTCCAGCGGCACTCCCATCCCGCTACTCTCGCCTATCCGCGAAGATCGGTCGAAGGGACGCGCATGGACGCCGACGTCATCGTTGTCGGGGCCGGCCTCGCCGGGCTGGCCGCCGCCGCCGAGGTGGCCGACGCGGGCCGCAGCGTGCTGCTCGTCGACCAGGAGGGCGAGCAGAGCCTGGGCGGTCAGGCGTTCTGGAGCCTCGGCGGGCTGTTCCTCGTCGACAGCCCGGAGCAGCGGCGGATGGGCGTCAAGGACTCGCTGGACCTGGCCCGGCAGGACTGGTTCGGCAGCGCCCAGTTCGACCGGGCGGACGACCGCTGGCCGCGCGCCTGGGCCGAGGCGTATCTGGAGTTCGCCGCGGGGGAGAAGCGGTCGTGGCTGCGGGCGATGGGCCACCGGCTCTTCCCCGTCGTCGGGTGGGCCGAACGCGGCGACGGGCGGGCCGGCGGGCACGGCAACTCCGTGCCCCGCTTCCACCTCACCTGGGGCACCGGGCCCGGCGTCGTGGAGCCCTTCGCCCGTCGGGTCCGCGTGCACGCCGACACCGGCGGGATCCGGTTCGCGTTCCGCCACCGGGTCGACGCCCTCGTCGTCGAGAGCGGAACCGTGGTCGGCGTGGCGGGTGCCGTGCTCGAACCCACCACCGTCGAGCGTGGCCGGCCGAGCAGCCGGACCGCCGTCGGCGAATTCACCGCCCGCGGGCAGGCGGTGATCGTCACCAGCGGCGGCATCGGCGGCAACCACGACCTCGTCCGCACGGCGTGGCCCGAGCGGCTGGGCAGCCCACCGAAGCGGATGGTGTCCGGCGTTCCCGCCCACGTCGACGGGCGCCTGCTGACGATCGCGCAGGAGACCGGTGCCCGGGTCATCAACCCCGACCGGATGTGGCACTACGTCGAGGGTCTGCGCAACTGGGACCCGATCTGGGACAACCACGGCATCCGCATCCTGCCCGGTCCGTCGTCGCTGTGGCTGGACGCCGCCGGCAACCGGCTGCCGGCGCCGTACTTTCCCGGCTTCGACACGCTCGGCACGCTGAAGCACCTGCGTCAGACCGGATACGACTACTCCTGGTTCGTCCTCACCCAGAAGATCATCGAGAAGGAGTTCGCGCTGTCGGGCTCGGAGCAGAACCCCGACCTGACCGGCAAGGACGTCAAGCTGCTGCTGTCCCGGGTCCGCAAGGGCGCGCCCGGTCCGGTGGAGGCGTTCAAGCGGCACGGCGCCGACTTCGTCGTCGCCGATTCGTTGGAGGACCTCGTCGCCGGCATGAACCGCATCGCCGACGCCGACGTGCCGCCGATCGAGGTCGAGGCGCTTCGCGCGGTCGTCGCGGGGCGCGACCGCCAACTGCGCAACACCTTCTCCAAGGACGCGCAGATCATGGCGATCCGGTCGGCCCGCACCTACCGTGGCGACAAGCTCATCCGCGTCGCCACCCCGCACCGGATCCTCGACCCGAAGGCCGGGCCGCTCATCGCGGTGCGGCTCAACATCCTGTCCCGCAAGACGTTGGGCGGGCTGGAGACCGATCTCGACGGCCGCTGCCAGACGGCCGACGGCGCCGCGCTTCCCGGCCTGTACGCCGCCGGTGAGGTGGCCGGGTTCGGCGGCGGCGGAATGATGGGCTACAACGCGCTCGAGGGGACCTTCCTCGGCGGTTGCCTGTTCTCCGGCCGCGTCGCGGGCCGCGCGGCGGCTGCGCAGGTTGGCTGACGGTCAGCCTTTGCACAGGGCGGGCGAGTACAAGGTGGCGGAGGTGAACCGCTTGTCCGGTGCTGATCGGCCGCCGGCCGCGGCCAGCCCGAGCCGGCGCGGACCGATCCAGGCGTTCGTGCGGTTGCGCGATCCGACCGGCCAGCCCAGGTCGAGCAGGGCGTCGACCACCTCGTCGGCGGGCCAGCCGAACAGGTCGATGCCGTCGAGCGCGACGACCGCCGGGTCCGGTCCGCCGGCGTACAGCGCGATGATGTCGAGCCCCGCTGCCGTCGTCGCCGACACGGTGACGGAGAGCCCGCACGTGGTGAATGTCGCCGCCCAGTCCGTACCGCACACGAACGCGTCGAGCGGTTCGCCCTCGCCGCCCAGGGCGCCGTGGAGGTCTTCGCGACGCATGCCGAAACCGACGAGCGGTCCGGAGCCGAGCCGCACGCCCTCGTCGATCAGCACGTCGACGTCCACGCGGTTCAGCATGCCACGGGCCGGCACGCGTGCCTCCCCTCCGCGATCTTGGACGTTTGCTGTCGCTGGCGCGACACCAAACGTCCAAGATCGCGAGGTGGGAGCGGAATGCGGTTGATTGCCGGTGAGCTGCGTGCGAGCCTGCCCGAGTGCTGGACGGCGAACTCGGCGAACTCGTCGGCGAGTGGGTGGCGCGGCTGCGGCGCGAGGTGCCGGACGCCGTCGCCGTCTTTCTGACCGGGAGCCAGCTTCGCGGCGACGCCGGCTCCTACAGCGACATCGATTTCGACATCCTCGTGGCCGACGGACCCCGGGACGAGTGGCCGGGCTTCCTCGCCGTGCGCCGCGATCGGCCGGTGCGCATCTCGACGTGGATCCGTGACGTCGACGCGTGGCTCGCCGGGTCGCAGGAGCCGCAGGACTGGGCGTTCCGGTTGTCGTGCGCGGATCCGTTGCGACTGTGCTGGGCCGACGAGTCGTGGCGCGACCGGCTCGACCGCACGGAGTTGACCTATCCGGTGGGACCGCCGGAACTGGATCACTTCGAGGGCGAGGTCGGCAAGGTGGCCAACGCGTGGGTCGCCGGCGACGAGCCGGTGCTGCGGCTCGCCGTGGCGGACCTGGCCCTGTCTGTCGTGTCGGTGCTGGCTCCGCTCAACCCGCGCCCGCCGGTCCGCAGCCGGGCCGAGGCCCTGCACTGCCTCCTCGGCTTCGATCGGGCCCCGGCCGGTTACCGCGCCGACATGCCGACGTGCCTCGGTCTGCGGGGTGAGCCGGACGCTGCCGCGGTGGCCGCGTCCGCCCGCCGGTTGGTCACCGGAACACTCGGGATGCTGCGGACCCACGAGGAGACCCTCGCACCGCTCCTTCCCGCGCACACCGTGCGTTCGTTGCGCGACGGGAGTCTGCACAGGCTCGTCGAGGACGCCGCCGCCCGGCTGCCCGCGTGATCATCCGACGGCCGGGCGAAGCAACTCGACGGCTTGGACGATCCGAACTCCCGATCTTGGAGGCTGGTTGCCCCTCCAGGGGCAACCAGGCTCCAAGAACTTCGCGTGACGACGCTGTTGTCGCGGGGAATGTACCCTTTGAGCCGCTTCGCCTCCCGACGCCGGGCCGGCCTCCGGCAACCGGGCCGCCGCCTGGACGAGCAGCCACGAGTCCACAGGACCGCGGTGTCACCCCACGCATACACCTCTGCCTCACGGCCGACGCCGAGCAGCGGTCCGGCCAGCGTCATGTTGCCGGCTTGCGGGCGGCGATGCGTTCGATCGTGCCGGCCTTGCGCCGTTCGACCTCCTCGATCTCCAACCCGGCCGCCTCGACGAGAGGCAACTGCCGGCGGGTGAAGTGCTCGCCGGCGGCGCGGATGGTGAGGCGTTCGAGCAGCCGCTGGGCGGCGTACACCGGCGGCCAGGTGCTGCGGATGTGGTCGAGGAGCAGCAGCAATCCACCCGGGACGAGGACCCGTCTCATCTCGGCGATCGCGGCCGCCGGGTCGGGGATCGTGCACAGCGACAGCGCGCAGACCACCGTGTCGTAGGTCGCGTCGGCGAAGGGCAGGTGCTCGGCGTCGCCCTCGTGGAGGTCGACCTCGCGGCCGAGGTCGGCGGCCCGCCGGCGGGCGATGGCGAGCATCTCGGGGCTCAACTCGACGCCGGTGAGGGTCACCGCGGCCGGGTAGTGGGCCAGGTTGCGGCCGGTGCCGATGGCGACCTCCAGGACCCGGCCGCGGGCCCGCGCGCCGAGCCACTCGCGGCCACCGGTGAACCAGACCTTCTCGAAGAAGGCGATCTGCCTGTCGTAGCCCGGCGCGCCCTTGTCCCAGACCCGCCGCTGCCGGGCGGTTGCGCTCTCGCCGGTCATCGACCCCAACGTACCCGCCG
>Ga0111539_10000436_pt1 | contig 52673 bp, 47 predicted proteins | sample RhiMethybrSRZTD1_FD_79667 | JGI IMG/M metagenome (GOLD analysis project Ga0111539, IMG submission 79667) | Populus rhizosphere microbial communities from Tennessee, USA - Rhizosphere MetaG P. TD hybrid SRZTD1 (version 2) (version 2) | ecosystem: Host-associated > Plants > Roots > Rhizosphere >... | reverse complement strand
CGTGTCGATCCCGCTGCTCGATTGGGCCGTCATCCTCGTCTACTTCCTGGGCATGTCCTGGATCGCATGGGCCGTGCGCCGGCGCGCGCGGACGACCGAGGGCTACTTCGTGGGCGGCCGCGCCATGCCGGGCTGGGCCGTCGGCTTCTCCATCGCGGGCACGGCCATCAGCTCGATCACGTTCATGGCCCTGCCCGCCGATGCCTACAAGACGGCCTGGCTGCGAATGCTCCCGAACTTCGTGCTTCCGCTCGGCGTGCTCGCGGGCTCTCTCTTCTTCCTCGGCGTCTATCGCGACGGCCGGACCACCACCGCGTTCGAGTTCCTGGAGAAGCGCTTCGGCGCGTCGACGCGGCTCTACGGGGCGTTCGCGTTCGTGGTCGGCCAGCTCCTGCGCATCAGCCTGATCCTGTTCCTGCTCGGCCAACTCACCCACGAGCTGACCGGCCTGAGCCCCGAGGCGAGCATCCTGGTCGCGGGCGTGTTCGTCGGCGGCTACACCGCGATGGGCGGGATCGAGGCGGTGGTGTGGACCGACGTCGCGGAGACCGTGATCCTCACCCTGGGCGGCCTGGCCTGCCTCGCCGTCGTGATCTGGAAGGTGCCCGGCGGCGTCAGCGAGATCGTGAGCACGGCATGGGTGAGCCACAAGCTGTCCTTCTGGGACCTCGGCGCCGATGGCGCGCTGCATCCGACCACGACGGCTCTGACCCTCACCGAGAAGAGCGTGACCATGATGCTGCTGGTGGGACTGGGCCACTGGCTCACCGAACACGCCTGCAACCAGAACATGGTCCAGAAGTACTGTGCCTCCGCCAGCATGAGCGAGGCGCGGCGGGCCCTCTGGATCGGCTGCGCGTGGATGCTCCCGCTCTGGATCGCCTTCCAGTTCCTCGGCACCGCGCTCTGGGTGTTCTTCCAGCAGCATCCGACGCCGACTTCGACCGGGATCCTGGCCGGCACGGTGACCGCGGAGCGCATCGTGCCGCATTTCGTCGTCCTGCATCTGCCCGTCGGCTTCAAGGGGCTCGTGGTGGCGGGCGTCCTGGCCGCCGCGATGTCCACGCTGAACTCCGCCCTCAACGCGATCGCGACGGTGGGCGTGGTGGACGTCTACCGCCGCCATGTCGCGAAGCAACGCGACGACCGGCACTACCTCCTCGTGGCCCGAACCCTGTCGTGCCTCGCCACCGGGGCCATGGTGGTGGGCGCCCTGCTGCTCCTGGAGGCGCGGACGAAGACGCTCGAGGACGCGGCTCTCAAACTCATCGCCTTGACCTCGGGCGGGCTCCTGGGGCTCTACCTGCTCGGCTTCCTCACCAAGCGCGGAGACGGTCGCGCCGCGGCCGTCGCCATCGTGGCGACGCTCGCCCTGTCTCTGTATCGCGCGGCCTCACCGGCGCCGTGGTTCCCCGACGCCCTGCGCTTCCCGCCCCTCGACGCCGTGCACGCGTACTACACCGCGCTGCTCGCACACGCGCTCATGTTCGGCGTCGGCTGGGTGGCGGGGCTGGTCCTTCCGCGCCGGAGAACGGCGGAGACGGCGGCCGCCGTCGGCTAGGCGCCCGCGGCCGGCCGGCGGGCGATCACGGCCACCGAGATCAGGCTGACCAGGCACACGCCGGTCAGGTACACCGTGATCGGAAGGCTCGAGTGCCAGCGCCCGTAGAGACCCGTGGCCACGGTGGGTGCGAGCCCGCCGCCCACGATCGCGCCGATCTGATATCCGAGCGACGCGCCGCTGTAGCGCACGCGGGCGGGGAAGAGCTCGGACAGCAGCGCGGCCAGCGGTCCGTACGTGATCCCCAGGAAGACGCCCCCCACCACCAGCGCGGTCACGATCAGCGCCGGGCTCCGGCTGTCCACGAGCGGGAACAGGACGAGGGCGAACACCGTGAGCCCGGCCGATCCGGCCAGCAGCACGCGCGCACGGCCGTGGCGATCGGAGAGGGCGGAAGCCCACGGGATCGCAGCCAGCCAGACGACCGCGCCGATCAGCACGCACGTGAGGAGAAGCCCGCGGCCCAGCCCGAGCACGGTCGTGCCGTAGGAGAGCAGGTAGGCCATGACGATGTAGCCGATCGCGTTGTTGGCGATGAAGGCGCCCGCGGAGAGCAGGACGGCCCCAGGATGCTGCGCCAGCACCGTGACCAGCGGCATCCGCTCGCGCTCGCCTGCCCGCTTCATCCGCTCGAAGTCGGGGCTCTCCGCGACCTTGAACCGGATCACGAGGCCGATGACCACCATGATCGCGCTGGCCAGGAACGGCACCCGCCAGCCCCAGGCCAGGAACGCGTCGCGCCCGACCGCGCTGGAGACGGCCAGGAACACGAGGTTGGCCAGGATCAGGCCGCCCGGCACTCCCATCTGCGGGAAGCTGCCGTAGAAGCCCTTCCGGTTGGCGGGCGCGTGCTCGACGGCGAGCAGCACGGCGCCGCCCCATTCACCGCCGACGCCGATGCCTTGCAGGAAGCGCAAGCCCACCAGCAGGGCGGGCGCGAGGACGCCGACGCTCGCGTAGGTCGGGAGGAGGCCGATGCACGTCGTGGCCACGCCGATCGTGAGCAGCGAGACGACGAGCATCGACTTGCGGCCGAGGCGGTCGCCGAAGTGGCCCATGACCACCGCGCCCAGCGGCCGGGCCAGGAACCCGACGGAGAAGGTCGCGAACGCAGCCATCGTCCCCGCCGTGGTCGAGAACTTCGGGAAGAAGAGCGGACCGAACACGATGGCGGCCGCGGTGCCATAGATGAAGTAGTCGTACCACTCCACCGCGGTCCCGATGAAGCTCGCCATCGCGATCCGGAGCGGCCGCACCGGAGGCGCGGCGGGAGAGGGCACGGCAGCCATGGCCGCGGACATGGGGACGGAGCCTAGACGAATCACGGGATGCCTGGCAAGGGCGACTGCGCTATCGTCCCCGTCGCATGTGGGAGCGCGATCCCCCGCCGGGGGTGGTGGCGGTGCTGGGCAACGGACCGGTCGGGCAGACCACCGCGCTGCTGCTGGCGCGCTGGGGCGTGCGCGTCCTCCTGCTGGACGCGCGCGAAGAGCGCGCCCGGACGGGATCGAAGTCGATCTGCCAGCAGCGGGACGTGCTCGACGTCTGGGAGTGCGTCGGCGCCGGGCGGCGCATCGCCGACGAAGGCGTGACCTGGACGACCGCGCGCACCTTCCATCGCGACCGCGAGCTGTTTGCCTACACGCTCCCGCAGCACGCGGGATCGTGTTTCCCGCCGTTCGTCAACATCTCGCAGGCGCGCACGGAGGAAATCCTCGACGAGACGATCGCCGTCCAGCCGCTCATCGACGTCCGCTGGGGATACCGGGTCGTGGACGTGAGGCAGGAGGGCCACGGCGTCACCGTCCGCTGCGAGACGGCAGCGGGGCCGGTCGAGATCGAAGCCGCCTACGCGGTCGCCTGCGCGGGCGCGCGCGCGGACGACCTCCGCGCACGGCTTGGCGTCGCCTTCGAGGGCCAGTCCTACGACGACCGGTTCCTGATCTGCGACATCCGGGCGTCGCTGCCCGGCTGGACCCACGAGCGGCGGTTCTACTTCGATCCGGCCTGGAACCCCGGACGGCAGGTGCTCATCCATCCCTGTCCCGGCTCCACGTTCCGGATCGACTGGCAGGTCCCGGCCGACTACGACCTCGAAGGGGAAGAGGCGAGCGGCGCGCTCGACGCGCGCATCCGCGCGATCGTCGGGGAGAAGCCCTACGAGATCGTCTGGCGCTCGGTGTACCGCTTCCATTCACGCGTGGTGGACCGCATGCGGGCGGGCCGCGTGCTCCTGGCCGGCGACTGCGCGCACCTGATGGCGCCCTTCGGCGCGCGCGGGCTGAACTCCGGCGTGGCCGACGCGGAGAACGCGGCCTGGAAGATCGCCTACGTGCTGCGCGGGTGGGCGCCGGAGGGACTGCTGGAGAGCTACCACCACGAGCGGCACGCGGCCGCGCGCGAGAACCTCGAGATCACCGGGGCCACCATGCGCTTCCTCGTGCCGCACGACGAGCGCGAACGCTCGCGGCGGACCGAGACACTCGAGCGCGCGGCCACCGAGCCCGCCGCCCGGCTGGAGGTGGACTCCGGCCGCCTCTCCGAGCCGTTCTGGTACGTGGATTCGCCTCTGACCACGCCGTCGGCGACGCGGCCCTTCGCGGGACGGCCGGCGCGCGGGACCCTCGCCCCCGCGGGGCCGGGCGTGGTGGTCTGCGAGGCGCCCGTCTCGGTGGCGGGCTCGACCGGCCGCCTCCGTGCGCTGGCGCGCGATGGATTCCTGCTCCTCGTGGGATCGGCCGTCGAGGCCACCCTTGTCCGCGCGGCGGCGGCGGAGTTCCGTGGGCCCATCCGAGCGCTGGCCCTCGACGAGATCGACGCCGCCGGCGCCGTGAGGGAGGGGCTCGCCGCGCAACCGGACGAGGTCTGGGTGATCCGGCCCGATGCGCACGTCGCGGCCGTGCTCACCGCGCCCGGGATCGCCGACGTGGTGGCCGCGCTGCGGCGCGCGAGGGGAGAAGGAGCCGATCGGCCGCCCTTGTGACCGAGTCGCCTGGCCGCGTCCAGCTCAGGGGCGCTTCGAGAAGAACGGCATCACATTCTTCGAGAAGTACGGCTCCTCGATGCTCCAGAAGACGTAGCGGGCCCCGAGATCATCGTGTGCGTACGCTGCCAGCTCAGGCACGAGGTCCGGCCACGACTCACCCATCTCGCTGCCCAGGCCGACACCGGTCGTCCCGCGATAGTTGCCGTCCTGAACGGCGATTCCAACTGTCAGTCTCCCGGCCCTCTTCTTCTCGCGCATGAACCGGTAGGCGTGTGCTTGCTGAAACGGCCGTCGAGGCAGGAGATCGGGTGCGCCCACCCCGACTCCGATCTCCTCACCGTAGTCGAACAGCGATCGGATGAGTCCCCTGTCCAGTTCGGGGAGGGCTTCTCCGGGCATGAAGTTCACATACTGCATGACCGCGGACGTCTTGAAGGCGTCGCGGAGCGCACGCATGTTCCGCTTGATGGCGTCCCGATATCCCACGTACGTAAAACCGGAAGGTCTCGAGAGGCCCTCCTCCGAGATGCCGATCGAGCTTTCCTGGAGGTTGATGCCGGCGATCGCGCCGTCGTATCGCTCGGCCAGTTTTCCGAAGAGCTTGTGAAACCGCGCCTGCACCGCGGCGTCCCATCGACGAGCGACCCATCCCTCGACCTTCCCGGCATCGTCGTACTGCGGATGGGCTCCACCGCCATACTGCGGCCGCGTCATGATGTACCGAGGGACGGCCTGCCTGTCCGGCGAGAACGTCGCGTCCTGGAGCTGGATCCAGAGCCTCTTGTGATGGGCCTTCAGGATCGCGACATCGGTGTCGATGGCGGCAAACTCGTATTCATCCTGACCGGGCTCCAGCTGCTTCCAGGAGTAGGTGACCTGAGCGCCTTCGAATGCCCGATTTTCAAGGAATGCATGACCGGGAAGGCGTTCGCGGTCCCTGCCGAAGAAGGCATAGTGGCTGGTCGCCGCATGGGCCGGCGTCTCGCCCTGTGCCGGCTGCGGGGCGAGCAACGTGACCGCTAGAAGCTGATAACCGATAGCGGGGGGCCATCGCATCATCACGCTTCCCGTCGTTGGCCCACTTAGACCTTCAGGCGGCCGCTGCGCAGCAGATACGCGGGCGTGCAGCTCCAGGCGTGGCAGTAGCTGTTGATGTGGATGTCTCCGTACGGCGAGCTGAGGGGCTGGGCCGGATCGTAGATCTCCCAGAACGTGTCCGCGCCCGCCTTGATCATCCCGCCCCAATACGACTCGAGCATCGCGCGCGCCTCCTGGATGAGGCCGGCGGCGAGCAGGCCCTCCACGACGTAGTGATAGAGGTACGGCGTGACCGGCTTGACCGCGGCCGGATCGGCGAGCGCCGTGCGCAGCGCCCGCGCGCTCTCCGCCCGCGAGCGGACGCCCGCGATGGCCATCCAGGCCTGCGACGCCCAGGAGAGCTGGCGAGGGGGGCCGCTGAGGAATACTCCGCGCGCGGCGTCCCAGTACGTCCGGCGCGCGGCCGCGACCATCTTCGCCGCCTGCGCCTCGTACTCCGCCGCTTCCGCCGTGCGGCCGATCTTGTGCGCGAGCTGCGCGGTGGCCTGCCAGGCGAAGATCAGCAGTCCCTGAATGGCGGCGTTGCGATCGAGCTCTCGCGACCAGTCGATGAAGATCCACATGTTCTTGGGATCGACGTAGAGGCCTTCCGCGTTCACATCGCGGCCGATGATCTCGAGCTGACGCTTGGCCGCCGGCCAGAGATCGCGGCCGGTGTCCGCATCGCCGGTCGCCTCCACGTAGTCGCGCAGGGTGACGTTGAACAGCGCGGCGTAGTCCACGATGTGGATGCCGCCGTAGCGCGCCTTCGGCTTCTCGTAGACGCAGGCGGCGACGAGGCCGTCCTCGCGCGGGAAGGCGGCGAACAGGTACAGGCAGCGCTGGACGACGTCGTTCTGCTTGAAGGTCACGTAGTTGGTGAGGGCCTGCAGGCGCAGGTCGCCCACCCAGAGCCGCTGGTCGCGGCGCGGCCCGTCCTCGAACGTGGTCTGCATGCAGTCGCGCAGCGTCGCCATCGACACGTCGTCGATCCGCTGCATGAGCTCGCTGTCGGCGGTGAGGGGCGGGGGAGTCACCCGCGCCGCCGTCACCGCGTGCGCCTTCACGTCCTCGAAACGGACGCCGAATCCCGATGAGGTGTCGAGCACCTCGATCTTCACGTAGCGGAACGCATACCGTCGCGGCATCCGCACCGGCTGCGGCAGGTAGTCGATGTTGACGACCTCGTCGGGCAGCCAGGCGCTGCTGAGCTGGCCGGCGTAGGGATACAGGGGCTCGGCCACGTCCGTCGGAACCTCGCCGAAGGTGAAGCGCAGCCGCGCGGGCGCATCGGGCTCGCGGCCTTCGGTCTCGAGGCGGAAGGAGAGATAGCCCGTGCGATGGCCCCCGAAGTCGACGATGACGCTGTCGCCCTTCTTCAGGACTCGCTTGGCCAGGTCAGTCGCCGGAGCTTCGGGCTCCATGCGGAAGCGCAGCGGGGAGTCGGATGCGGCGACGGCCCGAACCAGGCTCAGCGGCCGCTGCTCGGTCTCGGTGAGCCGCGGCATCAGCGCCTCGGCCTTGTCGGCCCAGTTCTTCACGGGCTCGCCGGCCTTGGCGCGTGGGTGATCCGTCTGCGCTTCGACCGCGCCGAGATCGAGGGCGGCCGCCGCCACCGCGCTCCCGCCCATCAAAAGCAATACGTCCCGGCGCTTCATGGTCATTCCGTCCCCCCGCGCCCGGCCGCGGCCACGCGCCGCCCCAGCACGACCCGCGCGACCTCGAGATGGATCGGGTCGTCGATGTGGAGCGAGCTCTCCGCGGAGAGGGGGAGCCCGCGCACGTCCTTGCCCAGGCAGAAGTCGCGGCCGGTCCATTCCTCGAGCAGCCGGCGGTGGCGCACGAAGATGGCGCCGTCGAAGACCCAGGCCGGAGGCAGGTCCTGGCGCTGCAGGTAGCTTTCGTTGGTCTCGGCGGAGAACGGACGCACGCGGTCGCCTTCCAGCCGCTTGGCCCAATACGGGTGCTCGTGCTCGACCTTGAGCACGGTGGCGACGGAATCGGCGCCGGACTCCTCGAGCTTGGCCACGGCGGCGTCCAGGTCCGCGCCGCGCAGGCCGGGAGAGGTCGCCTGCATCGACACGACGGCGTCCGCGCGGAATCCGAGCTCGTCCATGGCCTTGAGCGCGTGCTGCACGACGGGGATGAGGCTGATGGTGTCGCTGGCCAGCTCCGGCGGCCGCACGAACGGCACCTCGGCGCCCCACTGGCGCGCCGTCGCCGCGATCTCCGCGTCTTCGGTCGAGACGATGACCCGGTCGAGGCGCTTCGCCTCGCGCGCGGCGCCGATGGCCCACGCGATAAGCGGACGGCCCGCGACGTCGACGAGGTTCTTGCGCGGGATGGACTTCGATCCGCCTCGGGCCGGGATGACGGCCAGTACCTTCATGAGCCCTCTTTCCTGGGGAGGCATGGATTGTAGCCGGGCCCGCGCGCTACGCTGTGCGCCATCACGAAGGAGTGGACATGCGCCTCTGCCCGTACCCGTCCTGCCTCTTCTCGCTCGTGGTCCTGGCCTCGGCGTGGCCGCCGCCCGCGGCTTCCGCAGCCGAAGTCGCGCCCGGCGTCCAGATCGTCAAGGGCGCGGCCATTGCGGAGAAGATCGATCGCTCCGCGCCGTCTCCCGGAGGCCGCGGCGGCGTGATCGCGCAGGACGAAGACTGGCGCGTGCACGCTTCGGAGCGCGACGCGCCCGGCCTGGCCGAGCGGCACGAACAGGACACCGACGTCTGGTACGTCGTGGCGGGAGCGGGCACGCTCGTGACCGGCGGCACGATCGTGGACGCCTCGGTCACCGGCCCGGGCGAGCAGCGCGGACCGGCCATCCGCGGCGGCACCGAGTTCGCGATCGCGGCCGGTGACTTCATCTCGATCCGCCCCGGAGTGCCGCACTGGATCAAGGCGGTGGGCGGCCGCATCCGCTATCTGACCGTCAAGGTGTACGGCCGCCGCGCAAGCCCGCGATGAGTGATGGCCGTACACTTGGCCGCACATGGCGCGCATCAAGGGGTTCGCTCTTCGCGGGCTCCTGAAGTCGGTCAAGGACTCGGGAGGCTCGATCCCCGACGTCCTGGCCGCGGTTCCCGACGCCGACCGCATGAGCTTCAGCCGCTCGATCGTCGCGTCCGAGTGGTACCCCTACGCCGCGTTCGTGGCCCTCGTGCGCGCCATCGACGGCATCCAGGGGAAAGGGGATCTCCTCCACGCGCGCGAGCTGGGCCGCGCCGCGGCCGTGCGTGACCTCGGCGGCACGTTCCGCATCATCTCCGCGGTGGCTTCGCCGAAGTTCCTGATCGAGCGCGGCCACATGTTCTGGTCGAAGTACTGTGACACCGGGCGCCTCACCCTCGAAGCGAAGCGGGACCGCTTCTTCCACGCCCGCCTCGAGGGCTTTGGCGAGATCGACCGTGCCCACTGCCTCCTCATCGAGGGGTGGCTGAATGGCCTCGGTCAGGCCCTGGGCGCAGTCGGAATGGCGAGTCGCGAGGTCCGCTGCGTGCACCGCGGCGACGCGGCCTGCGAATTCGAAGGGTCATGGGACGCGGACCGTCCCGGCGGCTGGCTCGGCTAGGAGTCGACCTGATGCGATGATGGGACCCATGAGACCACGGGTTCCCTTCGTGTCGTCGGTGTTCTTCGGTGTTCTTCTGATGGCGGACCCGGCGGGGGCACAGACGCCCGACCGCCGCGGCGACGTCAGCGTTCAGTTCTCCCTCCGCTCGCTGCACGAGTTCGACGAGACGGAGACGGGCTTCGGCGCCCGCCTCTCCTATCGGTTCAGCCGCTGGATCGCTGCGGACGGCGAGGTCAACTTCTTTCCCGGTGACGCCGGGTCGCCGGCGTTCAGCGCTTCTCGGCTCGAGGGACTGGCCGGCCTCCGCGTGGGGCCGCGTTTCGGAAGCACAGGTGTCTTCCTGGCCGTGCGTGGCGGCGCCGTCCACTTCGCGGAAGCGCCGGAGCCTTTCCCGTGCATCGCGATCTTTCCGCCGCCCCTGGTGTGCGCGATCGGTGGCGACACGGTTCCCACCGTGCAGTTCACCGGGGGGGTCGAGATCTTTCCCGGCGATCGCTGGGTGGTTCGCGTGGAAGCGGGGGACCAGCTTCTCCGTTATTCCGGACCGGCGTTCACCGCCGATCGCGACGTCATCGACGAGAGCGCCTGGAAGCACAACTTCAAGGCGACAGCCTCCGTGGGCTTCCGCTTCTAGAAACGGGCGCCGGGCCGCCGGCGCGGAGGACACTTCATGGGGATCCTCAAGCGGCTGTTTGGCAGCAAGACCAGCGAGCCGACGCCCGACGTTCGGCCCAGTGGGCGAGTACCCACATCGAGCGAACACGAGCCCCCGCCTGGTCAGGACAAACCGCCGAAGTGCGCACGCAACCCTGGCAAATCGGTGGGGGGCAGGATCGCGTTTACGAACGGCGAGCAGAAGTGGACGGAGTCGTTCGACCTCGTCCGCCTCGCTGGTGATGTGCTCCGGAGTCGCGGCCACGAAGTCGTCGAACATGGCACGTGGCTGGAGCTTCGTCCGAGCGGCTTCATCCTCCAGCCGTTGCTCGTCGACATCGAGCTCCTCGAGAAAGGTGGTGTACACACGCTGACCACCATCGACGTGCGGCATGCGGAGCTCATCAAGCACGGTTTGTTCGAATACCAGCACGCGACGGGTGACCACGTTGTGGATTCGCTTATCAAGGGGTTCGAGAGCTGGGAGTCCGTAGATCTGCCTGTCCTTCTCGACGCTCTCCGTCCAAAGCCGGAGAAGTGCACACTCTGGGAGTTGACTCTCCCCGCCCGGGACGGCGTGCCCGCGCGCGTCCGTCGTGCGGTGCTCGGGAGTGTCGCCTGCGTGGCCACGCGCCCGCCCGTCGCGGATGGAAAGGGATGTGAGAACCCGCAGGAAGAGGTCGAGCACGCGTTCTGCAACTGTTGCTTTCTCACACGCAACTTCGAGGCATTCCGCTCGCAGATCGAAGGCGACGAATGCGTCGGCATCCGCTTCTACGCGATGCGCGACGCCGACGGAACGCCGGGAGCAGACTGTCGCCTGAACGGCGAGGACTACGAGCTGGGAATCACCGCGCTGCGCTCCTATGTCGCGACTTGGCCAGGTGTCGGCTTCGAGTCGCGCAAGCAATACGTCTTCATCCATAGCGTCACTGCGTCCTGACACGATCTCAATTCAACGTGCTGAACACACAAAACGTATTGTTGGATCCAGCCGGTCGGATCGTCGATTTGGGTCGCACTTAAGTTGTTGAACAAAAAGACTCTCTGACCTCTGGCCCTTCCCTTGCTCTCCTGCGTGCGGGCCGCAGAGCCCCGGTCAAATCCCTCGACCGAGGCTTCATGCGGCCCGCTACCAAGGAGAGTGAAATGGTCTTCCGCCTTCGCAACCTGGGGCTCATGCTCGCGCTGACCGCCGTCGCCAGCGCGGCCTGGGCCCAGGGTACCCAGACCGGCACGCTGACGGGCAGGGTCGAGTCCGCCGACGGCCAGGCCCTTCCCGGAGTCACCGTCGCCGTCAGCGCGCCTTCCTTGCAAGGCGAACGCACGGCGCAGACCACGCCGAACGGCGACTACATCTTCAAGGGCCTGCCCGCGGGCCGCTATCACGTGACCTTCACGATGTCCGGCTTCACCACCGTCGAACGGACGACGAGCGTCGAGCTCGCCCAGAGCTCGACCGTGAACGCGACGCTTTCGCTGGCCTCCGTGCAGGAGTCGGTGACGGTCACCGCCGACGCGCCGTCCGCGCTGGAGACGACTCAGACGGGCGCCACGCTCACCGGCCGCGACGTGGACACGCTGGCCACCGGCCGCAATCTCGAGCAGATCGCCGACCTCGCCCCCGGGCTCACCGACAACACCCCCAACGCGGGGCAGGTGACGATCGCGGGCGGCTTCGCCTACGACAACGTCTTCATGCTCGACGGTGTCGACATCACCGACTCCACGTTCGGCAGCCCCAACGACGTCTTCATCGAGGACGCAATCGAAGAAACGCAGGTCATCACCAGCGGCATCTCCGCGGAGTTCGGGCGCTTCGGCGGCGGCGTCATCAACGCCATCACCAAGCGCGGCGGCAACGCGTTCTCCGGCACCTTCCGCACCGACTTCACCAATCCTTCCTGGCGCGACGAGACGCCCTTCGAAGACGATCAGGACACGACGCGCGAGAGCCGCCTGGGCAAGGTCTTCCAGGCGACCCTCGGCGGGCCCATCGTCAGGGACCGCGTGTGGTTCTTCCTGGCCGGGCGCAAGGAGAACCGCAACACCCAGGACACCTTCGAGTTCTCCGGAGTGCCGTTCCAGCAGAAGCGTGACGACAAGCGCCTGGAGGCGAAGGTCACCGCCACCGTCCGCCCCAACCACACCGTGCAGGGCGTGTACACGGTGAACCGGACCTCCGACGGGGGGCCGTCGTTCGACTTCAGCATCGCCCCCAGCACGTTCGACGTCCAGGAGTTCCCGCAGAGCCTCTTCGTCCTGAACTACAGCGGCGTGCTGCGCTCGAACCTCTTCCTGGAGGCGCAGTATTCGCAGCAGGGCCTCGGCTTCCGTGACGGCGACGGCACCGACACCAACCTCAACACGGGATCCCCGTTCTTCACCTTCGGCAACTCGGCGGCGGTGGAGGCGGGCCAGCACTACAACGCGCCCTACTTCGACTACGGCACGGATCCCCAGGACCGCACCAACCGCCAGTTCACCACGAGCCTGTCGTATTTCCTGTCCACGGCGTCGATGGGGCGGCACGATCTCAAAGGCGGGTTCGAGTACTACCGGAGCCGCTTCAAGGGCGGCAACTCGCAGTCGCCGACCAGCTTCGTCTACTACGCGGACTACAAGACCGACTCCGCCGGCAACGCCGTGCTCGACGCGAACGGCAATCTCACGCCCGTGTTCGAGCCCGGCGGTGGCCTTCTCCTGAACTGGCTGGCCGAGCGTGGCGCCGCCTTGAACGTCAACACGACGACCCTGTACCTCAACGACCGCTGGACGCTGAACAACCACTGGGCGTTCAACCTCGGCGCGCGCTTCGAGCAGGTGCGCAGCGACACGACCTCGCCGAGCATCTCCGGCATCGACACCACGACGCTGGTGCCGCGGCTGGGCGTCGACTTCGACCCGTCGGGGAGCGGCCGCTTCAAGCTGCAGGGCACGTATTCGCACTACGCGGCCTCGTACAATCCGAGCCAGTTCGGCAACAACCAGGGCGCGGGCAACCCGAGCCTCGTGTACGGCATCTACATCGGTCCGCCCGGGGAAGGGCTCAACTTCGCGCCCGGCTTCGATCCCCAGAACTACCAGCTCCTGAACGCGCAGCTGCCCACCGGGAACGTCACGTTCGCGGACGGCCTGTCGTCGCCGCTGGTGAAGGAGTGGACGGTTTCCGCGGGGACACGCCTGGGCCAGAACGGCCACTTCAAGGCGACGTACGCGAACCGCAAGGTCACGTCCTTCGTCGAGAGCTTCACCACCTTCGACCTCGGGACGGTCGAGGTCACGACGCCCTCGCAGTGCCTGGACTGCCAGGGTCCGTTCCTGCTCGATCGTACGGAGTACCGCAACAGCGACCTGCCGCGCCGTGAGTACCAGGCTCTGCAATTCGACGCCGCCTATCGCGTGGGGGCGCGTTGGCACCTGAGCGCCAACTACACGTACCAGATCCGCAACAACGGCAACTTCGAGGGCGAGAACACGAACCAGCCCGCGATCTCTTCGAGCATCGGCGACTACCCCGAGATCCTGACCCCGGGACGCAACTTCCCCGAGGGCCGTCTGAACGACTACCAGAGGCACAAGGTGCGCGCCTGGACTACGTACGACCTCGGCCTCGGGCGTCTCGGTGCCCTTAACGTGGGCCTTCTCTGGCGGTACGACTCCGCCCTGACCTACAGCCTCGCCGCGCAGAACCAGGCGCCGTCGGACGTCCAGCTCTCACGTGATCCCGGCTACGCCCAACCGCCAGGTCCGAACCTGAACGTGTTCTTCGGCGATCGCGGCGTCGGCGACTTCGCGGGAGCGTCCCTCTTCGATCTCGCCGCCACCTACGACATCAAGGCCTTCCGCAAGCTGCGTCCCTACGTGAAGTTCGACATGCGGAACATCTTCAACGACAAGACGCTGGGCGCGGGCATCGGCGGGTTCAACACGACGGTTCAGCCGGACGATGCTGGGCCGGTCGACGCGGATGGGATTCCGGTGAACTACATCAAGGGCCCGAACTTCGGCAAGGCCATCGGGAACACCAGCTATCCGTTCCCGCGGGAGTTCCGCATCGCGGTGGGCTTCCGCTTCTGAGGTGAAGACCGCCGGCCCGGGATCACTCGGGCCGGCGGTTTCGTTTCTACGTCTGATCGCCTTTGGCCTCGAGCTTCTCCTCGCCTAGCCGGACCTCGGTGCCGTTTGCTCGCTTGAAGACCGTCACCCGGAAAGCGTCACGGCCCGCCGGGCTCAGGTAGACGAGCAGCCCACAGAGGGCCACGACGTTGAAGGGATTGACCAGCCTCCCGTAGACGAACCCGAAGCCTCCCATCACCATAAGGGCGAGCACGCCGCGAGCGCGACTCTGGAAGCGCGAGTTTCGTACGCCGGCATCCAGCGCCATCACGCCGGAGACGATCAGCCAGGGCCCCATTGCGAGCTGTCGTAGCGTGCCATCGGTCGGAACGTCCCGGCCCAATGCGCCCCCGGCGAGGCATCCGGCGAGCAGGCTGAAGGCGCCCAGGATCCCCAGCAAACCGGCCACGATCTTCACCTGCTTCGGCCCGTCCAGGCGCAGCGGCATCTGTATGCCTCTCGTTTGACGCGATTCCTACGCAGGCAGCCATCCACGGACGGTCGAATGGTGTTCCGCCCACGCCGACCATGCGGCTTCAGCCCGCGCGCGTACCCGTTCCTCATGTTCAGAGGGCGTGGCCGCACCATGACGCGAGTGGCGTATGCCGCCGTGAGGCCTCGCTCCACGACGAGACACAAGCTGATGAGGTGAATGCACACGGACTGGATCGATTGAGGCGTCGGGCGACCCGGGTGTTGCACCGCGTAGCTGTCGACGGTCAGGCGGTGAGCGACACGAAAGGCCTGGTCGCCGTACTCGCGCGACAGGACCTCCCCATAGACGTGCCAGCAGCCGGGCGAGGAGTCCATGTAGCGGTGCGTCGGCCCATCCATTTGCGGGACAAGCCCCCGGCACCCGATACACCGGGTGCTCAGGGCAGCAACCGGCATCGCGCCCTCATTTGCGCCGCCCGGCTCTCCGAAGATGTTCCCATCCCAGATCCGACACCGAGAGTTGGGTTTCGTGGTCCGCCGTCTGGTGATGGTCGACGAAGCCCCGTTCGTTCGCTTCCTCCCAGACGGGAAGCCGGGGGCAGGAGGTCCGCCAGGCCGCAATGACCTCGGAATACGGTCGCGACGTCGGCCCGATCCATTCGAGGAGGTCGAGAATCAATGCTTCGACGGGATCGGCCACGACGTCGTGTCCTATGCCCCGAACTGCCGCAGGTGATGGTCCGTGTGCTTGTACGTCGCCACACCCCACTCGCGTAACGAGAGCCGGCCAAACAGGGGATGAACGGGCCCATCGCCTTCGCCCGTCCAGGCCCCGATTCGCTCCACCAACGACACGAGCTCGGCCCGAATCGCGTCGACGGGCGCCGCGTGGGAGACCAATAGCTCCGGCGCCGTCGGGGCGCCCTTCGGGAACGGCGCGACGTGCAGGATGAGATGCTTCATCGGAAAAACCTGAAACGCCCGCTTGCTCTTGCAAGCGACGGGGAGCTCACCGAGAGCCATGAGCGCAGAGAGCCTCAGGTGGTTGAGCATGGCTTGGGCGTCCAGGCGACCCCAACGTGGCACCGAGGCGCTCGTGACGGAGCCGATCCGCCGACAGATCGCCGTTCGGTCGGCATCATTCAGGATCGAACCCACTCCAGCCCCCTTCCGTCGGACGAGAGAACGATCGTCTCTCGCGATGAGACCTTGGAGGGCGCTCTGGACATTCCCAACGCCCGCTGCGGTCAGCGGGATCAGCGCGAGATCAGCGCCGGGCTGCGTACTCGCGCAGATTCTTCTCGCTCTCGAAGTAGAGCACCGACCCATCCGGGCGCTTCCCGATGACGGCCTTCGCCTTGTCGACGCTCTTGCCGCTCACCGGATCGATCGCCGAGCGGACGGCCGCGTCTTTGGCGAGCCGTTCCTTGCACATCGCGCAGCAGCCGTAATAGGTCTGGCCCTCGACGGTCACCGGGATCTGGGCCTTGCCCATGTCCATGTCGTTGACCATGCACACGAGCGACCGATCGGCCACCTTCTGCACCGCGGCTGACGGGGCGGTCTTGGTCGCCGCCGCCGGTTGTCTCTTCGCCGTCTGCGCCGCCCATAGCCCGAGCGCACTCGCCAGGACCATCACCGCCGTCGCCGCCACCGTCTTTCTCTTGGCCAAGCCAGCCTCCCTCGCCCGTCCCGATTCTAGCCGAGGTCCGCGCCCGGTCTTCTGACGTGGAGGCCGCCGGCCCGGATTACCCGGGCCGGCGGCTTCGTGTCGCTCAATGGGGGAGCCGTCACCCCTTCTAGGCGCCCGCCATCGGCACGATCAGTCGTCGTCGTCGGGCCGCTCGACCGTGATCACGCCCTCGAAGCACTTGCGCGCGTCGGGTGCGCCGGAACAGTTGGTCTTCGACTGGAAGAACACGTGCACTTGCGCGCCGGCCCGCCATCCGGAGAGCACGACGCCGTCCAGTCGGCCCACGCCCGAGACGCTCACGGGCTCGCCGTTGCCTTTCTCGCCCATCCCGCCGCGGATGAGAGCGACGAACGAGCGGTCTCCGGCCTGGACCTCGTAGGTCGCCTCGAGCTTGACGACGCGCAGGTCGACGCTCACTTGTCGCGACAGCATCTCCCCGGCAAAGAGACCTTCGGCGTCGCCCCCGGTGAAGCCCGCCATGAGGGCCCCGGTGGGGGTGGGGGTGGTGAGCCATTTCGTGAACGTGATCTCGGCGCGCCGATGGTGTCCATTCCCTCTTCCATCGTCTCCACCCGCCCGGGCCGGCGAGATCGGGACGACGAGCGCGACGGCGCTCACGAACAAGGCCAGGCGGCTTCCGACAGCAATGTTTTTCATGGGTTTTCCCTCTCTTGAGATGAGAAGCGCAGAATCGACGGCTTTCCCCTCACGTTCACTGAAGACACGCTGAACTGACGCGCGCGGTTATCTCGCGGCTCGAAGGCGGGTCTTCGCCGAGACCGAGGCTGTGTAGCGCCTCGTGGATCACGACCACCTCCGCCGTGCCGGGATCACTCCACGCCAACCGCCGGAACGATTCCGGACAGATCCAGACGATGCGGCTGCCCGCTTCCGCGGCGGCAAAGGTGCCGTCTCGCGCACAACGCGGCTTTCGCGAGCCGTCGTAGAAGACGAGCAGGGACAGATACGCAGCGCCGCTGACGCCGGCCCTTTCCAGCGACGCCCGGAGCGGCTGGCCCTCCGCATCCGCATAGCGGTCGAACAGCTCCTGGCAGCGCGGCCGTTCCAGCCGCTGGGCGGCCCCCTCCAGCGCGTTCCTCACCATGCGTGCCGTGGCCTGGTGGGAGATGTGCACCGCGAATACACCGTCCTCGCCCGCCCGGGCCGGCGAGATGTGGACGACGAGCGCGAAGGCGCTCACGAACGAGGCCGCAAGGACCCCGACCGCAATGGCTTTCATGGGGTTCCCTCTCTTGAGGGAAGAAGCGCAGAATCGGCTGTGTTCCCCGCATGAGCCGATGACGGACCCGTCCCGCGCGCACGAAGTCACCGGGCTCCTCCTGTCCTGGGGCCAGGGAGATGCCGCGGCGCTCGACCGCCTCGTTCCGCTGGTCTACGACGAGCTGCGGCGGGTGGCACGTGCTCACCTCCGGCGGGAAGCGCCGGGACACGTCCTCCAGGCGACGGGCCTGGTGCACGAGGTCTTCCTGCGGCTCGTGGACGTGAACCGCATGACGGTGACGAGCCGGACGCACTTCTTCGCCATGTCGGCTCGCCTGATGCGCCAGGTCCTCGTCGATCACGCGCGTCGAAGGCGGGCCGACAAGCGCGGGGGCGGCGCCACCGTGATCAGCCTGGACGAGAGGATCCCCGCCGCGACCCTCGAGGCCGGCGTGGACGTCCTCGCCCTCGACGAGGCGCTCGCGGCGTTGTCTGCGCTCGATGCCCGGCAGTGCCGCGTCGTGGAGCTGCGGTTCTTCGCCGGGCTCAAGATCCCCGAGGTCGCCGACGCGCTGGGCGTATCGGCCGCGACCGTCGAGCGTGAATGGGCCATGGCCAAGGCCTGGCTCCATCAACGGTTGTCGGCGTGAGCTTCCCTCCCGAAGCCTGGCCGCGCCTCAAGGAGGTGTTCGAAGGGGCGCGGGCGCTGAGGTTGGAGGCCCGCCCCGCCTACCTGGCCGCGGCGTGCCAGGGCGACGAGGCGCTGCTCGAAGCGGCCGTACAGCTGCTCGCGTCGCACGAGCAGGCGGTGAGCTTCCTGGAGACGCCGGCCGTGCTTCCCGTCGACACCCCTCGAGAGAGCCTCGAGGGCCAGCGCATAGGCTCCTATCAGGTCCTGGAGTGCATCGGCGTGGGTGGGATGGGCGAGGTCTACCGCGCCCGCGATACGAAGCTGGATCGCCAGGTCGCGATCAAGGTCCTGCTGCCCTCGGTCGCCAACGATCCCGATCGCCTGGCCCGTTTCAGTCGCGAAGCGCGCGTGCTCGCCTCACTGAACCATCCGCACATCGCGCAGATCCACGGTTTGGAAGACGCGGACGGCGTGCGGGCCCTGGTGATGGAGCTGGTCGAGGGACCGACGCTCGCCGATCGAATCGCGAAGGGACCGCTCCCGGTCGACGATGCGCTGTCGGTGGCCAGGCAGATCGCGGAGGCTCTCGAGGCCGCGCACGAGCGCGGGATCGTCCACCGGGACCTCAAGCCCGCGAACATCAAGGTCCGCGAGGACGGTACGGTGAAGGTGCTGGACTTCGGGCTCGCCAAGGCCCTCGACCCCACGAGCGACACGGGATTTCCGGGGACGAGCGCGGCGCCGCCGGGCACGCACGCCACGCAGGCCGGCATGATCGCCGGCACGCCGGCGTACATGAGCCCCGAGCAGGTGCAGGGCCGGGCGGTGGACCGGCGCGCGGACATCTGGGCTTTCGGCGTGGTGTTCTACGAGATGCTCACGGGGACGCGGCCGCACACCGGGGACTCAGGGCCGGAGATCATGGCCAGCGTCCTCGAGGATCAGCCGAAGTGGGAAAAGATACCCAGCCAGGCGGTGCGCCTGCTCCAGCGCTGCCTGGAGAAGGACCCGAACAAGCGGCTGCGCCATATCGGCGACGTGATGTCGCTGCTCGACGAGACGCCCTCGGGGCCGCAGGCCACGGCCGCGGCCGCGCCCGCCAACCGCGCCCGGACATGGCTCGCTCCCGCGGCGGCCGCGCTCGTCGCGGGGTTCGCCGTCGCGGCGGTCTCGGTATGGGGGCCCAGGCGGCCCGCGACCAGCGCGGGGCACGCGGTGCGGTTCGAAGTGGGACCGACCGACGAGATGGCCTACCTCGGCCGCAAGATGTCGGTGTCTCCCGACGGCCGCTGGATCGTGTTTGCCGCCCAGGACCAGCAGGGCGTGACCCGGTCGTGGCTGCGCTCCCTCGAGACGGTCGAGACGAGGGCACTTCCGGGCACGGAGACCACGGCCGTGGCGCCCGTCGCCGCCTGGTCCTGGGACAGCCGCTCCCTGATCTTCGCCACCAGGGCGAAGCTCAAGAAGATCGACATCCAGGGCGGGCCGCCGCAGACGCTCGCGGATCTGCCCTCGAACATCAACGGCGCCGCCTGCAATCGGGACGGGGTGATCGTGGTCGGAACGTGGATCGGGGGTCCGCTGCTCCGGCTGGTCGCTTCCAGAGGTGTCATGGCGCCCGCGACCGTGCTCGCCAAAGGCGAGACCAATCACAGCTGGCCGCAATTCCTGCCCGACGGCCGGCATTTTCTCTACCTGCGCGTCTCGTCCGATCCCGGCCAGATGGGCGTCTACATCGGCTCGATCGATGCCCGGCCGGAAGAGCAGAGCCGGAAACGTCTCGTGGCCACGAACCGGCAGGCCTATTACGCCGCCTCGCCCGATGGGGGGGTGGGGCATCTCGTCTTCATGCGCGAGACGACGCTGATGGCGCAGCCGTTCGATCCCGCCCGCATGGAGCTGAGCGGCGAGCCGGTGGCGATTGCGGAGGGCGTGGATTCCGACGTCGAGTCGGCGGAAGCCATGTTCTCCGTCTCGCAAACGGGCACGCTCGCGTACCTCGCCGGGCGCGCGTCGAGGATGGTGCTGACGTGGTTCGACCGGCTCGGCCATCGAGGAGCCACTCTGGGCGAGCCGGGCGAATACTCGCAACCGGCCGTGTCGCCGGACGGAACCCGCGTCGCCGTGGCTCTCGGCCCCGCGACGAGGCGCGACATCTGGATCCTGGACGTGGCGCGGGGAACCGCGACCCGCTTCACCTTCGATCCCGCCTGGGACGACGACCCCGTGTGGTCGCCGGACGGAAAGCAGATCGCGTTCACCTCGGAGCGCGCGGGGAGATGGGATCTGTTCATCAAGCCCGCCGACGGTTCGGGCGAAGAACGGCTGCTCTTGACGTCCGAGGAGATCAAGGATCCTAACAGTTGGTCCAGGGACGGGCGCTACCTCGTTTTCACGAGCTACAGCGCGGCGGGGGGGGCGAGTCTGTGGGCGCTGCCGATGCAAGGTGAACCCAAGCCCATTGCCATTCATCGTGCTTCGTTCCGTGAATTGATGGGGGTCGTCTCACCCGACACCCGCTGGCTCGCCTACATCTCGTGGGAATCCGGCACGACCGAGATCTACGTCCGGCCGTTCTCGCCCGGGGCGGCGGCGGCCGCGACCGAAGCCCACTGGCGGATCTCCAAGGCCACCGGATTCCATCCGCGGTGGCGGGCCGACGGCAAGGAATTGTTCTACTCGTCGCACAACTTCGAGCAGCTGGCGGTCGACATCGACACCAGCCAGGGTTTCCGGGCGGGAGCGCCGCGCCTGTTGTTCGCGGCGCCGCCGCCGCTTGTCGACGTCGGCTGGGACGCCGCGCCCGACGGCAAGCGCTTCCTGTTCGTCGCCCAGCCCGGCGGAGCCAGCACGGTTCCGTTCACGGTGGTGCTCAACTGGGAGGCGGGGCTGAGGAAGTAGAGCCGGTCGTCGATCAGGCGCCCCCCTTGGCCAGAGGCAGCGCGACATAGAAGGCCGCGCCGCGATCGGCCCTGCGCTCCGCCCACAGCCTCCCGCCGTGCGAGGTGACCAGCATGCGGCAGATCGAAAGGCCCATGCCCAGCCCGCCGGCCTTGGTGGTGTGGAACGGCTGAAACAAGGTCTCGACGTCGTCCGGCAGACCGACTCCGCAGTCCAACACGCCGATGCACACCTCGTTCTGGGCGATCGACGTGGTGAGCGTGAGGTTGCGGTCGTCCGGCGGGTTCGATCCCATGGCATCACACGCGTTCACGATCAGGTTGAGGAGGACCTGCTGGAGCTGCACCCGATCCGTCAGGGCCGGGGGGACGTCGCCGGCGGTGAGAATCGAGACGGAGACGCCGCGCGCAATCAGATCGCTGCGGGTGAGGCGGAGCAGCTCTTCGAGACTCTCGTTCACGCTCACCGGCTGCAGCGCGACCTCGCCGCGGCGCAGCATGGTGCGCAGGCGCTCGATGATCTCTCCGGCGTGGCGGTCCGCGCTGACGATGTCCGCAAGGATGTCGCGAAGCTCGTCGAGGTCGGGCGCGTCCTGCGACATGAAGCGCTGGCCCGCCTGGGCATTGCTGAGGATGCTGCCGAGGGGCTGGCTCAACTCGTGGGCGATGGAACCCGAGAGCGCGCTCGCGGTGGCCACGCGGGAAAGATGTGCCAGCTCTTCCCGCTGCAACTGGGCCTCTTCACGAGCCTGCTTTTGCCGGGTGATGTCCAGCGAGACTCCGAGTATTCGCGGTGATGCGCCATTTCCAGCGGGACTCGGGCGGCCGCGCGAGGCGATCCATCGCACCGAGCCATCGGTCAGGAGGACCCGGTACTCCACCTCATAAGAACTGCCTGTCTCCAGCGCATGCTGGATCGCCGCCGCACGCACGGCGCGATCGTCGGGATGGACGCGTCCGCCCATGTTGGCCAGGTCGGAGAAATGAATGGGTTCGCCCGGCTCGAAGCCGAAGAACTTCCGTCCTTCGTCCGTCATCCAGACCCTGTCGTTGGCCACGTCCCAGTCCCACAGCGCCGATTGCGCGCTCTCCACCGCCAGGCTCATCCGCTCCTCGCTGAGGCGCAATGCCTCCTTCGACCGTCTTTCGTCATCGATGGCGACCGCGAGCAACATCAGTGGAGTGGCCACCATCAGGAGGAACAGCTGGAGGGCCAGGGCGTTTTCCGCGGGTGTTTGCCTCAGGAACGGCCCGCGCAGGTGCATGGTTCCCCAGATGGCCAGGATCGTGATGACCAGCATGGAGGCGCTCATGCCTCCAAGCCCGAAGCGAAGGGCCGCCCAGATCAGCAGGGGCACCGGCGCATAGAGGAGCGCGGGCGAGGTGTCCGGTCCCGCCGGCATCCGATCGAAGGCGACGTATCCGACGGCGAGAATGCCCACGGCGAGCAAACACGCTTCCAGGATGCGCCCGGGTGTGGCCTTGAGCTCTCTCGTGAACAGCCGGTGGGCGCCGATCAGGAGGACCGGCACCAGCACGATCGCGGTCACTCCATTCGAGATGCTGAGGTTGCGCCATTCGACCCAGTAGTGAGCTCCAAAGCCATTGGAGACCGTGAAGGCGGCCCCCCAGAAGGCCGTCCCCACCGGAACGATGATCACCGCGATCAGGACGAAGTAGACGGCTTCACGAAGCGTGATGCGACGGGACGGTGACTTGATGAAGATGCGGATCCCGGCGGCGGCGAGGACATTCTGCACGGCGTCGAAGACCTCGCAGTGGAGTGCGTAGAGCGGTGGCCAGCCCGCCTGCTGTGTGGCGAAGTAATGACTGGAAGCCGCGGCCAGCGTGTAGGCCCACCAGTGCCGGGTGGGGACGAGCAGCAGAATGGAAACGAGGACCGCGTGCGGAGGAAAGAAAAGGGAGACCTTGCTGTCGGGAAAACACAGCACCCAGGCCGTTCGCGTCGCCAGGTAATAGGCCGCAGCGCTGGCCAGAATCCAGAATCCCGTCCGGAGAGAGAATCCAGGCTGCTCATCAGGCCGGCGCGTCACTGACTCCTCCTGCACAGCATCGACCGAGCGGGGCTCCGGATGACCGGGCGCCCGACGACGGCGCAGTGTAACCGTGGGTTGGCTCCAAGGCCGCATACAATCGACTCATGCCGGTCGGTGTGTTCGACCTCTTCAAGATCGGGATCGGCCCGAGCAGCTCGCACACCGTCGGCCCGATGCGCGCGGCTTCGATGTTCGCGGCGGAGCTCCGCGCCGCCGGCCAGCTCAACGTGACGGCCGCGATCCGGGCCGAGCTCTTCGGCAGCCTGGGCGCGACCGGACGGGGACACGGGAGCGACCGCGCCGTCATCCTCGGACTCATGGGGGAGACGCCGGAGGGCGTCGACATCGAGTCGATCCCCGGCAAGGTCGCGGCCGTGCGCGATACCGGCCGTCTGAAGCTGCTCGGCGCGCACGAAGTTGCGTTCCGACCGAAGGACGACCTCGTCTTCCTCCGGGAGAGCCTTCCCTTTCACCCGAACGGAATGCGCTTCACGGCGATCGATGCCCAAGGCGCGCCACTGAGAGCGCGCGTGTATTACTCCGTCGGTGGCGGGTTCGTCGTGGACGAGCAGGCGACGGGCGCCAGCGGAAACACGAGCCCCCAAAGTGGCCCGACCGTTCCGTATCCTTTCACGACCGGCACCGAGCTCCTGAAGATCTGCGCGGACAACGGCCGCTCCATCAGCGACGTCATGCTCGCGAACGAGAAGACGATCCGCTCGGAGGCGGACGTCCGCGCCGGCCTCCTGCGGATCTGGGGCGTCATGCAGGAGTGCGTGAAGCGGGGAATCGGCACCCCCGGCGTCCTCCCCGGCCTCGGCGTGAAGCGCCGCGCCCCCGACATGTACCACCGGCTCGTCGAGAGCGAGGAGGCCTCGGCCGGGGATCCCCTCGCCGTCATGGACTGGGTGAACCTCTTCGCCCTGGCCGTCAACGAGGAGAACGCGGCGGGCGGACGGGTCGTCACCGCTCCCACCAACGGCGCCGCCGGCATCATTCCCGCCGTCCTCCACTACTACGTCCGCTACGTCCCGGAAGCCAGCGACGACGGAGTGGTCCGTTTCCTCCTCACCGCCGGCGCCATCGGCGCCCTGTACAAGGAGAACGCGTCCATCAGCGGGGCGGAGGTGGGTTGCCAGGGCGAGGTCGGATCGGCCTGCTCGATGGCGGCGGGGGCGCTGGCCGAGGTCATGGGCGGCACGCCCGCGCAGGCCGAGAACGCGGCCGAGATCGCCATGGAGCACAACCTCGGCCTGACCTGCGACCCTATCGGCGGGCTCGTCCAGATCCCCTGCATCGAGCGCAACGCGATGGCGTCCATCAAGGCCATCAACGCCGCACGCATGGCCCTTCAGGGCAGCGGCGAGCACTTCGTATCGCTGGACAAGGTCATCCGAACCATGCGCGCCACCGGCGCCGACATGAAGGACAAATACAAGGAGACGTCCCGCGGCGGTCTGGCCATCGACGTCGTCGAAGGGCCGCTGGACGTCAGCGTCAACATTCCGGAGTGCTAGCAGCATGAAAGCGCTGGTGAAGAGCAAGGCCGAGCGAGGACTGTGGCTGAGCGACGTCCCCGAGCCGCGTCCCGGCATCAACGACGTGCTCATCCGCGTCCATCGGACGGGCATCTGCGGCACCGACCTGCACATCTACAAGTGGGACGAGTGGGCGGCCAAGACCATCCCCGTGCCCCTCGTGGTCGGCCACGAGTTCGTGGGCGAGATCGTCGAGGTTGGGTCCAACGTCGCGGACTTCAAGCCCGGGCAGATCGTCAGCGGGGAAGGGCACGTGGTGTGCGGGAGGTGCCGCAACTGCCTGGCCGGCCGGCGCCACCTCTGCGCGGACACCCAGGGCGTCGGCGTCAACCGCGCGGGAGCCTTCGCCGAATACATCGTCCTGCCCATGACCAACGTCTGGGTGCACGCGGACGGGATCGACGAAGACGTGGCCGCGATCTTCGATCCCTTCGGCAACGCCGTGCATACCGCGCTGTCGTTCCCCGTCCTGGGCGAAGACGTCCTCGTCACCGGCGCCGGCCCCATCGGCATCATGGCGGCGGCGGTCGCGCGCCATGCCGCGGCCCGCTACGTCGTGATCACGGACCTGAATCCCTACCGGCTGGAGCTGGCGCGGAAGATGGGTGTCACCCTCGCCGTCGATCCGCGAGAGACGAGCCTGCCCGACGTCCAGAAGAAGCTCGGGATGTCGGAGGGGTTCGACGTCGGCATGGAGATGTCGGGCAACGGCCAGGCCTTCCGCGACATGCTCGCGAACATGGCCCATGGGGCCAAGATCGCCATGCTGGGGATCCCCGCGCGCGAGATGGCCATCGACTGGAACACCGTCATCTTCAGCATGCTGACCATCAAGGGCATCTACGGCCGGGAGATGTACGAGACCTGGTACAAAATGACGGTCATGCTGGAAAACGGGCTCGACATCAAGCCCGTGATCACGCACCGGTTCCCCTACACGGATTTCGAGCGCGCGTTCGAGGTGATGGACAGCGGGAACTCCGGGCGCGTCCTCCTCAACTGGCAGTAGGTCCGCGCGAGCTGGCGACCGTTGTCACTTCACCGGCGTGCTGGCCGGCTTGTCCTTGTCCTTCAACATGAACACGAGGAACTTCGCCGGCTTGGTCGCGCTAGCGTTGCGGGACACCGAGTGCACGTCGTCGGGAGACTCGTAGAAGGTCTCGCCGGGCCCCAGCGTCACTTCCTTCCCACCTTGCACGGCCATGACGACCGATCCCTCCAGGACGTAGACGAACGTCTGGGCGTCGTGCCGGTGCGGAGAGGAGCTCCAACCGGGCGGGTACTCCACCGTGATCATGGTGGCCTCCTTGCCGGGCGAACCGACCAGGTCCCGCGCCATCAGCGGCGTCACTTTCGTCTCGGCGGCCGCGGCCCCCGCGCTCAGCGCGGTCGTCATCGTCACCATCCACGCGGCCATCATCTTTCTCATCGCTTGCCTCCTTGCGCCGGAACGAGCATCCGCCGCACGTCGTCCGGCATCCGACCCGCCAGCTCCCAGCGGATCAGCGCGGCCGGGATCATCCCGGCCGCTTCGAACTCTTCCATGAAGCGGCTCATGCGGAAGGCGTCGCCCTGCGCCTGCTTGCGCTCGGCCAGCAGCTTCTCGACCTCGATCTTGCCGATCACGTAGCTCGTGCCGTAGGCGGGCTGCTGCAGGTAGAGGAACTGTTCGTCGCGGACGAGCGCGCCCTTGAGGCTCAGCCATCCCCGGGGCGTGTTCTCCGACGCGAACGTCGCGGCCTGTTCGAGCGTCCACTCGTTCGCATGCATCCGCAGGTCCCCCAGCGCGCGCGCCGCGCGCTCGGCCAGGAGGATGTACACGAGCTCGCGCGAGCGCGGGCGGGCTTCGAGCATGCCCGCCTGCATCATCAGCTCCTCCCAGCCCGTGGCGTGGCCCTCCGTGCGCGTGTTGAAGATGTTGTAGAGCAGGGCTTCCCGGCGGATGGGGCTCGCCGGTGGCCGCTGCACGAGACGAGCCTTGTCGAACCAGTGGTAGCCGTGTGTGCGCATCACCTCGGGGTCGCGGTAGTCCACTTCGGTGAAGAACTCGCGTGGGCCGGGATCGAACGAGCCGACCCGGGCGCGCAGCGCGGGATCCATGTCGGCGTGAACGGTGAGGATGTCGCGGTCGCGCAGGAACGCCATGTATTCCGTGACGGCGGCGTCGAAGCGCCGGGCGTGCTCCTCGGCGCTCGCGATGGGGACCTGGACGGGCAGGGCCGCGTTGCGCTGCTCCTCCAGCGCGAGGAGGGCGTGGGCACGCGCGAGCTCGCGCTCCATGATCGCGACTTCTTCGGACCAGGTGTACGGCGCGAGCTGCACGTTCTTCAGGTACCAGTCGTAGTTCGCGATGCCGATCCCGGACGGTCCGGTCCGCGAGCTCGCCTGCTCGCCCAGCCACCTCGCGAACGCGTCCGTCGCCTCGCGGGCGCGTTGGACGTCCGCGGCCAGCGCGCCGGGCGCGACCTTCCTGGCCAGCTCCGCGAGATCCACGCTTTGCTGCCGGACGGCCTGGGTGCCGTACGTCCACAGGTCCTGGCCGGTGCCGACGAGGTTGGCGCGGGCCTGTTGCAGCAGCGGCGGGATGACACGAAGCTCGGACCCCAGGCGCCGCGCGTCCTCCTCCGTGAGCGGGAACTTGTAGGTCCACACCTCGACCGCGGCGTCGGCATGGGGACCCTCCCGCGCGGGCTGGTCGCTCTCGGAAGTGAAGACGGTCACGTAGAAGGCCGGGTTGGTGGCCCACGGCCGCAGCACGCGGTGGTCGAAGTCGAGCCCGTTCATCTCCGCGCGCACGACGTGGAGGTCGACCTGCTGTGCGATGGGCCCGCGGCTCGAGTCCATCGCGGCCAGGCGATGCCGCCAGGACGCGAGCGCGCGCTGCTGCGCGCTCATGGCGGCCGCCGTGTAGTCGGGCACGCCGTCACGGCGCGGCGGCTTCTGGAAGGCACGCCACTCGCGGAACAGCGAGGCGAGGTCGGTGTCCGCGGGCGACGCGGCCATGGCCATCGCGGTCAGACCGAGCACCAGAGACACGATCGAGATTCGGTTCACGCGCGCTCCCGTGGCCCCGCGAACGGGCGGGGGGCGCGTAGGATACATCCGCCCGGCGGGCCGGCTATTCCGCCCGCAGCGCCTCGACCGGATCGACCTTGGTGACGCGCCGCGCGGGCAGGTAGCTCGCGATCATGGCCGCGGACAGCAGCGTGACCGCGACCAGCGCGTAGGTGGCGGGGTCGGCGGCACCGACGCCGAAAAGCAGCGCGGCCATGAGACGGCTCAAGCCGAGAGCCACGGCCAGGCCGCAGACGGCGCCGATCGCGGCCAGCTTCAGTCCGTCCAGGACGACCATTCCCGTCAGCGTGGGCCCGCGCGCGCCCAGGGCCAGGCGGATGCCGATCTCGCGCGTCCGTTGCGAGACGGCGTAGGAAGTCACGCCGTAGATGCCGACGAAGCCGAGCAGGACGGCCATGGCGGCCGTGAGGCCCAGCATCACCATCGTGAACGACGTCCGCGCCATCGATCGCTCGTAGACGGACTGCATCGTCCGCACCGAAGCGAGAGGCACGCTGGGATTCACGGACCAGACCACGCGCTCGACCTCCTTGAGGAAGCTCTCGGACCCGACGCGCGGGCTGCGGATGACGAGGGCGAGGGACCGGCTCATGCCGTCCCCTTCGAACTCCCGCATCAGGACCGGCCAATAGACGGTGGGGGGTGCCTTCTTGTCGAGCCCGTCCTCGTGGACGTCCTTCACGACGCCGACGATCTCGCGCCACGAGCTCTTGCTCGTCTCGCGGATGCGCTTGCCGAGGGCGGCGGTCGGGCTACCCCACAGCTCGCGGGCCAGGCCCTCCGAGACCATCGCCACCGGCCGGCGGTCGTAGGCGTCGCTCCAGGTGAGGTCGCGCCCGGTCACGAGCGGCGTCCCCATCGTCTTCAGGAAGCCGGGAGCCACGAAGCGGAAGAGCCGCAGCGTCGGGATCTGGCCTTCGGAGTAGGTGCGGTCCTCCGCGAACACGGGATCGTGCCAGCCGTCGCCGTCGAGCGGGATACCGCTGCCGAGCCCGGTCGAGGTCACACCGGCAATCGCCGCGACCTTCTCCTGGATGGCCTGCTGCATGCGCGCGGCCGCTTCCTCTTCCTTCACCTGTGCCTCCGGGATCGAGATGCGCATCGTGAGCACCTCCTCCGGACCGGTGAACCCTGGCTGGACATCGCGCAGCGCGCGGAAGGACCGGATCATCAAACCTGATCCGACGAGCAGCACGAGAGCGAGCGCGACCTGGACCACCACGAGACCGTTGCGGGCGCGGTGACGTTCGCGGCTCGCGCTCGAGGAGCGGCTGCTGCTGCGCAGCCCCGTCGCCACGTGGGGCGCCGCGTATTTGACGACGGGGATGAGGCCGAGCAGCAGGCCGGCCAGGACGGACGCGACGAGCGTGAAGAGGAGCGCGGTGGGCCCGAGGCCGATCTCTTCCAGGCGGGGCAGGTTCGCGGGAGCCAGGTAGACGAGGAGGCGAAGCAGGCCGTACGCGATGCCCAGACCGGCCACGCCTCCCACCAGGCCGAGAGTCACGCTCTCGAGAAGAAGCTCGCGCGCCAGGCGGCCCCAGCTCGCGCCCAGGGCCACGCGGACCGCCAGCTCCTGCTGGCGGCCCTCGACACGCACGAGCAGCAGGTTCGCGACGTTCGCGCAGGCGATGAGCAGCACGAGCACGATCGTGCCCATCAGGATCCACAAGACGTCGCCGACGTCGCCCACCAGGTCCTGCTTGAATGGCCGCAGGCGGGGAGCGAGGCGCGCCTCCTCGAACATCTTCTTGTTGAAGCCGGGAGGGACCGGGAACCGCTCGAACGACATCGGCAAGAGCCGCGACACGTCCGCGTTCGCCTGGGCGATGGTCGCGCCCGCCTTGAGCCGGGCCACGCTCTGGTAGCTGAATTGCCCGAGCAGGACCTTGGCCCGGTCGAACTGCAGCGGGAGGATGAGCGCGTATTTGAGGTCGAGGAAGCGGAAGTCGCGCGGCATCACGCCGATGACCTCGCGCGGCTCACCGTCGATGGTGAGGCGGCGGCCGACGGCGGCGGGATCGCCGCCGAGCTTGGACTGCCAATAGCCGTGACTGAGGATGACGGTGGGCGGGCTGCCCGCCTGGTCGTCCTGCCGGGAGAACGAGCGGCCGAGGAGCGGGGAAACGCCGAGGAGGGGTAAGACGCCGTCCGTCACGCGCAGCACCGGGACCCGCTCCGGCTCCGCCAGCCCGGTCACGCTCGCCGCCCCTTCCTTCCACAACCCGACGTCCTGGAACGTCCGGCCCTCTTCGCGGTACGTGAAATAGAGGAAGGGCGCGGAGTTGAGGTCCGTGATGTTGACGCCGGGCGCCGTGTGCCAGAGACCCACGAGCTGGTCGGGGTGCGGGTACGGCAAGGGCTTGAGGAGCACGCCGTCCAACACGCTGAAGATCGCCGTGTTCGCCCCGATGGCGATGGCCAGGGTGGCCACCGTCACCGACGTGAAGAGGGGCGCCCGGGCCAGCCGCCGGACGAGGTGCCGCATTTGGTTCGCCATGGCTTCTGAGAATACGCGCCAAGGGAAGGAGGGTTTCGAAAATAATCGCCGGAGGGCATACTCTCGCCCCGTGAAACGACGCGACTCGATCAAGGCTCTCTCCGCCGTCACCGCGCACGCGCTGTTCCCCGCAGTCCTCGCCGGAGTGGCGGAGGCGGCGGCCGCGCTCGATACCGGCCAGGCCTGGACCCCGAAATGGATCCGTCCCCCGCGTGCCGCCATGCTGGAGGCGCTCGTGGACACGATCCTTCCCGCCACCGACACCCCGGGCGCGCGGCAGGCCCGCGTCCACGTCTTCGTCGACCTCGCTCTGCGCGACTGCTACACCGCCGCCGAGCAGGCGCTGTTCCTGGACGGGCTCGAGGCCCTCGCTCGTGAATGCCAGACCGCGCATGGGCGGCCCTTCGAGGCCTGCACGCCCGAAGAGCGCCACGCGCTGCTGGCGCGGCTCGATGCGGCCAGCTATGCGCCCGACACCGGTGCGCGCGGATCCTTCGTGCGCATCCTGAAGGACCTCACCCTGGTGGGCTTCTTCACCTCGCGGATCGGTGCCACCCAGGCGCTCGCCTACGAGGCCGTGCCCGGCGGCGTTCGCGGCTGTCTGGATCTGCGGCCGGGACAGAAGGCCTGGGCCACGTGGTAGGCCAGGAACAGCAGCCACCCACCCACGACGGTGGCCGCCAGGGGCAGACCTACGACGCGATCGTCGTGGGCTCCGGCATGACCGGCGGATGGGCGGCCAAGGAGCTGACCGAGGCCGGGCTGCGCACGCTCGTGCTCGAGCGCGGCGGTCCCGTCGTCCACGTCAAGGACTATCCGACCGCGCGCCTCGATCCCTGGGACCTTCCCTACGGCAACCTGGCCACGCAGCAGGACCTTCAGGACTATCCGATCCAGAGCCGTCTCTCCTTCCTGTTCGGCCAGGACGTGAAGCACTTCCTGGTGAAGGACGTCGACCATCCCTACGAGCAGAAGAAGCCGTTCCACTGGTTCCGGGGCTACCAGGTCGGCGGGCGGTCGCTGCTCTGGTCGCGCCACTGCTTCCGCTGGAGCGATCTCGACTTCGAGGCCAACCTCAAGGAAGGCGTCGGCGTGGACTGGCCGTTGCGCTACGCGGACATCGCGCCCTGGTACGACCACGTGCAGGCCTTCATCGGGATCAGCGGGGAGAAGGCCGGCCTGCCCCAGCTCCCCGAGGGGGACCTGCTTCCGCCGTTCGAGATGAACTGCTTCGAGCAGCACCTGCGGCAGAGCATCGCGACCACGTTCCCGGGCCGCAACCTGATCATGAGCCACGTGGCCGTCCTGACGCGGCCCCACAACGGCCGCGGCGCCTGTCAGGGCCGGAACCTCTGTCACCGCGGCTGTCCGTACGGCGCCTACTTCTCGAGCAACTCCTCGACGCTGCCCGCCGCCGCGGCCACCGGCCGCCTGACGCTGCGCCCGCACTCCATCGCCCACAGCCTGATCACGGACCACGAGACCGGCCGCGCCAAGGGCGTTCGCGTGATCGACGCGGAGACGGGGAAGGCGGAGGACTTCTACGCGCGCGTCGTCTTCCTCAACGCCTCCACGCTGGCCACCACGGGGCTTCTCCTTCATTCGACCTCGGACCGCTTCCCCAACGGCTTCGCGAACGGGAGCGGCGTGCTGGGCCACTACCTGATGGACCACACGAATGCCGCGGGGGCGATGGGCGGCTACTCCGGCCTGTCCGACAAGTACTACGCGGGCCGGCGGCCCTCCGGCATGTACATCCCGCGCTTCCGGAACCTGCGCGCGGGCGAGGGCCGGCCGTTCACGCGGGGCTATGCCTTCGAGGTCTACACCGGGCGCTCCGGATGGCGGCGCGGAAACGACGGGCCGGGCATCGGAGCGGATTTGAAGAACGCGCTCACGCGTCCGGGCGACTGGTACGCCTACATGGAGGGGTACTGCGAGACGCTGCCCCGCTACGAGAACACGGTGAGCCTCAGCCGCGACAAGCGCGACCGCTGGGGGCTGCCCCTCCTGCAGATCGACATGTCCTACTCGGACAACGAGCGCGCGATGCTGAAGGACGTCGAGGAGACGGCCACCGAGATGCTCAAGGCCGCGCGCTGCGAATCCGTGCAGGGCTTCCAGAAAGAGCCCGTGCCGGGCGAGGTCATCCACGAGATGGGCACCGCGCGCATGGGCCGGGACCCGAAGACGTCTTTCCTGAACGGTTTCAACCAGTGCCACGAGTCCAGCAACGTGTTCGTGACCGACGGCTCCTGCATGCCCTCGACCGCCTGCCAGAACCCGTCCTTCACCTACATGGCCCTCACCGCGCGCGCCTGCCGGTACGCCGTGGAGCAGCTCCGGAGCGGGGCGCTGTAGGAAGCCGGGCTACGGAGTCTCGTTTCCCATGACGCGCAGCTTCTTGTAGAGCGTGCTGCGCGCGACCCCGAGGACGGCGGCCGCGCGTGGGACGTCTCCGTCGTGCGCGTGCAGGACGGCCGCGATGTGCCGCCTCTCCGCCTCCGCGAGCGAGAGGGAGACGGTTTCAGGAGCCGCGGGCGACGTGACGGGCACCAGCTGCAGGTCTCCCGCCGACAGGACCGGCCGATCGGAGAGGAGGACAGCCCGCTCCAGCACGTTCCGCAGCTCGCGGATGTTCCCGGGCCAGGAGTACCTGAGCAACGCGTCTTCGGCCCCGGGTTCGAGGCTCATGCCCGGCCGGCCCAGGTTCGAGGAGACGCGCCTCAAGAGAGATCGCGCCATGAGCACGACGTCGCGCTCGCGCTCGCGCAGGGCGGGCACATACAGCGTGACCGTGTTGATCCGGTAGAAGAGATCGCGGCGGAACTGGCCCTTCTCCACCATCTGCGCGAGATCGCGGTGGGATCCGGCGATCAGGCGGACGTCGACCTGCCGGTCTCGCACCTCGCCGAGCCGCCGGAAACGCTGGTCCTCCAGGACCTTCAACAGCTTCGGCTGCACGGTCGCGTCCATGTCCCCGACTTCGTCGAGGAAGAGCGTGCCGCGATGGGCCATCTCCAGGAGGCCCGGCTTGGCGGATGACGCGCCCGTGAACGCGCCCTTCTCGTGGCCGAACAGCTCCGTCTCCAGGAACTCCCGGCTGAGCCCCGCGCAGTTCTGGTCGACGAACGCCTCCTCGGAGCGCGAGCCCTGGTCGTGCAGCCAGCGCGCCAGCACCCCCTTGCCCGTGCCCGTCTCGCCCTGCAGGAGGACGGGGGTGGACGATCCGGCGATCCGCTGCGCCTGCTCGCCCAGGCGACGGATCGCGGGGCTCTCGCCGAGGAAGGGGTCGATGGCGTCGCGCACGCTGCGCGTGCGCCCGACCTGCCGGACCTGCCGGTCCCGCCGATGCTCCAGCGTCCGTTCCACGAACAGCTGCAGCGCCGAGAGCTCGACGGGCTTGGTGAGGAAGTGCTCGGCGCCCTCCTTGATCGTCCGCACGGCCAGGTCGATGGACCCGTGGCCGGTGAGGACGATCAGGGGAACGGACCCGTCGATGCCGCCCATGGTCCGCAGGAGGTCCAGCGCGGTGCCGTCCGGGAGACTGTAGTCGGCGATGACCGCGTCCGGACGCGAGGCGCGAAAGGACTCGACGCCCTGCGCGACCGTCTCGGTCTCCCGGACGTCGTACCCGCTCGCGCGGAGGTAGCGGGCGATGGACGAGCGAGTGACGGCCTCGTCTTCGACGAGGAGGACGGCGTGGCCGGTCACCGCTGCTCCGCGACTCCGGTGGCGGCGGCCGCGGGCAGGTCGATCGTGACCACCGCCCCGCCTTCGGCCCGGTTCGCGACACGCACGCGGCCCCCGTGGTCCTCGACGATCTTCTGCACGATGGAGAGGCCGAGCCCCGTGCCGCCACGGCGGCGGGTGAAGAAGGGCTCGAAGACCCGGGTCAGGTCCTCGGCCCGGAAGCCGGGTCCCGTGTCCGAGACCCGGCACTGAACGCCGGAGCCTCCGTTTCCCCCGGGTGCGGCCGCGATCCAGACCTGCCCGCCTCGCGGCGAGTGCTGGATCGCGTTGTCCACGACGTTCTGGAACACCTGGACGAGCCGGCTGGGCTCCATTCGCACCGGAGGAAGGTCGGAGGCCAGATCCGTCAGCAGGTCCACCTCGCGATCACGCGCGCGCAGGGAGCAGAAGCGCACGCCACGCCGGATGACGTCGTCCACGGGTCCCTCCGCGAAGGGCGGCGGCACGGGACGGCCGTACTCGAGAAGGTCCTGCATGAGCGACGTGAGCCGGGCCACCTCGCCGCGGAGGAGCGAGACATGCTGCCGATACTCCACCCGATCGCGAAACTCGTTCTCGAACGCGTCGATCGACGCGGAGATGCCGAAAAGGGGATTGCGGACCTCGTGCGCGACTCCGGCCAGCAAGGCTCCCATCGCCGACATCGTTTCGCTGCGCCGCAGGGACTCCTGCAGCGCCACCAGCGCCGAGATGTCACGAGCCATGACGATCACGGTGGCCTCACCCGCCGGGGACCGGAACGGGCTCGCGGCAATGTCCCACGTCCGGCCCCGATCGTCGGTGGTAGACGCGGACACGGAGCCGGTGGATTTCAGCGCCTGGGCCGCGGCGCGCGTGATCGCCGGCCAGGGCTCGCCCTCCCGCCCGGCCACGGGACGGCCGATGATCTCTCGAAAGGGAGCGCCTCCCCAGAGCTCGCGCGCGGCGCGGTTGAGCCGCTTCACCCAGCCCCGATGGTCGACCAGCAGCATCGGGGACTCGACCGCGTCGAAGGTGGCCCTCCACTCCTGGGCCGCGCGCTCGATGTGCGCCTGCAGAGGTCCGGCCGGAAGCGCCTCGGACACGCACATCACCACGACGTCGGGCGGGACGAAAACGTAGGTCAGGTCGAGGGCGCGCGTCTCGCCGGTGTCCGGCGACACGTACTCCCGGCGGCGCCGGAAAGGACGGCCGTCGCGGGCGCAGCGGACCAGATCGGCCCCCACGTCCGGGGCGTGGACGCCGATGAACTCCTCGAGCGCTCCGTCGTCCGAGGACTCGAGGATGGGGTGACTGTCGACGACTCGCCATCGGAACGTCGGCAGGATGGAGAGGTCCGGCAGGGGAGCGACGTTTGGGATCCGTTCAGGCAAATCGACGCGACCGCTCCATTTCCGGTACGGGCTTTGCCAATTGATAGTAGGGTGCTTCCGCCTCCCAGGCAAACCGCACCCGCCCGCTAGCCCTCGTGGCGCGGCAATAGGCTGGCCACGACTTCGGCCAGCTCCGGCAGCGCCTTCGGCTTGACGATCATCGCGTGGGCGCCGCGGCGGAGCGCCTCCCGTTCGATCTCCGGCGACCCGTAGGACGTCAGCAGGATGGCGCGTGTGCGCGGGGAGCGGTGACTCGCGAACGCGATCAGGTCCAGCCCCTCCGTGCTCCCCGCCCCCGTCAGCCGCAGGTCGGCGATGAGCACGTCGTAACCGCCCGCGGCCACCAGGCGCTGCGCCTCGTCCAGCTCGGACGCGCAATCGACGTGGAACCCCTCGGCCTGGAAGAAGCGACCCATCGAGGACGAGATCAGGGGCTCGTCATCGACGATCAACAGGCGAGGCCGCGGTGTCATCACGACGGCGATGGCAAGTGCCGTGCCGTCCCGCGGCGCCCTCGACCCACGCGTCGAGGCTCTCCATTTGCACGCCGAAACGCAGGTGTGACGTGCGCTGCTCTCTCGATTCGGAGACTCGCGAGTCTCGATGTGGAGACTCGCCGATGTCGTCGAGTGGAGCCGTGAGTCGAAACGACCCAACCGCGGAGGGAATTCTCCCGAAAGTCACGGGCACAGGCCTTGCTCAATGCCGCGGCAACGGGAGGCCACGAGTGGAGCGGAAGACGGTACTGCTGGCGGACGACTCGAACACGATTCTCATGATGGAGAAGATGCTGCTCGCGCGCGAGAACTACAACCTCGTGATCGCGAAGGACGGACAGGAGGCGTACGACATGGCCCTGTCCGAGAAGCCCAACCTGATCGTCCTCGACGTCGTCATGCCGAAGCTCACGGGCTTCGAGGTGTGCCAGAAGCTCCGCCAGCAGGAGCAGACCCGCACGACTCCCATCCTCCTCATGACGACGCGCGGGGAAGAGGAGAACGTGAAGAAGGGCTACGAGGCGGGCTGCAGCGACTACCTCACGAAGCCCATCAACGCCGCCGAGTTCCTGGCCAAGCTGCGCCTGCACCTGCTCGGCGACGCGGAAGCCAGCCGCTCGTGACCGATTCGGCGAAGGACGGCTCGGGCCGGCACTACGTCGAGCGCGTGCGCCAGGGGGCCCAGCGCTACGGCCAGGAGCTCCTCGAGGAGAACGACCGGCTGCGCGGCCTCGTGGTGTCACTTGAGACCGAGAAGCAGAACCTGCGCGACCAGCTCGAGCTGATCCGCTCGGAGGCCGAACGCTCCGGCCGCGAGCAGGCCGACCTGCAGCAGCGCGTGTCGGAGATCGAGTCCGAGAGCCGCCGCTTCGCGGAGCAGTTCGTGGAGATCGAGCGCCAGAACTCGAACCTGGCGAACCTCTATGTGGCGAGCTATCAGCTCGTGAGCACCCTGGACCGCAACCAGGTGCTCCAGGTCATCCAGGAGATCCTGGCCAACCTCGTGGGGAGCGAGGAGATCGCGGTCTTCGAGCTGGAGCCGACGACCGGTTCGCTGCGCCTCATCGCCGCCAACGGCATCGACCCCGCGGCCTACGCCCGTGTCGCCAAGGGCCAGGGGGTCATCGGACAGGTCGCGATCACCGGTGAGACCTGGATCGCGGGCAGCGACGGAGCGGGCCAGGAGGGCGAGGAACGGCTCACCGCCTGTGTGCCGCTCAAGCTCGAGGACCGCGTCACCGGCGCCATCGCCGTGTTCCGGCTCCTGCCGCAGAAGAACGGCCTCGAGCCCGTGGACCGCGAGCTGTTCGACCTGCTCGCGACCCATGCCGCCATGGCGCTGCACTGCACCGCCTTGCACCGCCTGGCGAAGGTCTAGGCCAGGTCCATGGACTTCGACGCCAGCGCGCTGCTCCCGATCTTCGTCAGCGAGGCCGAAGACGGCCTCGCTTCCATGGAGCAGTGCCTGGTGGCGCTGGAGACGCGCCCGGACGACACCGAGATCCTCGGCGAGCTCTTCCGCGCTGCGCACACCCTCAAGGGCAACTCGGCCACCCTCGGGTTCGCGGCCATCACCGCGTTCACGCACGTCCTGGAGGACGTGCTCGATCGCGTGCGCCGCAAGGACGTGAAGCTCGGCCGGGAGCTCGCGACCCTGCTGCTGGAGTCCGTCGACCTGCTCCGCACGCTCGTCAAGAAGGCGCCGGCCGGGGACGACACTCCGGCGCCCCGCCAGGCCGCGCTGCTCAAGGCGCTCGAGCGCGCGGCCGCCGGCGGGGGCGCGTCCGAGAGCCTCCTGGCGGCGCCGGACGCGCGGGAGGATGTGGCGGTGGACGGCCATCGCCCCGGCACGGGCCGCACGCGTGACCTCCGCGTCGGGCTCGACGAGCTGGACCGCCTGCTCCGCCTGGCCGGTGAGATCGCGATCTCGCGCAGCCGCATCGGCAGCCTGCTCGACGCGGCCGGGGAACCCGGCCGGGAGGCGCTGGAAGCGCACCGCGACGCGGAGAGGCTGGACCGGGACGTCCAGGAGCTCGTCATGCGCATGCGCATGGTTCCGCTCGGAGCCAGCTTCCGGCCGCACGCGCGGACCGTGCGCGACGCCGCTCTCGCCAAAGGCAAGCAGGCGCGCCTGGTCATCGAGGGCGAGGAGGTCGAGGCGGACCTGGCCGTGGTGGAGCAGCTCCGCGATCCCATCACGCACATGGTCCGCAACGCCGTCGACCACGGCGTCGAGCGGCCCGACGAGCGCCGGGCCCGCGGCAAGGAGCCGGTGGCCACGATCACGCTGCGCGCCCGCCACGAGGCGGGGCAGCTGGTGGTGGAGGTGGCGGACGACGGGGCCGGCATCGACCACGCAAGGATCCTCGCCCGTGCGCGTGAACGCGGGCTCCTGCGCGAGTCGCAGTCGCTCGGCGAGCGCGAGATCCACGAGCTGATGTTCAGCCCTGGGTTCTCGACCGCCGAAAGCGTCACGGAGCTGTCGGGGCGGGGCATCGGCATGGACGTCGTGCGCCGCAACATCGCCTCGCTGCGGGGGACGGTGGAGGTGGCCAGCCGGGCGGGAGAAGGCACCACGCTCACCATCCGCCTGCCGCTGACCCTGGCCGTGATCCCCGGCTTCCTGGTGGCGGCGGGCGGCGAGCGCTACGTCCTCCCGCTCGAGTGCGTCGTCGAATGCCTGGACCTGCCTTCGGCCGGGTACGACTCCGGCCCGACGGGCGTCGCCGAGCTGCGCGGAGAGTCCGTTCCCTATCTCCGCGTGGCCGACGTCCTGGGGGCGGGCGCGCGCGCCGCCGCTCGGGAGTGCCTGGTGGTGGTGGAGCACGGCGAGGGCCTGGCCGGCCTGGCCGTGGACGGGCTGCTGGGCGAGGCCCAGATCGTGGTGCAGTCCCTGGGACACCCGCTGCACTCCGTGCGCGGCGTCTCGGGCTCCACCATCCTCGGCGATGGCCGCGTGGCTCTCATCCTCGACGTCGCCGCCCTGCTCAGCGAACCCCGGAAGGAGGCGCACGCGTGATCGAAGCTCCCGAGCCCGAGGCCGCCGTCCTCCAGTTCCTGTCCTTCCAGATGGGCGGCCTGGCCTGCGCGGTGGACCTGGCGCACGTGCGCGAGATCGTCCGCTACGAACACGTGACGCGCGTCCCGCGCGTCGCCTCCTGCGTGCGCGGAGTGATCAACCTGCGCGGCAGCGTGGTCCCCGTGATCGACCTGGCTGTCGGCTTCGGGCTGCGCGAGGGCGCGGTGACCGCGGAGACCTGCCTGCTGATGGTGGACCTGATGGTCGGTGGCGAGCGTTCCGTGATGGGCGTGGTGGCGGAGAGCGTCAGCCAGGTGCTGGAGCTCCGGGGCGACGAACTGGAGCCGGTGCCCGCGTTCGGGACCCCGATACCGGCGGCGGCCCTGGTCGGGCTCGCACGCTCGGAAGGTGGCTTCACGCTCGTGCTGGACGTCCAGCGGCTGATGGCCGAAGGCACCTTCCTGAACGCGCGCGCCGCCGGCGAGCGCGCCGTCTTCGGGACGCCGATCTCCATGGAAAAGACGGCATGAGCCTCTCACGCCCGCGCCGCCGTGCGCGCCTGGAACAGACCGCCGACGTCGAGGGAGTCGCACATCTCGTTTTCATCGTGGGGGGCGAGGAGTACGCGGTGCCTCTCCTCTCCGTAGAGAGGATCGTGGGGCTCGGCGCCCTCATCGCCCTGCCGGATATGCCCGGGCTGCGGGGAGTGCTGAGCCTGCCCGGCGAACGGCTGGTAATCGTGGACATGGCCGCCGCACTGGGTGCCCCGCACCGCCCGAACGCGCCCGAGAACTGCGCGCTGGTGATCCCGGGCCCGCCGGAGGGGCCGAAGGCCGTCGGGCTGGCCATCGACGCCGTGAGCCGCCTGATCGGGCTCACCCCCGAGCAGCTCGCGAGCCCTCCCCGTCTGGGCTCCCTGCTCGACGCCCCGTTCGTCGCCGCCATGGCGCCGGTCGGGTCGAGCTTCGTCCCCGTGCTGGACCTGGATCGCCTGCTCGCCTCCCCGCAGGTCCTCTCCGGCGTGCGGGAGTCGGGGACGGCCGTGGATGCGCGCGCAGTGGCGGCGGCCGCGGACGGTCCGCGCGAGGCGGTCCGTTCATGAGCACCCAGCCCTCCGTGGGAATCGACATGGTGGGAGCGGGACCGTTCCGCATCACCGACGACGAGTTTCGCGGGTTCCAGGCCCTCGTCCAGGCGGAGACGGGAATCCAGCTCCCCGACTCCAAGCGCGCGCTGCTGGTCGGACGTCTCGCGCGAAGGCTGCGCGAGCTGGGACTGGCCAGCTTCGGCGACTACTACCGCCTGGTCACGGACCGCCGCGACCCGTCGGAACGGACGCGCATGATCGACCGGCTCTGCACGAACGAGACCTCCTTCTTCCGCGAGCCGAAACACTTCGAGTTCCTGGAGCGGGAGGTGTTGGCGAAGTGGGCGGCGGAGACGCCCGTCGGCGGCCGCCGCGTGCGGGCCTGGAGCGCCGCCTGCGCCACGGGAGAGGAGCCTTTCTCCCTCGCCATGACCCTGCTTGCCCACCTTCCCGGCTGGGAGATCGAAGTCGTCGCCAGCGACCTCTCGACGCGCGCGCTGGACGAAGCGCGCGCCGCGGTCTGGTCCATCGAGCAGTCGGCCGAGATACCCGAGCGCTACTTGAAGGCCTTCATGATGCGCGGCGTCGGAGCGCGCCGCGGGGAGATGATGGCGGCTCCCGAGCTGCGTGAGGTCGTGCGTTTCGCGCACGTGAACCTCCACGCCGCACGCTACGCGGTGGAAGGCGTCTTCGACCTCATCTTCTGCCGCAACGTCCTCATCTATTTCAGCAACCCGGGCCGGGCCGAGGTGGTGGGCCGCCTGGTCCGCCACCTGGGCCCGGAAGGCCTTTTGTTCCTGGGCCACGCCGAAACCCTCAACGGGATCACCGACGAGCTCCGCAGCGTGGGGCCCACCGTCTACGGCTGGCCAGAGACGGCCCGGCGCCCTGGCCGCAGCCGCGGCACAAACCGAGCCGTTCCGACGCAACGAACAGGAGAGCGATGATGAAGCGAGCTGAGATCACCGCGTGTCTCGTAATGGCGGCCGCCTTGGGGTGGCCGAGCCAGGCGGCGTCCGCCGACTCCGCCCTGACGCCGGCGGCGGAGCCGACGCCGGGCCCCGCGTCGAGCGAACCGGCGGCACCGTCGTCTCCGTCCGCGGCGACTCCGTCATCCGCCGCCGCCCCGGCACCCGCCGCCGCTCCATCGTCCGGAGCCGCTCCGTCGTCCGCCGCCGCGGCCGTTCCCGCCGCGATCGCCATCGCGGCCTCCGACTGGAAGTTCGGAGGCGACCTCCGGCTTCGCTACGAGGGAACGACCCAGCAGAAGCCGACGGCAACGCCCCTCCTCATGGACCCGCGGCACAAGGAGGTCATGCGCTTCCGGGCGGGCGTCACTCGCAACTTCGGCAGCCAGGTGACCTTCGGCGCCCGCGTGGCGACGGGGTCCGCGGACGACCCGAACTCCAGCGACGTCACGATCGGTGACTTCGCCGACGAGTTCGAGATCAGCCTCGATCGCGTCTTCCTCGAGGTGCGCAGCGGCGGCTTCGCCGCCGTCGGTGGCAAGTTCGTGAACCCGTTTGCCACCACGGAGCTCGTGTGGGACGGCGACGTCCACACCCAGGGCGTGGCCGCGAGCTACGGCCTGGGCTCGGGCCGCGTGAAGCCCCGCGCCGTCGGCCTTCTCTACCTCGTGGACGAGCAGGCCGCCGGCCCGGACAGCTACATGGCGGGTGGGCAGCTCCAGTTCGTCGTGCGCGGCTCGTCCGCCTGGAGCGTCGCCTTCGCCAGCGGCTACTACGACTACACGATCAAGAGCCTGCGCAACGCCGACACCGGCGATACGCGCAGCAACCGGCTGGCCCCCGGCGGGCTGGCCTACGCGTCCGACTTCGACCTGCTGGACACGACCTTCAGCGTCGACCACACCGGCTTCGGGAAGCGCTTCCCGGTGAGGGTGATCGGCGACTACGTCAAGAACTTCGGCGCGGACGACCAGAACGTCGGCTTCGGGATCGACGTGTTCGTCGGCCGGGCCAGCGCGAAGGGCGACCTCCGCTTCCGCTACGGCTACTCCCAGGCGGGCACGGACGCGGTGCTGGCCGCGTTCTCCCACGACAACACGTCGCTCGCCACCAACTACCGGCAGCACACGGGGACGTTCGACTGGCAGATCCGCAAGGAGCTGCAGCTCAACGCCACCTGGTACCTCTACCAGAGGCTCGAGGCGGGCAGTGCGCCCAACCCCTGGATCAACCGTCTCCGCTTGAACGCCCTCGTCGCCTTCTAGGCGCCCGGGAAGAGGTAGACCGATGTTGACTCGCAGCCTGTCTCGCGCCGGCATCCGCGTGCGGTTCATGCTCGTGATGCTCGCGATCCTGACGACGTCGTCGGTGCTCGCGACCTGGCTGGTCGCCCGGCGCCAGGCCGCCAGCCTCGAGCAGTCGCTCGTGGACCGGGGGCACAGCCTGGGCGCCTTCATGGCCAAGCTGAGCTGGGAGCCTCTTCTCACCAACGAGACCACCGAGTTGGACGGCGTGGTGGCCGATGTGACGAAGTCGGAAGACGACGTGGCCTGGGCCGTCGTCTTCGATCCGAACGGCATGCCCATGACGTCTCCCGACGTCAGCATCAACGCGGCCGCTCCCGGAGTCGAGGGAATCTTGGACACGCTGGCCAAGGACACCACCCTCCTCGACAAGCTCAAGGCGCTCCGGGCCGGCGCGCCCGTGCGCGAGCTGACCCTTCCGATCCAGCTGGGCGACCGCACCATCGGCCGCCTCAGCCTCGGGATGTCCACGGCGGGCGTGCACACGGAAACGACGCGTACGGTCGGCTTCGTGATCGCCGTCAACCTGGTCCTGGTGCTGACGCTCGGCTTTGCCATGCTCGTGACCATGCAGCGCATCGTCCTCAATCCGCTCGGGGGCGAGCCGGACTACGCGGCGGACGTCGCGCGGCGCGTGGCCCAGGGCAACCTCTCCTTCGAGATCGCGGGCAGCGGGGGAAACAGCCGCAGCGCGATGGCCGCGCTGCGCGTGATGGTGATGAAGCTGGCGGAGGTGACGACCCAGGTGCGCAACACCGCGGCCACGGTGGCCTCCGCCGCGACCCAGGTCGCCGCGTCGGCCCAGTCGATGTCCGCCGGAACGAGCGAGCAGGCCGCCTCCGTGGAGGAGACGACCTCCAGCCTGGAAGAGATGACGGCTTCCATCACCGCCAACGCGGAGAACAGCCGGCAGATGGAGCTGATCGCCACCCGCGGCGCCCTCGACGCGGAGAAGGCGGGACAGGCGGTGCTGGAGACGGTCGAGCAGATGAAGACGATCGCGGAGAAGATCACGATCGTCCAGGAGATCGCCTACCAGACGAACCTCCTGTCGCTGAACGCGGCGATCGAGGCGGCCCGCGCGGGCGAACACGGGAAGGGCTTTGCGGTGGTGGCCTCGGAGGTGAGGCGCCTGGCGGAGCGCAGCCAGGCCGCGGCCAAGGAGATCTCCGCCCTGGCCAGCACCAGCGTGAAGGTCGCGGAGCGCTCCGGGCAGCTGCTCGACGACCTCGTCCCCTCGATCCGCAAGACCGCGGAGCTGGTGCAGGAAGTGACCGCGACCTCGTCCGAGCAGGCCTCGGGCGTTGCCCAGATCAACCAGGCGATGGGGCAGGTCGACCAGGCCACGCAGCGCAACGCGGCCGAAGCCGAGGAGCTCTCCTCGACGGCCGAGGAGATGACCTCACAGGCGGCGGCCCTGCAGGCCCTGATGTCGTTCTTCACGCTCGCCGACTCCGCGCCGGTGGAGCCCGAGGCGCCCACGGCGCCCGCGCCGCCGCCGTCTCCGTCACGCGGCATCGAGTCGGACCTGCGCGCCCCGGTTCTCGCCGCCGAAACCGGGTTCCGTCGGTTCTGAAATCGCCGCACGGCGTTCCCGCCGACAAGGGATTCACGAAAGGAAGGCAGTGATGATGAGTGCAAAGACCTACACGTTCCGGCGGGTGGCCGGAGCCGCCCTGGCCGTGGCCGCCCTGGCAGCGCCCGTCTCGGCGGACCAGGTGCGGCTGCATGGCGCGACGACGGTCATCGACCGCGTCATCAATCCGCACAAGGACGCCGTGGAGAAGGCCACCGGCAGCACTCTCGAGGTCGTGGGCAATGCCACCGGCAAGGGTCTCGTGGACCTCCACGAGGGCCGCACCGATGCCTCCCTCTGCTCGGAGCCGTTGGAGATCGCGGTAGTGGCGGCGGCGGCGGCGGGCAAGCAGGTGGATAGGTCGAAGCTGCAGTTCAGCGTGGTCCAGCAGGACGAGATCGTCTTCGTGGTACACCCGTCCAACCCGGTCAGCAGCCTGACCTGGGAGCAGATCCGCGACATCCAGGCGGGGCGGATCAAGAACTGGAAGGACGTGGGCGGCAGCAACCAGCCGATCACCGTCTTCGCGGACACGCCGACCGGCGGCACGCGCGCCATGATCAAGACGATCGTCATGGGTGGACAGGACTTCGGCCCGTCCACGGTGTCGCTCACCGCGGTCAAGAAGGTGGCGGACATGGTGGGGGCGGATGCCACGGGCTTCGGCGGCCTCGGAAAGGGCTTCGCCGACTCGCGCGTGAAGATCATCCAGACGAAGAAGCTGGAGCGGCCGCTCGGATTCGTGACCATCGGCGCGCCCAGCCCGGCGGTGAAGGCCGTCATCGACGCATTCAAGGCGCAGGTCGCCCGCAAGTAGGCCGAGGGGACTCGCCGGCGAGCCGCCGCCGCCGGCGAGCCCCCATTTGGCGTCAGGGTATCCATGTCTGCAGGCGTTCGCCGGAGCGACCGATGAGCGGGCCAGGGCGCATGCTGAACGTGCTCGTGGTGGACGATTCGGCGGTGGTGCGGCAGACCCTGACCACGATCCTCTCCCAGGAAGTGGACTTCCGCGTGTCGGCCGCCGCCGATGCGCTGATCGCCCAGAGCAAGATCGCCCGGGAGCGGCCGGACGTCATCGTGCTGGACCTGGAGATGCCGCGCATGGACGGGCTCACCTTCCTGCGCGCACAGATGGCGATCGACCCCATACCCGTCGTCGTGTGCTCGTGCCTCACGGTGGCGGGCGCGGAGCACGCGATGCGCGCCCTCGAGGAAGGCGCCCTCTCGATCGTCACCAAGCCCCGGATCGGCGTGCGCGAGTTCCTGTACGAATCGGCGGTCGCTCTCGTGGACGCCGTGCGCGCGGCGGCCTCGGCCCGGCTGATCGGACGTCCGCGGGGAGCGGCACCCGCGCGGCGGGCGGAGGGGCGCGGGACCGCCGGCCGCGGCTCGGCCTCACCGGCCCGGGAAGCCTGGACGCGTGAGGTTGCGCCCAGCGTGATCGCCATCGGCGCCTCGGCGGGAGGCACGGAGGCCCTTCGCCACGTGCTGGAGACCTTCCCGGAGGATGCCCCCGGCGCCGTGATCGTCCAGCACATGCCCGAGACGTTCACACGGGCGTTCGCGGGGCGCCTCGATTCGCTCTGCGCCGTGAGCGTGCGCGAAGCGGAGGATGGCGCCCTCGTGCGCCGTGGCGTCGCCCTCATCGCGCCCGGCGGCCGCCACCTGCGCCTGCGCCGCCGCGGCGACGGCTATGACGTCGAGGTGACCGACGGCCCGCTCGTCTCGCGTCACCGCCCGAGCGTCGACGTGCTGTTCCGCTCGGTGGCGGAGGCCGCCGGTCCGCGGGCGGCGGGCGCGATCCTCACGGGCATGGGAGCCGATGGTGCGCAGGGCCTGCTGGAGATGCGGCAAGCGGGAGCCCTGACCCTGGCCCAGGACGAAGCGAGTTGCGTTGTGTTCGGCATGCCGCGGGAGGCGATCGCGCGGGGGGCGGCTCGTTTCGTCGTGCCCCTCGGCCACGTGGCGGCGGCCCTGCTCGGGTCCAGCGCCCCCGCCGACGCCGCACAGCCGCGGCTGCCCCTCGATCCGGCGGCCGCTCGCTAGCCCGCGGCCTTCCGGGGGCAGACGATCGTCAGAAATCGCTTCGCGCGCCGCCCCTCTTGTGGCATAAGGGAAGTCACCCTCCCAATCTGGTCAGCGGTCAGTGAAGAACGAGCGTCAGCACACCGTTCGCAAGGAGATGGACGCGCGGCTCCCGCGGGGGCCCCGGGGCAGTGCGCAGAACGAGTTGCGCATGCGCTTCAATGCGTGGCGGCTCCACGGCTTGACCTTCGAAGAGAGCGTGGCCCGCGCCGCCGAGCGCGTGCGGGAGCGCGACTCCGCCTTCGTTCCCACCGTGCTGCCCCGGCCCATCGACGAGGTCTAGCCGGACCGCCCCGGCCGAATGTCCGGTCGCCCGGCCCGCCCGAAGTTAGGAAGGCGGAGCCCGCCGCGTCCAGGACAGCGATGCTACGCTGGAGAGGAACGAGGAGATCTGCATGGCCAACACGAGACACGCGCGACGAGTCGGACTGATGCTCCTGCTGGGCGCGGTGAGCCTGTCCGCCCTGGGCTGCGCTTCTTCGACCACCATCTCCCGGGTGCTGGCCGAGCCGCAACGCTATCGCCAGAACGACGTGGGTCTCAAGGGCAACGTCACCGAGAGCTTGTCCTTCCTCGGCCAGGGCGCCTACAAGCTCGACGACGGCACGGGTACGATCTGGGTGGTCTCCACCCACGGCGTGCCGCGGAAGGGCGCGGAAGTGAAGGTGAAGGGCAAGATCCGCGACGTCGTGGACCTCGGGACGATCGTGAAGCTGCCCCAGCAGATCGGATCCGGGCTCGTGATGACCGAGACCAGTCACCACGCAAAATGACGGAGGGCGGCGCGCGACGTCAGTGACGCCGCGCCCGCTGGCCGGCGCGGCGCACGGGCGCCGCCTTCCCGGCCCGAGCCGCGGCCCGCGCCGCCGCGCCATCCGACCGGGCCGCGCCCGCGGCGGTGCGCGGCCGGCGCACGACGCCCAGGGCCTCGGCCACCAGCGTCTCCGGCGGCCGGCGGCCGTCCGCGAACGCGAAGATGTGGATGTGATCGCGATTCTCGCGTAGCGACTCCACGAGGCCGGCGCGCTCGTCCTGAGCCACCATGTCCATCAGCGCGTCCTGCTCCGGGCCCGTCATGTAGTGGTAGTACACGTCATAGGCGAGGCCGGTCGTGTGCGGCGGGACAGAGATCTTCGTCGCGTTCGGGTTGGTCTCGCCGAGCTGGCGCTGGTACTGCTCCGTGCGGACCAGGGACGTGATGGGCAGCGGGCGCGAGAACTGCGCGTGATAGCGCGCGGCCAGGTCCATGAGCCGGTCGCGCGCGGGCGGGCGCACGAAGCTGAGCAGGCGCCCGCGGAAGGCGCGCCGGTCCGGGGGCTCGTCGAGGTCGTATTGGCGCTTGCCCAGCCGGCGCGCGAGATCGTCCAGGACCCGGCGCTCTTCGACGAGGAGAGCGCGCTGGCTGGGGTCGTCGTACCAGGCCTTCACCTGCGCACGCCGCTTCTCCAGCGCGGCCGCCTCCTGCCGAGCCTGGCGGGCCTGGGCGAGCAGGGCGCGCCGCCGCTTCGCCTGCGCGCGCGGAGTCTTCGCGGCCTGGGCCGTGGCGGCCGCCGCGGCCGCCTTCTTCTCCTCGGCCTTCGCCTCCCACTCCGCCGCGGCGTCTTCGAAGAGGTCGTAGCGCGAGTAGAGCGGGATCTCGCGGCCGGTAGCGCGGTCGAAGTGGGCGAGAGGCTCGTCCGTCGCATTGGCGCCGACACCGTAGAGGACGTGGTCCTTGCCGAAGGCGGGGACCTCCACCATGTCGCCGTGGTCGATCATGCGGGCCAGATCGGCCTCGTCCGCGGGGATCGGGTAGTCCTTTTCCATCCAGCCCGCCACCTGCAGGGCGAGGAACCGCTTCTTGTTCGCGTAATGCCGGAGCTCGGCGGGCACGTGGACGCGCGCGGCGCGGCCGATGGCCTGGCCGCGGTCTTCTTCCACCAGGCGGGCCGCCTCGCGCCAGGGATTCACTTCCGAAGGCGCGACGGCGGGCGGCGGCGCCGCGGCGGACTCCGGCGCGGGGGCGGTCGGGCCATGCGGGCGGAGGCGGTACGCCACGAGACCTCCGGCCAGCACCGCGAGAACGAGCGCACCCCACCAGACGGAGCGGCGCCTTCCCTTGTCCGCTCGTGCCGTCTTCGGTTCGTTCAAAGCCCCTCCGCTGGGATGCGCCTGGCTTGGACGGCAGCAAGACTCGTTCCGCTGGCCGAGTTCGGTAAAGGAACCCGACTGGGCCAGTTGTGCGGCGCGAGAGGGACTTTGGCGGCGCCCCATGGCTATATTGGGCTGAGAGCCGATGCGCGTCACGTCTCCGCTGGCGGTCCTCGTCGTGGCTTCGATGGGCTGCAGTGCCCAGCGGACGACCTCGCCTGCCCTTCAATCCAGGCTGAAGGTGAGCGATATCGAGGTCGGCCGCGCCATCGGCGCGGACAAGCGGGTCACCGCCGCCGAAGGCTCTTTCGCCCCTTCCGACACGATCTACACGTCGGTGGTGACGGAGGGGAAGGCTCGCGCGACTCTGGCCGTGCGCTGGATTCACCAGGGCGCGGTGCTCGAGGAGACGGAGCAGCGCATTGCATCGGACGGCAAGGCGGTCAGCGAGTTCCACGTCTTCAACCCTGCTGGCTGGGCGCCGGGGGAGTACCGCGTGGAGATCCTGCTCGACGGGCGCGTGGTCGGGGACCGCGCGTTCCATGTGGACGCTGTGTCGTAGCGCGATCCGTCCCAAAAAGGTCTTGACCCACGGCGCGCGGAGGCGCAGGGTAACACCCGGAGACGACGCATGGTGTCGAGGTCCAAGCGGAAGTCCCGTGACGTCCGGCCCCGCACCCCCCGCCTGCGCCCGGTCGACGACGCCGGCGGCCCGACGCCGACCTGTGCGACCGCCGTCTCCGCCGAAGCGCTGCGCACGGGTGTCGTCCCCTGTGCGGGTCGCAACCGCCAGCGCACGGAGATCCCGCGCGAGGGCGAGACCATGCGCGCCGGCGACCCCGACGACCGCGTGCTCGCCAACGAATACGCGGGCGAGGAGACGCCGGGCGGCAGCGCGACGACGCCCGACCAGAACGAGGTCGATGCGGTCGGCCGCGCCTATGGACTGCAGGAGGAGGACGTGGGCACGCTGCGCTGCGCGTCCGAGATCCTGACCCGGCGCGACCGCCGGCGCTCCGAGCTGATCCCGCCTCGCCGTCCGGTCTAGTGGACGCGCCGCCGACGCTGCCGTTCCCGGAAAGCCTGTGTCATCGGTGTGCGGCGCCGCCCCGGCTCGTCACCTCCGACCGCGGCGCCGTCTTCATCTACTGCCCGCTGCTGAAGAGCTACCCGGGCCAGCCCGTGCGGGCCTGCGACCTGTTCACCCCGCGCGCTTAGCCCCGCACTCCGGGCAGAACTTCGCGGCCGGCGCCATCTTGGCTCCGCACTGGCCGCAGGCATCGCGAGGGCGGAGGGTCGCGCCGCATTCCGGGCAGAACTTGCCGCCCGAGGTCTGCGCGCTGCACTTCGGGCAGCGGGCCACCATCGGGTTGTCGAGATCGAGGCCCTTGGTCTGGTCGCGCTCGCGCACCTTGGCGTGGATCTGCTCCACCTGGGCCTGGGCCTGGGCGGCGGCGATCTCCTCCTCGGTCTGCGGCGCGCAGGTCGAGCACAGCCCGCGCTCCGCGTTCCAGCAGATCGTGTTGCAGGCCCACTTGCCGCAGCGCACGCACTGCGTGAAGTGGGGCTTGATCTCGGCCACCGCGGCCTCGAGCGCGGAATCGTGCGCCTTGCCGCCGACCGCGCGCTGGATCTCGTAGGCGCTGTTGCCGGCCTGGCTGAACACGCCCCCGAAGATGTCGCCGGCGGCGCGGAAGAGGCTGCCCGCGGTCCCCACGATCGACGCCTGGAAGCCCGACATGTACCCGTTGCGGCACTTGTCGCAATAGAACTTGAACTGGAAGCCGCGGTCCGTCGAAAGGTCGTCGTAGTTCTCGACGAATTGGATGAGCGCCATGGCCTGAAATATACAATGCGGGATGCTCGAGCGCGCGCTGGCCGTCGCCGTGGAGTCCGCGCGCGAAGCGGGCGCGCACCTGCTCGCGGATTTCCATCGTCCCGGGGGGGCGCGTGGCGCCGGCGACAAGGCGGACGCGGACACGGAGGCCGAGCGCGGCATCCGCGCGCGGTTGATGGCCGCCTTCCCCCGGTTCGGGTACCGCGGGGAGGAGACGGGCGTGCAGGCGGGAGAGCCGGGCGAACCCATCTGGCTCGTCGATCCCAACGACGGCACGCGCGACTACCTGGCCGGCCGCCGCGGCAGCGCGGTCTCGATCGGCCTCGTGCAGGAAGGCCGGCCCGTGCTCGGCGTGGTCTTCGCGTTCGCCTATCCCGACGACGCGGGCGACCTGTTCGCCTGGGCGGAAGGTACCGGGCCGCTGCGGCGCAATGGCCGGCCCGTGCCGACGCAGCTCACGACCCGCCTCGAAGCATCGGACGTCGTGCTCGTCTCCAGCAAGGGCGACCTCGATCCGGAAGGGAACCTGCGGCACGCGACGCCCGCGCGCTATCGCAGCCTGGCTTCGATCGCACACCGCCTGGCCGTGGTGGCCGCGGGCGAGGCGGCGGCCGCCACGTCGCTCTTCGCGCCCTGCGCCTGGGACTACGGGGCCGGGGACGCGCTCGTGCGGGCGTCCGGCGGATGCGTTCTCGACGAGTCCGGCCGTCCGGTGGCCTACGACCGGACGGGCGACAGCCGGGCTCGACGCGCCATGGGCGGCTCTGCCGAGGTGGCGGCTCTGCTGTCCCGGCGGCCGTGGGACGTCCACTCCGGCGCGTGGGGAGCGGAGCGTCCGGCGCGGCTCCGGCGTGGTGAAGCGGTCGCGGATCCCGCGCGGCTGGCGCGCGCGCAAGGTGGCCTCCTGGGACAGATCGCGGGGGACAACCTGGGCGCGCTGGTGGAGTTCCAGTCCGCGGACGAGGTGGCCCGCGCCTATCCGGAGGGCCCGCGGCGTCTCGTGGACGGTGGACGCTGGAACCTCCTGGCCGGTCAAGCCACGGACGACAGCGAGATGGCGCTCGCCCTCGCGCGGTCGATCGAGGGCGAGGGCGGCTACGACCCGCGCCGCGCGCTGGAGGCCTATCAGGCCTGGTGGGCGTCACGGCCGTTCGATTGCGGCCACACCATCCACGCCGCGTTGCAAGGCCAGCCGAACGAGGGGAGCCAGGCCAACGGCTCGCTCATGCGCGCGAGCCCGCTCGGCGTCCTTGCCCATCGCCGCTCGCCGCAAGAGGCGGCCGAGATGGCCCGCCGGGACAGCGCGCTGACCCATCCACATCCGGTCTGCGGCGACTCCGTGGCCGCGTTCGTGGTGGCGGTCTCTCACGCCATCGACCAGGGGGACGGTGCGGCCGCGGCCTACGGCGTGGCCCTGCAATGGGCGCGAGACGCGCCCGCCGCGTCGTCCGTGATCAAGGCGCTGGAAGCGGCCGCCCACGCCGCGCCCCGGTGTGACGGCTCCTCGCAGGGCTGGGTCCTGATCGCGCTCCAGAACGCCTTCTACGAGCTGCTCCACGCCGGCACCGTCGAAGACGGCCTGGCACGCACGATCCTGCGCGGCGGCGATACCGACACCAACGCCGCCATCGCCGGCGCCCTCCTGGGGGCGGTGCACGGGCGCGAGGGCCTGCCCGCGCAGTGGCGGTCGATGATCCTGAGCTGCCATCCCGTGCACGGCGTGGCCGCGCACGCGCGGCCGATGGCGTATTGGCCGGTCGACGTGATGGAGCTGGCGGAGCGGCTCCTGCTCGCGGGCGAGCGCTAGGATCCGGCCTCCGCCTCTCTCACCAGGCCGGCGGCCGCGCGAAACCGTCGCCGCGCTCGCGCTCGCTCAGGCGATCCCGCTCCCACCGCGGAGGGATGACACCGAGCGCCTGGAGCGCGGGCGCGTATTCGTAGCGCAGGGTCACCACGTCCGCGGGCGCGGGCTGCGCGTCGAAGCGGACGACCGTCGCCGGATCCGAGGCCTGGCTGCCCCAGCCGGTTCCCGGATAGCCCCCCAAGCCGTCCGGCCGCTTCTGGAGCGTGCCGTCGGCCGCGCGCGATTCGGGCGCCTCGCCTTTGGTCTCTGCCGGCGGCGCGTCCGCCTTGTCCCGCGCGGCCGGTGCCGCGCCTTCCTGGCGCGAACGGCCTTCGGGCTCTTCGTAGGGCTGGCGGTCCCAGGGGACTGGCCGCGGGGCTGAGACGCGCGGGACGTATCGCTCGCGGTAGGCCCAGGCCTGGATCCATCCCATCTTGCCGTTCGCGCGTCCCGTGCGGGCCGCGTAGGAGCCGCGCTCGTCGACGAAGGTGAACCGGCGGACGTCTTCCAGCGACGTGCGCCAGCCGCGCACCTGCACGTCGCCCCAGGGATCGATCACGTACATCCGGCCGCGACGCGCCGGATCCGAGGGTCCGATCTCGCGCTCGCCGCTGATTGCGTTGAGGCCGTCCACCGCGAGCACGACGCCGAGCCGCTCGGGGCTGTGGTTCGTGATGCGAATGGCATAGTCGCAGCCGGCCCGGGCCTCGAGGTAGTACCGGCCCGATCCGTCACGCGCGGGATAGAGCGGGGCGGATGCGCCTCCGACTTCGACGGAAAGGTCGACCAGCGACCCGCTGGCCTGCCAGACGCCGGCGTTGGCGGCGGGCGCGGCGAGAAGCGTCCCCGCCAGCACCGTCAAGGCCCCGATCGAGCGGCGCCGAGCCCCCTTGGTTTCAGCGACATGCGCGGAAAGCATGGACCATCCTCCTTGCGGTAGGAGTACGGGTATGGCGGGGATGCTATTCCGCGGGGCATGCCGACCGAGGGGGTTTCAAGGGGGGTCGCGAACACCGATCGCCGTACGGTGTGAGTGCCCCCCTGACTTAATAAGCCAAAGGCGGCGCCGCGCAGCGGCGGCGCGTTGCGAGGGGGGTTTCAGCAACCGTGTTGAGGGTCAAGGTGCGCTGGGGTCCAGGGGCGGTTGTCTCGGAGCATCGCGTTGAGGATCACGAGCAGCTTGCGGGAGCAGGCCACCAGGGCG
>Ga0111539_10000435_pt1 | contig 52742 bp, 60 predicted proteins | sample RhiMethybrSRZTD1_FD_79667 | JGI IMG/M metagenome (GOLD analysis project Ga0111539, IMG submission 79667) | Populus rhizosphere microbial communities from Tennessee, USA - Rhizosphere MetaG P. TD hybrid SRZTD1 (version 2) (version 2) | ecosystem: Host-associated > Plants > Roots > Rhizosphere >... | reverse complement strand
TCGCGCCGGTGATAAACTGGCGTTTTGGGTGAGCCGCACCGCGGCCCGGACCCTGTGCAACCGCAGCCTGCGAACCGCGTCAGGGCCGGAAGGCAGCAGCGCTAAGTAGATACTGCAGTGTGCGGAGGTGCACCGGGTCGCGGTGGGGCTTACCCTTCGGGAACTCCCAACTTCCAATGACCAACTCCCAACCACTCCCAACCTCCAACTCCCAATTGAGCGTTATTGGGAGTTGGGAATTGGGAATTGGAAGTGGTTGGGAATTGGGAGTTGGTAGTTGGGAGTTAACAAGGCGCACGCGTTAGATGGCCTACCAAGTACTCGCTCGCAAATGGCGTCCGCAGAAATTCGACGATGTCGTCGGACAGACGGCCGTGACGCGCACGCTGCGCAACGCCATCGCCAACAACCGGATCGCGCACGCGTTCGTGTTTGCCGGCCAGCGCGGCTCCGGTAAGACGACGACCGCGCGCATCCTGGCGCGTGCGCTCAACTGCGTGAACGGACCGACGGTCGATCCCTGTGGCGAATGCGACGCCTGCGTCGAGATCGCGCAGGGCCGCGACATGGACGTCCTCGAGATCGACGCCGCGAGCCATACTGGCATCGACAACATCCGCGAGGTGGTCATCTCGGGCTTGTCGATCACTCCGGTCCGCGATCGCTACAAGATCTTCATCATCGACGAAGTTCATCAGCTCTCGACGCCGTCGTTCAACGCGCTGCTCAAGTCGATCGAGGAGCCGCCCGCGCACGTGCTCTTCATCATGGCGACGACCGAGCTGCACAAGATCCCGGACACCATCCTCTCGCGCTCGCAGGTCTTCGAGTTCCGCGCCTTCCCGACCAAAGTCATCGCCGACCACCTCAAGCGGATGGTGAAGGAAGAGGGCATCGAGGTGCCGGACGGGGCGCTGGCGCTCATTGCCCGCGCCGCCGAGGGCAGCATGCGCGACGCGCAAAGCGCGCTCGATCAGGTGATGGCGTTCGCCGGTGCCACGATCACGGTGGACGATGTCGCTACGGTGCTCGGACTGGTGGGGCGCGACCTGCTGTTCGAAGTGATCGAGGCGGTGATCGCCGAGGACGGTCCGCGCGCGTTCGCGGCGACCGACCGCGCCGTTGAATCGGGACACGACCTGCGGCTGATCATTCGCGAACTGACCAAGGTCGTGCGCGACATGATGATGGTGGCCGTCGATCCGGCACGGGCTGGCGAAGGCGACCTCGCGGAAGGCGAAATCGAGCGGCTGACCGCGCTGGCCAAGCAGTTCTCGCGCGAGGACCTGATGCGCGCGTTCGACCTGCTGGCGAAGGCGGAGCAGGACATCCGAACCGCGTCGCATCCGCGTTATCACATCGAGATGCTGCTGCTGCGATGGATGCACCTGCGCAAGCTCGTGCCGCTCATGGACCTGCTGGAAGGTGGCGGAGGGAACGCACCGACACGAAGCGCGCTCGCACCAGCACGAGGCACGATCGCACCGACAAGTAACAAGGTTGCACCGACGCGAGGCGCGATCGCACCAACGAGTAGCACGCTCGCACCGGCAAGCGATACACCCGCACCGACCAGAAACATCGTCGCACCGTCAAGTAGCAAGCTCGCACCGACCAGTGACACGATCGCACCTGCCGGAGGACTCAAAGACAAGTTCCTGGCTGAGATCCGCGCCAACAAGAACACGCTCTACAGTCTTGCCGTCGCGCAGGCGCAGCGGATCGAGGTCACCGACGACCGCATCACCTTTACCTTCGCGTCGAATCAGAACGTCGCGCGCATGCAGCTCGATTCCAACCGGGAGTGGCTCGAGGGCGTCGCGCAGCGGCTGACTGGCCGCCGCATTCAGGTGACGTCGGCGCAGATACAGTCTGAAGCCGCGCCGCCCTCCGGCAGCGCGCCGGCGGCTGCGCCGTCGGCGCCGAAGCGAGATCTCAAAGAAGAAGCGAAATCGTCTCCTGGCGTCCAGGCCATGCTCGAAGTGTTTCCCGCGGAAATCCGCGACGTAGAAGAGATGTAATGAACATCCTCGAGGTGATGCAGCAGGCCAGGCAGGTGCAAGAGCAGCTGCAGAAGCGCATGAGCGACCTGCGTGTCGAGGCGTCCGCCGGCGGTGGGATGGTCACCGTCATCGTCAACGGCGCCAAACAGGTGCAGTCGATCAAGATCGATCCTGACGTCGTCTCCAAAGACGATGTGGAGATGCTGCAGGATCTGATAGCCGCCGCGGTCAACGATGCCAACCGCAAGGTGGACGAGCAGCTCGGTCAGTCGATGTCCGGCCTGCTTGGCGGGCTGAAGATCCCCGGCCTTTCCTGACGCCTTGTCTCTGCCCGATCCTCTCACCCGGCTCGTCGAGCAGCTGCAGAAGCTGCCCGGCATTGGCGCCAAGAGCGCCCAACGTCTTGCCTTTCACGTCCTGAAGAATCCGCGCGAAGATGCCGAGCGACTGTGCGAGGCCATCCGCGACGTCAAAGATCGCGTCACCTACTGTTCGAACTGCAACAACATCACCGACGCCGACCCCTGCGTGTTCTGCACCAGCGCGACGCGTGACCAGCGTGTCATCTGCGTGGTCGAGGAACCGCAGAACGTCACTGTCGTCGAGAAGACGCGCGAGTTCCGCGGCGTCTATCACGTGCTGATGGGTGCGCTGTCGCCGCTGCAGGGCGTCGGGCCTGACGACCTCAAGATCAAAGGCCTGCTCGCGCGCGTCGGCGAGGGCGCGGTGGACGAAGTGATCCTCGCCACGAACCCGACAGTCGAAGGCGAGGCCACGGCGCTCTATCTGGCGCGCCTGCTCAAACCGCTTGGCGTGCGCGTGACGCGCATCGCGATGGGTATTCCGGTCGGATCCGATCTCGAATACGCTGATGAAGTGACGATGACGAGGGCGATGGAAGGCCGCCGAGACATCTGATGTTGCCGGTGGCGTATCAGACGCCAGCCGCGATCGCATGGCTTGTCGGCGGCGCAGTGGCCTGCTTCTTCGGCTACAAGTTTTTTCGCATCGTACTGTCGTTCGCCGGATTCGTTCTCGGCGGGCTGATGGCCAGTTCGCTCGTCGGCCCCGGCGACGCTACGTGGATGATTGGTGCGTGGCTCGTCGGCGGGTTGGCCGGGATGGCGCTGCTCTACGCCGGCTACTACGTCGGCGTCGCACTGGTCGGCGCCGGGCTGGGTGCGCTGGTCGCACATCTGGCATTTCAGGCGAGCGGTTCGCCGCCGCCGTTTCTCATCGTCCTCGTCGCGGCCATTGTCGGCTCGGTCGGATCGATGTTCCTGCAGAAGTACTTCATCGTCGTCGGCACGTCATTTGGCGGGTCGTGGACGCTCATCCTCGGCGTGATGGCGCTCATCGGTGACAAGGCGGCACGGGCGGCCGCGGCGGGTGGAAACGTGTGGGTGATCTATCCGCTCAACCCGGCGCCGGGGCAGGGCTGGCTCCCGTATGTGTGGGTTATTCTGGGAATTATTGGCACGGCGACACAGCTCGGGTTGACCGGCCGGGCGGGCCGCATCCGCCGGAAGAACAAATCATCGTAAGATCGAGGAGACATGAAGAACACGGTTGCAGTGCTCATCCTTAGTGGGTTTCTGGCGTCCCTGGTTGTGTCGGTTGCCGCGCAGGCGTCGCGGTCGGTGAACGAAGGCGTCTACACGGCTGACCAGGCCAAGAAGGGCGAGGCGCTCTACAAGGAACAGTGCGCCGCCTGCCACGGCGACAACCTCGAGGGCTCCGGTCCGATGCCGCCGCTGGCGGGGAAGGACTTCCTGGCGAACTGGACCGGCAAGACGCTGGGCGATCTCTACGAGAAGGTGCAGACGACGATGCCCGCGACTGCGCCGGGGACGTTGAGTCCGGATCAGGCAGCCGACACCGTGGCGTTTATGTTGAGCAAGGACAACTACCCGACGGGCGCGGACGCGCTCGTGGGCAAGACCGAGCCGCTGACGCAAATCAAGATCGACGCACCCAAATAACTCTCGTCTCTCGTCTCTGGTCTTTGGGCTCTGGCCTTACCGTAGACCGAAGACCGTAGACCAAGACCAAATGATCACAGGCCGCCGCGAGGCGGCCGTTCGTGCGTACATCGGACGTAGTGTCCGGCTTCAGCCGGACGTACAGCACCGCTGCGCGCGGCATGGTCGCACGCGTCCGCCACGCGGCATGCGAGCATCGCTCGGTCACCGTTCGTGCGTACAGCGACCCACGTCGATCGCGCGGAATCTGCGTACTCCAGAAACCGTCTCACCCGTTTTCTCGCCATTCTGATGCTTCGGTGATCGGCGTTTCTCGTGCATCCCTCGCACCTCGCGACGTCACTCGTCGCAGAAGGGACTGAGACGATGATTGAGGGATTGAAGCTGACATTTTCGGGAGAGGAGCTTCGCACGCTCCTCGAGGAGCGCATCGCCGATCACAATGGCGCTGCCGAACATTGGCGACGGGAGCAGGCGCGAACTCCAGAGAGCCAGACTGAAGACTCGCCGCTACTGCCGGATCACATGTGCGAGCACGAAGAGGAGCGGCACGTCTGGCGCGCTGAGGTCCTCGAGTTCATTCGGGATCATGTTGACCCGCAGGAGACGTATCGCTTGGGCGCTGCCGACCTGGAGTTTGGTGAACTGTTGCCTGCGACGCCTCCATCGATCGAGCAGGACGAGTACGAGGAGCGCACTGCCGTTGGCTTTCACCTTGGACGGTTGACGAGAAGCCTCGGCGAACTTCGGTGTAGGGGTGCCGCGACAGAAACAGAAGATTGGGTGCCGCCCCCTGGTTACAAAGTCACGCGTCTCGACGTCAAAGATGGGCCAGAAGTGACTCTGATTCAGCGGACAGACCAATCCGAGTAGCGCATTCGTAGGGCCTGCCCTTTCGGACCGGCCGTCCGTGCGACATCGGCCGCCGCGAGGCGGCCTTTCGTGCGTACATCGCGCGTAGTGTCCGGCTTCAGCCGGACGTACAGCACCGATGGACGCATACCGCGCGGCGGTCGCGACTCCACATGCCGGGAAATCGGCCTTCGTCTCGTACTCTCCCGATGCCCGCGCGTGTAGTTGCTACTTCGAGGCTACATCCGCTGCGCGGCTCGAATTGTCCGTGGTCGCTCGACGCAACTCGAACGCGATGGCGGAACACGCGCGGATGAATCGCTGCGGCCGATTTCCGGCTACGCAGTGAGCTCGGCATGGTCGCACGCGTCCGCCACGCGGCACGCGCGCATCGGTGAAGATTCGCACACTCTGAGGGCGCTATCTCATCGCGGGCAGGGTTCGCCGAGCGGGCGAAATCCCTCGACGTCGAGGATCGCGTTCGCCGACTGCGGCGCTTGGTTCACGACCGATCCGGATCCTGAGACCGGCTGTTGTCCGCCGATTCGCACGCGGCCGCCGCCGAGCGAGATGCCACCGGGGCCTTCGAGGTCGTTGCGGCGGATGATGCCGGTGACCTCGATCATGTTGACCTCGCGTTTCTTGATTTCACTCAAGAGGTCCTTCTTGCCGGTCAGCCTGAACCGGCGTCCGGTCTTGACTTCGATGCTCGTGCGTTCGCCTTCGGGACTCTCCATGACGACGAACGCGCTGCCTTTTGCGCAGCCGGGGATGGTGACGCGCACCGAATCCTTCGGTACGGGCTTCTCCTCTTGCGCGGCCATGGTGATGCCGATTGTGAGGAAGAGGACGGCGATTCCGTATCTCATAGGGACAGTCTAAAGCCTCGAGCAGGCGCGCTCCTTCAGACGTTGCAGTTGCCTCGAATGGCGGCTTTTCGCTACGATCGGAAGGTTCGCCTGTTCCGTAGCGTCCGCCTTGAGGCGGACCTTCGCGACTGGCCCTCCGCACGCCAATATTCCTCGGTAGCTCAATGGCAGAGCATCCGGCTGTTAACCGGAGGGTTGCTGGTTCGAGTCCAGCCCGAGGAGCCAATTTTTCAGTGAGTTAGCTCCGCGGCTTCCTTCGATTTGTGAACAATAGTGGACAATTCGGATCCGACCGTGTCGGCGGCTCGCCGAAGTGAACCGTCGACGACCTGCGTGTACACGTTCAGCGTCGTGTCGACCTTCGCGTGGCCCATCAGCTGCGCGATGACCTTGCCTGGAACTCCTTTCTCATGCGCCCACGACGAGTACGTTCGCCGCAGCGTCAGCCAAGTCACGCGCTCGAGTCCTAACGTCTCGCAGGCTGGGACGATCCACCGCCGCACGACGTTATTCGGCGAGATCGGTTTTCCCGACCACGTCGAGAACATGAGGTCCTCGCCCTCACTGCGCTTGACGTGACCTCGCCAGTCCACAATCAGCTTTATTGCGGCCTCTGAAAGAGGAATCTGCCGCACGCCAGCCGCTGTTTTGGGCGTCCCGAACTTGCCCTCGTAAACGGCCTCTCGCACGATCAGACACTGACGCTCTTCGTCGAGGTCTCTCCATCGAAGCGCGAACAGCTCGCCTCGTCGAAGTCCAGACAGCAACGCCACACCGACCATCGTCTTGGGCATCGACGGCAGTGCCTCGATCAGTGCCGATGCCTGGGCGAAGGTGAGTGCCCATTTCGGTCGCACGTTCGTCAGCGTCGGTAGATCGACGCCGTGCGCAGGATTGTCAGGCAAGTGGCCCCACTTGACGACGGTTCGCAGGATCGCGCTCAACACGTCGTGAATGTGGTCCGTCGTCTTCGGCGCGTACCCGCTGCTGACCAGGTGAGCCACGTATGCCTGAATCTCCTGACGCGTGACGGTGACGATCGCCATGTCGCCGAAGCGCGGCAGCAGGTGCTTCTCGAGGATGTGCCGATGGTTCTTCTGCGTCGAATGCTTGTACATCGGCAACACGTGAGCCTGCCATTCTGCCGCCAACGTTCGGAATGCCACACGCGATCGTGCTGGCCTACTCGGATTGCTCTGCGCCGCCACGCGCTGTGCCAATTCGTCTGACGCCTGCTTGCGCGTCACATTGCCCAACGCCTCGTAACGTTGAACCTTGCACCGCGTGCCGTCGGGAGCGATCTCCATCTCCCGCCAGCGAATCGCCCACCCCCTTCCTCGTTTGAGCAAACATCCGCTGCCGTACTGTCTTCGATTGTGTCGAGCCATGCGAGAGAACTCCTTCCCTCTCGTTGGCTCTTCGTGCTGTAGCTCGCGCGCCATTGTAGCGGCTTCTCGCGGGAGCGTCAGTGCTCCGCGATGCGGCGCTCTAGGAATGCGCGCACGAGCTGTGGATCGAAGCGCACGTACTTGCCGATCTTGATGTGTGGAATTCGATCCGATCGTGGCGTTCCGCGGCAGCGCGTGTGCTCGTAGACCCAACTCTTGCTGACCTTGAGGAGCGCTGCGACGTCAGCGACCGTCAGCAGCTCGAAGAGTCGCGGCTCGGTCGTATCGAGGTGTGGAGTCGTGTCGGCTGTGAGTGACTCATCGCGCGGCATGCGATGCTCCTTGGTGGCTGGCCGAGTGGCCGGCACCCACCAGACATAGCTCATCGCGACGTCAAGAAGGAGTGACGTGCGTCACACTGTGATCCTGATCACAGTGTGCTCGTGGTTGCAGACTGTTGTTCGCTCCTTGCGATAACGACTGGCGATTCGATGGGCGTTCACGTTCAAGGTTCCGGCTCGCTCCGATAGTTGGCATCCCTTGGGCGCGCGGAGGCCGCGTCAAGGTCGCGGCTCCCGACAGTTGCCGCGGCGCGCGAAGCGCGCGGAACCTTGACGAGGCTGAGCACGCCCGTACGATCGCGGGTCGGAGCGAGCGCAGTCACGGTTGCGCAGCATGTGCTGACGTTCCTCGAACTCTCTGGCGACATCAAGTAGTCGCGCAGGTCCTTTTCAACTGAGGATTGGTGCGAGGGGGGAGCGACGTCCACGCAGGGGACAAACGTCGACCAGGTTTCGGTCGACGTTTTCGACCTCAGGGGGCGTCGCTCCCCCTCGTGAGTCGACCCGAAGGTCGACCCAGAGCTAGCGCGGAGACGGGCCGGTTTTGGTGGCAAGAACGGAGATAGCTGGGGACAGTGTAGGGTGCGTGAGAAGGCACACCGAAGAGACTGGACGTTGTCCCTTCCGTGTCCCTTGCTCTGGACTCAAGACCGCGACGATAGGTAGAGCAAGCGAGGGGAGCGACGCCACCGCAGGGGCCGACGCAAGTGCTGCGTTGGGTCCCGATCTTCATATCGTATGGGGCGTCGCTCCCCCTCGCACACTGACCGTGTGGGTCGCCCGCAAGGTCGGTAGCGAATCGCGCGAAATGGAATTACACGTGGTCTTTTCATCTGTGAGCGGACATGGTGTAAGGGCCGTCTGAAGGGCCATCGTAAGAGCAATCGTGAGGACGCGAGTCGTTGGCCCCGCCCCCATGACAATTCCTCCGCCCATGCGAGAGCCAGTTCGCACACGGACCGTCCAGCCGGACGGATGCAACCCGCGCGAAGAAGCTGACGAGCATCACACAAGGATCGACAGTCCCGTCGGGCAATGGTTGACGGAGTAACGACTGTTACTTGATCGCGCTGAGCTGCATCATCGCGGTGCCGTCTGCGCACGTACGCGCGCAATTTCGCGTGGCAGGATCGGGAGGTATTCTTGCCCAGAGCTCGAGCCCTGGTCCCGGAATATCCACCAGTCGGCCCGGGTGTCAGGTTCGGTTGCACAGTCTCCGCCGATGGCTGAGCAGCGGCTCGCAAGCAGCTACTGCCTTCAGATCGCAATCAGTTATATAACGCTGTCAACGGAGCAACGGGATGGCTGCCGCTCGAGAATCTCGCTCGGCGGTCGTCTCCATAGAACAGACATGCCACATGCGGCGCAGTTTAGGCTGATCATACGGCCCGTTGCGCCATTCCGGCTCGATCTCACGGTATGGGCGCTGCGCCGCCGGGGGCGCAATGCGATCGATCGCTGGGACGGCACGACCTATCGACGTATCGTGGTGATCGAAGGACGCCCCACCGAGATTGCCGTACGTGAGGCTGGCTCACCTGCCGAGCCGCGGCTCATCGTGACGACCGTTCCGCCACACCGGAGGCTGTCAGCGAGACAGCGCGTCCGATCAATTGTCGACAGCCTGCTCGGTCCACATATCGATCTGGCCGAATGGTACCGACTGGCAGAACGAGATCCACGACTGCGGACTCTTGCTGAACGATTCCGCGGCGTAAAGCCGCCACAGTTTCCCAGTGTGTTCGAGGCGCTGGTCAATGCCTTTGCTTGCCAGCAGTTGTCGCTCGAAGTCGGCCTCGAATTGCTCAATCGACTCGCGGCCGCGTGCAACGTGCGGCGTGGACCGGCAACCGACGCTCAGTACGCGTTTCCTTCCCCTCGCGATGTGGCTCTTGGGCGGGCGGCGAAGTATCAGGCAATCGGCTTCAGCCGACAGAAGGTCCGCGCGCTGCTGACGCTCGCTCGGGCCATTGAACGACGAGACGTCAACATTGAAGCGCTATCACGCAAGGACGATGCAACGGTGTGCGAGCAGTTGCTGGCGTTGCGTGGTGTGGGCCGATGGTCAGCGGAGTACGTGATGCTGCGGGGTTTGGGCCGTCTGCATGTGTTCCCAGGCGACGACGTGGGTGCGCAAAAGAGACTCGCGCGGTGGCTCGGTCGGTCGGCTCCGCTGGACTACGCGGGCGTGCGCAAGGTGGTCGCGCCGTGGCGACCCTACGCGGGCCTGGTGTACTTCCATTTATTGCTCGACGGTTTGTCGAACGCTGGAGTTCTGGACTCCGTCGCCTGACTCGCCAAGGGTCCCAAATGATCGAGGTCATCACTGGTGAGCACAGCGAAGGGCTGTATCACTGAAGACGGACCGCACGGCAGGGGTTCACGATGTCAGATACACCGAAGCATCGACGGCCACATCCAACGCCGATGGCAGCGCCCTACCTTGAATTCGACATCACGAGCGAGTTGGAGCAGCTCTACCGCGAAGCCCCATGGCAATCCGGCCAGAACGCGAAGACGCTCGTGAAGTTCGACGATCTGCGGATTGTGTTGATGGCGTTGAAGGCGCAGTCGCGAATTCCAGGGCATCAGACGGAAGGGCGCATCTCGATTCACACCGTCGCCGGGCACATCCAGGTGCGGGCGCAGGGTCGAACGTTCGATTTACCGTCGGGAAGGCTCCTTGCGCTGGATCAGCGACTACCGCATGACGTGGAGGCGCTCGAAGACAGCGCGTTCCTCCTGACGATCGCGTGGCCGGACCAAAAGGGGCGAGCAGGCTCGTGACGAGCCGCGCGCAATCGTCGTACAGCGACTCCCGCCCCTGGGCGGCGCCCCGTGTCGGGCTGCCCGTTGAGCACCGCGAACCATGGGAGTTGGTCATGCACGGCGCCCGCGCTGGACTCCTCGCGGGTCTCGCGTTGGGTCTGGTGGAGATCGGCGCCAGTTCCGTGCTTCGCGGTGATCCGTGGTTGCCATTCGATTTCGCCGCCGCGATCATCGTCGGGCCAGAGGCGTTGGCGCCCGCCTTTCCGCTCGCCGCGTCGCTGACGCTCGGGATGGTCATCCATGTGCTGCTGTCGTTCATGTTTGGTATCGCGTTCGTCGCAGGCCTCACGGTGACTTTTCAGCTCAGTGCAAGGCCGTGGCTGATTCTGATCTACGGAGTGTTGTTTGGGGTCACCGTTTGGGAGGTGGATTTCCTCGCCCTGCTCCCCCTCATCGCCCCGGAGCTCACAGGGCGGCTCGACCTCGCGACGCAAGTGTGGAACGGGATTCTGTCGTACTGCCTGGTCTATGGCCCGACCCTCGCGGTGTACGTCATTGCCGTGCGTCCCGGATTGCTCGATCGATGGTGGCGCGTGGATGACAGTGAGGCGACGTGATGTCCTCCTTACCGCCAATTGAATTCGGTTTCCCACTCGGCATTCGCGTCACTCACGCCTTCAACATCGTCTTTCTGACGTTGCTCATGCGAAGTGGCATCGAGATCCTCGGTGGACATCCGATGTTGTATTTCAACGACGACTGCCGGCCAGGTACCGAATGGATTCGCTTCACCAGCAAGCGGATGTTTCGAAATCAGCGCTGGACTGCCGAGGACGAGAAACAAGCCTATACACCATGGCTGGCGCTTCCGGGACGAGACAACCTCGGGTTGGGCCGCTTTTGGCACTTCGTGGCGGTTCTCGGTTGGCTCCTTACTGGGTTGATCTATCTCGCAGTGCTGGGTCTCGACAATCAGTGGCAGCGCCTCGTCCCGACGTCATGGACGGTGTTTCCGCAGGCATGGGATGCCGCATTGGCATACCTGCGTGTGGATCTCCCGTCGCCGGGCAATCCCTATAACGCGCTCCAGCAGTTGACGTATTTCGCTGTGGTCTTCGTGCTCACGCCACTTCAGATTCTGACCGGGTTGACGATGTCGCCAGCCCTGGCCGGTCGTTTCCCCTGGTTTCCGCGTCTGTTCGGCGGCCGGCAGGCTGCGCGCAGCCTGCACTTTCTCGGGCTGATGGCGTTCGTCGCGTTCACGGTCCATCACATCGCGCTGGTGATCGCCCATGGTTTCGGCGGCGGGCTCGCCTCGATCGTGCTGGGCCTTGCAGCACCAACGGCTGCGCAGCAGGCTATCGCGAGTGCGATCGCGCTCACGTTTCTGGCGGCGTTGATCGTTCTGCACGTGGGGGCGACGCGCCAGTCGCTACAGCAGCCCCGTGTCGTGCAGGATGTTCTGCAGCGCATCATCGACCCAGTGCAAGGGCGGCTCCTCCAACCGTTAATCTCCCGCCAACGCTACTCACTGCACGACATCACTGCGGACCCTCGGCCGAACGGCCGTCCACCGCGGCATGAGGACTACCGCGACCTTGCTGAACGCGGCTTCGACGGCTGGCGCTTTGAGGTCGGCGGGCTGGTGGAACAACAGTTGTCGCTGACCATCGATGAACTTCGTGCCCTCAACATGGAGCACCAAGTCACGCTCCATAAATGCATTCAGGGATGGAGCTATGTCGCAGCGTGGCAGGGCGTGCCATTACGCGTTCTACTTGACCGCTGCCGGCCTACCTCGTCAGGCCGCTATATTCTTTTTAGGACATTCGACGAGAAGTGGGAGGAGCCAGGTCACGGGGATTACTACGGCGTCATCGATCTCAACCTGGCACGAGCGCCTCAGAGTCTGCTCGCGTACGACATGAACGGGCATCCGCTGCCGGTTGACTTCGGCGCACCGCTGCGCCTGCGGTTGGAAACCCAACTCGGATACAAGATGGTGAAGTGGATTCGTTCGATGGAACTGATCGCCGACTATAAAGACATTGGCGCAGGGTACGGCGGCTGGCGGGCAGACCTATTGCACTACAGCCGCATCGCGCCCATTTGATCGCCTTCTCATGACTGTTTCAGATCCATTTCTCTCGTGATCCGCAACGCCTCTCGGACCAACTGACTCGAATATCCCCACTCGTTGTCGTACCAACTCATTACTTTGACCAGATCTCCATCAACGACCTGGGTCATCCCGAGATCCACCACCGACGCGTGGGGTTCTTTGATGATGTCGGATGACACGACGGGATCCGAAGTCACACCGAGCACACCGTGATAGCGTTCGCTCGCCGCCTCCTCCGTAAACACATCGTTCACCTCGGCCACCGTCGTGCGTCTTGCGGCGACGGCGACGATGTCTGCGAGTGACCCGACAGCAACAGGGGCCCGCACGGCCACCCCATCGAATCGGCCGCGATATTCGGGTAGCGCCCTCGCGGTGGCGGCCGCTGCGCCGGTCGACGTGGGTACGAAGTTCGCGGCTCCGGCCCGGCCCCTTCGCGTGCGATTGTGTGGCGAGTCGACAATCGCCTGACTGGACGTGTAGGCGTGAACCGTGGTCATGATGGCCTTCTTGACGCCGATCCGCCGGCCGAGAATCTCCATCACCGGTGTGATGCAATTCGTCGTGCAACTGGCGCACGAAATGATGGCGCTGTTTCCCTGCGGCGTATTGACGCCATGGACGATCGTTTCGACGTCGTCGCTCTTCGAAGGCGCCGACAGGATGACGTACCGGGCTCCGGCACGAATGTGATCATCGAGATCTTCTCGCTTCGTAAACGCGCCGGTGCATTCGAACACGATGTCCACGTTCAGCGACTTCCACGGCAGGCGCGCGGGGTTCTTTTCACGCAGCAGCGTCAGCCGGCGGTCACCAACTTTCAGATGTCCGTCGTCGGTGGCGTCGACCGTCTTCTCATACCGCCCGTAGACGGTGTCGTATCTCAGGAGGTACTCGACATTGTCGGGTGCACCAATGTCGTTGGCGGCGACCAGGTCCAAGCCAGACGTGCCCATGACGATCTTGAGCGTTGCCCGACCAATTCGTCCCAATCCGTTAATGGCGACTCTGGCCATGAGATGTCCCCCATTGTGTCGCCGCGACGCCAGCCCGGATCCTGGGTCTTGCACCACGTGCTAGCACGAAACCGGAAGTGAATAGTCTGAAAGGACGCTCAAGCCTGGGGTTCATTGTCGTGGTCGCTCGTCTTCGCCTGAAGGATCCTCAACTGCTCCCGCAGGTCCCCAGCGCCTCGGTGACGCCGAAACCGAAGACGCGCTCCGCCGCGGCATTCCAGTAGCGCACCGTGCCTGCATGATCGCAGACAAGAATCGCATCAGGCGAACCGTCCAGGATGCGAAAAGGGAGTTCGGGAGGCAGCGCTGCAACCGAACCTCGGGCTGGCATTATCGGCCGATCCATTCTACGAATTGCAGCGGAGGCCGATCTTCGATGATCGCGACTTGCTGAACGCGTTGATTGTGCAGCATCTCCCGAGCGCCGATTCGCGCCTTTTCGACGGTTCCGTACGACTGCCATGCCTCGGGCAGTGCGCCCGTGGTTCCGTGCTCCACCACCGCGAGGAGCCGGTACCGATGGCACGCGTCTTTCAACGCGGCAACAGCACTCCGGCTCCCTTCGCTCGTCCTTGCTGCATGCAGCTCCCGAATTTCCCCGTTCTCCATGATTTCTCCTCTCGCGGTGCGCATGGGGATGGCCTTCTCTCAAGCTAGCGGGAGATGGCCAAGACGCCAATCAGGCGGCCGATTCCGCGTTGTGGAGAAGGTGCTTTGCACGAGCCACTTGAACCGAACACGGTGCTTTCGCGACAACGGCACTGGCAACAGATCCAAGAACCATGCGCCGCACGCGACCGTAACCATGAGAACCCAGCACGATGAGGTCGGCGCCCCAATCGCTCGCTTCTTGTACGATCACGTCCTGTGGAATGCCTTCGACGATCTTGGTCGTCACGATGATGGCAGGTGCAGCGTCTCGGATCAGCCTGGCGGCAGCCTCGACGAGCGCTAGCGCATCGCTCCGTAGCTCGTGGGCTTGCTGAACGTGAGCCGAGACACCTATGAACAACGGATCCATGACGAGCGGGATCGATGGGTGAATCACCGTCAAGATCTGCACTTCGGTACGGTTTGGCCAGGGTTGCTTGGCAAACTCGACGAGCGCCGCGTGACTATGGGGTGAACCGTCTATTGCGAGTATGACTTTCATGATGTGCACCTTTCCGTACGGGCGGTCGCTGACAAGAGAGCAACAGGTGAGCCATCTAGCCTCGTCTCTCTGGTCAGCTGGAACTATTGACCTTGACAGGAGTTAGACGGAATGGCGCGCGTGATGAAAGCTTCTAGTGGCCGCTCATGGTTTCAAAATGAAAGTGGGCGGCGCAACCTGAAATGTCTCGGTTCGACCACGCATCACGTCATTCGCGAGGGGGCGTGGCCGGTGCTGACCGTGCGGACAGGCAAGCGCTAACACTCGCTTCTCACGCTGTGGGCTTACGGGCTCGCGTGCAATGAGCGCAGGTCAAGCCCTTCGTTCCGAAGTTTCTCGAGATCCACCGCGCGCCGGGACTTGATGAGCGGCATGACACGGCGCACGTCCTTCGCGCGGTTGAGACCGACAGCCGCATCTACTCGGCCGTCATTCACATAACACGCGAGGTAGCTTGGTGAATCCAGACGGCCACGCACGACGAGCTGCTCCCATTTCGTGTGGAATCCGGCGTACTGGAGGTTCGCATCGTACTGATCAGACCAGAACCAGTGGATCTCGTCGTAGACGACCCGTTTGCCGAGCATGTTGCGCGCGGCAGCGGCACCCTGTTTGATGGCGTTCTGCCAATGTTCCACTCGAATCCGGCGATCGAAGATCGGGTGATAGTGATTCGCGACATCACCCGCGGCGTAGACTCCGCTGACATTCGTCTCGCAGTACTCGTCAACGACTACGCCGTTGTCTACGACGATGCCGCTGCCTTCGAGCATGTCCACTGCCGGCTCGATGCCAATACCTACGACGACGAAGTCGCACTCGAGACGAAGTCCTCCTTTTGTGACGACGGAGCTCACGCGTCGCGTTCCCTCGAACGTGGCGACGGTGTCCTCGAAGATGGTGCGAACACCATGAGCACGATGAAGGTCGGCGATGGTCTGGCCGACCGCCTCGCCAAGGACGCGGAAGAGCGGTGTCTTCGAGGGGTCGATGGCAACGACGTTCAGGCCTTTCTGCCGCAGCGACGCCGCGACTTCCGAGCCGATGAACCCCATGCCCACGACAACAACTCGGCGACCGGCGATCATCTCTTCCCGAATCCGATCGGCGTCCTGGACGGTGCGAAGACCGTAAATGCCCTCGAGATCGCCACCGGGAATCGAGACGCGCCGGTTACGCCCGCCCGTGGCGATGAGCAGCGCGTCGAACGGTACGCGACGGTGATCCTCAAGCTCCACGAATCGCGCTGACGGATCGATGCGCGTGACGCGTGTCCCGAACATCGTCTCGATGCCATGCTCTGCGTAGAACGCGGCCGGTCGCACCAGCGCCTTGTCGAACGGCACTTCGCCGCGCAGGTAGGCTTTGGACAGCGGCGGCCGCTCGTACGGAGGTTCGTGCTCGGCACCGATCAGGGTTACCGTCCCCTCAGCGCCCTCTTCGCCTAGTGTGATGGCGGCGGTAGCGCCAGTTAGACTGGCGCCGATGATTACGTACCTCCTCGCCATCACACCTCGATTTGCAAGGCATCCCCCGCGACCCGGACGGGGTAGACCTTCACAGGTACCGTGGCCGGAGGGGCGAGCACCTTCCCAGTCCGCACGTCGAACTCGGATCCGTGGCACGTGCACGTGACGGTCGTCCCCGTCATCTCTCCTTCTTCAGAAAGCGAGCACTGTTCATGCGTGCACGCGTCGTCGAACGCGTAGTAGGTGCCGCCAACGTTGGCCACGGCGACCCGTGTGCCCCGCACGTCGACTGCCGTGATGCCACCCGCCGGTATCTCGCTAGTCATGATCGCCGTCACAAATTCTGTTGCCATTCGCACACCTCCTCGGTAATGAAGCGTCCTCGCGATTGGGGGGCACTCTCGGACATGTCACTCCAGGAGAACCGCCGTGACTTGACGTTCAAACCGCTCAGAGCGACTTCAGGAATTCGACGAGGTCGACTTTCTGGGCGGCTGTGAGATTCAGGCCAAACAATCGGTCGTAGTGATTGACTACGGCCAGGAGATCGGGCGCACTTCCATCATGGAAATACGGTGGATGTTGCCACAGGCCTCGTAACGGCGTCGTCCGGTATTTCCCGGTGGCGGTCCGCAAGGCGTACGCGGGATCGATGCCGACCTCGACCGGGTCATGCAGGAACGGGACTGTCCGCGCGGGACCGCTCAGCACGTCTGTGAAGTGGGGCCCTTGGTGGCACGTGGCGCATCCCGCCTCGTTGTGGAACAGCTGTCTGCCGCGGTTGGCGGCCTGTCGATTGAAGCTGTCTTTCGGAGGCTCCGGCGTGCGCAAGCTCAACTGATAGTCCAACAGGGCCGGCAGCTTCGGGGTGACGAGATCCGGTGTCTGCGTGATGAACAGGCCGATGCGCGGATCGTGAAATGTACCCTGTCCGCCCATCTGCCCAATCCCCACGTAGGCATTCCAATATGAGATGGGTCCATCTGCGCTGAAAGTCTCGAAGCCGACCCCCTTCAAGCCATAGATCGGCGGGAGGACAATCGGCAGCGAGGGGCTGTTCAGCGACAGGAGGTTCGTGCCGTCGAACGCGTGGTGGCGCGGGTCATATTTGCCAGGGCCCCAGGCGTTGAACTCCTCCTTGGTGGCCGCATCCAGCGCTGGCGACAAAGCGACGATCGCCCCCACGTTGAGATCGATATTGGCCCATCCGTCCAGCCGTCGGCCAATCCCTGGCGCAAACGAGTTGTCGACAGACGAGTGGCAGAGAGCACACGTGATGCCGACGCTTGTGAGCTGACCCAGGTCATTGACCTTCCCTTGAACACCGACGACGGCATTCAGCCGTAACAGTTCGACAGTCACCGCGGGGCTTGTCAGGTCAACCTCACCGGCCAGCAGCGCGGCTTTGACTGCCTGCGGCAGCGCTTCGACATCGACCTTTAGGCCCACCGCCAGCGCGGTCGCCGGGGGCACTGTTGCAATCACTTCGTGCATCCGCAACACATCGGTCCACAACTGCTCGTCCCCGAAGGTGTCGTAGCGGAAGATGGCTTGCCCCTTCTGATGTTTCCGTTCGCCCTCGTCGCGATCGTTCCGTGCGACCTCGTCGTGAGAGCGACTGGCCGTTTGGTTTGCGGTGATGGCAGGAGAAATCCCTGCGATGGCGAACGTCAACGCGAGTGCGAATACGATTGAGGCGGCACCGACGAGTCGCATGGCTGTTCACTCCTTACTTCGAGGCCATTCGCAATTGATGCGTATCACCCCAAGGCAAGCGGCGAGCCAGGTTTCGACTCCTTCAACAGGGCATCCGCGAAGCAACGTCCTTTCGTCTTGAAAGGTCACCTTTCATTCTGAATCTCGGACCGAATGTCCCGAGATCGCGCAACCAGGATTGGCGGCTCATTCCGGCGGCAGGTGCCTGGCGTGTGGCGTGCTGTACAGACGAAGGAGAGTCACAACAGGCTCGCCAACGACAGAAGTCGAGGAATCAGGAATGGCCCAGACGATCGCAACAACCAGACGCCCGGCCTATCAGGCGTATCAGATTCTGTACATCGGGTTCATCGCAGCCCCCTTTCTGGCGGGGCTCGACAAGTTCACCCACTTCCTCACGAACTGGGACCAGTATCTCGCTCCCGCCGTCGAGCGGCTGCTTCCGGTCTCCGGTCACACGTTCATGCTCTTCGTAGGAGTCGCTGAGATGGCGGCCGCCGTGCTCGTTGCCGTGCGTCCACGAATCGGCGCGTATGTCGTAGCGGCGTGGCTGCTCGGCATCATCGTCAATCTTCTATTGATTCCAGGGTACTTCGACGTCGCCTTGCGCGATTTCGGACTTGCACTTGGTGCGCTTGCTCTCGGCCGACTCAGTGAGGAGTTTACGGAAGCAGGCAGAACAGAGAGATCCTTATGAACCCACTTCTCGCATTGAATCAACTCGGTCAATTCGTGTGGTTGGACCACATCAGCCGTAGTCTGATCACGGGCGGTGGATTGCAACGATTGATTGAGGAGGATGGTCTGGGCGGTGTGACCAGCAACCCGACCATTTTCGAAAAGGCTATTGCTGGAAGTACCGATTACGATGCCGGGGTGCATCGCGCTCTCGACGCCGACCGCAGCATCAGCAACCGAGCGCTCGCCGAACGCGTGATCGTCGAGGACATCCAGTTGGCGGCTGACGTCCTCCGACCGGTGTACGACGACAGCGATGGCGCGAACGGCTTCGTGAGCCTCGAGGTCTCGCCAGGTTCTGCTCACAATACTGGAGCAACCATCGCTGAAGCGCGGCATCTCTGGCAGGTCGTGGCGCGACCGAACGTGATGATCAAGGTACCGGCCACTCCAGAGGGTGTTCCGGCTGTTGAGGTGCTGACCGCCGAGGGCATCAACGTCAACATCACGCTGATGTTCTCTCTTCGACACTACGAGACCGTGGCGCAGGCCTACCTTCGAGGCATCGATCGCCATCCCAAGCCCAATCGAGTCACGTCGGTCGCATCGCTATTCGTGAGTCGACTGGACGTCGCCGCGGATCACCTGCTCGAGGAGATCGGTTCGCCGGACGCCCTCTCTTTACGGGGGAAAATTGGCATCGCGAACGCCAAACGAGTCTACCGCCGGTTCCGGGAGTTGTTCGACGGCGAGACGTTTGCGGCCCTCAAGCGACGCGGGGCGCGCGTCCAGCGGCCGCTCTGGGCCAGCACGGGAACCAAGAATGCTTCGTACTCCGATGTCTTGTACATCGAAGAGCTGATTGGTACGGATACGATCACGACCGTACCGCCCGCGACGCTCGATGCGTTTCGCCATCACGGACGTGTTCGAGTCACCCTCGGAACGGAGGACAAGGAAGCGGAAGCCGCACTGGCGGCTGCGGCGGCCCTTGGCCTTGACGTACACACGATCACCGAACAGTTACAGACAGACGGAATCAAGGCATTCGCCTCCTCGTTCGATGAGTTGATCGCCACTCTAGGGCGGAAGCGGAGACAGATCCTCACGACTGCGAGCTGACGTGAGACCGCTTGTCGTTTTCACGATTGGTCACTCGACTCGGACGATAGCGGGCTTCATCCGCCTGCTGAAGGCGCACGCGGTCCAACGGGTCATTGACGTGCGCACGATCCCGCAATCGCGACACAACCCTCAGTTCAATCGAGACCAACTGTCTCCGGCCCTCCATCGCGCCCGGATGCACTACACGCACATGCCGGGATTGGGCGGCTTGCGGCATGCCCAGCGCGACTCCTCGAATACGGCGTGGCGGAACGCCAGCTTTCGCGGTTACGCGGACTACATGCAGACCGCAGAGTTCGACAGGAACCTGAGCCGGTGTATTACGCTCGCCAGGCGCGAACGGGTCGTGCTGATGTGCGCTGAGGCCGTCCCGTGGCGCTGCCACCGCTCTCTGATTGCGGACGCGCTGCTCGTCCGAGGCATCGAAGCGAGGGAGATCACCAGCGGCGTTCGTGCGCGGCCTCACTCGCTGACGCAGTGGGCGCGGGTGACGGGAACCCGGGTGACGTATCCGGCCGCCCGTGCGCCGGGGCAGGAACGGCACTAGCCTTGGCTTCCGATCTGCTACTTCGCTGGCAGCGTGTAGCGCCCTTCGATGAAGCTCACGATCAGGCGTCGGGTTTCTGCCGGCTGCAAATCCCGCCTGTGCTCGATCCGCTCTGTCTGGTCAGCGAGATAGGGGTCTTTCACCGCTTCGCGAAACCACGTTGAGTAGTCGCCGTTGTGCAGGTGAAATAACCAGGTCTCTTCGTCGATGCCCTCGGCGATTTGCGCGAAAATGACCAGGTTCTGCGCTTGGAGATTGTGCTGGCCCTCAGATCCGCGAAAGTAAAAGCTCCGATCCCGCAGGTTGCCCTCGGCATACTTGCGCAGGTGGCGGATACGTTCGACGCGGCTGGAAATTATACGCATGGAGAACGGCGGGTTCCCGCTGCGCGGAAACCACGCGACCGCATGTCCGCGCTGGTAGGACAAACCGTCAGGCCAATGAAATGCCAGGCCGAGTGCGTCGGCAAACGCTTTCAACGTTTTCTCCGGCGACCTTCCAACCACGACAACCACGTCGACCAGAGACAAGGTCACAAGCGCCAATTGTTCCGGATGCACGGTTACCAAGACCGTCTCTCCGAGCCTGTTTGGCAGTGCTTTACCGACATGGCCCCAGTCGAGTGGCAGCATGTGATGCGCCTCGTCGAGCACGATCCAATGCGGGCGGCCGGTTCGAGTCCGCATCGCCTGCAGGCTTGGGAAAAGATGCCCGAAGTACTGCGGTCTGTCGGCGAGCGATATTCCCAACAGATTGAGATTGAGATTCAGCTTGGGATCCTCGAGAAGCGAAAGCGCTTCGTTCACGGGGATAGCATGACGCGGGCCTCCCAGGGTAAGCACCTGGGGTAACGTCCCGTAATCGCCCTCGGGATCGACCATGCACACTTGATACGCGCGATCGATGAGCCGCTCGATGATCCCGGCGGTGAGCGTCGACTTGCCGCTCCCCGAAGGTCCTGCAATCAGCATATTGAGACCGTACGGAGGAATGGCAACCGGCATTCCGTCCGAACCTATGCCAATAGCCACGAGGTTTTTCTCAAGCCGGCCGTGCATCCTGACGAAGTCATTGCCGATCAACTCGTCGATCACCTCCGCAACGCCCTGCCCTGCTTCACCCGCTGTCGTAAACGCCGCGAGCTCGCGTATGGCCGGCAGGGCATTGGCCACTGCTACCGCGCATTCGCAGCATTCGAGGAAGGAGTGATCGTTCTGGGCGTCGCCGATGCCGATCGCTTCGTGCGGCGATAAACCGAGCTTTCGCAGCGCACGATTCATACCGCTCGCCTTATTCACACCGGTCGGCAAAACCATGACCGCATCTTTGTTGAAGACGATCTGAAGCTCCAGGCCCGTCTCCTGAATGGCCTGAAGCACCGCGGAATGATGAGGCACCCGCGTGTCGACTATAACGTCGCCAACGCCGATCGAATTGCCCGTGAGCTCCCGCAAGCGCCGTAAGAACCGCCCCGGCGGCGGCTTGCCAAGAAGCGTCTTCTGCCGGGTTCGCGGCTCGTAAAGAACCGCCCCGTTTTCAGCCACAACATAGTCGAACAGAGTAAGCCTCGGACAAACAGTCAACAGATCGCCGAGTTGTCTGCCGGTGAGCAAGATCGCGCGCCGGCCGGACATGCGAAGCCGCTCGAGCGCCGACAGCGTAGACTCGTCCGCCTTTCCGCCCGTGGCGAGGGTGCCGTCATAGTCGGTCACTAAAACCAAATAGCGCATCTGCAGTGGCCTTTTTCATCCGGATTCGACTTTGCGTTCTTGCCGAAGACTCCTTCCACGAACTTCACACAGGGGACGATTTGACAGGTCGACTCGTTCGATCAATGGGGCGTCGAGCCTTCTTTCGCAGAAACTCCTGCAAGGCAACCGCATTGTTATGTTCCTCATCGTGTGAGCTGTAAACGAGCGTGACTCGGCCGCGCCGAGCAGCGGACACGATCGGCTGCCACGCCTCGGGGTGTGAGGCGAGCTCACGGAAGTAGCGCCGACGGAACTCGTCCCACTTGTCAGGATCGTGACTGAACCACTTTCGCAGCCCGGTGCTGGGGCCCACCTCCTTCAGCCACGCGTCGACCCGAAGCGTCGCTTTGGAGATCCCGCGGGGCCACAACCGTTCCACCAGGAAGCGGGTGCCGTCGGTGCGCGAGACCGCGTCGTATGCGCGTTTCAACATAATCATCGCTACTTCCCGTCCAGCAGGCAGCCTTGACGTCCGCGCCTCGCGCCGTCAGCCGGACTGCGATGCACGATTCAACGACGGCAGATCGCCCTTTCACAGTCCGCGCATGTGATGGCGTATGGGATTCGGTCGAGGATCACACCGGCTCTCGTGTCGAGCAAGATGAGATGGCGGCCCATGAAACGATACTGGATGTCGTCAGGAAGCCTCGGTAGTACAGCCAGGACGTTGGGTGGCACTGTGGAGAGCGGTCTTTCCTCAGGGTAGGAGCGGTTGATCGGATTCGAGAACTCTCCCGGGTTGTCGTCCATGATGGCCGCCCACGTGTGTGCGTTCATTTCGAGGAGCAGGACCTTCCTAAACTCAACGCTGATGGCCGGCGTAAAGATCTCACCCTCTCGAGCACCTGCGCGTGCGGCACGAATGTGTTGCGCGAGAGCGTCTACGGTCCTTCTGATCTCTGCGGCATCATCGGTTACTGTCAGAGGAGGTAACTCTTTCTCCAACGTGCGCCGCAATTCGGAATAGCTCCCAACGCGCGCACTGAAGTCAGCGACGATGTAACCCCATATCTGTACCCGGAAGTCTGGAGTTCCACGATCTTGGCTCGCCGCGGGCGTCTGGGCAGTGCCCGCGGAAGAGAACAGGACGATGAAGGCGATCGCCAATGCCGTGCGCTTCAGTCTCATAATCCGGTGCGCGACTCATCAGCCAATGTGGGTCAACAGATCTCCGAGGGTTCGACAGGCCTGATGGTCGCAGTCAGCGTTGTCGTTACTGACTCTCCTCTTATCCAGTAAGGCAACTTCTACGCCACTGAGATTGCTGGGAATGATCGGCCGTGGAACGAACGGTGCGATTCCATTCAGAAGTGCCTGTTTCGTTCTGAAATGCCTGACAACGAGGAGGCGAAACGAGCGCGGTTCTGATTGCGGCGTGATGAGATAGGACCGATCACCACGTATGCCTGAACTTCCTGAGGCGTGACGTCTACGATCGGCGTGTCTCCCTGGCGATCGATCATCGCTCGATCTGGGTTGGCGCTGGCATTCGAGCCGGCACATGAGCTGCCGGGCGCCGGCTACTGTCACAATTGTTGTTCGCGCCGGAGCGGGGGTCATAGTCGAGACGAGCGCTCAAATGGCAGAGTACAAAGTTGGCTACTTCGTCGGCAGCCTCGCTACCAAGTCGATCAATCGCTTGCTCTCGAAAGCACTCGTGCGAGTTGCGCCTCCAGAGCTCCAGCTGACGGAGATCCCGTTCAAGGATCTGCCGTTGTACAGCTACGACTACGACGAGACTTACCCTCCAGTGGCGACTGCGTTCAAGGACGCGATAGCGGGGGTGGATGCCGTGCTGTTCGTGACGCCCGAGTACAACCGCTCGATTCCTGGCGGGTTGAAGAATGCCATCGACTGGGCGAGTCGGCCCTACGGCAAGAACGCGTTCACACGCAAACCGTCCGCCGTCATCGGGACGTCCCCGGGGAAAATCGGCACGGCCGTTGCGCAGCAACATCTCCGCAGCATTCTTGCCTTCTGCAATTCGCCACAGATGAATTCGGTCGAGGCATACATTCAGTTCGACGATGGCTTGATCAGCGAGGACGGGCAGGTTTCAAACCAGTCAACGAGAGAGTTCCTTCAGAACTACATGGCGGAGTTCCATGGTTTCATCGCGCGGGTGTATACGGTGTTGCCTCGCACGACCTAGATGTCACGAGGGACCGCGATGAGTACGCCAAGCCCGCAACCGACGGCATCTTCGGCGGACGACACGCAGTCCCCGGCGCCGTCGCCCAAACAGGCCCCACAGAAGCCGTGGCGCACGGAAGGTCTTCCACCGCGACCACCAGAGAAACCGCGGCTGCGGCGGTCAACGTTTGCGATCTGGTCGATCGGATACCTGCTGCTGTTCGGATTCCTGATGCTTCAGGATCGGCTCGCCGGACCACAGCCCGTGCCCTACACCGAGTTCAAGAATCAGGTGGCGAGCAAGAACGTGAGCGCCCTCTTCGCTCGTGGCAATTCGATTCAAGGCGAATTGAAGAAGGCCGCCGCGATTCCCGGGCAGCAGGATCACACCTATCAGCGATTCTCCACCGAGCGACCGACGTTTGCGACTGACGACCTTCTCACGGAGTTGACCGACAGCGGCGCAACGGTGCGTGCGACGCCTCTCGTGGCGCAGCGTGGGTTCCTGACGAACCTGCTGATCTCCTTCGCACCGATTCTGCTGCTCGTGGCCTTCTACGTGTGGATGTTTCGGCGCCAGCAACGCGCGATGGGCGGCATCCTCGGCGGCGGGAAACAGAAGCGTGTCGATCCCGAGACGATCCGCGTCACCTTTGACGACGTCGCGGGGATCGACGAGGTGGAAGCAGAAATCAATGAGGTCGTCGACTTCTTGAAGAACCCGGAGAAATATCGCCGCCTGGGCGCGCGTGCTCCGAAAGGCGTCCTGCTCGCCGGAGCGCCGGGGACCGGAAAGACATTGCTTGCACGGGCGACGGCGGGCGAGGCGGAAGTTCCGTTCTTCAGCGCCAGTGCCTCCGAGTTCATCGAGATGATCGTCGGCGTCGGTGCCAGTCGCGTCCGCGAGCTCTTTACCGAAGCGAGGAAGGTCGCCCCGGCGATCGTCTTCATTGACGAGATCGACACCATCGGGCGAGCGCGCGGAGGCGCGCGCTCAATCGGAGGTCACGACGAGCGGGAGCAGACCCTCAATCAGATCTTGACCGAGATGGACGGATTCTCGGGCCATGAAGGCGTGGTCGTGCTTGCGGCCACCAATCGACCAGACGTTCTCGATCCAGCGCTGTTGCGGCCCGGTCGTTTCGATCGGCAGATCATGGTCCATCCGCCGGACCAGAAGGGCCGAGTAGAAATCCTGAAAGTGCACACGCGCAAGGTTCCCCTTGCTCCTGATGTGGATCTCGCGCAACTCGCGGGTTCGACTCCCGGCATGACAGGGGCCGACCTTGCGAACCTGGTGAACGAAGCTGCGCTCCTTGCCGCCCGTCGGAAACAAGATGCGGTCCACCAGCGAGATCTGACGGAGGCTCTCGAAAAAGTGCAACTGGGAACGGCACGGAATGTCGTCATCCCTGAAGCGGAGCGACGCCGCACGGCGTACCACGAAGCCGGCCACGCATTGCTCGGAATGCTCCAGCCGGGTGCTGATCCGGTTCGCAAGGTGTCGATCATTCCTCGTGGCCGGGCGCTGGGGGTCACGCTGTCAACGCCTGAATCAGATCGCTACGGCTACGACGCGACCTATCTTCGCGGCCGGATCATCGGCGCACTGGGTGGCATGGCGGCAGAACAGGAGTTCTTCAACATCGTGACAACCGGCGCGGAAAACGACCTCGAAATGGTCACGCGAATCGCGAGATCGATGGTGGGCCGGTGGGGAATGTCCGAACGGATTGGCACGCTCTCGGTCCTGCCTGCCGAAGGAGATCCGCGGATGGCTGGCATCTCTGATGGACTCCTCGATGCGGTCGACGAAGAGGTGCGACGGATCACGGATGAATGCTACGCAGAGGCCCGTCGGCTGCTGCGCGACAACCGCGACAAACTTGATGCCATCGTCGCGCAGTTGCTCGTGCGAGAGAGCCTGGACGAACCTGAGATTTACGCAGCGGCGGGAATCGCGCGCGCACTGAACAAACCCTCACCAACTCCAGTGCCGGTGTAACGTTCAGACGCCGGTAGGGTTAAGGCCTCTCGCTCGTGGCCTCAAGCCGTTCTTAGCGTCAGCACAGGACATGTCGCCTGACGCACAACGTTCTGCGCCGTCGAACCAAAAAATAGCAGGTCTGCAGCGCCGCGACCCTGCACTCCCATGACGATGAGATCGGCAGGCGGCGCCGCGGCGACGCGCAGTATCTCCGTGTAGGGCTTTCCGACCGCCACAGCCGCTTCGACCTTCCCGCCACCGCGCATGCTCTCGGGCACAGCCGTCTTCAACAACTCGCGCGCCTCGTGCTCGGCTGCAGCCACATAGTCCTGCCAGAGGCGAGGCGCTGGAAGCACGAAGTCACGTTGTTCCGATGGCAAACCTGACGGAAGCTCGATGACGTGGAGGATGGTCACTCGTGCGTCCGTCTCTTGTGCCAGCGACAGGGCGAGCTTCAAAGCCGCCATGGAGCTATCGGAAAAATCCACGCCACAAACGATGCGCCCGGGTAGGTTGGGAGCGTGTAGCAGCACGTCTGGCGCGCGAGGTGGAACTGTCAGCACCGGACACGATGCCTTCCGCAGGACTTTCTCGGTCACGGAGCCCAGGACGAGTCGCTCAAAACCTGACCGTCCATGAGTGCCCATGACGATCAGGTCGCTTTCTGTCGTGGCTGCCGCCGCGACTATCTCGGCTGCGGCATGGCCTTCAGCGATCTCGAGCTCGACTCGGACGTCTCCACCTGCCTCCATCGCGGCGAATTGCGACATCGCGGCGAGTATCTCGGCCCGACTGTCGCGTGTGAGCTCGGATGGCATCATCGGGACACCGGTTGCATACGCGATGGCCGGAGGCGCCGCACGAGCGTAGAAGAGTGTGATCGTCGCATCATGCCGGTGCGCGATCACACGGGCATAGACGAGGGCGTGACGCGATCCGTCAGAGAAATCCGTGGGGCAAAGAATTCGTCGAATCGCGCTCATGGTCATGGTCCTTTCGGAACCGATTAATGCAATTAGCCGTCCGGCGCAGCTACTACACGACACGCGACCAAATTACCGAAGCCCATTCGCGGTCCGCGCCTCGTGGCGAACATTGCAAAACGAAACCCTGCCATCAAATTGAAACGGCAGCTCGTAGGCGAATCGACTGTTACTGGTCGATTGGGCCGGATCGAAACTTGCTGTGTAGTTGGATGAACGCGACAGCGCTTTGGTTCACCCGGAACCAGGCGCCCTCGCGTCAGACTGCCATGTTGGTACTCTTCACTCCCTCGTTCGGCGCCTGCCTTCACCACGGCGGTGTCGGTGCCTTGCGGCACTGACATCGCCCGTCCTGCCCGTCTCGAGTAAGGACGCCAATCGTATTGATCTGAATTTGGTCAGGAGCGACCGCGCTACTTGAGGCGGAAGCTCGGGGGTATGACATGAATCCGTACGCGATATTGAGCTCTGGGATCGGAACAACGGAAGCGACGTCGTTGTCCGCGCGCCTCGCGGCGTGGCACGATGAAATGGTCGCACACGAGCGTCGACTGCGCTCAGGGACAACGACTGATGTGTGTGACGACGAGTGCCCGCACATGGAGGCGCGAACGCTCTGGGCAGAGGCCTTCGAGACGTTTGGTACGCGTGCCAACGAACTGGCCTTCCTGCGTTCGCGCGCGCTGACAGACGCAGGAAAAGACGAGGCGACCGCCCGGAGGGAGGCATCTCCCCGGCGTGCTGACGCGAAGCGTCGATCGGGTCGCGTCTCTACTCAGACTATCGCCCATAGACCACGGCCATTTGCGCGCTCATCGAAACACCACCCGACAGCCTCGGCGGAACTGTGAGCCAGGAGGAATCGTGAAGAGGACATCAAAAACAAAGACAAGGGCTGTGGCGTGGGTGTTCATCAGCATCCTCGTCGTCTTCGCGGCGGGAATTACCGCCGTGTGGTTGACGGAAGATGTGAGAGTGTTCGCTCTGGTGCTCCTGCCGCCGGCCGTCGTCGCCGCTCTTCTGGTCCTGTACTTCGACTGGCGAGCCAGAGTGCGGCGTCACATTCTGGCTGAGCGCAAAGAGCAACGGAATGCGGCCTAAGGAGGAATCATGTTTCACTCGAGAACGTCTATCGAATCTGGCGGGGCAGCGGCGGCGGCGTTCCTGCCCCTGACCAGGGACATTGGTCTTGAGGACGTCACGAGACAGCGACTCGCTGCCGAGCGCGCGATCGATGACGTTCTCGCGGATTCGTTTCCGGCAAGCGATCCTCCGTCGTGGAACGCGGGTATCGCCCGCCCGCATCCACCGGTCCGCGACCCTGTCGATCATGCCGCCTCGATCAGTGCTGGTCGCGGGACCAATTGACATCATTGACGTCTCACGGCCGCACGGCGAGCGAAAGCCATTCGAGGACTGTTCGAACTCTTCGCCTGGGGTTGTGGCTTCGCCACTCGCTGCAGCCGCAATCCGGCCCAGAGCTGAACAACGGTATGGCTGCGGACGAGTCGTAGAATGGACCTATCGTGAAGCCAGAGCCTGGTCGCGACACACCTCCAGAACACAAAGATCTGTACCTCGCTGCACTGCTCGACTTTCGGCCTGATCAAGGTGTCATTCGGTTGCACGAACAGCGAGTCGTCATTCTGAGCGCGGCGGCGATGGGACTCCTTCGCAAGGAGTTGATCGATACGCTGGGAATGGAGACGGCGGAACGATTGGCGCTGCGATTCGGATTTGCCGACGGCTACCACGACGCGGTGAATCTGCGAGAGCGATCGCAGTGGACCGATCCGCTCGAGGGTATTCGTGCGGGCGCCATGCTCCAAACGCTTGAAGGCATCGTACGCGTCGACGTGCGCAAGATCGACTATGACACGGCATCGGGGCGGTTCGAAGAAGAAGTCGTGTGGCATGACTCGTATGTGGCCGAGCAACACGTGCATCACTACGGGAAAACGGATTCCCCGGTCTGTTGGTCCCTGGTCGGGTACGCCAGCGGATTCGTCAGTGCGTGCTTAGGGAAGGAAGTCTATTTTCGCGAGACGTCGTGCGCGGCCCAAGGTGCGGACCACTGTGTGGCAATCGGTCGCGACGCGGAGAGTTGGGGAGCTGATCTCGAGGCGATCCGCGCTGATTTTCAAGCGGCCACAGTCGGACACGAGGTCGAGCGCCTCCATGAGGCGGTCAGCAAGCGGCTCAAAGAGCTAGATCGCCGCGAACGTCTCCTGGACCGTCGCGAGCGTGAACTGAACCTCCTGCGCGAACGGGTGAATCGTCACGCCGCGGCCAAACATTTTGTCGCGGGCAGCCGGGCGATGCAGGACGTACTCGAACTGGCCGCGCGGGTCGCTCCATTGGATACGACGGTGCTCATTTACGGTGAGAGCGGAACCGGCAAGGAGTTCATTGTCCGGCTGATCCACGATCAGAGCCCGAGAGCGGCGGCACCATTTGTCAGCATCAACTGTGCGGCGCTTACCGAAACGCTGCTTGAGTCTGAGCTGTTTGGGCACGTCAGAGGTGCGTTCACCGGCGCAGTCAGAGACAAGGCGGGTCTGTTTGAGGTGGCCGGCAGCGGCACGATCTTCCTGGACGAGATTGGCGAAATTGCGCCGACCGTTCAAGCCAAGCTGCTGAGGGCATTGCAGGAACGAGAGATCCGCCGAGTCGGCGCGGAGCGCAGCATCAGAATAAACGCGCGGGTTGTGGCCGCCACCAACCGCGACTTGCGCGCGGCAGTCGAGGCACGCACGTTCCGGGAGGATCTCTATTTTCGTCTGGGTGCGTTCAATATCACCGTTCCCCCCTTGCGCGACCGTCGCGAGGACATTCCGCCGCTGGTTCATCATTTCCTGATTCGAGCGGCAGCGCGCACCAAGAAGGACGTCACCACGGTGTCTGCGGACGCCATGTCGGCGCTGATGCACTATCGCTGGCCGGGAAACGTCCGCGAATTGGAACACGCCGTGGAACGTGCGGTGATCCTCGCCAACGGTCCGACTATCCGCGTGCGCGAACTGCCTCCGGAGGTGACACAGAAGTCGCGGACCCGCCCCGGAGATGACACGCTGGACCTCCAGGAACAGGAGCGAGTCATGATCGAGCGCGCGCTCGAGAAATTCCAGGGGAATCGGAAGAAGGCTGCCGAGGCGCTCAAGATCAGTACCGTCACGCTGTGGCGAAAGATGAAGCAGTACGGCCTTTCATCTTGAAGTGGTCCGTTTCGCTTCGAAAACAACACCTCTGCAGACACCTCGCCAGTTCCCTGCTCACATGCTGATCACAGCACCGGTTCGGCCGGCGCGCGGTTTGCTCCCTCTGATACGAGAGAGGAACCAACGGTCCGAGGGTCGGCATAAATGCGTATTGAAGTCGTTCGTGACGAGGCGATCAGCGCGCAGGCGCGGACCTACGCAGAGTATCGAGTATTTGCCGCGCTGACCCAATCCACCGGGAGGCGGAACGTTCGATGCGCTCGCATTGTGCTTCGCCCAGTGAAGGACGACGACGCCGGCTGCGCCCCGGCCGCGTGCACAGTGATCATCCGGTTCGAACAATCCGACACCGTGCGAGTCAACGCCACTGGCCCTCATCCGTATGCGGCCATCAATCGTGCGGTCGAGCGTCTCAATGGCGCGATCGAGCCGAGCGGCCAATGAGCTTCTCCTGGGGCGTCACTCACTCGAGGCGTCGATGCTCCGGCAAGTCTCAGGTGTCGATCGTGTCAGGCCGCCCACTACGAATCACGAACTCAATCGGTTGTTCCATCGAGACCCTCCCAGTCATTTCTTCGCCTTCGCATTCCGGACATTGGTTGTTCAGATAATTCACCCACTCGAGGAGCTCTTCAGGTGTCACCCTCGATCGTCCTGATCTCGAAGTGCGGAACAGCATCGCCACGCTGGAGCATGTGCACCTCCGCCGGGCATCCCGACACGCGACACTCAAAGGAACAGCAAGGTTTGGTCCGGCTGGGACGCCGCATTTCAGCGTTACGACGATCGCTGAGCGCGAACGGTGAGAACGGGGCACGTCGCGCCGCGCACAACCTGCTGAGTCGAGGAACCAAACAGCGCGAGGTCTACACCGCCGCTGCCCTGCGCGCCCATCACGATGAGATCGGCGCCGTTCGCCTCCGCGACGCGAAGGATCTCGCGATGGGCCCGGCCAAACACGAGAACGGTCTCGATCTCAGCCCACGTTCGTGATTCCTCGGTCACCAATGCGCGCAGCCGTTCCCTGGCGTCCTCGGCCAATGACTGGCGAAACGCCTCGGTATCGAAACGCATCGACGTTCGCGGGATATCGTTCGCAGGCCATTCGAGCGCGTGCATGAGCGTGACGCGCCCATTGGCTTGACGGGCGAGGTCGAGGGCAAATCCCAGCGCTTGCAGCGAGGAAGGCGAGAAGTCGATCGGACACAGCACGTGCGTGAACACGACCGGCTCTGACGAGGCCGCTCCGGCGCGAGGGGGCACGGTGAGCACCGGACACGGTGCTTCGTGCAACACGGTTTCAGTCACCGATCCCAGGAGCAGCCGCTTGAACCCGCGCCGACCATGAGTGCCCATGACGATGAGATCCGCGCCTATCGACAACGCCTGTTCAGTGATTCCTGTCGTCGCGTCGCCAGCCGCGGCGGCCAGGGTCGGCGTCGCCGAGACCGTGAGGCGATCCACCGCTCGGCGCAATTCGTCCAGCACCTGCTCTCGGGAAACCGGGTTTACGACGTGAGCCGGCTCGCCAACATCACCTCGGACCTGCACGGGCTCGAAGGTCGGCACCACGTGCAGTACGGTGAGTTGCGCGTCATACCAGTTGGCCAATGCAGCGGCATGATCAAGCGACCGAAGCGATAATTCGCTGAAATCAATCGGACAGAGGATTCGTGTGAATTCGACCATGATGTTTTCACCGTGCGATGAGAACAGGTACCGAACTGCGATTGAGTGCCCCCTCGGCAGTTCGCCATGACGGAGCTGTCGAGGCCCACGACAATCCGACGTACCCGTCGCGAGCGTCGCACGACGAGAACAGCGCACGTGGCGCCACGGACGACGCACCGGGAGACGCTGCCCATGAGCAGACGCCGAATCGCTCCATGACCGCGCCAGCCGACCACGATGACGTCTGCTCGGAAACGCTCGGCCTCGTCGCTCTCCGCGCACAGACGACGCGCACGCGAGTGTCAGCCGGCCATGCGAATTGCCAGGCCGTGTTGCCGGCGGCTCGAGCGTGAGGCGATCCATCTGTCGCGACGAGGACTCGAAATGGTCTCGCTTTGGCCATGGCGCATCTTCCGTCGACTATCACGACGGTCCGAACTGTTCGGAGTGCTCAGCCTCGCAGTCCGTGTATAGCAACGACTGCACCACATCCCTGCGTGACCAGCAGGTCGTGGGTTCGGGGACCGCAAATGCGGTCTCCCGCGATGCCCGGCTGTTCCCTATCTGTGCGGATGAGCGTCACGCTGCGGATATTCGCGGGCTTCTGCGAAAATTTCCCCGGGCGGGACTCAGGACTGGGCGGGGAGGACGTGCCCATGACGACGACAGAACACTACGACGTGCTCGTGATTGGCAGCGGGGAAGCGGGCAAGTACCTGGCGTGGACGCTGTCGAAAGACGGCCATCGGACAGCGCTCGTCGAGCGGAGGATGGTCGGGGGCTCGTGTCCGAACGTCGCCTGCCTGCCGAGCAAGAACATCATCCACAGCGCGAAGGTCGCCTCGTTCGCGGCGCGCGCCGCCGCCTTCGGTATCCGGGCGGACACGGTCGGCGTCGAAATGCCATCCGTGCAGCAACGCAAGCGAGCAATGGTCGAGGATCTCGTTCGCGTCCATTTGGCCAGATACCAGGCGAGCGGCGTGCATCTGATCATGGGAGCGGCGCGCTTCGTGGCGCCGAGGACAGTGACGATCGCTCTTCGCGACGGAGGCACGCGGACCGTTGCCGGCGAGCGCGTGATCCTCAGTGTCGGCACACGCGCAGCGATTCCAGGCGTGCCTGGGTTGAGGGAGGCTCGACCGATGACACACGTGGAAGCGCTCGACCTCGAACGAGTGCCGGATCATCTGGTCGTGGTGGGTGGCGGCTACGTCGGCCTCGAGCTGGCGCAGGCCGCCCGGCGGTTCGGATCGCAGGTGACCGTGATCGAGCGAGGCGAGCAGCTCGCCCGACGGGAAGATCCGGACGTCGCTGCCGCACTGCTCGAACTGTTCCGGCACGAGAACATTGACGTGCTGCTGAACGCAGTCGTACGTGACGTCGAGGGCCATTCCGGCGAGCACGTCCGGCTGCGTGTGGAAACGCCGAACGGCCTGCACGTCATCGAAGCGACGGACGTGTTGGTGGCTGCCGGCCGGACGCCCAATACCAACGACATTGGACTCGAACTGGCCGGGATCGAGCTGGACGCCCGTGGCTATATCGTCGTCAACGATCGCCTTGAAACTACGGCGCACGGTGTGTGGGCGGTAGGGGACTGCGCCGGCAGCCCGCAGTTCACACATGCTGCCTTCGACGACTTTCGGGTCGTCCATGACACGCTCAAAGGAGGCAGCCGCACGACGCGCGATCGGCTCGTGCCGTTCTGCATGTTCACCGATCCGGAACTCGCACGCGTCGGAGTGAACGAGTCGGAAGCCAGGGCGCGCGGTATCGACTACCGGTTGGCGACGATGCCGATGTCGGCGGTGCTGCGGACGCGAACGCTGTCAGAGCCGCGTGGTTTCATGAAGATGCTCATCGACACTGGCAGTGATCGCATCCTCGGCTTCACTGTCTTCGGCGCCGAGGCGAGCGAATTGATGGCGACCGTACAAACGGCTATGCTCGGCCAGCTTCCGTTCACCGTGCTTCGCGATGCGCTGTTCACGCACCCGACGGCAGCCGAAGGTCTGACCGTGCTGCTGGCGAACGTGGCCACGGCGACGGGGTCGGCCGGCCAGGCGTAAGCGTGCCGCGTCCAGATCCGTCAAAAGGAGACTCGTCGATGACTTCGGCTCATAACCCTGTCTTCCGTCCGACCTGTGAACCGTCCGCGGCTGCCACTTCAGGCCAGTCCGAGCGCCACGCGTCGGCCCGAGCTGTCGCGTCGTACTCGATCCTGACTGGCATCGTGCTGAGACGTTGCAGCAGACGGCACTCTGCGTGAATGGGCCACCAGTCGTACAGGAACACCTCCAGCGGACGCCACATCGCCACCCAGCCGCCGATCAGGAAACTTTCGCGTACGACGTCAGCAAGACGGCTCTCGCCGAGATAACGGGCAACCGCATCGCCAACGACGATCGAGGCCGAGAGAAATGCCAGCGCGATGACGAGGCTGACGCGGCCACGACGAAACAGCTCCCGAAGTTTCCGGCGGGACGACGCGACTCGCTGACCGAAGTACTCGTGAATCGATTCGCGCAGGAGCGCCGCTTCGTCGGCTCGCCCGGCCGAACGATCCAGATGCACCACCAAAGCCCACGGCTTGTCCACCCGCAGATCGCTCGCCCAGGCGACGATGAATTCTTCGGCTCGCGGGTCGAGATCGCGCTGACGGAACGGCGACGGGTCGATCGCGTCGAAGAGCTGTCGCAATTCCGCGACGCGGATCTCGATGATCTGGCACTGTTGAGGGAGAGGGTCCCCAGCGGAGGACCCAGGTCGTTGTGGCACCTCTCGTCCTATCACCGGTCTCCAGTGTGGCACGCCGCCTGCACCCACGACGGCGATTTGTGAGGTCAATCGTATGCCCGAGGTAGGCGGCGATCGGCCGCAAGCTCGTTCACGCTTGAAGCAAAGGCTACAACAGCCGCGTGATCACGCTCGCCGCGCGTTCGGCGATCCGCTCGAACCACGACCGCCGACGAAACGCTGCAATCGTGATCTCGTCGGCATGCTCGAGATCACTGATGAAGATCCGATTCAGCTCGTCCCCAATCGCGGGGTCGAGCACCATCAGGGTCGCCTCGTCGTTGAGTGCCATCGACCGATTGTCGAAATTCATCGATCCAACCGTTGACCACTGCCCGTCGACGACAAACGTCTTCGCGTGCAGCGTCGTCGGCCGCCACTCGAAGACACGCACGCCCGCATCGAGCAACGTGTCGTACCAGGCGCGTCCTGCCGACCGGACGATCGTGACGTCGGTGCGAGGACCGGCGGTCAGGAGGCGCACGTCGACGCCGCGCCTCGCGGCTGCCGTCAGCAGTTCGACAAAGGCGCGATCGGGCGCGAAATACGAATTGGTGATGTAGAGCGTCTGACGTGCGCCGGCTATCGAGAGGGCGTAAAAGCGCGCTGCAGCGGTGCTTCCCAACGTGGGCGATGTATGTAGCAGTGCTGCCGCGGCAACGCCGTTGGCCTGTGGGTCGAGCGTGGCCCGACCGGTAAACAGCACGCCAGTCGCTTCAACCCATGCCGCGACGAAGGCCGCCTGGAGCTGCCTGACGGCCGGACCTTCAAAACGGACGTTCGTCTCGCGCCACGATCCATTCGTCAGCCCATCGCCAAACCACTTGTCATCGATGCCGAACCCGCCGGTCCATCCAATTCGACTGTCAATCACGATCCCACGCACGTGCGAACGGTTCTGTGCGAGATGCAGCGTCGATAGCCGGATTGGACGGAATGGCTCGACGCGTACGCCAGCCGTTCGGAGTGCGTCTCGCTGGTCAGCGGGGATGTCCACGGTGCCGAATGCGTCATACAGCACCAATACCCGCACGCCTGCTCTGGCGCGATCCATCAAGATGCTGCCAAGGATTTGCGCCATCCGGCCCGGCGCTCCGTAGTACAACTGCAACGTGATCGACTGACGCGCCGATCGCAAATCAGCCCAGAGACGTTCATAGGTGCCATTGCCGTTCGACATCACTTCGACGCGGTTTCCCTCTGACATCCACGCTCCGGTCATCATCGTCGCGACGAGCGGAAACTGTGGCTCGATCACGCCGATGGGCACGCCATCGGTGGCGACGCCGCGGACGTGGCGGACGGCCGTCCCTCGCGTGAGATGAAGAAAGCCGATCAGCGCGAGACACAGAATGACCATGATGAGCAGCCATCGACAGACTCTGAGGAGGACCGCCATCGAGCTGATCGTGCGCATCAGAGTTGCCTCACTCGATGTTGGGAGGTGAGTCACCTGGACCGGCGTCTCGCCTCCGCTCATCAAGGAGTGTGCCCTTCCACAGCGGAACGTCGGCGAAGTAGGAGGCCCTGGCGATCACGTGACCCGCCACCGGTGTCGTCAGCAACACAAAGGCGCCGATGCTCACAACCCGGATGAGCGACGCGAAGTCGCCCATCTGGAGAGCCGCGCCGATGAGCAGACATCCCAGGCCGAGTGTGGACGCTTTGGTGGAGGCCTGCATGCGCGTGAACACGTCCGGCATTCGCAGCACTCCGACGGCGGCCAGCAGTGCGAACACCGACCCCGCGAGCCAGACGACGCCAGTCAAGATGTCGGTCATTGTGGATCCCCTCGTTCGACGTAGGTCGCGTACGCGATCGTGCTGACAAATCCAATGAGCGCGATCACGAACGCCGCGTCGAGCGTCGCACGCACGCCGCTCGAGGCGGCCAGTACGACGATGAGCCCCACGACCAGCACGCCGAACAGATCCATCGCCACGATCCGGTCGGGCAGCGTCGGCCCCTTGACGAGGCGAATGAAGGCGATCAGCAGCGCGAGGCCGAGCGTCACCAGCGTCGCGTGCGAAATGATTTCGAGCATGGTCGTCAGTGGCTCCTGCCGGTCTATGCGAACAACAACTTGATGCGGCGTTCAAAGCCGTCCTTGATCTCGCGGCGCGTCTCGTCTGCGCTCTTCATGTGCATGACGTGCACGTAGAGCGTGCGTCGATCGTCAGACAGATCGATCGTCACGCTGCCCGGGGTGATGTTGATGAGCATCGAGAGCAACAGGATCTCGCCGTCAGTGGTGACATCGAGCGGGATCGCGACGACCGCGGGCTCGATCCGATTGCCGCCAAGGACATCGGCTGCGACGCGAAAATTCGCGAGCAGGAGTTCCCAGGCAAAAAAGGCCGCCAATCCCAGCGCGTGAACGGTTCGTGCGGCCAACGTCGACGGCATCACGCCGCCGCGGGCCAGCAGCGCGAGAAGGCCGTACCCGATGACGTATCCCACCAGCAGGTTCACCAGTGTGATCTCACCTTGCAAGGCAGCCCAGGCCAGCGCGAGGAGGATGCTGAGCAGCAGCATCTATGGCCTGCTTTCCAGTACGGCGCGCACGTACTCGTCACGGTGCAGCAACTGTTGTGCGCCGCGCATCGTGAGGTCGAAGATCGGCTCGGCTCCGATCGTCATCGCGACCGTCAACAAGCTGAGCGCGGCAATCGTGGCCAGAAACGCAGTGCCTGGTGTCGCCAGGTCCTGCGCGTTGGCCGCAGGACTCCAGAAACTGTCTGCCCACGTACTCGCCATGGACAGCAGCGTGAGCAACCCCACCACGAGCACGAGCCCTCCGACCCAGTACGCGCCGGCGGCAAAGGTACCCTCGAGTATCGCGAGCTTGCCGAGGAAACCCGACAACGGCGGCACGCCAGCCAGCGAGAAGATGGGGACCATCGCCAGCGCAGCGAACACAGGCTGATCGCGGTACAGGCCTCCGAGGCCAGCCATATCCGTGGTGCGGCGCAAGCGCAACAGGACGCCGCTGACAAGATAGAGGTTCGTAATGACGACAATGTGATGCAGGACGTAGAAGATGGCGCCAGCCAGCGCTGCTGGCGTAAGAAGACTGAGGCTCGCGGTGGTATAGCCGATGTGGCCGACCAGATTGAATGAGAGGACCCGTCGGAAATCGCGCTCGTTCAACGCCGCAACCAGTCCGACCACCATCGTCGCCGCCGACATCGCAAGGAGGAGTGCGTACAGCGCCGGCGGCGCGCTGTGGAACAGTAACGTCAAGACCCTGATCAGCGCGTAGACGCCGACTTTGGTGAGGAGCCCCGCGAACGCGGCGCCGATCGCAGCGGGAGGCGTGTGATACGAAGCGGGGAGCCAGAAGAAGAGCGGGAACAACCCGGCCTTGATGCTGAACACGATCAGGAACAACGCGGCGAGTACGGTGTCGACGCCGGGCGTGCTGATCGTCGGCCACACGCGCGCGAGGTCGGCCATGTTGAGCGTGCCAGTCGCGCCGTAGAGCAGCCCGAGCGCGGTGAGGAAAATGGACGAGGCGATCAGGTTGATGGTGACGTATTTGAACGCTGCCTCCACCTGCGCACGAGTCCGATGCAGCGCCATCAACACGAAGGACGCGACGAGCATCACTTCGAACCACACGTACAGGTTGAAGAGATCGCCGGTCAGGAACGCACCGGCAACTCCCATGAGCAGGATCTGAACCAGCGGGTGATGGCCGAATGATTCGCGCCGTGGATCGACGCCTGCGAAGGCGACGGCCGTTACGGCTGTGCCGACGACACCGACGGCCACGACAAGTATCGCCGCCAGCAGGTCGGCCACCAGCGTGATGCCGAACGGGGCCGGCCAGCCGCTGATGTGCAGAACCTGAATGCCGGCCGTGTTCACACGCAGGAAGACCACCAGGGCGCTGGCCAGCAGAAGAACCGAACCCATCAGCGAGATCCACCGCTGCGGAACGGGCCGTTTCGGTGCGAGCAACAACACCGCGGCGGTGCCGAGCGGCACCAGAATCGGGAGCACCAGTAGTCTCATCACTCCCGACCCACATCGTCGACGTCGTCAGTTCCCACCGTCGCGTGCACTCGATGCGCCAGCACCAGAGAGAAGGCGAGGAGACCAAACCCGATCACGATCGCCGTCAGGACGAGAGCCTGCGGAACGGGATCGGCGTACGGCTCGACGAGCGTTGTAGCGCCGTCGGGAACGACCGGCGGCCGGGCACGGGTGAGTCCGCCCGCCGTGAAAATCAACAGGTTCGTCCCGTTGGAGAGCAACCCGAGACCGATGATCAACTGCGCGAGACGGCGTCGCAGCATCAGGTAAATCCCAGCCGCATACAGCACGCCGGAGGCGACTGCCAACACGACCTCCATCTAGGATTCCTCGGCGAGGGTGAAGATCATCATCAGCACCACACCTGCGACGACGAGAAACACTCCGACGTCGAACAGCGCGGGGGTACCGACAGCGACCGGCCCCGATGCCCACCACGCCGTCAGGAACGGCCGGCCGCGAAAGACAGCAGGCAGGCCACTGGCCAACGCGATCAGCAGACCGGCGCCGAGCAGCGTTAACGGCCTGACGAGCAGGGCCTGCCGCGCACGCTGCACGCCGAAGGCGATTCCGTACAGCGCGAACGCCGCGGCCGCCACCAGTCCGCCGACGAAGCCACCACCAGGTTCGTTGTGGCCGCGCAGCAGCAGGAAGACGGAGAACAAAAGGAGCAATGGCATCAGCAGGCGCGTCGCGGTGCGGAAGATCGGCGAGGCCACGGGACGGACTGGTTCACGGTTGGATCGGCTGTTGGCCGCAAGTCGCATCAACCCACGAACGCCGATCGCGGCGGTTGCGAGGACCGTGATTTCGCCGAATGTGTCGAACGCGCGGAAGTCAACCAGGATGACATTGACGATGTTGCGGCCATGGCCCAGCGTCGGTCCGAACTCTGCAAAGTACTCCCGCAGGCGAGGAGCCGTCTCCGACGTCGCCACCGACAGGACCAGCGCTCCAATGAAGGTTCCGATACCAACGGCAATCAGCGCGTCGCGGGCGCGTACGAAGCGCGGTGAGAGCGGGCCGAATCCGCGGAAGTGCCTGAACACGAGCACGAAGATGAGCACGGTCAGGGTTTCCACCGAGAACTGCGTCATCGCCAGATCGGGTGCGCCGAAGCTGAGGAAGATCATGGCGACGCCGTAGCCGACCGCACCGAGCGAGAGGACTGCCGTCATCGTCGACTGTGCGACAGTTGCCGAAATCGCGCCGGCGATGATGAGGAACACGATGAAGACGTCGTGGACCCTGATGATGATGCGCGGCACTGCGGAACGCAGGCCTAGGTCCGTCAACAGAGCAGTGCCTCCGACCACGATCGATGTGCCGACGATCACCATCACGTACGTGCGCAATGACGCACTGTGCAGCGCGGGTGCGATCGCGCGGCTCACTGCATTCAAGATAGAGAGTCCGCCGTTGTACAAATCCTCCGTCCCGAGCCGAGGCTTCCACGTCCGTGTGAGAAAGGCTTGTTGCACTGCGTAGACCAACCCGACTGCTGCCAGCGTGAGCACGCTGAGCCCGAGAGCGGGAGTGATCCCATGCCAGACGCTCAGCGATACATTGGAAGGCACGCCTGCGATCGCCGTCGCAGCGGCGCTCAGCGGTCCGTTCAGAAGCCACGGAGCGATTCCGGCAAACACACCGCACGTTGCCAGGACCAGTGGCGGAATGTACAGCGGCCACCCCGGGTCATGGACGTCTCTTTCCGTCGCCACATCTCCGCGAAACGGCAGCACGCCCGCGACCAGGCCAGCCAGTCCGAGGAATATGCTGGCCAGCACCATTAAAGCGAGCAGCCACGGGAACCAGTCCTCAGCCTGAAGCAGCGACTCATAGGCGCCGTCCTTGCCAACGAATCCGAGTGTCAGCGGTACCCCGGCCATCGAGAGTGCGGCTGCGCCACCGGCGACTGCCGTGATTGGCATCGCACGTCGCAAACCGGCGAGCGTAGAAACATCGCGGGTGCCCGTCTCGTGGTCGATGATGCCCGCCACCAGGAAGAGCGCGCCCTTGTAGCCGGCGTGCGCGACCAGATACACCAGCGCAGCGATGATGGCCTCGCGTGTACCCACTCCGAGCAGCATCGTCAACACACCAAGCGCGCTCAGCGTCGAGTACGCGAGGATGCGCTTCAGATCGCTCTCCTGCACGGAGCGATAGGCCCCGACCACCATCGTTGCCGCGCCTGCGACCGTCACCACCGTCGTCCATATCGGCGTCGCTCCGACGATGGGGGTCATCCGTGCAATGAGGTACACCCCGGCCTTGACCATCGTGGCGGAGTGAAGGTATGCGCTGACCGGCGTCGGTGCCTCCATCGCGTTCGGCAACCAGAAGTGGAACGGGAATTGGGCCGACTTCGTGAATGCCGCGATCAGGACAAGGCTCGCGATGGCGCCATAGAAAGGGCTCGCCACAATGGACGCGTTCGCTGCCACCATCGCGGAGAGGGTCGCGGTGCCAGACACGTCGACGAGCAGCACCCCGGCGGCCAGCAGCGCAAGGCCGCCACCGCCGGTGACGATCAGCGCCTGTAGTGCAGCTGCTCGGGCGGCAGGGCGCTCATGTTCGAAGCCAATGAGCAGGTACGACGTGAACCCCGTCAGCTCCCAGAACACGAACAGCGTGAGCACGTTGTCGCTCAGCACGACGCCGAGCATCGCTCCCATGAACGCGAACAGCGAGGCGTAGAAGCGGCCTGCTTGCGCGTGACCGGCAAGGTAACGGCTGGAGTACAGAACGACGAGCGCGCCGATTCCCGTAATCAGCGTTGCGAACAACAACCCCAGGCCATCGAGGTTGAACGACAGCGACAAACCAAGCGACGGCGCCCACGGCAGCTCGACCAGGCGGCCTCCCTCGGAAACCAATCTTCGTAGTTCGTTGCCGAACAGGAGCGCCATCAGGGCCGGCCATGCGGCGAGCACCGCCGCTCGATGCGGGAACCGTCTCACGAGCCAGGCGGCGGGGAGCGCGACAAGGAAGGGAGAGAGGACGACGAAGCCGATCACTGTGGTGATGCTACCTTGTACGTCCTCCTACGTGGCGCGACGTCTTGGGCGAATTCAGAGCGCTACCGAAGAATGCACTATCCGTCGTGCCACATACCGGTCCGTATGACGGCGTAGAGCTTCGCTCAGTCGTCCAGCCGCGAGAGTGATTGCGGCGAACGGCCACGCCGTCGTCGCCTCGACGAACAGTTGCCCGCCATCGATGAGGTCAGCCGCAATGGAGCAGCGCGAATCGACGCCGCGCCGCGGGCCGTTCTCGTCAACGAGCCGAACCGTCAGATGCCGAACGTGATGTCTGAAACGTCTGACCGCAAACGAAAGTCTGTGTCGCGCATACTCATGCAGCGCATCTGTCGCATCGGTTCTACCACCGCGCACGAAAATCTCGATTGGCAAGTCCATTGGAAGCGCCTCCTTCACGCTCGCACGAAACGCCCTTTGGTAGTCATCCTCAGCACGCCGCTTCTGATCAATCGGTTGAAGGCCTCTCTGCATGTCAGCCGATCCACAGCCCACAATCGCTGTGCTTGCGGCAGCGTGACGCTCAAGCCCGGCATCTCCGCGTACTCGGCTTCGACTTGTTCCATAAGCGCGTGGATCGCTCCGCTCGGTTTCTCAATCGCGGCGCGCAGGACCGCTACTGCCATGATGTTCTTCCCTCCCCCTGTGGTTGTGCCGTCGTTCAGGCGGCGTGTTGCAGCGAGCTGCTGTGTGCCTGGTGAGCGCCCGCCGATATGACGGCGGGCACCGCCAACATTGGGACGCGGATCACCCTGAGCACACGCGCCGCTGTCGTTCCGAACAATGCCCGCGAGACGACGTTCCGTTTCGGAACTCCGACGACCAGCAAATTCGCAGCGATGCTGTCGACAGCACGACTCACCTCGGTCGTGGTGTTGCCGATGAGGACGCGCGTGTGAATAGCGGCCGATGTCTGCCGCTTCACGCGAACCGCGAGTTCGTCGAGGCGGCGCTCCGCATCGCGTACTGCTGGGGCCTGAGACGCAGCGATTCCGTAGCCAATCAAGTGCGCGGGGACCGCGGACGAGGAAGGCGCCACCACATGGAGCAATGTGATTTGGTCGGCCGCTTTGGTCGCCATCGCCAACGCATGTTCGACCGCACCGTGCGTGCCGGCGCCGAAATCAACTGCGACTGCCACATGGCTGAACGGTCGAATGGTGTCTCTCTGCCGGCCCGGCGGGACCAATAAGACAGGAACGGTTGCCTTTGCTACGACGCGCTCTGAGATCGAGCCCAGTCGAAGCCGGTCGATGCCGCGGCGCTGGTGCGTCCCCAAAACGATCACGTCCGGACGGAGCGAGCGCGCGTGGAGCAGGATGATTTCCGCAGGGTCACCTGTTTGAACCCGGTCGGTGAATTCGACATTCGACGCTTCGGCGCGCCGCCGAAGTTTTGCGGTTAGCGCGCGACGGTCACGAGCGTGCCAGCCAAAGGGCTGATCCGGCGGGACGGCCTGGACCACGACGAGTTCGGCACGGTGACGTTGACTGAGCGCGAGCGCGTAATCGAAAGCGCTACGCGCCGGCTTCGAGAAGTCGATCGCAGCGAGAACGCGCGAGATGTGATTCAAGATGCTGCCTCCACAGACTGGTTGCGGCGCGTTGTCGTGCGCGCCGGTCACTGTCTGAGAGGGCAATAACGGCGCCGTCTCGCGGGTTGAGAGCTCAGCCGACGAGACCCTTAGGGCTCAGTGTGTTACGGGGAATTAGTGCGAATCGAACTGGCGCGCGGAGCCCAGCGGCGCGTTTCAGTCTGAAATGGGCCCCTCACCCTGAAATGCCGTACTGCTTCATCTTCCGCCTCGAGTTCGCGAACGTTGCCCGGCCATCAGACCGTTTGTCTTGTCCAACCATTCGTACGCCCCCGCCGCTACGGGAAGTACCAGCACAGGGATGTTCGCGCGACGCAGCACGCGTCGAAGTGTCGAACCGAACAGCACTTCGTCAATTCGACTGCGCGGCGGCACGCCCATCACGATGAGGTCGGCGTTGACCTCTGAAGCAATCTCGAGAATACCGCGATACGGATCGCCCGTCGTGACCCGTGCCTCGACACGAACATTGGCATTGGCCGGAATCTTCCGTCGAAAGTGTTCGGCGAGTTGTGCCGCTTGCCCTTTCAGTTTCCGTGCAACTGCCAGAGCCTCTCCGCCGGAGAACACCATGTGCTCGGGCATATTCTTCAAGGTGTGAACGAGCGTCAACCGCGTACGGGTACGCCGAAACAGGTCGAGCACCGTTCGCACTGCTACTGCGGAGGCGACGGTAAAGTCAACGGCCGACACGATATGAGCGAACGACAGCGATTTGTTCGTCATTGACCAGCGTTGTGGCGGCAGGACGAGTACGGGAACAGGGGCAGTGCGGCTGAGCGTGCTCACGATTCGTGTGTTCCGCCGCCACCGTGACGTTCCGTAGTGCTGACCGATCGCGATCAGCCTCGCCCGCACCCGTTGTACATAGGACGGAATAATCCTGATCGCGTCGCCCTGATATGCGACGGTTCGTACATGTATGCGTGCCCGCTCTGCGGCGCGTATCGAGTCTTCCAGCCGAGACCAATCGCGCGGGCGATGTGTTCGGCCGAGTCGCGCTTCGCTGTCGAGGAGCGAGGGCCTGCGGGACGGGACGACCTCGAGCAAGTCAACCTTGGCTCCACATTGCCGCGCGAGGGCAACCGCTGCTGCAACCGTTGCCTCCATCTCCGGCGAGAAATCAACCGCCACGACAAAGATCGGAGCCTGGCGCACCAACAGATCATAGGCCTAGTATCGCGAACTCTTCCCCGTCGCAGCGATGTGACGCGTAGCATACTGAAGCGATTCGGGCGCCAGCTGCGCTGAGCCTATGCACACCACCGTCGTCGATTCCGCGAGCCTGTTCCGTCTCGTCCATTTCTTCGACATCCTTGCGGCCGTCGTGTTCGCTGTGTCCGGGGCGCTGGTGGCGTCACGCAAGGGCTTGGACGTGATGGGGTTCATGTGGCTCGCCGTCATTACTGGCGTTGGCGGCGGCACCGTGCGAGATGTGATTCTGAATGTGCCGGTGTTCTGGGTTCAGAATCCGATTCACGTCTCTGCGTGTCTTGTGACGGCTGTGGTGATGCACTTCGTCGCTCCCCTCGTCGAATCGCGACCTAAGACGCTCTTGTGGTTCGATGCCTTCGGATTGGCCCTGGTCACCATCGCCGGCACGGTCAAGTCTCTCGATGTGGGAGCGCCGGCGCTGGTTGCGATTGCAATGGGCGCGGTCACCGGGTCGGTCGGGGGAATCATTCGCGATACGCTGGGCCACGTACCCTCGGTACTGCTCCGTCGCGAGATTTACGTGACCGCCTCCGTGCTCGGCGCCTGCGCATACGTCGGACTCAACGGTCTCGGCGTCGGCCGACAGCTGGCAATGGTCTCGGGGTTCCTCGTGATATTCGGCGTACGGAGTCTGGCGTTCACACTCGGCTGGTCGTTGCCCGTCTTCCGCGAATCGGCCACGCGCGCGCATTGGAAGCGCCGTCTCCGCACGGACTCGACGAGAGAGTAGCGGCGATGACGCGAGGGCCAGACTCGTATCGCGGCAACGATCGGCTCCTCTTCGGCATCATTCTCGGTGTGCTCGCCTTCTGGTTGTTTGCCCAGACGACCCTCAACATTGCGCCGGCAATGGCGGCTGACCTCGACGTCGCGACGAACATCATGAATATCGCCGTGTCCATCACGGCCTTGTTCTCGGGCATCTTCATCGTCGTGGCTGGGGGGCTGGCCGATCGACTCGGACGGGTGAGGGTCCTGATGTGGGGGTTCATCCTCGGCATCGCTGGCTCGCTGCTCGTTGCCATCGCGCCATCTGGCACGCTGGCCGTAGCGCTGCTGATGTTGGGCCGCATCGGTCAGGGGCTCTCGGCCGCGTTCATCATGCCGGCGAGCCTCGCACTCATCAAGGCCTACTGGGACGACGCGGGCCGTCAGCGCGCGGTGAGTCTCTGGTCGATGGGATCGTGGGGCGGATCTGGATTTGCCGCGCTCTTCGGCGGCCTTATGACGGAGAACCTCGGATGGCGCTGGATCTTCTTCTTGTCGGCGGCAGTATCCGCTGTGGGGATGTTCATGGTGCGCGGGACACCAGAGAGCAAGGCTGCCGCCGAGAGGGATTACCGCTTCGATACGATGGGCGTACTGACGTTCATGGTGACGATGGTGGCATTGCAGGTGCTCGCCACACAGGGAGCCGAATTCGGTTGGACGAGCCGGATCTCCCTGGGCCTGGGTGCGATCGCCGTCATTGCTGGAGTGATGTTTTTCAAGGCTGAGGCCAGCGCTCACAATCCGTTCGTCAACTTCGCGCTCTTTCGCAACTCGACGTACACGGGAGCGACGATCTCGAACTTTCTGCTGAACGGTGTCGCCGGGATGCTGTTGGTGTCGATGATGCTGGTGCAGCTTGGCGGCGGTCTGTCGGCGCAGGAAGCCGGCCTGCTGACGATCGGGTATGCGATCGCGATCGTGGCGTTCATCCGCGTGGGCGAAAAGCTTCTCCAGAAGTTCGGCGCGCGCAAACCGATGATCTGGGGAAGCCTCATCGTCGGGCTGTCGATCGCGGCGATCATGCCGACCGACCTGTTGATCGGACAGTACACGAAGCTCGCCATTGTCGCCTACACGCTCTTTGGTCTGGGCCTGGCGTTCTACGCGACGCCGTCAACTGATGCCGCGCTCTCGAATCTTCCAGACGATCAAGCCGGCTCCGGCTCCGGCCTCTACAAAATGGCCTCGTCGCTCGGCGCCTCATTCGGCGTCGCGATCTCGGCAGCGATTTTTACTGCGCTCAGCGCCGACACGGGATCGACTCGCTGGCTGGACGGAGTGATTACCTTCGCCGGTCGTCAGGACAACATCGCCGTTCGCCAGGCGGCGCTGATGGCACTGGCCTTCAATCTGCTGATGGTCGTCGGGGCGATCGTCTCGATCGTGCTCACTGTGCCCAGGGGCCGCCCGCGCGAAGACATCGGATGAATCCACTACAACTCGAGCCATACGCGAGAAGCCACCACCATTGCCGTGACGCCCGTCTCGAGGGTCGGATGCAGAACCGGTGCAAATCCGGGATTGTGATTCGTGGGAATCTCACGGACCCGGCCCGCCTGCTTGGCCTCGGCGTACTTCTTCGGATCGGTGCCACCGACGAACCAGAAGACTGATGGCGTCTGCCACGCAGCGCCGAACACCCCGAAATCCTCGCTTGCCGACGTCGGCTTGGCTTCGCGGACACGGTCGCTGCCGAAATGCTCCCGGAACGCGTTCACCACTCGACGCGTCGCGTCCGCATCATTCGTGACAAGCGAATAGCGGTCGAGAGGCGTGATCTCCGGTGGCTTCGGAGCCCCCGACGCGGCTGCTTCGGCGTTGACGATGCGGGTGATCGCGGCGAGGACGCGCGCTCGCACATCTTCGTCGAACGTTCGGACGTTCAGCTTGATGACTGCCTCATCGGGAATGACGTTCTCTTTCTCACCCGCGACCAGCGACCCGACTGTCACCACGGCCGCTTCCGACGCCGCGAGCTCGCGCGACACGATGGTTTGAAGCCGAAGCACTGTCGCGGCCGCCATGACGACCGGATCGACGCTGGCCTGCGGCATCGACCCGTGCGCGCCGCGCCCGAACATTCGGATCTGCAGACTGTCGGCGGCGGACGTGATCACGCCTGCTCGACTACCGAGCGATCCGGCGGGCCCCACCATCACATGCTGCCCGAGAACAACGTCGGGCTTTGGGAAACGGGTCAGAAGTCCTGCATCCACCATGGCCCGCGCACCAGTGCCGGTTTCCTCGGCCGGCTGGAACACCGGCATCAACGTACCTTTCCAGGCGTCGCGACTCTGTGCGAGCAGGGTGGCCGCGCCGATCAACCACGTGACGTGCATGTCGTGCCCGCATGCGTGCATGACGGGGACGGTCTTGCCGGTACGGTCTGTGGCCGTCTGCGTGCTGGCGTAGGGAAGGCCGGTCTGCTCCCGGACCGGGAGCGCGTCCATGTCCGCGCGCAGCATCACCGTCGGTCCTTCGCCGTTGCGCAAGAGCCCGACAACACCGGTCTGGCCGATTCCGTCCGTCACGTCGTATCCGGCGTCGCGCAGCCGATCGGCCGCGATCCGCGCAGTGCGTGTCTCCTGCATCGAAAGTTCGGGGTGCGCATGGAGGTCCGTGTAGACACGCTCGAGTTCCGGCAGGAGATCGTGAGTTCGGGCTTGAACGGTCGACGACTGACCCATGACGTTCCTCCTATCGCTGGTTACGCCCCTTCGAGACGGCGTCCCACGGCACGATGAGCACCGACCACGCCGCGCGCCGGAGCACACGTTCCCCGACAGAGCCCTCTCGGAATCGCCGCCACCCGCGTCGACGGTTTGAGCCAAGGACGACGAGATCGGCTTTTCTGGAGTTGGCATGCAGCACGATGACGCGCGCGGGATCGCCATGCTGCTCGACAGTCCGAACCGGTACGTCGTGGCGTTCGGCGCGCTCCCGTAAGCGCGTCAGGAGTTCGAGCCGTTCGTGTTGGTGCCACGAGAACGGATGGTCAGCGGGAACCGCATGGAGGATATAGAGCCTGGCCCCGCTCACACGAGCAATGCTGAGCGCTCGGTCAAAAGCGTTACGACTTGCCTTGGTGAGATCGATCGCGCACAGGATGGTCTTGATCGTTGTCACTGGTAGATCCTCGTCACCTCGCCTCTCCCTCACACTCAGGGCATCGATGTCGCACGTAGTCCACCCATTCGAGGAGCTCATCGGGTGACGGCAGCGCAGCGATATCCGGCGCGTGCGCAACGTGCATCAACTCTCCCCAGCGATCGGCCACGATTGCGCCCGGACTTGGCAAGCCCGCAATGCGGTCACCGGTGACGACCCACTCAGTATCGTCTTCCTTCGAATCCCGGCCGCGGGCCATCAGCTGTTCAGCGTAGGACTGTGACGAGGCGCCTGTATCCGGCAGCATCGTCAGCACGAGGTTCTTCCGCTGCCAGATCGACGAGTACTCGATCCGTCTACCGTAGAGATCATTCACGGTGAAGTGGGGAAGGAGGTCGCCGGGCTTCAGGATGTCTGTCCGGGTCTCACCACCGCGGAACACGTCGGGTGCAGACGGGCTGAGGCTGGCGATTGCTGGCGTCCATGATGGTGGGTCGCTGGCGGGAAAGGAGTCGGCAAGGACCTCATCGATCCAGTCCACTCGTGCGCGGCGGCTGTCCGAGGCATTCGTCGAGACCACGTGCGCACCCTCCTCAGGCGGGCTTGTCGGCAATGGCTAGGAGTAGGCGCAGCAAACTGCAAGCCGACCCTGACCACGGCGTGTCTGGAACGCGGTTTGCCATCTGCCTGACGTGACTATCCACAGCACGTAGGTCGGGGGATGGCTGAGGCAAAGGAATTTCGCGTCATCGTCGCGACAGATGGATCGAACAATGCCCGGGAAGCCGTTACCACTGCTGGCTACTTCCCGTGGCCGGCGGCGACGCGCGTGCGTGTTGTCGTGGCACGGCGCACTCCAAGCGAATATAGACGTTCGATCCTCTTGACCGCGCTCCACCGTGGCGCCGAGATCGCCGCTGACGATGCGCGGCGCGTCCTCAGTCGCCGTTGGCCCGGCCTCGACGTGGTCATCGTCGACAAGGCGCCAGTCACCGCTGTGCTCGGCGAAGCGGAGCGATTCTCGGCCGACGTCATCGTGGTTGGCTGGCGCGGTCACGGGGCGGTTCGTCGTGCGTTGATGGGGAGCGTTTCACGGGGAATCGTGCGCAGCGCAACCTGTGCGGTCCTGGTCGTGAGGCGGACTCAGCGCGTCCGCCGGATCGTGGTCGGACTCGACCAGGCGCCGAACGCGAGTCGGACACTCGCACTCGTCGAACGGCTGGTGCCGCCGGCGCGTGGGCGAGTCACCCTCGCGACGGCCGTGACATTGACGACAGTGCCCTCGCGACGAGTCGCGTTGGCCGCGGGAGAGCTGGCCCGAGAGGTCAAGCGCACGAATGCGCGACTAGCTCGGAAGGCGTCGAAAGAGCTCAATCGCGCTGCGGCCAGGCTGAAACGACGGGGGTGGGACACCAGAACTGCACTCACCACTGGCGAACCGCTGAACGATCTGCTGGGTACTGTGAAGGCCGCGCGTGCGCAACTGCTGGTCGTTGGCGCGAAGGGCACGAGTCGCGTGCGCCATCTGCTGCTCGGCAGCGTCGCTGACGGCGCTCTCAACAGTTCGCCAGTTCCCGTTCTCGTGGCCCGCTGACGGCTGCAGGTCTGGTGCGTCGCACGAACTGCGTTCCTCGAAATTGCGAGCGCACGAAGATGTGACCTTCGCACGTGTCTCCGCGGATGAATCGAATAAGCGCAACGTCACTATCGTGCCGAACGAACTGGATCGGTTGAGCATGCGACGGCGTCCTAAAGGTAGCGGTCGTTACCGCAGCGGAGGACGCGATGTTCGATCTCATTGCCACAGGCCATCGTCCCAGCACGGCCCGCGGCTTCCTGCCGCTCCTGACGTCGTGGGCGATCCACGCGATCGTGATTGGTGCGCTGGTCGTTCTGCCGCTGTTCTACGCGACCGATGGATTGCCGGATGCGCCGAGCGAGCTGCTGGTATTCGTGTCACCGGCGAAGCCCTCGCCACCACCGCCGCCTCCGCCCGCTGCGCCTGTGCCACCGAGACCAGTGCCACGAGAGCCGCGGACGGCGCCGCGACCCGCGGTGCCTGCACCGACGCCGTCGATTCCGATTGCGCCGCCGATTGAGGACGTCGCGCCCACTGACCCTGCGTTCGACGACGAAGGCATCTTCGGGGGAGTCGAAGGTGGGATACCTGGCGGTGTGATCGGCGGGGTCGTTGGCGGACTGCCAGATGTGCCGCTTCCGCCGCCGCCCACAGCTCCGGCGCCGCGTGCGCCGATTCGCACGGGCGGCGCGCTGAAGCCGCCGGCATTGATCTCCCGGGTGGCGCCTGTCTATCCCGGCGTTGCTGTCAGCGCGAGGATCGAAGGGGTGGTGATCCTCGAAGCGACGGTCGGAAGGGATGGGCGCGTGGAAGACGTGCGGATACTACGGTCCGTCCCGCTGCTCGACAACGCGGCGAAGGACGCGGTGCTTCAGTGGAGATACGCTCCGTTGCTCCTCAATGGCAAGGCCGAGCGATTCATTCTGACGGTCACGCTCACCTTCAACCTCTCATGAGGTGATCCATGTGCGTACGGCGTCACACGTACACGCGGAGGATCGGTTTCGCCATCAGGCAGCTACATCGCCGTCTCGTTGCCGATTGAAAGCCCTCGTGCATTTTGCAATGGCCGCTGTGCCGCACGGCTGGTAATTTCGACGGCCGAGCCTTGCCGAGTCTGCAGAGGTTTGATATGCGCGCGATGCGCGATGATCTGTTCGAGCACCGCGATGTGCTCCAGCGAGTTCCGGAACAACAGGCCAACCCGAACACGATGTTCTAGAAGGCGTTCATGCAGGAGAGACCGCAGTTACAACCGCACTCGAGTGGGATCTCGTCATCAGCGTTCCGCTTGCCTGACTCCACGCATGTGGGCGGCGTGCACCTGCAAGTCAGTGATCTGCCTGTTTCAGTCGCCTACTACGAGCAGGTGATTGGACTTCGGGTTGCCGACGAAACGACCGACGTCGCAACGTTGTCTGCGAGAGGCGACGATCGCCCACTCGTGACGCTGCACACGGCCCCGGGCGTCACGCGGTCGCGCCGCGGCTCGTACGGGCTCTATCACTTTGCGATTCTCCTCCCGGATCGCTCCGCGCTGGGGCGCTTCGCTGCGCATGTGACGTCCCTCAACCTGCACATCGGCATGGCCGATCACCTGGTAAGCGAGGCACTGTACCTCTGGGATCCCGACGGACTTGGAATCGAGGTCTACGCAGATCGTCCTCGTGAGATGTGGCAATGGCGTGATGGAGAACTCCTGATGACGACGGATCCGCTGGATATCAATCGTGTGATAAGCGGCGGCGGCGGGACGTGGGATGGACTGCCGCCTGGCACGACCATGGGACATGTACATCTGCACGTCGGAGATCTGAAAGAGGCCAAAAATTTCTATTCGCGCGGGCTCGGCCTGGACAACACGGTCTGGAGTTATCCCGGCGCGTTGTTCTTTGCCGCGGGAGGCTACCACCATCATCTCGGGACGAACACCTGGTCGCCGGGACCCGCGCCGTCTCCAGTTCACGCCCGCCTTCTCGAGTGGGAACTCATCGTCCCATCCGTTGACGATGTGGTGGCGGTGCGGCGAAGCATGCGATCCGCCGGGTATGTGCCTGAGTACGCTGATGACGCCCTGTCACTAGCCGACCCGTGGAATACTCGCGTTCGCGTACGCCCCGACAAATGAACAGGCGCCGGACCAGTGTGCGAGCTGTCGGTGGTGTGCGGGCTGACCTGCATTCAGACCAGTGAACAATCAGTGCTCAATGTTCTCCCGAACACCGGGTAACAGCAGGATCGCACCCGAGCTACAGGCACGAAGAATCAACGAGATGTAAGACCTGCATCAATCTGTTAACCGGAGGGTTGCTGGTTCGAGTCCAGCCCGAGGAGCCAAATCCACTCGCTCCGCTCGCGTCTTTGTCTCCCCGGGCTGTCTCTAGTTCAAGCCGCGCGGCGGCGCTTCGCGCGCCGCGCGAACATGTGCGAGTCCAGCCCGAGGAGCCAAATCCACGCTGTAAGTTCCTAGGACGCCGGTGACGTTCCCGCTCTCATCTTGGCGATCAGCCGCTCGTACGGTGTTTGCCCCGACAGGGCGCCATGCGGCCGGTGGTAATTGTAGTAGTCCTCCCACTCGCGCAGCTTCTCATTGAACAGGTGAATGTCGTCGGTAATCCCGTCCTTGTCGAGGAGCTGGTAGAACTCTTGGTCGTCGACGCGGTGCGACCGTTCGACCTTCCCGTTCAAGTGCGGCGTCCGTGGACGGATGTACACGTGGCGGATGTCGAGCGATTCGAGATGCCAGTGAAAGTGTGACTGGAACTCCGCGCCGTTGTCGGTCTGCACCACCTGGATGCGGAACGGCAGCCGGCGAATCACCTCGTCGAGG
>Ga0111539_10000434_pt1 | contig 52748 bp, 52 predicted proteins | sample RhiMethybrSRZTD1_FD_79667 | JGI IMG/M metagenome (GOLD analysis project Ga0111539, IMG submission 79667) | Populus rhizosphere microbial communities from Tennessee, USA - Rhizosphere MetaG P. TD hybrid SRZTD1 (version 2) (version 2) | ecosystem: Host-associated > Plants > Roots > Rhizosphere >... | reverse complement strand
CGGCGTACCCCAGGCACTCACGGCTCCCTGCGTCGCCTTCTGATGCAGGGGGCGTCCGGCCGCGACGCATTTATGAACATTTGTTGTCCGCGCTGCGGCGGGCTCGCGGAGCCCGCGGGACATGAGGACGCTCGCGCGTTCTTTCAGTGCCCGACCTGTTCGCGGGTCTGGGCCACCCACATCGCCGCGAGCGTGACGCACAGCTTTCCGACTGTCAACGCCCCGCGCGTTCTGATCGCCGACGATTCACGCGAGATGCTCGGTCTGCTGACGGCCTGGCTCGAGGACGAGGGCTGCGTGGTGATTGCGGCTGCCTCGGGACGCGAGGCGATCGAATCGGCCCACGCCTACAAGCCCGATGTCGCCTTCATCGACGTGATCCTGCCGCCTCCCGACGGCTTCCACGTCTGCGAGGTCCTCACCCAAAAGATGGGAATCGCGGTCATCCTCATGACCGGGATGTCGTCTCCCGACAACCGGCACGTCGAGGAAGCAGGAGCGCTGCTGCTCTTGCGGAAGCCGTTCGACCTCGAGGCGATGCTCGACGCGCTGACGCGGGCGCTCGATCACTGCCGGCGGAAAGAGGCATCCGGCGGCGCCGCCCTCGCGACCAGGTAGTTTTCAGTTAGCAATGCTGGCAACTGGAAACTGCTATTCCGTCGCCCGTTTCCGCAAAGCGCGACGGATCTCGGCAATCATCGAATCAGGAGCGCTCAGCGCGTCGTCGAGGATCACGACCGGGATGTCGGCCGGAGCAGCACGCCGGAGCGCGTCGGGATCCGTCACATGTCCTACGATCAGATTCGGGCGGAGAGCGTCCATCACTCGCGTCGCCTCCGCGAGCGTGTGGGCCGGCGCGACCGCGAATCGCAGCTTGGAGAGGATGGCCTCACAGCGCGCCCCGCTGTCGGGGTCTTCATCGACGAGCAGAACGAGCGGCGCGAATCCCGCCTGATCGGCGGCGCGGCGCCCGCCGCGCGGGCTCTGCCGGCGATCTGATCCCTGGCGCTTGTCGGGCACGCCCGGACTCCGAGGAAAAGTGACGACGGTTCCCATTATCCAAGACCGCCTTCGCGAATCTTTCGAATCTTGCTGTCACGATCCGAGTCGAACCGTTCGAGGTCGTGCCGCAGCGCGTCGTCGAGCGCCTGGCGCTCCTCGGGATCGAGCGTCCTGACGACAGCGGACTGGTGCATGATGCGCCGCTCGGCCACACGCGCTTCGTACACGCTTCGCGCTTCCGCAATGGCTGCGCGCTGAGCATCCGTGAGCGGCGTTTCGGTAACGCCGGCCTCCGCGTCTTTCTTGCGCAGGCGCTCCATCACCAGCTCGAGGGCGCTCTTGGGGGCGTCGGTCATAATCGCTGTTTCCTGATCGGTGTTCGGGATTCGGTAGTCCGACCGACCGCTGGATCCGGATCCCGGTTTCCGGATCCCGGCCTACCGAGTTTCTACCATACCGCGACACGGAGGAGCCGAATCAGAGCAGGAGAACGCGTGGATGCCGGCGGCCCTCCGGTATACCCGGATGGGTCCGCCGACCGCTAGCCGTCTCCGCCGTCCGATTCGGAACACGCGGAAGCGCCCGAGCTGATGGCACCCATTGCAAATGGCATGCTGACTTCTGGCCATCACCAAAACCCGCGAAAACACCGACGTCTGCGGCGCTTGCCGCAACCACAGGAAACCGATTTCGTTGTTTGTTGAGGGCAGTGCCCAGGAGTGGAGACACCTCGGCGGGGTCCGGGGTCCGAGGTCCGGGGTCCGGGATCCGGTTGTCCGGGATCCGGTAGCCCGGTGGTCGGGCCGGCCTCCCGGACCCCGGATCCCGGACCCCGGAGCGTCAGTCCGAGAAGATCGCCGCGAGGATCAAGAGCACTCCAAGCGTTGCGGAGACGGCTGCAGCGGCGCCGATGGCAATAGTGCGGGCTGGATTGCCGGTTTTGGTTTCGAGCTCTACGGAGAGAACCTCGCGCAAGGGAATCTCGATTGGCGTTTCCGGAATGCGCGCGCGGCGCTGGACAACCAGCGGATCGCCATCGTTCTTCATCAGGATGCCGCGAATTTCCTCGCCGTTCGTGCGGGCCAGACGCACGCGCGATCCAACCTTGAGTTGCCGGACGTAGTCCGCCATCACTTTGGGATCGGCCGTCGCCTGCTGTGCCAGCGGCGCCGATCCCGGCGTTGCGGGGATTCGCGACGCCCGGGTGGTCGCGCAACCGGGCAGGGCAAGGATGACCGTCAACAGCAACGAAAGGCACGCCCTCATACTCAACTCCCTTTTCTCCCTTTTGTTTTTTGCCTTCTGCCTTGTCGCCGACACGCTGGAGCACCCGCTAGAAATCCGCACCCAGGCCGAACCGCCATTGCACGTCTTCCGTGCGCCGGCTGCCGATGCTCACGCGGAGGTCGGTCACCGCGAACACCTTTCGCGACATGTACGCCTTCACGCCGGCCGTCAGGACGCCGCGGGCGCTGTTCTCGTCGTGTGTGCCGTGTTGCACGGCGTCGCGGATGAGTCGCGATTGCCGGGTGATCGGGTCGTATCCGAACACGGGCTCATCCCTGCGCGTGACCTGTTCCCGTACGACATCGACACCCACGCCGACGAACGGGTGGACCCATTCGTTGCGCCGGAACTGGTAGTGCTGGGTGAGCGACACCCGGCGCGATTCGAAGCTTCGCTGGACGGGGATGAACGTCTGACCACCCACGAACGAAACGGGGACGGCTGAATAGAAGGTCGTCTCGGTCGTTCCCGATACTTCAACGCGGGTCTGGTGGTGGTCCGTCCAATACCATCCCGCGCCGAGGCTGAAGGCGGCCTGGGACCGCCAGTCGTTGTAATGGTCGTAGCTCGCGTCGCCCTTGTTCGAATTGACCCATCCAATGGTCCCTGAAACGTCCCCTCGCATCAGGCGCGGAGGAGGGTCCTGGGCGAACAGCGGGCCCGGCGCCGCGGTCAGCAGCGCCAGTACTGTGCAGGCTTGGAGGCGGTTCATGCCCTGTAAGGCGCAGACGGGGCCCGCGCAGGCTCAGGGCCCTCAGCGCAGCGTTGCGGTCACTGCGAACGGGCCGTTATAGTCCGGCAATGCGCGGCCGGGTCCTCCGCATCATTCCTGTCCTTTTTCTCATGGCGCCGGCACCCGCTCACGCACAACAGCAAATCGACCCGCACAGCCTCGCCCTGGCGGAGGCGCTGGCGACATATCGGGGCGGTGATCTCCGGGCCGCACTGGCACGGCTGGAAACGATTCCCGACGAGAAGCTCACCGAGACCGTGAGCAGGTTCTGCACCCGCGACGACGTCCGTCCGCCGCTCAGGCTCGTTCGCATGCGGATCACGGCCGCACTGCTGACCGAGATGGCCTTCGTGCAGATCCAGAAGAATCCCTTCGCGTGGCGGGACGTGTACATGCTGACCGCACGCGCCTTGATACGACGACTTGCAGAGTTGGCGGACGCCGGCCGCGACGGCGCCGGGGAGGGGGAGCGCGGGTTTGCCAGGGACTGGTACCTCCTCGTTGCGTCGTTCCGTCACGGGCGGGCAGAGGTTGGCTGGAGTCGCGCCTATCTCACTGAAGCGCGGGATCTCTTTCCCAGGGACGCGGCGGTGCTCCTGGTGAGCGGGTCGGATCACGAAATGCTGTCGAACGTGAGCGCCGGCTACGTGACCCGGTTCAACACGCACGGGCAGCGTCTCGGCGAAAGCAGGATCAACCCGGAACGGGAGCTCGAGGACGCCGAAAAGTTTCTGCGGCAGGCGGTTGCGCTGGACCCGCAGGTCGCCGAGGCGCGGTTGCGGCTCGGACGCGTGCTCCTGCGGAAGGGCGATCTCGAGGGGGCGTTGCGTGAGCTTCGCGCGGCGCTGGTGCACCCCGACGATCAGATCCGCTATCTCGCGTGGACGTTCCTCGGCATGGCCGGCGTGGAACGGGGCGACCTCGAAGGGGCCGAGCAGTGCTACACGGAGGCGCTGCGCCTGTTTCCGGCGGGCCAAATCGCCATGCTGGCGCGGAGCGAAGCGGCGTACCTGAGCGGCCGCGGCGCCGACGCGGCCGGGCAGGTCGGCTCGATGCTGCGAATTCAGCGCAAAGAGGACCCCTGGTGGATGTATCTCCTCGGCGACTGGTGGCACTTCGAAGCACGGCTGATCCGCCTGCGCGCCGAAGCGTTGCGATGAACAGGACTCTGGCGATCGTATTGCTGACCGGGCTCCAGCTCTCGGCCTCCGGGCAGGAGCCGCAGCGATTTCGCGCGCGTACGGATCTGGTCAGCGTCGACGTGCTCGTCACCGATGAGCGGCAGCCGGTGCTCGGCCTGGCCGCGGGGGATTTCGAACTGATCGACAACGGCATCCCGCAGGCTATCGAGCAGATTTACGTCGAGCAGCTCCCGGTGAACGTTGTGATGGTGCTGGATACGAGTGGCAGCGTGATTGGCGAGCGGCTCCGGGCTCTCAAGGCCGGCGCCGGTTCCGTGATCGACAAGCTTCGGCCGAAGGACCGGGCAGCGATTCTCTCGTTCTCGCATCGGCTCGACATGCCCTCGCCGCTGACCGGCGATCGCGAGGCGCTGCGGAAAGCCCTCCACGCACTTGACGCGCTCGGCAGCACGTCGCTCCGCGACGCGGCGTATGCGGGGCTGGCGCTGCGCGGCGCCGACACTGCGCGAACCCTGCTGCTGCTTTTCAGCGACGGCCTCGACACGTCCAGTATCCTGAGCGAATCACGTCTGATGGCGGTGGTGCGCCGCTCCGACGCGATCGTCTACGCGATTGGGGTTCGAGAGATACCCCGGCTGGTCCGGGGGCCGGTGTTCACGCAGAATGAGGCGATGACCGACGACCGGTTCCTGAGCGCGCTGGCGCGGGAAACGGGCGGCCGATTTTTTCACGCCGAGCAGCATCGCGATATCGAGCGAACGTTCACGCGCGTGTTCGAAGAGTTCAACAGCCGCTACGTGCTCGGCTACACTCCGCGGGGCGTCGCCCAGCCGGGCTGGCACAAGCTCGAAGTGAGGCTGAAGACCAGGCGCGGAGACGTCCTGGCCCGGCGCGGCTATTTCGGAACCTACTAACCGGAGCCTAGCGTGATCAATCGGATCGTGACCGCCGCTCTGGCCCTGGCGTTGACGGCTGCGAGTGCAGCCGCGCAGCGCCGGCCCATTACTCACGAGGACGTCTGGCTCTCGAAGCGGCTGGGGACGCCTGTCGTCAGTCCCGACGGAAAGTGGGCGGCGGTGCAGGTGACCGAGCCGGCCTACGACGAGCGGGATCAGACCAGCGACCTCTGGCTGGTCCCCACCGACGGCAGTGCGCGGCCGCGAAGGCTGACTGCCACTCGTGCGTCCGAGAGCGGGGCGACGTGGAGCGCCGACAGCCGCCGCCTGGCCTTTTCTTCGCGGCGTGACGGTGACGAAGCGCCGCAGATCTACGTCCTCGACGTTGTCAACGGCGGCGAAGCGCAGCGGGTCACGAACCTGTCCACCGGGGCGCGTGCGCCGCTGTGGCGGCCTGACGGTGGCGCAATCGCCGTGGTCACCGACGTCTACCCGGGTGCGCGCACTGATGATGACAACCGGAGGATTGCGACCGAGCGCAGGAACCGCCGGTGGAATGCGCGCGTCTACGACAGCTTTCCGATTCGCGATTGGGATCGCTGGCTCGACGATCGCCGTCCGACGCTCGTCGTCCAGTCGCTGGAACCCGGCGGTCAGCCGAAAGACATCCTGGCCGGATCGAAACTCATCGCCGGCGCCGGGTTTGGCGGGCAGTGGGGGTCGGGCAGCGACACCATCGCGTCCACCTGGACGCCGGACGGACGAGGCCTGGTGTTCGCCGCGACGACCAATCGAAATGAAGCGGCGTTCGCCGACGTCGCGCAGCCGCTCTGGTACGTGCAGGTCTCCGGCGGTGAGCCGCAGCGGCTGACGCCAGGCGCCGATTCGTACGGCAGGCCGCTGTTTTCCCGCGACGGCACAACCTTGTTCGCCACGTCCGAGCCCGCAACCGACCATGTCTACATGGCGAACCGGCTCGTCGCCTTCGATTGGGGCGCGCTGCTAGCGGCACCGGGCTCGAACGGTTCGTCGGCCCCGCGTATGCCTCCAGGCACGCGCCGCGTGCTGACCGAGGCATGGGATCGATCGGTTGCGTCGTTCGTTCCGGCGCCCGACGGCGCAACGATCTTCGTTCTCGCCGAAGACCAGGGCCGCCAGAAGCTCTTCGCGCTGCCTGCCACCGGAGGAGAGGTCCGTGAAGTGGGGACGTTGACCGCCGGCACGATCGGCGCGATGGACGCCGGTGGAACCCGGGCTGCGCCCGCCATCGTCGCGACATGGGAGAGCGCGATCAATCCGCCCGAGATCGTTTCCATCGACGCGCGAACCGGCGAGCGCAAGCAGCTGTCACGGTTCAACACCGATCGTGCGGCATCGATCGACTGGCAGCCGCTCAGGGACTTCTGGTTCACCAGCAGCCGCGGCACCCGCATCCACAGCTTCATCGCGCTGCCGCCCGGCTTCGATCCGTCCCGCAAGTACCCGCTCTTCGTCCTGCTGCACGGCGGGCCGCACTCGATGTGGATCGATCAGTTTGTGATTCGCTGGAACTATCACTTGCTCGCGCAGCCGGGATACGTCGTCCTGCTCACGAACTACACGGGATCGACCGGCTACGGCGAGAAGTTCGCGCAGAACATCCAGGGCGATCCGCTCGAAGGCCCGGGGCTCGAGATCAACCAGGCCGCCGACGAGGCGATCAAGCGCTTCAGCTTCATCGACGGCACGCGGCAGGTTGCCGGTGGCGCCAGCTACGGCGGCCACCTCGCGAACTGGCTGGCCGTGACCACGACGCGCTACAAGGCACTCGTGAGCCACGCTGGTCTCTTTGATCAGGCGCAGCAGTGGGGAACGAGCGATACGGTGTTCGGACGCGAGCGGAACGCGGGCGGTCCGCCATGGGAAGGCGCCGCGGTCTGGACGAAGCAGAATCCGCTGTCGCGGGCCGGCAACCTGAAGACGCCGATGCTGGTCACCGTCGGCGAGCGTGACTACCGCGTGCCGATGAACAACGCGATCCAGCTCTGGAGCGCGCTGCAGCGCATGAAGGTTCCGGGACGGCTGATCGTATTCCCGGAGGAGAACCACTGGGTGCTGCGAGGGGAGAACAGCAAGTTCTTCTACTCGGAGGTGCAGGCCTGGGTGGCGAAGTGGATCGGGGAGGGTGGAACGCGGTGACGACGGCGGGGACTCGGTGACAAGGCAAAAGGCAAAAGGCAAAAGGGAAAAGGCAAAAGGCAAAACGGCCCAGCTGCCCTTATTCCAGATTCTGCCTTCTGCCTTCTCCCTTTTGCCTTGTCACCGCGTGCCCGCCGTCGTCACCGGAGGTGCCGTGTTGGGCATGTCATTCCAGTTCAGCAGCGCGTTGAACACCATGTTGAACTCGCCGTGGTTCTGCCACCGGTAGATCGGGTTGTTGGCGAACATGATCACTCGCCCTTTGCCGGTGAAGCCGCCCGCCACGTCGATCGCCATCGGGCGGTCGCGGATTTCGTCGGCGCCGCGCATCAGGCCGCTGAGAACCGCGCCGTCTCCGCCGACGTAGCGCGCCAGTACGGTATTTCGATCGGCGTCGGCGACGCTCAGGAGCGGCTGGCCCTGGATGTATTTGATCGGCATCAGCTTGTCTGCGTAGCCGTAGAACACCGGATGATCCAGCCGCAGGACCTCGGCGTTGACGAGCGGCCGCGGCGCATAGAAGTTGGCTGACGTCGTCGCCGACGCATCAACGGTCCGCGCCAGGCCGAGATCAGCGGGGAAGCGCGAGGCCGTGCCCATCGTCACGAGCGTGCCGCCCGCATCCAGGAATCTCGCGAACGCGTCCACGCCTTCGCCGCCCATGCCGCCGGTGATGTCGGGCGACTCGCCGTACATGCCCAGGAACTTGTATTTCGGATCCCTCTGGTAGGGAACCGGCCGGGCCGCCGACGGCTGAAACACTGACTGCCGCGTCAGCGTCTGTGTCGGCATGACGATCACGTCGTAGTCAGCGCGGAGGTTGCCCCTCCGGACGCGCTCCTTGTAAATCAGATCGAACGGAACACCGAATCGATCGAAGGTATAGCGGACCCAGCCAGTCTCCTGTGTGCCGGTCCAGCTCGAGTAGATCGCGATCCGGGGCAGGTCGCCATCGTGCATCGGCACCGAAGGCGTGGTCGCGAACGAGGCCGCGGTCAACCCGAGCTCCTGCGCAGCCGTCCGCACCGCCTTGAGATCGGCGGGTGACGTAACCACGAACGAGCCGGCGGGGAATTCGATCCCCTCAATCGTGACCGTCCGATCGGTAATCCTCATCGGGACATTCCGCAACCGATAGCGGAACGCCACCATCTTGTTGGACCCGTAGTGCGCGACGGCCAGGCCGGCGGAGCCGTTCCCGGCAACCTTGCCCTGCGGTGTTGCCGCGGTGACCGGAGTGGCCGCCACACCGAGGATGGCCTTGTCCTTGATCTCCCGAACGTCCACGAGCATGGCGAGGCCCATCGTCCAGCCACTGTCGTCGTACGTGCGCAGATTGGGATCGGGATAGTTCTGACGTTCGAGCAGGTTCTTGGCAAGCCGGCCATAGGGCTGATCGCGCTTGATCACATAGGAGCCGGCCGGGAATTTGCCGTCGTTGAGGGCGATCTCGGACGTGGCGCGGCCGATCTCGATTCCCTGGGCGCGCAGGATGCCGATCAACTCGGCGACTCGAGTCATATCCCGCTGCACCGGGATGACGAATCCGAACGGCGTCTCGGTCTTTCCCGATTCAATCGAGTTCCTGGTCTTCTGATAGAAGTTCTCCAGCACCAGGTTCGGGATCATCGACGTGAGCTGCAGGCCCGAGAGCACGGCGGTCTGCATGTAATTGGCGTTGTTTCTTCGTGACCAGTTGCTGAGCGTCCCCGGTGGAATCGGCAGACCACGGTACCATTCGCGGGGCTGGCCGCCGCCGCGACCGCTCGGGGGTCCAGTCGCAGCGCCGCGACCGGCCTGACCATCGGGGTCCGGCGCCGGAGTCGCGCCTCCTCGACCCGCGGCCGCGCCGCGGCCGCGTCCGTCTCCCGCCTGCGCCGTGGTCTCGACGGCGGGTGTTGTGGCTGCCGCCGGTGCCGCGGCTCCGCGCGCGGCCGGCCGATTCGCCGCGCCACGTCCTCGTCCGGCGGGCGATGTGGGCGCAGACGCCGGCGCCGGCGTGGGCGGAGCCGGCGGCGTGATGTCGGTGCCCGCCTGCGTCTCGTACATCCGCATCATGCCGTTGTGGTTGTACGCGACCGACCCGAGATAGCCCGGCGACCACCCGTCCATGAAGGCGTGCGTGTAGACGCCCGGCATGCCCCACTTCGTCATCTGCGTGAGCTCGAAGTTCGAGAAGAACGGCAGCTCGGCGAACAGGATGGGATCGAGGTTCGGATTCTGGGGCGCTGCGCCGCTGTAGGTGTAGAGCAGCGGCTGCGACTCGTGCAGGTCGTGCATGATCGGCGGGTGCGCGGTGAAGTACCAGTCGGTGATCGCGCGCATCGAGACCTGCGACAGGTTGATGTCCCGGTTGTTGTCGTGGAAGACGTACTTGCCCCAGTAGGGCACGCCGGGAGGTCCGCCGCGGCCGCCGGCCCCACTGCCGCTACCGGCAGGTGCCGGGGGCTCACCGGCCGGCGCCGGTTCCGAACCTGCGCCGCGTCCCGCGGGTGCCTGAGGACGCGCCGCGTCGATCTCACGGTTGCGGTAGAACCAATCCACGTTGCGATCGCGGCCGTCGGGATCGGCGACGGGCGTAATCGAGACATAGACGTTGTCGCGGATCTGCTTGATGAGCGGCGAGGTTTCCGTCGCCAGACGATAGGCGAGCTCCATCAGCATTTCGGAGGGCCCGGTTTCGCCGCTGTGCAGGCCGCCCATCAGGTGATACTGCGGCTTCGTCGTGGCGATGAGCTGCCGGATGTCGGCGTCCGAGCTGCGCCGCGGATCGGCGATGCGCGCGAGGTTGTCGCGGTTTTTCTGAAGCGCGTTGATGTTCTGGTCCGATGAAATCCAGATGACCACGAGCTCGCGGTTCTCGTCCGATTTTCCAATCGGCTCGATTTTCACGCGGCCCGGCACCGCGGTTTCGAGCGCGCGGTAGTACTTCAGGATGTCGGCGTAGTAGGTCAGTTTCGCCGGAGCGCCGACGTGATATCCGAGCACGTCTTTCGGCGACGGCACGCCGGCGACTTTCGGCAGGTGATCGACCAGCGGACTCATGAAATATGGCTGCGTCGTCCACTCTTTGACTGATTTGGCGAACTCTTCGTCCTGCGTCTGCGCCGGGTCGCGGGTTTCCGTCACCATCTGCTGCGCAGGCATCGTGACCACGGCGAGTACGCATGCGAGAGACAGGACGAGAGTCCCGCGTCGGGTGACGGACGGCAGCATGTGAAGAGGCTCCTTCTGGGGGGCTAACCCCCGCTCGGAAAACGCGCGGTAAGAGCTGGCGATTTTAGCAGCTTGTGCGAGGATAGTCGTCATGTTCGGACCATCACTGATGCTGCTGATCGCGTTGCTGCTGCCCTCCCAGGACCGCGCGGCGCCGGCGCGCGCCACGATCGCCGATCTCGGATGGCTGGCCGGCGACTGGGCCGGAACGCAGGGGCGCGCGACGATCGAGGAACGATGGACGCCGGCGGCGGGCGGCGCGATGCTGGCGGTGTCACGCACGATCAAGGACGACCGGCTCGCAGCCTTCGAGTACCTGCGCATCGTGGAGCGCGATCGCGGTCTCGTCTACATCGCGCAGCCGAACGGCCGGCCGCCGACTGAGTTCGTGCTGACCGCCATGACCGCCGACAGCGCGACGTTCGAGAACCCGGCGCACGACTTCCCGAAGATGATCCGTTACACGCGCCGGCCCGACGGCAGCCTCGAAGCACGGGTCAGCGGCGCGGGCGGCGAGCGGCCGCAGACCTTCGTCTTTACGCAGAAGAGCCTGAAACACTGACGCGATGACAGCGCCCATGACACTCGAGGAATTTCGATCGTCACTGAAAGGGGCCGCTCCGCCCGCAGACCTCCCACCGGTGTTGCAGGCGCTCTGGCACGACGGCCATGGCGACTGGAACGCCGCACACGAGGTCGCGCAGGACGTGCCTGATCCTGACGGCGCGTGGGTGCACGCCTACCTGCACCGCAAGGAAGGGGACGCGAGCAACGCCGCCTACTGGTACCGCCGCGCCGCGCAGCCGGTGTGCCGCGAGTCACTTGATGCGGAGTGGGCGGCGATCGTCAGCGCGTTCTTAGCGCGATGATTCGCAGTCACGCCGCCTGCGGCGGCCACGCCGGAGGCGCGTGGCGCCGAACATCGCCTCGAAAGATCAACCTCGCACCATCTCGAAGACCAACTCCGATATCCGCGCGATTGGACGGTAGCGTTCCTCCGCCGGTCCGGGCACTCCGGTCAACACTGCCAGGACGTATGGCTCACGGCCTTCGAGAAATACGATGCCGGCGTCGTGTGTTGCCGTGGAAATCTCGCCGGTCTTGTGCGCGATCCGGGTGGAGGGCCGCACGCCGGCGGGAAGCCCAGCCGGAATTCCACGTGTGAACGTCTGTGCGCAGAGAGTCGCGATCATCGCGCGCGTCTCGTTGTCGGAGCCGAACCGTCCCTCCAGGATCGCGCGCAGCAGGCTGACCAGTCCGTTCGCGGTCACGCGGTTCGAGATCCCGGCATCGAACGCGCGATCGTCCTCGACTCCGCGCACGAGGTCCACGCCCGCGATGCCGGCGTCGGTGAGCATTCGGCGGGCGCGATCGGCGCCAATGAACTCGAGCAGCAGGTTGGTGGCCAGGTTGCCGCTGATCGCGATCATCCGGTGGGCGAGCTCGCCGACGCTCATCGTCTGGTCGGTTGACGCATGGATTCCAGCGTCCGTGTCCCGCGACGCCAGTACGTGGTAAGCGCTTCCGTCCACGACGCTCGCGAACTGATTCTTCATCTCCAGGCGATGATGGGAGTCAAGGCCGCGTTCTCTCAGCGTCGCGTAAAGGCACGCGAGAATCGCGACCTTGATCGTGCTGGCGGCGTGGAACCAGCGGTCGCCCTCGAACGCCCACGAGCGCCTGTCCCGATAGTCGAACAGAGACGCTGACACGGGCGCGGCGCCGTCGATCTCCGCGAGCGCCGACGTCAGGTCACCGAGATCCCGGCCCGGCGACAGAGTCATGGCCAGACGATAGCCCAAAACGGTAGAATGACGGCCTTCGATGCGATCTCGCGTGGCGTTCGGCCTTGCCGCCGGGCTCTATTTCCTTCTCACGATTGCGCTCACCTGGCCGCTGGTCCTGCATCCGGGCAGCCGTGTGCCGAACGATCTGGGCGACTCGCTGCTGAATATGTTCATCCTCGCGTGGGATTCGCGCGAACTGCCATTCACGCCGCACTGGTGGAATCTGCCGCAGTTCTTCCCGATCCCCGGGGCGATGGCCTTCTCGGAGCATCTGCTCGGGCTCGCGTTGATTGCCGCGCCGGTGATTGGGGCGACGGGCAACGTGCTGCTCGGCTACAACATCGCCTTCTTTCTCTCGTTCACACTCTGTGCGATTGGCGCTCATCTCCTGACCTACCAGATCACCAGGCGGCACGACCTGGCGCTCATCGCCGGCCTCGCGTATGGCTTTGCGCCCTACCGCATGGCGCAGTTCGCGCACATCCAGGTACTTTCCAGCTACTGGATGCCCTTCGCGCTGGTCGGGCTCCACAAGTTCATCGAAACGCCGCGCTGGCCCTGGCTGGTGCTGTTCGCCGTGTCGTGGTACTTCCAGGCGCTTGCGTGCGGCTACTACCTGTTCTATCTGTCGGTCCTGATCGGGTTGTGGCTGCTCTGGTTCGCGGTGGGACGGATCCGCTGGGCCGACTTCGGGCGCCTGATGATCGCCTGGGCGGTGGCCACGCTGGCGTTCCTGCCGATCGCGCTGGGTTATCTCAAATACCAGCGCGCGTACGGCCTGCGCCGCTGGCCGGACGAGATCCAGGCATTCAGCGCCGACGTCGCCAGCGTGCTGAAGGCATCCGGGAACCTGCGCCTGTGGGGATGGCTGAACGTCGTCGATCGACCGGAGTCCGCGCTTTTTCCGGGCGTGGCACTGATGCTGGTAATCGTTCTTGGTGTCGTGCTCGCCTGGAGCGCGGCAGCCCACGGCCACATCCGCCGCTTGCGTGCCACACGCCTGCTGCTCGCCGGCGCGCTCCTGTTCGGCATCGTTGCCGCAACGCCGCTCTGGTTCGGACCCTGGAAGCTGGACGTGTTCGGGATCAGGTTGTTGTCGGTGCGGACCCCGCAGAAACCGTTTTCGGTCGCCGTGCTGCTGGCCGTCGTCGCCCTGGCCCTGCATCCGTCGATTCGCGCCGGCTGGGCACGCCGGTCGGCGCTCGCGTTCTACACGTTCGCGTCGGTTGCGATGTGGCTGTTCAGTCTCGGCCCGGCGCCGACGCTGATGAACAAGCCTCTTCTCTACAAGGCGCCGTATGCCTGGCTCATGCTCGTGCCGGGCGTCGAGGGCGTGCGCGTGCCCGCGCGATTCTGGGTGCTTGCGACGCTGTGCCTCGCGGTCGCGTGCGCCTTGGCGCTCGGCTATATCGTCGAGCGATGGCCCACCCTCCGGCGGCCGATCGTCGGCATCGTGGCGGTTCTCGTGCTGGTGGAGGCTTGGCCAGCTGCACTGCCGCTGATCGAGGCACCCGCGTGGCGGCCATCGAACACGTCGGCGGTCTCCCGGCTCGAGCTGCCCACGGGATCGATTCCGGATCTGATCGCGCTCTATCGCGCAACCCAGCACCGCCGCCCGCTGGCAAACGGATACAGCGGCTACTTCGCGCCCCATTACGGAGCGCAGCAGGAGTTGCTGGGCCGACGGAATCCCGCCGTGCTGAACCACCTGGCGTCGTTCGGGGAACTCGAAGTGATCGTGAATCACGACCGCGATGGCGATCGGTTTTTTCGTGATTTTCTGAGCTCGCAGCCGAACGTCCAGCTCGTGAGCGAGGAGACGGGCTATACGGTCTACCGCGTGCCGCCGAACCCCGAGCGTTTGAAGGTCCCGCAGTTCTCGGCGCCCGCACTCGGCATCACCGGAATCCGCGCATCGACCGCAGAGGATCGCGTCAGCCGGATGACCGACGGCGACTTGATCACTCGATGGGATACGGCTGGCCCGCAGGACCCCACCAACGTCGTCACGATCGATCTCGGCGCGCCGAAGCAGGTCGAGGGCGTCGAGACCCAGATCGCCGGCTATCTCGCCGACTTCCCACGACACCTCGTAGTCGAGGTGTCGGAGGACGGCCTGTCGTGGTCCACCGCATGGGAGGGCGAGACCGCCCTGATGACGTATGTGGCCGCCCTCGAAATCCCGCGGACGGTGCCGCTGAGAATTCCGGTCGGGAACCGGCGCGCGCAGTATGTCCGCATGCGGCAGACCGGTGCCGATCGGACGTATTACTGGACGATCGCGGAGCTCAAAGTCTTCGGCTCGTAAAACCCTGCATCTGTCACTCAAAGGGATCCGGAGTTGCAAATCAGGAAGCCGGAGGCAGATGTATATGGGACTGAGAGATAAGTATGCCTGGGCCATTTCGCAGGCCAAGGGCAAGTTCGACGGCAAGGCGGAGGAACGCGACGGAAAGCTCTACTGGACCGGTACCGTAAAGAGCGAGCAAGAGGCGAACGAGATCTGGATGGCGATCAAAACGATCCCTGAATGGCGCGACGAGATCGTCGCAGACATCAAGGTCGTTGGTGGTCCGGCCGCTGCGCCGGCGGCAGCGAAAACGTACACGGTCAAGTCCGGCGATACGCTGAGTGCGATCGCCAAGTCTCAGCTCGGCAGTGCCGGCGACTACATGAAGATCTTCGACGCCAATCGCGACCAGCTGAGTGATCCCGACAAGATCAAGCCGGGTCAGGTGCTCAAGATCCCGGCGTAAAGCCGCCGTACGGGAGGGTGCAGGCCGGGCCGTCAGGCCCGGCCGTTCGAACAGTCGGGCGGCGGCTCGCATTTGTTTGGCCGCCGCCCGCATTGCTATAAGCTACCGCAGAGTCGACGAACCGGTTCCACCGGTCCGCGACCATCGCAACGGCGGGCAGGCGTGCCCGACCGTCAGACCAGCGCGGTGGTCCTCCGTCGAGGACGTGATCCCAGGGCCAGCCGCTGCGAGGCTGCGTTGAGGAGCTTCTACGTGGCCCCATGTACCGTTTTCGTCGTCGAGGACGACGTTGATACCCGCGACATGATGGGCCGGTTTCTCGAGCTCGAAGGATTCAAGGTCGAGGTGGCTGCCAACGGCAAGCAGGCGCTCGAGAGACTGAACGCCGGTATGCAGCCGTGCGTCATCCTGCTCGATTTGATGATGCCGGTGATGGACGGCTGGCAGTTTCGATCGCAGCAGATCCGCGATGCGGCGCTCGCCTCTATTCCGGTGATCGTCGTGTCGGCAGCGGGGAAAGAGCGGATTGCCGATATCGAGGCCAACGCCTACCTCTCCAAGCCCGTAGACCTCGAGCAGCTCCTCGCCCAGGTCACTCAATACTGCTCGGCGCGGTAACCGCGCTGTTCTGGACTAAGGCGCGCCACCGGCGTAGGGGAGTCCGAGGGGCGAAGCCCCTCGGATCTAGCTGCTGCACTCGCTGCGGCGGCGGCCGCAGACTTGCGGAGGCGCGACAGGCGATCCGCGAGAAGAATCGTCAGCCGTCGATCGATGTCGTAAACGTCGCGCCGGAACTGCAGGATGCCGTCCCCTGACACCCGCGCCGTCCAGTAGCCGAGATAGACGGGAATCGCCGACCGCAGTTTCACGGTTCGTTCCTGCCCGGCGTTCATCGCTTCCTCGATCCGCTCGCGCGTCCACTCCGGCTGGTCCCGCAACACGTACTCCGCAAGCGCCAGCGGGTTCTCGAGGCGCACGCAGCCGTGGCTGAATGAACGGCTCGCCCTCGCGAAGAGCGAATCGGTCGGCGTGTCGTGCAGGTAGACGTTGTACTGGTTCGGGAACATGAACTTCACGAGCCCGAGCGAGTTGTGGGCGCCGGGCCGCTGCCGGAATCGGTACCTGGCAGGGTCGGCGAGATCGATCGATCGCGGATCGATGAGGTTGCCATCGCTGTCGAGCACTTCCATGCTGTTCCGGTCGAGGAAGCCGGGATCCTTCAAGATCTCAGGAAGCGTTTCACCTTCGGCGATGGTGGGCGGCACGTTCCAGTAGGGGCTGAACACGATGTGGGTCATGACATCGTTGAAGATCGGCGTCTGCGTGTCCTGCTTGCCGACGACGACGCGCATGGTCAGCGGAACCTGGTTCCGCTCCCACACCTCGAGCCGGTATTCGGGGATGTTGACGACGATATGCCGCTCGCCGAGATCGCGCGGCAGCCAGCGCCACCGTTCGAGGTTCAGCGCGATCTGGCTGATTCGCCGATCGACCGACACGTTCATTTCCGCGACCACCGGCGCCGAAACGATCCCGTCGTCGGTCAGGCCGTGGCGGCGCTGAAAGCGCTTCACGGCTTCCTGCAGATCGCTGGAGTAGGTCGCCGTCGCGCCGGTATTGATCGCAGGGGCTTTATAGTCGCCGGACGCCGTTAACCGCTGCGCAATCAGCGCGACGTTCCTGCTCTTCTGCCCCGGTGCGAGCCGGACGTTCGCGGGCAGGATCGGCCAGCCTCCGCTTGCCGCTTGCGCGCGGTATTCCGCGAGTACGCGCCGCAGCGCCAGATACTGCGGGTTGTCCGGTGTCAGCTCGCGCAGTGACTCCTCGACCCGGTTTTTGGCAAGCGCGTCCTCGAGCCTGGCCGCCGGATCGAACTTCTCCGGGCGAATCTGCCACTTTTCATCGGCCCGCGCGAGATCCGAGAGGCCATCGGCCAGGTCCGACGCGTACTTCAAGTAAAGGTAGGTCAGCCAGACGTCGTGCTCGCCGGCTTCGGCCGGCTCGAATCCCTTCTTCGACAGGAAGCCCTTGGAAGCGGTCTGGCGCTTCTGCTCGAGCAGCGAGACGTTGTACAGCTGCGGATCGAGTCCTTCATCAGAGGCAGCGTTCAGCGCCGCAATGAGCTCGGCTACGTTAGGCCGCGGCGCCGTGCCGTTGATCCATGCGGGCGCGTGCTGCCGGCGCTCGTAGAATTGCTGCGTGAGTTTCCAGAGCTTCTTGCCTTCCGCATCAGCTGTTACGTACTTGGGCCGCGGCTGCGTGAGGGTCCGCTGGAGCGAGGTCTTGACCTCCGACTGCCGTGCTGCGCCCCGGCCGCAGCCGGCGCCGGCAATGGCGACGGCGAGCGTCAAAGCGATCGCGCAGCGCGCTGACCTCTCCTCCATTCGGCTCCCTCCCGGGCGCTGCCGTCACGCAGCGTCGTGTGCCCCTTCTCGTGAGAGCAAGGGAAATGCCGTGTGGATCCGACGTGCAAACCCGTTTATTACCGTTATTTGCGGCAGACTGGCGCGAGTCGCTGCGGGAGTGTGACTTTGGCTACACACTCCAGAACCGGCACTGGCCGGCGAAAAAAGGTCGTGCCGGAGCACGGACCGGGGCCGGATTCCAACATGATCGCGGCCGGTCTGCTGCACGACATGGCTGCCCTGCAGGGCAATGAGCGATCGCAGCTCGGATACAAGCGTGCCGCGAAAGCGGTGATCGGGTTGCCCATGCCGGTGTCCGATCTCGTGCAGGCGGGCACGCTTCGCGACGTGCCTTTCGTCGGCCCGTCGAGCGCACGCATCATCACCGAGCTGGTCGAGACCGGGTCAGCGAAAACGGTGGATGCAGCCGTCGCCTCGTCGGCTCACGGCGCGAAGGTGATGGCGCTGAGACAGCTGCGTGGTTACTTTCTGAGCCAGTTCGCGATGGAGCAGGCGCTCGGACGGCCAGCCGCCGACGGCGTGGTATCCAGGGCGGAGTTTCGTGGCGACTTTCAGATGCACTCGACCTGGAGCGACGGCGGCGAGTCGATCGAGGCGATGGCGAAAGGTTGCCTGTCGCTCGGCCACACCTGCCTGGGCATCACGGATCACTCCTACGGGCTGCCGATTGCGCGCGGGATGACGATGGGTGCGGTGACGCGCCAGCATCGCGAGATCGATCGTCTCAACGAGGAGCTGGCGGGCCGGTTCCGAATTTTCAAAGGAATCGAGGCGAACATCCTCGCCGATGGCGAGCTCGATCTGCAGCCCGACGAACGACGGGTGTTCGAGTTCGTCGTCGCGTCACCGCATTCGATGCTGCGGCGCGAACACGATCAGACCTCGCGGATGCTCGCCGCGGTCAGGCAGGCCGGCGTAACGATCCTCGGACATCCACAGGGGCGTGTGTTCAACAGCAGAGCGGGCGTGGCCGCAGACTGGCCGAGGATCTTTGCCGAGGCGGCGAAGCGTCGCGTGGCGATCGAGATCGACGGCAACTGGCACCGCCAGGACATTCACTACGCGCTCGCCCGGCAGGCGCTGGACGCGGGCTGCCTGTTCGCGCTCGACAGCGACGCACACTCGATCGGCGAACTGCGGTTCACCGACTATTCGATCGCGCACGCGAGGATTGCAGCGGTGCCGGCCGATCGTGTGATCAACTGTTGGAGCAACGAGCACCTCGAGGACTGGATGGCGGAACGTCGCGGGTAGGGTGCTCGCAGCGGCATCCGGGTCACTCGACGGGTGTGGAGTCACAGGAGTGCCAGGAGTTCAGGAGAAAACATTTATTCCCCTTGAACTCTTCGCCCTCCTGCAAGAAATCACGCCGCACTTTACCCGACAGCCAGTCCAAGCGGAAAGAACCGGCCCTGCGATCACTTGCTGGCTGCTGTTGAGGGCGACGCTCGTTGGGTATTGAGGTCGTTGTAGTCGGGCATGTAGGTTTTGAGGCCCTTCTGGGCCGTGTTCTTCGAATACCCCGCGACGAGCTGCGCGTTGTAGCGCGACGGATAGAAGTCGAACGGGTCTTTCGGATCGCTGTCGATCAGCTGCAGATCCGCATCGTGCATCGTCAGCTTCCCGAAGCGGATCTCCCCACCGCCGAAATAGATGTAGTTTCGGGCCGCGGGCGATGGCTTCGTCAGGTTCGGCGGCGCTCCATTCCCATCGTCGAAGACCTGCACCAGGCGGTTGCCGTCTACCGTGACCCGCGTGAGCCGGCCGGTGATCTCCGGAGGCGGCAGCACCTGTCCTGCCGCGATGATGATGTCGTTCTCCTGGACCTCGATTCCCCGCCGGGCCTTCACGTTCATCACGTCGTCGAGCTTCAAGCCAAAGAACTCGAGCAGTCCCTTTGCCGGAACGCCCACGGCCTTCATCGACTCGCTGTGCATACGCATCCGGCCGTCAGCGGTCGACGAGACGCTGGTCTTGACTGAGAAGGGGACGTCGACGCCCTTGTGCAGCTTGCCTTTGATCGCGAGTTGCCCGTGGTCGGGTGTGACGCTCAGGTTCTTCACCGGCGCGCCTTCGTAGGCGAAGACATGCTGGTTGAGAAGGTTCTGCAGGCTGGCCACGTCCATGGCCACCTGCGCACGCCTGACTCGGAGTACGTACGACTGCTGGTCGTCGAAGACCGGTGGCGCTCCGGCCTTGCGGCTGACCATGGTCCCGCGCAGATGCGCGATGTCGAGCACGATGCCGTCGGCCGGATGAAGGCGCACGTTCTTCATCTCGATCTGGACGTCAGCGGGAGCAGCCGGCAAGGTCAGGCTGGTTCCGCACAGCAGAGTCATCGCACCGATGAGGCGCATACGATGCCGCACCATGGCACCGATTTCGGGCGCAATGCTCATGCCGCGGTCCGCGGTCCGCAGTCCGATACTGGGCAATTTGAACAATCGGGAACAGCCTACCCGATTGCGACTTTTGCCCCCAGGCGAATGGCTCACCGGACTGCGGGCAGCGGACTGCGGGCCGCGGACTACGAAGAGGTTCGAACCGCCCGGTAATACCGCGACGGCAGCGGATGCCCCACCCTGGGCTCGATGAACCGGGATGCTTCGATCAGTGCTTCGAGATCGCCGCCGGTCTCGATGCCCAGACCGTCGAGCATGTAGATCAGATCCTCGGTGGCCAGGTTGCCGGTGGCGCCAGGCGCGTATGGGCATCCGCCGAGGCCGCCGCACGAGGCGTCGAAGGTGGCGACGCCGATCTGGAGTGCGGTCAGGACGTTGGCGAGCGCGGTGCCTCGCGTATCGTGGAAGTGAAGTGCGATTTGCGTGAGCGGGATCCGTGCGGCAACCGCCTCGACAACGGGCCGGACCTGGCCCGGGTGGGCGATGCCAATCGTGTCGCTGACAGCCACCTCGAAGGCACCCATCCCGACGAGCGCGGCGGCGACCGACGCGACACGTGCCGGCGCGACGGCGCCTTCGAATGGACACCCGAACGCCGTCGACACGTATCCGCGCACTCGTACTCCGAGCTCGGCCGCCCGCGCGCAGACGGCACGATAGGTATCGAGAGAGGCGTCGATGCTCTGGTTGATGTTCTTCTGACTGAACGACTCGGATGCCGCAGCGAACACCGCGACTTCGCTGACGTGCGCCCGATGCGCCCGCTCGAGACCCGCGAGGTTGGGCACGAGTGCAGTGTAGCGGCCGCCGGGCCGGCGCTGGATGCCGGCGAACACTTCCGCCGCGTCCGCCATCTGCGGCACCCATTTCGGGCTGACGAAAGCGCCGGCCTCGATCACCGGCAGTCCGGTGTTGGACAGCAGATTGACGAACGCAATCTTGTCCGCCGTGGCAATGGCCGCCGCTTCGTTCTGGAGACCATCACGTGGCCCGACCTCGACCACAGTCACACGCGACGGCATCATGGCTGGAGCTCCGCGAGCTCCTGGCCCGGTTGCACCAGCTCACCTTCCCGGCAGTTCACGCGCGCGATCGTTCCATCGGCCGGCGCCCGAACCGGCAGCTCCATCTTCATCGCTTCGAGCACGATCAAGACATCCCCGCGGCGCACCGCCTGGCCGGGTTTCGCCTCGATGCGCCGCACAGTCGCAGGCATGGGGGCCGCCAGGGAACCAGCCGCCGCGACGCCGCGCTTCCGGCGGCCGCCCGTCTGTTCGGCGTCGAACCTGTAGACCTCGCCGTTCACGAAGACCCAGTGCACTCCCGCGGAAGCGGCCGTGTATGCCAACGTCTGGCGTGCGCTCATTTCATCGGCTGGACGGAGCCAGACGGTGGCGCTGTCGATCTGCTGGAAGCGGAATTCGACTTCACCTGCTGTGACGCGCCCTTCGGAGATCACGATGCGGTACTCGGTACCTTGCGCATCCCGAAGGGAGACCGTGCGGTCGGCCATCGATCAGCGTCCCCAGCCCCTGAGCGTGTTCCAGGGATCAGGTGCCGCACCGCCCGCCCTGTCACCGATGGCGGCGGCCGCGTTGGGGCTCCCGGCAGGCTGTCCCAGTCCCGCGGCGGCGACCGCTTCGAGCGGTGGGCGAACGGCGGCGGTCAGCGCGGCGTGATGATCCGCGATCAAACCTGTGTGGACTGCGCCACTCCTCACGTCCGGATGCTCGAGCAGCCGGAGCATGAATGGAACGTTGGTGCGAATGCCGAGAATGGGGAAGGAGCGCAGCGCCGCGGCGGCGCGTGCGAGCGCCCCGTCACGATTCTCGGCGAACGCTATCAGCTTGGCGACCAGCGGATCATAGTTGACGCCTATCTCGTCTCCCTCGACAACGCCTGAATCCACCCGGATGCCGGGGCCGGCCGGTTCACGATAGACGAGAAGCTTTCCGGCCTGCGGCAGGAACGCCTCGGCGGGATCTTCGGCATAGACGCGGCACTCGATGGCGTGACCGCGCTGGATCAACTGCTCCTGTGTCCACGGCAGCCTCTCGCCTGCCGCGACCCGAAACTGCGCCTGGACCAGATCGACGTTCGCGACCATCTCGGTGACCGCGTGCTCGACCTGCAGCCGCGTGTTCATCTCGAGGAAGTAGAACCGGGCACCATCGCCCGTTCCTTCGACCAGGAATTCCACGGTTCCTGCGTTGCGATAGCCCGCCGCACGGGCTGCGGCCACCGCCGCCGCACCCATCCGGGCCCTCAGATCGCGAGTCACCGCCGGCGAGGGACTCTCTTCGATGATCTTCTGATGACGGCGCTGTAGCGAGCACTCGCGCTCGAACACGTGGACGATTTGCCCGTGACCGTCGCCGAAGATCTGAATCTCGACGTGGCGTGGCCGGTCGATGAGGCGCTCCACATAGAGGGTGCCGTCGCCGAACGCCGCAACCGCCTCACGCCGGGCTCCCTGGATCAGCGGTCGCGGATCCTCACCGGCCTGCACCGTGCGCATGCCCTTGCCACCGCCGCCTGCCGACGCTTTGATGAGAACCGGATACCCGAGCCGCAGGGCGGCTGCGGCGATGCCGGCGTCGCTTTGATCGGCAGGCGTTTCGCCCGGAACGATCGGCACGCCAGCTCCCGCCATCAGCTCACGTGCGCCAATCTTCGATCCCATGCGCTCGATGACTTCAGCCGGTGGGCCGATGAAGATGAGGCCCGCGGATTCGACCGCGCGCGCGAATGCACCGCGCTCAGAGAGAAAGCCGTAGCCAGGATGCACGGCCTCCGCGCCGCTGCGATGTGCGGCGGCGATGATCGCATCGATGTTGAGGTAACTCTCCGACGGCGCCGCCGGTCCCAGCCGCTCCGAGTGATCGGCGAGGCGCACGTGCATTGCCCGCTCGTCGGCGTCGGAGTAAACCGCGACGCTCTCGAGGCCGGCCTCGCGGCAGCCGCGAATCAGGCGGACCGCGATCTCGCCGCGATTCGCCACCAGCACTCGTGAGAAGCGGCGCGGTGGCTCAGTCGCCATCAGCCAACCAGGGCGCGCGCCGTTTCTCGAGGAACGCCTGCATCCCGGCCTGACCCTCCGGCGACACACGATGAGCGGCGATCGTTTCGGCGGTCAGGTCCGACACTTCGGCTGGCGGCCGGCCCGCGACTCCTGCTATGAGCTGCTTCGCGGCACTCACCGCTCCCGGTGCCGAGGTCGTGAGCTCGCGGACGTAGGCCTCGACGGTCGCATCGAGGGCGCTTTCCGGCACGACGGCGTGCACCAGCCCGATTTCCCGGGCCCGCTGGGCCGAGAATCGCGCCGCGGTCAGGAACAGTTCCCGCGCTGCCGACTGCCCGATCTTTGCGAGCGCGAATGGAGAGATCACGGCCGGGAGAATGCCCAGCTTCGCTTCAGTGAAACCGAACACCGCATTGTCGGCGGCCACGACGATGTCGCAGACGGCGGCGAGACCGGCCCCGCCCCCGAGCGCCGCGCCGTGAATGCGCCCCACGAGCGGCACGCGCAGCGTGTCGAGCGCCAGGAACATCGCCGACATGGCCCGCGCATCGCGCACGTTCTCCTCGCGCGAGGAGGCCACCATCTTCGACATCCAGGTCAGATCCGCGCCTGCGGAAAACACTCTTCCCTCGCCGCGCAGCACCGCGACCCGCACACCCGCGGGAAGCGGGCTGCGCGCCCACGCGGTGAGCTCTGCGATGAGATGCTCGTCGAAGGCGTTCCGGGCATCGGGCCGGTTGAGGGAAACGGTCACGACCGGGCCGGCCGTGGAAATTGACAGCGTAGTCATGGCCGAACGCTTACATCCGGAACACGCCGAACCGGGCCCGCGCGATCGGCGCATTGAACGCCGCGGAAAGTCCCAGCGCCAGCGCCTGCCGCGTCTCCGCAGGGTCCAGGATCCCATCGTCCCAGAGCCGCGCCGTCGAGTAATAGGGTGAACCTTCGCGCTCGTACTTCTCGATGAGTGGTGCCCGGATGGCCTCCTCCTCGTCAGAAGCCAGGTCGCGGCCCTCGCGGGCAAGCTGATCACGCTTGACCGTGGTCAACACGCCGGCGGCCTGTTCGCCGCCCATCACCGAGATGCGGGCGTTCGGCCACATCCAGAGGAACCTCGGTTCGTAGGCGCGCCCGCACATGCCGTAGTTGCCCGCGCCGAACGAGCCGCCAATGATCACCGTGAACCGCGGCACGCCACAGTTCGAAACGGCGTGGACCATTTTCGCGCCGTCCTTCGCAATGCCGGCGCGTTCGTACTGCCGGCCGACGATGAACCCGGTGATGTTCTGGAGGAAGATCAGCGGAATCCCGCGCGCTCCGCAGAGCTCGATGAAGTGCGCGGCCTTGAGCGCGGATTCCGAGAAGAGCACGCCGTTGTTCGCCACGATCCCGACGAGAAAGCCATGAAGCCGCGCGAATCCCGTGACCAGCGTGGCTCCGTAGCGCTCCTTGAACTCGTCGAACCGCGAACCGTCAACCAGGCGGGCGATGATCTCGCGGACCTCGTATGGCTGACGCGTGTCGGCGTTGACGATCCCGTAGATCTCGCGCGGGTCATACGCGGGGTCCTCCGGCGACGTGACATCGGCGGGAGGCTGCTTGCGGGTGTTCAGCGTTTCGACGATGGTGCGCGCGAGGTGCAGCGCATGTTCATCGTCTTCGGCGAGATAATCCGCGACGCCTGACAACCGCGTGTGAACGTCGGCGCCGCCGAGCTCCTCGGCCGTCACTTCCTCACCTGTGGCGGCCTTCACGAGCGGCGGCCCGCCAAGAAAGATCGTGCCGGTCCCTTTGACGATGATGGTTTCGTCGGACATCGCGGGCACGTATGCGCCGCCGGCGGTACACGATCCCATCACGACCGCAATCTGCGGAATGCCCTCGGCCGACATCCGTGCCTGGTTGAAGAAAATGCGCCCGAAGTGGTCGCGGTCCGGGAAGACTTCGGCCTGCAGTGGCAGGAATGCGCCGCCCGAATCGACCAGATAAATGCAGGGCAGCCGATTCTCGAGCGCGACTTGCTGGGCTCGTACGTGCTTCTTGACCGTGATCGGGTAATAGGTCCCGCCCTTGACCGTGGCGTCGTTGGCCACGATGAGCGCCTCGCGCCCCGACACCCGGCCGATCCCGGTCACGATGCCCGCCCCCGGAGCGTCGTTCTCATAAAGGTCCCAGGCGGCGAGGGGGGACAGCTCGAGGAACGGCGACCCGGCGTCGAGCAGCTTGTCGATTCGCTCACGGACGGGCAACTTTCCCTGTTCGCGATGGCGTTGCACGTACTTCGGCCCCCCGCCCTGTTTCGCAGCCGCCATCCGCTCTCCAAGCTCGGCCACGAGCGAGGCCATCCGGTCCCGGTTGGCGCGGAAGCTCTCCGAAGCGGGATCGACGTGAGTCTCGATGAGATCCATCAGAACCGCGAATTATAAAGCCCCCGCCTCCGCCGCCTTGAACCGAGACGCGGCTCCGGCGAGGCAGGCTCAGATCTGGCCCAGACGGGAGCCTGCCTCGCCGAAGCCCGCCGGCAGGCGGGCGAAGGCGGGTGTATTCTATTGCGACAAATGTCAACAGGCGGACACTTGGCGCGCAGTGTGTATAATTCTTGCGCGTAAAGACTTGCGCGTAAAGATTTGAGGCGTGTACTGTTCCGGCGTTTGGACAGACGGATGTTCTCGCTATGACGACTGCCAAGAAGAAGAACCGCGTGCTCGCAATAGACGATGAGCCGGCGATGATCGAGTGGCTCAAGATCCTGTTGGAACACGAGGGGTACGAGGTCCGGACCGCGATGATCGGCACCCGCGGTGAGGAGATCTTCAAGACCTGGAAGCCCGACGTCGTGGTGACCGACATGATGCTGCCGGACGCGGACGGCCTCGAGCTGCTCCGGAAGTTCAAGCAGACGTTCGCCGACACGGAGGTGATCGTTATCACGGGTCACGGCAGTGTCCCCAAGGCCGTGGAAGCGATGAAGGCGGGGGCCCACAGCTTCGTCGAGAAGCCGATCGAGCCCGACACGCTCCTGGCCATGCTCGAGCGCGCGATCGAGCGTCGCGACCTGGTGGGTGAAAACCTGCTGCTCAAGCAGAAGCTGGAAGGGCAGTTCCGGTTCGGCAACATCATCGGCAAGAGCAAGAAGATGCACGAAGTGCTCGAGCTGGTGGAGAGCGTTGCCGGCTCTGATGCCAACATCCTGATCCAGGGTGAGAACGGCACCGGCAAGGAGCTGATCGCGAACGCCCTCCACTACAACAGCAAGCGGGCGAAGGGGCCGTTCATCAAGATCAATTGCGCCGCGATCCCGAAAGACCTGATTGAATCGGAACTGTTCGGCTACAAGAAGGGGGCGTTCACCGGCGCGCAGACCGACAAGGAAGGCCTGTTCGAGATGGCCGAGGGGGGGTCGCTCCTGCTCGACGAGATCGGCGAGATGCCGTCCTATCTCCAGACCAAGCTGCTGCGCGTGCTCCAGGAGCGGGAGTACCGGCCGATCGGCAGCGACCGGATCGTGCGCGTGGATTTCCGGCTCATTTGCGCAACCAACATCGATCTCGACAACGCGCTGCGCGAAGGGAAGCTTCGCGAGGATCTCTACTTCCGGATCAACACGATCACCCTGCGAGTCTCCCCGCTGCGGGAGCGCACCGAGGACATCCCGCTGTTATGCGAGCACTTCCTCGAGAAGTACCGGCAGCGGCATCAGCGCAACGTCAAGTCGATTGCCCCGGCCGCGTATCACGTGCTGATTCGGCACCGCTGGCCGGGCAACGTCCGCGAGCTGGAGAACGTCATCGAGCGCGGGGTGCTCGTGGCGAAGGGCACTGAGATCACGGTGAACGATCTGCCAGAGTCGCTTCGGACCGAATCGTCCACGACCACGGAGTTCGTGATCCCGCCGCACCGCACGCTCGCGGAGATCGAGAAAATGGCCATCCTGCAGACGCTCCAGCGCACCAACTGGAACAAGCAGGAGGCGGCCCAGATTCTCGGCCTCTACCGGCCGACCCTGTACAGCAAGATGAAGAAGCACGACATCCAGGACGGCGCCAAGGGGGCGCGGCGGGCCGCGTCAGTCTAAAGACCGCAGTCCGTAGTTCGCAGCCCGGACCGCGGGCGGCGGGCCGCGGGCCGGGGATACGGCTCGCCCCTTGCAGCACGGCCGTTCATATATGGCCGGGCGTTTTTTTGATCTCGCAATCGGGTTGCTCGCCGCCGCGGGGGACCTTGCGATCTTTGGCCTCCGCGCGGCGCGCGAGGCATTCGTCCCACCCTTCGAATTCAGGGAAACAGTCCGCCAAATCTACGAGCTCGGGGTCCGGTCAGCGCCCTTGATCCTGGTCTCCGGCATGGCCGTGGGCGTCGTGCTGTCGATGCATACGCGGGCATCGCTGGAACGCTTCGGCGCCGAATCCATGATCCCGGCGGGCCTCGCGATCGCGCTGGTGCGCGAGACCGGGCCGCTCACGGCCGGGCTTCTGCTCTCGGGCCGGATCGGCGCGGGGATCGGCGCCGAGCTTGGCGCGATGAAAGTCACCGAACAGATCGACGCGCTCGAGGCAACCGCGGTCGACTCGTTCCGGTATCTCGTGGTGACGCGAGTCGTGGCCTGTGTCGTGGCGGTGCCGATCCTGACCACGCTCATGAACTTCTCCGGCATGCTCGGTGGGTTCATCGCGGAAACCATCGTCACCGGCATGTCGTTGAGGATGTACTTCAACCGCGCCTTTTCGTTGATCGATCTCACTGATTACGTTCCCGCCACGCTGAAGACGATGGTTTTCGGCTTCATCATTGCGACGATCTCGGCGTACCTGGGCTTCAGGACCGAGTCGGGCACCGAGGGTGTCGGCCGGGCCTCGACCCGCGCGGTCGTGTTCTCGTCGGTCGGCATCATCGTCGCCAATGTCATTCTCGTGCGCCTGATCTTCTTCATCTTTCCGAAGGCGGCTGGCGGATGATCGCGGCCGTTGATGACACAGCGCAGCATCCGTGCGCGGTGCGGCTCGATGGCGTCACCAAGGCGTTCGGTCCGCGTCGGGTGCTGGACAATGTCTCGTTCGATGTCCCGGCCGGTTGCGGGTTCATCATTCTGGGCCGAAGCGGGACCGGCAAGAGTGTCACGCTGCGCCACATCGTTCGTCTGGTCACGCCGGACCGGGGCAGGGTGTTCGTCGGCGCTGACGAGATCAGCGCATTATCGGGGCCTGAGCTGTCGAGGGTCCGGCGGAAGATCGGCTTCCTCTTCCAAAACGCCGCGCTCTTCGATTCGATCAGCGTTGGCGAGAACGTCGCGTTTCCGCTGCGCCGGCACACGCGCCTCGCGGATCATGATGTCCGCGACCGGGCCCGCGAGAAGCTCGAGGCCGTTGGGCTCGGGAACGAGTACGACAAGATGCCGGCCCAACTATCGGGAGGGATGCGCAAGCGCGCCGGCCTGGCGCGGGCCCTCGCGCTCGATCCTCCGATCCTGCTCGTCGACGAGCCGTCGGCCGGCCTCGATCCGATCACCGCCGACGAGATCGATGGGTTGCTGCTCAATCTCAAGAAACGTGGCAGCACAACCCTGATCGTCGTGACGCACGACATCGCGAGCGCCAGGCGTCTCGGCGACACGCTGTTGATGCTGCACGAGGGACGCATCGTTGCCAGCGGCTCGCCCGAGGACCTCACCCGCAGCTCCGATCCGCTGGTGCGGTCGTTCATGTCGTCTCAGCATTCCGGGTGAGGACGTCCGATGGGCAGAGAGAGATTGGCGGCAGTCGGCGCATTCGTCATCGGCGGTCTCCTGCTGTTTGCCGCGGGCCTGTTCCTGATCGGCAATCGTCGGATGCTGTTCACCGACACCTTCCGCGTCTACGCCGAGTTCAAGCAGGTCGCCGCGCTCGACACCGGCGCCAAGGTCCGCGTCTCCGGGGTTGACGCCGGGGAAGTCGAGGAGATTCGCGTTCCCGAAGGGCCGTCCGGACGATTCCGCGTCCGCATGCGCGTGCGCAGCGATCTCCGGCCGCTGATCAGGGTCGACTCCATCGCGTTGATTCAGAACGATGGCCTGGTCGGCAACAAGTTCGTTCAGATTCAGACCGGGACCGAGGCGGCGCCGGCCGTCGCCGAGGGCGGCACGATTCAAAGTCGCGAGCCGTTCGACATCGCCGATCTGATGTTGACGATGAGCCAGACCCTCGCGACGGTCAACACGATGCTCGTCGAGGTGAAGAGTGGCGTGGACGAAGCGCTCGGCGCCGTGACCGCCACCGCGAGCGACGCGCAGGTGCTGATGAAGAATGTGGGCGGCGAAGTCCGCACCATCCTCGGCTCTGCGAACGACGTCAGCCGCGATCTCAAGCTAATCGTCGGCAACGTGCGCGCCGGGCGCGGAACGGTCGGCAAACTGGTGAACGACGACGCGCTCTACGCGAGCGTCAGGTCGATGGCCGCGGACGCCGAGAAGGCCGTGGCGACGGTCCGGCAGGCGAGCGAGGATGCGCGTGCCGCGATCGCGGACCTTCGCGGGCAGAACGGACCGGTCAGGGGTTTGACCGGCGATGCGCAGCAGACGCTGCAGGCCGCCCGCGAGGCCATGGCGGACCTGGCCGACACGACGGAGGCGCTCAAGCGGAACATCTTCTTTCGCGGATTCTTCAACCGTCGCGGCTATTTCGATCTGGACGACGTGAGCGTCGCGCAGTACCGCGAGGGTGCGCTGGCCTCAAAGGACCGGCGCGTGCTGCGGATCTGGCTGGACGCCGCCGTCCTCTTCGAGAAGGACGCCAACGGTGTCGAGCGTCTTGGCGAGGGAGGGAGGGTGCGACTGGACTCGGCAATGTCGCAGTTCCTGCGCTACCCGCACACGAGTCCGCTCGTGGTGGAAGGATATGCACGGGACGCGACGGGGGATGCGCGCTATCTCAACAGCCGGACACGTGCCCAGCTCGTCCGCGATTATGTGCTCGCAAAATTCAAGCTCAATCCGAACCATGTCGCGGTCATGCCGATGGGGGCCGAGGCGCCCGACAGCCCATCGGGCCGTGAATGGAATGGCGTCGCGCTCGCCCTCTTTGTGGAGAAAACGGCACTGACGGACTGAACCGTGGTGGTTTGCCGCGGCCGCAAACTGCCGCGTTCGTGACAACATCAGGGATTCATCAAGGAAGTGCGTGGATCGCGGCGTGGCACGCGCTTTGAACTTCCAGCCAGTGGCTGAAGGAATGTACGAAGGTCGGCCGCGACTAAAGGAGGCGGACGTGGACGAGCGATCACGAGTACTGATGGCCACCTTTCTGGGTGCCGTCGTCGGCGGTGTCTGGGGATGGCTCTACATGACGGAGTCCGGGCGGCGGGTTCGCAATCAGATCGAGCCCAAGCTGGACGACTTCATGAACGAGCTCACCCGGATGCGCGGAACCGTGGAAAAGGCCCGCTCCGCCGCCAACGAAGGCTGGCGCTCGTTGAGCGACATCACCGGGGGAGGCCAGGGTCGCTGGTCGGCATAGCACCCGGGACCACGGGGACTGGGACAAAGGGGGAATGATGGGAGATCTGCACACGACGAACGTCGCCTTGATCGTCATGGCGGTCGTCAGCGTGCTCGAGGCGCTGGTGCTCATCGGCATCGCCGTTGGCGGGTTGATGGTGTATCGACGGATCATGCAGCTCGTGAACGATCTGGAAGACCGCCAGATAGCACCGGTGCGCGCGAAGGTGGACGCGATTCTCGGGGATGTGAAGACCCTGACCGCGAGAGTCAGCGAGGACGCGGAGCGTGTGGATCAGGCGATTCATGGGACGATCAATCGCGTGGACGACACCGCCGAGCACCTGAAGAGCACGGTCAGGGAGAAGGTGAGCTACGTGGCAGGAGTGATTCGTGGTGTTCGCGCCGCGATCGTCTCGCTGCTGCACACGGAACACAGGCCGAAGCCGCCCGCCACGGCCGCGGGACGGCTGTAGCACGAGGCAGCGACGGCCGAGAGAATTGATGATAGGAGGGGGTTTCATGGCATACGAATACGATCGTCTGGAACGCGAAGACGGAGGCGGGTCGTTTCTGATGGGCCTGCTGGCGGGGACGGTACTCGGCGCGGGTCTCGGAATGCTGTTCGCGCCGAAGACCGGCACGGACCTGCGCAACCAGCTTTCGGAACAGACCGGCCGCCTGAAGACGAGCGCGAACGATGCGTACGCACAGGCGTCGGAGAAGGTCAGCCAGATCGTCGACCGCGGGCGTGAGGCCTACGACCGCGCGCGCCAGGGCGGATCACCGAGCGGTCCCGGCACCGGCAGCGGGATGGGCACGACCAGCGGCGTCGGCACCGGCAGCTACGGTACTGGCACGACCGGATACAGCTCCGAGAACCGGGGCTAGTCAGGTTGCACATTGCCAACATTGCCAAGATTGCCAACACTGCCAACATTTGACAGGCACGGCACTGACGCCAGCGGTGGAGTTACCCGAGTCTTTTGAATGTTGGCAATGTTGGCAATGTTGGCAGTGTTGGCAATGTGCGTGGTTTGACCTTATGACCGAGCAGCAGGCAGAGCGCGTTGCCAATGTCATTCTCGGCCTCGCGGCCGTCGGCGCCGCGGCCTACATTTTCAAATCGCCGCAGCTCCGGCGTACCGCGTGGGGACTGCTCCGCACGGCGCTGGTCAGTAGCGGCCCGGCCTGGCTGATCGCGGAAACCATACGCGGTTGGGATGGCGGAGCAGCACAGAGGCCGCGACAGCCCGGGATATGATCGGCGCGTGACTGCGCCGCCTGCGCGAGCGAGGCAGCGGCCGGCCGACCAACCGGCGCCGCAGCTCGTTCCCCCGGTCGAATCCCACACCCGACACCGGGCATCGCTCTACCATCGCGTGTACCTCCGCGCCCTCGCCGAGGTTCGCCTGACGGCTCTGGCGATCTGGCGCGGCATCGTCGGTGTCTATAACAGCGACGACCTCACGTTCGCGGCGTCCATCGCCTACTACGCCTTGCTGTCGCTGTTTCCGTTCTTCCTGCTGCTGTTCTCCGTGGTCGCCGGTGTGACCAGCAGCGAAGCTGACCGCCAGGAAGTGCTCGGGTTCGTTCTGCGCTATTTCCCGCGTCAGTTCGACTTCGTGACGTCCCAGCTGAACTCCATGCAGGACGCCCGCCTGAAGCTCGGCGTGTTCGGCAGCATCCTGATGGTCTGGGCCGCCATGGGCGTGTTCGGCGCGATCACCTCGGCGGTCAATCACGCGTGGGGGGTCGAGAAGCAGCCGAGCTACTTCAAGCACAAGATGATCTCGTTCGTCATGCTGGCGATGGCGAGCCTGCTCCTGATGGCGGCGCTTGCGCTGGTCAGCGCGATCAACGTGGTGGGCGCCAGCTGGTTCGCCGCGGTCCTCGAACGGCATGAATCGTTGCAGGCCCTGCAGGGGTTTGCGGTGAAGTGGGCGAGCACGTTCGCCTTCATCTTCGTCGTCGGGTTGATCTTCTACTTCGTGCCGAACGCCAAGGTGCGATTCCGCGACGTGTGGGTTGGAGCAGTCGTGACCGGCCTGGCCTGGCGTGGGGCCCTGGCCGGTTTCTCCTGGTACGTTCGCGACCTGACCCGGTTCAACAACATCCACGGGTCAATTGGCGCTGTCGTCGTGTTTCTGATCTGGATTTACACCTCCGCCGTGATCCTGTTGTACGGTGTCGAAGTGACCGCTGCCAACGCGCGCCTCAGGCGCCGCCGTCCCGACGAGATTCCTGCCGCTCCGACACCGCGCATCTGACCTGCTGATGTCGTCACCCTCCCCCGCACACCTGCCGGTGGCGCTCCTCGTGTTTGCACTGACCCTCCCCTCGTTGCTCTCGGTGAGCGATGAAATCGCGATGGGTCGCGACGCGCAGCTGCAGGTGCGGAAGTCCGTCCCGGCCGTGTCCGACCTGGCGCTGAATGCGTTCGTGACGCAGGTCGGGAAGCAACTCGCCGCGCAGGCACGCGGACCCCGCTATCCCTACAGCTTTTCGATCGCGAATTATCGCGAGCTCAACGCGTTTGCGTTGCCAGGAGGCCCGGTGTGGATCAACCGGGGCATCATGCACGCTGCTGCCACCGAAGCGCAGCTCGCCGGAGTCCTTGCCCACGAGATCGCGCACATCGCGCAGCGTCACGCGGCGGATCAGATCACGAAGCAGCTCGTCGCGAATGGCTTTCTCGGATTGCTTGGAGCGGTCCTCGGCAACGATCCCGGCGCGGCGCGAACCGCCCAGGCGGGCGCACGTCTTCTGGCCGGCAGCTACATGCTGAAGTTCACTCGCGAGGACGAGCGCGAGGCGGACGCGATCGGCTCGCAGATCATGCGCCGCGCGGGGTGGGATCCCCGCGGCATGGCGGAATTCATGGAAACCCTCCGGCGCGAACAGGGACGCGATCCGGGGTCGGTCGAGATCTTCCTCTCGTCGCATCCCGCGCCTGGCGAACGCGCCGAAGCCCTGCGCCGCTCGCTCGGCTCGCGCACGAGCGGCCGCCGCGACAGCGCCGCGTTCCGCTCCGCCAGGGCGCGCGCCCTGCGACTGACGCCGCCGCCGAGGTCGATGTCGGCCAAGTAAGGCAAGACAGGGAGGTCTCGCAAGACGCTCCCTGCACCCATAAGGCAGGATGTCAGGCGGGCTGGTTGCTCCAGCGGAACACCGGAGCGGTGTGTTGTCAGTCTAAGGAGCAACGGCGGTGCCAGCCTTCGCGCGCAGGTTTCTGGCGCGCTACGGCCAGGTCTCCGACGTGCGCGCGTCGCCGGCACTGGCATTAGCGAGAGAACTGCGGGTGCCAGAGTGCGTCGGCATCTACACAGCCGTGTCTCCCGTCACGCGTTGCGGTCCGTTTGAGTGCCGCAACGCGTGACGTCTCGCCGTAGCGCGTCACGAGTCAGACCGCGCGAAGACGGACCGGAGCGCTCGAACACGCAATCGCTGAATCAAGAACAGGCAAGACAGGGAGCTCTCGAAAGACGCTCCCTGCACCCACAAAGGCAGGTTGTGTGAGGCGAGTCTGGTTGCCCCAGCGGAACACCGGGGCGGCAGGCCGGGTGATTTCACCCGACGCCTTCCATAGAGCAACCAGGGTGCCAAGCAGGATCGCGAGATTCCTCAGAAAAACGTGTCGTCGTTCACCGCGGCTGTGTATTAATGCTGGGTTACGCCGGTTCCCAGTGTGTAAGAGGTGACATACGACACTCACATACAGTTTCTTTCGTTACCCACACGGTCGAGGTTTCACGGCAAGGGGGATGGTGGCTCAAGAGGTGGCAACGAACTGTCGTGCAGCGGGCGCCGGGCCACGGATCGCCGTGTTCGTGACGAACGCTCAAGCTGCATCCCGTTGAAGAGAATCGCGCCACCGAGAACGGCGAACGCGCCGCCCACGCCGAGCCCGACCGAAAGCTCGCCGGCGCTGAACGTCAGCAGGACCGTGAGCGCGATGCCCAGCCCGACCATCAACGTGCCGGCCGTCCGCCAGCGCTCGCTTTTGAGGCGGGCGCCGCTGAAGGCTTCGACGCCCTCCTCGAAGCCGAGCGGATCGCTTTCAGGTGCGGGCATCAGGCCGCGCTGGATCATCGCCAGCCGCTCCCGGTGCTCCATCTCGCGGACGGCCCTGCGATTGACCATGGCCATCCAGAGCACTCCGAGTGAGGCGAACACGACGATGGTTATCGCCGTGAGAACTACTTCTTCTTCTTGCACGCGCGCTCCTCTTGTGAGAACCGTGACAATTAGAGTGGTCAACGCCGCGGATTGTTTCAGGCCACCGCCCCGCAGCCCGCAGCCCGCAGCCCGGACGGCGGACCGATGAAACAATTGCCGGACAGCCGGACTCTAATATTGCCGGCGGATGGAGTTCGACGAACGTGAGCTCATCGAGCGGTGCCGGTCCGGCGACGACACCGCGTTCGCCGAGCTCGTGGACCGGTACAAGGACCTGGTGTACGGCCTGATCTACCGGATGGTGCGCGACCGCGGCCTTGCCGACGACCTCGCGCAGGACGTGTTCCTGAAGGTGCACCGCGGGCTGCCGTACTTCCGCGGCGAGGCACGGCTCTCGACCTGGATCTTCAGAATCGTGCAGAACGCCTGCGTGCAGACCCGGACCAGCCGGCGGAGGGACGTCTCGCTGGAAGACGGACCCGACGATCGACCGCCGCGGCAGTTCGGGTCGGTGGACCAGGCGTTCGGCGCGATCGAGGACCGCGATCGCCTCGACAAGGCGCTCGCGCAGTTGCCGCCCAACTACCGGATGCTCGTCGTGGCGCACTACATGCGCGGCGTGCAGTACGAGTCGCTGGCCGAAGCGCTCAACCTGCCGCTGGGAACGGTGAAAACCCACCTGTATCGAGCCAAGCGGCGGTTGCGGGAATTGCTGGAGAAGTAAGACGAGATGAAGTGCTCGGACGTTCTCGATCTCGTGGAGCCGATTGCGGCCGGCGATCTCGTGCCGGACGAACGCGTGCGCGAGCATCTGCACAGCTGTCCGGGCTGTGCCGGGGCCCTTGCGTCAGCGCGGCGCGTCGAGGCGCAGTTGAAGACCATGGAATTCCCCGCTGCGCCGCCGGCATTCGCGACCCGGGTCCTGCAGCGCATCCGCCGCGACCGGTGGCAGTCCGAGCAGAACGTCGATCGACTGTTCAACGTCGCGATCGTGGCCGCGGTGATCCTGATCGTCGGCGGCCTGGTGGCGATGCTGAACGTCGCGACGATGATCAGCCTGACCAGTTCGGTGTGGACGGTGCTGAAGGAGGGCGGCCGCGAGAGCGTCCGCACGGCTGCGCCAACGGTCGGGACCTACATCGCCGCCGTCGGCCTGCTCGCCTCGGCGCTGGGGATGTGGGCGTGGGCCGAACGGCGGATACAGTTCTGAATCCGGGGTCCGGTCGTCCGGGATCCGGTCTTCCGGCATGGCTCCAGGCGCGAAGGTGGGCTAGACTTCGCACCCATGGCGACGAAGTCAGCTGCGACGGTGGCCGGCTATCTCCGCAGCCTCGATCCGGAGCGGCGCAAGATCCTGTCGGCGGTCCGTAAGGTCGTGAACGACAACCTGCCCGAGGGCTATGCGGAAGGGATCACTTACGGTGTCATTGCCTGGTCGATCCCGCTCTCGACGTTTCCCGACACCTATAACGGCCAGCCCCTGTGCTGTGCGGCTCTTGCCGCCAACAAGAACTACAACAGTCTCCACCTGATGGGCGCCGCGTACAATTCGAAAGAGAAGGCCTTCCTGCGGGAGCAATTCGAGAAGCACCGCAAGAAGTTCGACATGGGACAGGGTTGCCTTCGCTTCAAGACACTCGACGACCTTCCACTCGACGCGATCGGCGAAGTGATCCAGCGCACACCGGCAAAGGCGCTGATCGCGGCGCACGAGGCGGCACACGCCAAAACCAGACGCGGCGCGCGCAAGAAATAGGTTGGGTGGCTTCCGGCTTAGCCGGAAGGATGCCGCCAGCTTTCAACCCGGAGGGCGGGCTGACGTCAGTCCGAGGTTCTCCCTGCGGCGCTCGAAGACGGCTTCGGCGGCGCGAAACAGCACGAAGCTGATCCCGAAACACAGAGCCGTCCAGAGGAGCAGCGCCACCGGGGCCAGCGCCGGGCGGCCCAACCCGCGAGCGACGACGAGCGCGATCCCCATGCCCGGTGCGCCCGCAGCGAGAAAGCACAACATTCCGAGCAGGCCGGCCGCGCCGTGTGCGTTGCTGTTCCGGCCGATGCTGTTGAGATCCACCGCACGTGGAAAGATCGCCGACAGGATCGCGGCAACCGGCGCGACCAGCAGATAAGCCGAGAGCAGCGTGAGCGGCACGCACAGCCACATCATCGGATCGCCGGACGGAAACAGAAGCGCCGCGCCGACCAGGCAGATGCCCGAGGGAATCGAAGCGATGAGCGCGTTCCCGATGGCCTTCCCCCGCAGCAGCGCCGCCGTCTCGAGCGGCACCAGCATCGCAAGCGTCAGCCCGGCACGATCGACCGCGAACTGATTCATCGCCAGCGGCAGAATCGAAAGCAGCGAGACGAAAGCGGCAAAGGACGCGAGGCTGAGGCCGCTCTCGAACTGGAAAGGGCCGAACTCCATGCCGCTTCGGCCACGGAGCATCATCACCGTGAACAGACCGAAGAGGACGATGGGCGAGAGCAGTGTGGCGCGGCCGCGCGGGGTTCGGAGCGCCAGTCTCAACTGATTGAGCGCAACCGCCGAAACGGCTGGCGACGTGCCGGGGATGCGCCATCCGGCCAATGCCTCTGCGCTGACCGTCCGGGAGCCGCCAACCGTGCCCGGCGAGCTGAGGACGTGGCTGAACGCCAGCGCACCGGCGAAATGCAGCACTCCCGCGGTGCCGATGAGAGCCACGAGCGAGCCGAGGACCGCAGCCGCGTCGTCGGCGGCGGGGTGCACGGTTCTGGCGTAGACCTCGGACGGCATGACAGAAAACACCTTGCGTTCGATCCCTGACCACCAGCCCGGTTCATTCTCATGCCGCCGCTCGACCGCGATGTCTCGCGCGCGATGCCGCCCCGAGCCGAGCAGCCCCGGCAACATGCCGACGAGTGGCAAGAAGACAACGAGCACCAGCGTCATCAGCTCGGCGCGACGACGATCGCGAACGATCAGGTGAACCGTGCTCGTCACCAGCTGGGTGATCCCGACCAGGATCACGAGAAACAGCGCGCCGGCCGCGAGCGCGACGGCGGCAGACGGCAGGTTGGCCGCGCTCGCGATGCCGAGCGGCAGCGCAATCACCATCGTCGCAGCGAGCAGCACCCAGGGATCGGTCAGCGCGGAGATCGACTGCGCGAGATAGAGGACGTGCCGTGGAATCGGCAGGAGCAGCAGACGAACCGCGTTCGTGCGCTCCGAGCCGGGCAGCAGAATCGGTCCCACCACCGTGAGTACACATGCTGCTAACAGCGCGAAGCGCACGATTCCGAACATGAGGCCTGCTTCACCGCGGCCCAGCGTCCAGCCCGCAAACGCCGCGGCGGCGGCAAGGGCGGCCGCCGACGGCAGCATGAGGAGCGCGGTCAGCGCCGGCGCCAGCTGTTCGAAGGCAGCGGAGAACCGCTCCATGACATCGCGGCTGCCGCGACGTTCGAGCGAGTTGATGAGTACCCGCCATCGCAGCCACGCGAAGGCCCGGAGCGTGCGCCACATTGTCAGAACCAGTCCAGCTCGGCCCGGGTCTGCGCTTCGCCGCCGACCAGGCCGATGAACAGCTCTTCGAGCGTCTGCCCAGGGCCGGCACCGCGAAGCTCTTCGACCGGCGCCTGCGCGACGAGCTTGCCCTGGGCGATGACACCGATGTGGGTCGAGAGGCGCTCGACGATTTCGAGGATGTGCGACGTGAGGAAGATCGTGCCGCCGCGGCCCACGAAGGACAGCAGCAGGTCCTTGATCTGACGAGAGGCGACGGCGTCGATGCCTTCGAACGGCTCGTCCAGGAACAGCAGCCGCGGCGCAGGCAGCAGTGCGGCCGCGAGCGACAGCTTCTTTCGCATGCCGTGCGAGTAGTCGGTGACCAGGGTGTTGCCGGCCGACTCGAGTGCCATGAGCTTCAGCAGGTCGGCCGACCGTGCCGTGGCGGTCGCGGAGTCGATACCATGAACCTCGGCCACGAAACGCAGGGTCTCGCGCGCCGTGAGTCGATCGAACAGCGCGAGATCCTCCGGCACGACGCCGATACGGCGCTTCACGGAAACCGGATCAGCGAGCGGGTCGATGCCGAGAATTCGCATCGACCCCGCAGACGGCTTCAACAGGCCGGTCAGGCACTTGATCGTGGTGGACTTGCCGGCACCATTCGGACCGAGAAAACCGTAGAAGCTTCCGGCCGGGACCGCCAGATCCACGCCGTTCACCGCCCGAAAGCTGCCGAAATCCCGCGTCAGGCCGCGCGTTTCCACCGCCAGTTCCATCGCGCGATTGTATACGTGTGCCTGCGGACGGCTCAGCTCACGGCTGCGCCTCCAACGCACTGATGAGAGCCGCGGTGAAGTGCGGCACATCGTCCGGCTTCCTGGATGTGATCAGGTTGGCGTCGTGGACGACCGGCCGATCGACGTAAAGGCCACCGGCATTCGTGACATCGATCGCAATAGAGGGCCAGCACGTGACCGTGCGGCCGCGCAGCACGCCCGCCGAGATCATCAGCTGCGGACCGTGACAGATGGCGGCGACGGGCTTGCCGACGGCGGCCATCGCGCGGGTGAGGTCCACCATCGCGTGGCGCATGCGCATGCGATCGGGCGCGTAGCCGCCCGGGATCACCAGCGCATCGAAATCACCGCTGCGCACGGCGCCGGCCCCCGCGTCGGACGTGATGACCAGGCCGCGCTTGCCCGTGTATTGCCGGGCTGCATGAGGCCCGACCAGCGTGACGCGCACGCCCGCGTCGGTCAGGCCGGACACGGGGCCTGACAGCTCAGCGTCCTCGAAGCCGTCCTCGACCAGCACAGCGACGCGCTTTCCTGACAGGGGCACCGGGGGATCGTACCACCTGGGGAGTTGGGGAGCTGGGGAGCTGGGGAGCTGGGGAGCTGGGGAGCTGATGATACTCAGAGGCAACTGATACCAATCCAACCGGCTTGTTGTCTCTGAAGCCCGCCAGTTCCCCAGCTCCCCAGCCCCCCAGCTCCCCAGCTCCCCAGGTGGTACCCTTCGTCGATGAACCGTCTCGCCCGCGAACGCAGCCCCTACCTGCTGCAGCACGCCGCGAATCCCGTGGACTGGTATCCCTGGGGTGAAGAGGCGTTTGCCAGAGCTCGCGCAGAAGACAAACCCATCTTCCTCTCAATCGGATATTCAACCTGTCATTGGTGCCACGTCATGGAGCACGAGTCGTTCATGAGCGGGGCCATTGCTGACGCGCTGAATCGCAACTTCGTGTCGATCAAGGTGGACCGCGAGGAACGCCCCGACGTCGATCGCGTCTACATGGCATTCGTGCAGGCGACGACCGGCTCGGGCGGGTGGCCGATGACGGTGTTCCTGACTCCGGCGCTGAAGCCGTTCTACGGCGGCACCTATTTCCCTCCGACATCGCGCTGGGGCAGGCCTGGATTCCTGGATCTGCTCGACGAGCTGGCCCGGGTCTGGAATGAAGATCGACCCCGCGTGAACCACGCGGCGGGTGAGCTGTTCGATCGACTACAACTCGTGACCGCATCGCGCGGCGCCGCGGGCAGCGAGCCGGTCATTGCCGACGAGGAGTCGCTCGATGTCGCGATCGAGCAGTTTCAGATGGCGTTCGATACCCGCCATGGCGGCTTCGGCGAGGCGCCGAAGTTTCCGCGACCCGCGGAGCTGCTGTTCCTGCTGCGCGAGCACGCGCGAAGGCAGACGAGAGGCCGCGGAACACAGGCGCCGCTGCTCATGGCCACCGAGACCCTTCGGGCCATGGCGCTCGGCGGCATGCGCGATCACATCGGTGGAGGATTCCACCGCTACTCGGTCGACGCTCAATGGCGGGTCCCGCATTTCGAGAAGATGCTGTACGACCAGGCGCAGCTCACGCTCGCGTACCTGGAGGGAGGACAGGCGTCGGGCGATTCGTTCTTCCTCGACGTCGCTGCCGACACGCTGCGGTACGTGCTCCGCGACATGACGGACCCCGCCGGCGGGTTCTACTCCGCGGAGGACGCCGACAGCATTCCACCCGAAGAGGCCGCAGATCCGGCAGCGAGCCATGCAGCCGGCGCGGAAAAGAAGGAAGGCGCGTTCTATATATGGACCGATGCCGAGGTCGGCGCGCTCGTCGGCCCCGACATCGACATCGTCCGCCGGGGATTCGGCCTCGAGAGCGCCGGCAATGCGCCGCACGATCCACACGGCGAGTTCACGGGCAGGAATCTCCTCTACGTCGCGGAGCCGGTGCACGACATCGCGATCAGGACGAAGCGGTCCGAGAGCGAGGTTGCTGAAATCCTCGCCCGGGCCCGGGCCGCGATGTTCTCGGCGCGGCTGCGACGGCCTCGCCCTCATCTCGACGACAAGGTCCTGACTGCGTGGAACGGCCTCATGATCGCGGCCTTCGCACGCGGCGCCCGCGTGCTCGCCGGACGCGACGGCGCATCGGAGTTCCTGGCAGCGGCGCAGCGCGCGGCGGGATTCATCCGCATGACGCTGTGGAACCCGAAATCGCGGCAGCTGTTGCGGCGGTATCGCGACGGCGACGCCGGGATCGCCGCTTACGCGGAGGATCATGCGTACCTGATATTCGGACTGCTCGAGCTCTTTCAAGCGGATGGCGACCCGGCGTGGCTGGAGTGGGCGGTGGATCTCCAGTCGGTGCAGGACGAGCGCTTCTGGGATCCGGCCGACGGCGGCTGGTTCAGCACCACGGGTGACGATCCGGACGTGCTGCTGCGGTTGAAAGAGGAGTACGACGGCGCAGAGCCTTCAGTTGGCGCCGTTTCCGCGCTGAACCTCTTGACGCTGTCGCACCTGATGCCATCGGACGATCGGTCGGTGAAGGCAGAACGGATGCTCGCCCGGCTCGGCCCGCGGATCGGCGCCGCGGCACGCGCGGCGCCGATGATGCTGTGCGCGCTCTCGGCGTGGCACGCCGGGTTTAGTCAGATCGTGGTTGTCGGACGGCGGGACGAGGCCCCGGCGCTGGAACTGGAGCGCGCGCTGGCGACCCACTATCTGCCGTTCGCGATTCACGTGCCGGTGACCCCGGGGGCGTCGCAAGACGCCCTCGCTGCGCGTCTCGACTTCATCCGCGGTCTGACGCCGGGAGATGGCGCTGCCGCCTATGTGTGCCAGAATTTCACTTGCAACCGGCCGGTCACACGAGCAGAGGAATTACGTGACCTGCTGAACGCGACGATAAGATGACTTTCAACGTCGAAATCGTCCTTCGCGAACGCGACTACGCGGTCACCGAGCAGATTCCGGCGCCGGGAGCGGGGCGCCGGGCGCCGGCCGACTGGAACGACGGCGATGTCGAGCAGCTGCTCAAGGACATCCTGCTCGCGATCGACCGCGCCCGCGACCCGCAATCATCACAACGCTACGTCGCGCTCCGCGGTTTCAGCTGGATTGTCGAACCCACGAGCGACGGAGTCGTCATTGCGATCGAGATTCCGATGGGTGCCGCGGTGGCCGGGCCGTTCCCCGTGGAACAGGCTGTCCTGGATCGCACCATTCGGCGGGTGATCGCCGCCGCTTCGCCGCACAGACCGGTGATCCACTGATTGCAGTCCTGTCGGATCGCTTACGGAAGCGAGCCGGCTCGTCCGTTCCGGGAATGCACAATACGCAGATTTTCGACGCAAATTGCGCGACGGGGAACGGCACCTGGCTTGCCGTGCTGCAGCAGTAACACCCGCTCCAGTTAACGGCGCAAGCCATGAAGCTACCCTATCGGATCCTCGTTCTCGACGACGACGAAAATGCCCTGTCCGGCATCGTGGAGTTGCTGCGCGATGCCGACTACCGCGTGACCGGCGCGGCCACTTACGACGCCGCCAAGCAGCTGCTGACGGCGAACGCGTTCGATCTTCTGATCTGCGATGTCCGCCTGCGCGGCTTCAATGGTCTCAATCTGGTGATGCAAAGCCGGTCGGAATACCCCGACATGGCCGTGATCATCATCAGCGGCTACGACGAGCCGCTCATGAATCTCGAAGCGAGCCGGTATCAGGCGACCTTCGTCGGGAAACCGATCCGCCCATCAGCCTTCCTCGCCACGGTCGCGCACTGTCTCTCGAATGTGCGCCGCGAGCGTCGCTGGCCGCGCAAGCGTGTCATCGGCGGCTTCCGGGTGACGGCAGCGGGTAAGCCCGCGGCGGTGGTGGACGTGTCCTACGGGGGGCTCCGCCTGGAACTACCGCGAGGCACGGACCTGGCGCAGTCGTTTCCGATCGAGCTCGCGGGAATCGGTCTGCAGTTCGATGTGCAGACAGTGTGGTCGGGCCCGTCGGAGAGCGGCAACTCCACCTTGTGTGGCGCCGCCCTCGCCAGCGACCAGAGCGCCGCGGCGCACACGTGGCGCGCGATAGTTGATCGCCTGTCGGCGTAAAAGCCGCGGGCTCGCGGGTCGCGGGTTCGCGAGTTCGGGGCCGGTGTGATCGGTTGCAGCCGCTTTTGAGTCGGCCTGGCCATCCAACCCGCGCCGCCGTTGGGGATTACCCCGATCGCGAACCCGCGGACCCGCGAGTCGCGAACCGCGGCTCTTAGGGATACAGCCTCTCAATCCTCCAGCCGTCTCCCTCGCGCACGTAAAGCAGCCGGTCGTGCAGTCGATCGGCGCGGCCAAACCAGAACTCGATGCGTTCCGGAATCAGCCTGTAGCCGCCCCAGAATCTGGGGCGCGGCACGGCGCCGCCCTCGAACCGCTGCTCGGAGGCGCGGTAGTCCTCTTCCAGCTGCTCGCGCGAGGGGAGCGTCTCGCTCTGACGCGAGGCCCAGGCGCCGATCTGGCTGCCGCGCGGGCGGGTCGCGAAGTACTCGTCCGACTCACGATCGTCCAGACGCACGACTGTTCCCTCGATGCGAATCTGCTCCTCGATGGCGGGCCAGTGCACGCAGATCGCGGCGTAAGGGTTGTCGGTGAGTTCCCGCGCCTTGCGGCTCGTGTAGTTGGTGTGGAAGACGAAGCCGCGCTCGTCGGCGCCGCGCAGCAGCACCATGCGCACCGAAGGACGTCCGAGGGCATCGGCGGTCGCCAGCGCAACCGGAGCCGTGTCCACGCCGCGGGCCGAGGCCTGTTCGACGGCGCTGAGATATTCCGTGATCGGATTTGCACTCGCCACGCCGCGGCTACTCCCCGTCTTCGAATTCGAATCGCTCGAGAACACGCAGGAACGCGCGAACGTCCGCCGGCGCCGCCGTCTGCAGCGCGCGCCGTTCGAACGCCTCCAGGTGGCTGGTCACCCGGCGCGCCGCCGCCCGGCCGGATTTCGTCAGGCTCACGACGAAGGTGCGGCGATCGCGTTCATCGGAGGTGCGCGCGATCAGGCGCCGCTCTTCGAGCCGATCGAGGATGCTGGTGAGGGTCGATCGCTTGTGTCCGAACGCGCGATGCACCTGCCCGATGGTGGCTGCGCCGGCCGAGGCGAGGTGCGCCAGGACGTGCGCCTCGGCCTGGTTGACCGTCGGGTCGCTCAACCCGGCGATGTGCATGCCGATACGGTGGGTCGCGCGATGGATGTGCGGAATGAGGCGAAGCGCCATGAGCGTCGGCGATTATAGCGTCAGCGCCGCGCGCCTACCGTAGCGGAATCGAGCAGATCGGGGCGCGCCGCGATCAGCGCCTCGAACGTCACCGGCGATCCGATCTGCGCCGACGCGTCCGCGAGGACGCCGACCCACGCCGAGGTCAGCGCCGCGTCGAACTTGTCCGGCTTGCCGGCGCGAGCGGCGAACGCCCGCAGGCCGGCCAGCAGCTTCCGCTCGGTTTCGTCGCGGCCGAATCGCGTCAGGTAACACCACGCGAGTCGAAGATGTTCGCGATGCCCGAACCGGCCCGGCGCGAGCCCACCGGTCTCGAACCCGCCCACCAGCTCGTCGTCTGTCATACGAACAAGAATATTACGAAAGCGGAGATAATGCCAGTCCGCGGGGCGTTCCGGGGCGATACCGCATGGTCAGGCCGAGCAGGTCCATGCAGAGCGGCGCAATGTCGACCGAGCGGAAGTGTCGCGGCAGCCGCGGGGTGATCCCGGCGCCGGCGAGGATCACCGGGCTGAACGAGTCGAGGGCGTGCAGTGCACCATGGGATGCGCCGCGGATATGGGCCTTGCCGCCCGGTACCTCGAATTCGCAGCCCGGACGGGCGGTGACCCAGAGTTCGCCACTCTGATCGAGGTCGAGCGCGCCCGCGATGCGCTCGAAGGCGTTGGGGTACTGATCAAAATCGATCCCGCCATCGTGGCGTTCCAGGCCGACCGCCGCCGCCTCGCCGCGCCACTCCCAGATGCCGCCAAACGGGTCGTGCAGACCGCCGTCGACGCCGCGGGTGAAATCGAGCCGGCCGCGCCTGGTGAGCACCGAGTACCCGCCCTTCCCGGGCCGGGTGAGTGCGGCGCGCAGGATCACCTGATCGACACGCGGCTCCGAGAGCAGGTCGTCGATGATCCTGATGATGCGATCCGGAACCGCTTCTCTGACGTAGATCTGGGCCGCCCGCATGTTCGGGCAGATCATGATCTCGTCGCGCGGTCTCCAGGGCCGCCCGAGCGCCGCCTGCCGGAAGTTGGCCAGGACCCGATCGAGCCGGATCGCCGCTTCGTCCGCGGAGCCAACCAGGTCGCAGTGAGCGTGGTCCGAGGTGATGACGACGCACGTATCGGCCAGCACGTGGTCCATGCCCCCGGCAGCATCGAACGCGTCACCGAGCATGCGATCCACCCGCTCAATCACTGGCAGCGCGGCGGCAGGACCGACCTCGTGACTGCGGTAGTCGTTGTCGGCGAAGTAGGCCACCGTGAGATCCGGTCGCTCCGGCGACGCGAAGAGGTCCTGCAGCAGCGCTCCCGTGGATTCGTCGTCCATGCCGAAGCGATGGAGCAGGCCGCCATTGTGCGATGGCACCCGGCCGGACGGCAGTGTCGTCCGCACGAAATCGCCGAGGCACAGCGTCGAGGGACCTTCGACGGTTTCTTTCAAAGGCACGCCAGGAAGGGCGGCCATCACCCCCGGTAAGCGGACCCGGTGCGCATGATTGCCGCGGAACACGAGATAGTTCAGGCAGGCCGCGCGGCGACCCGCCCGCTCGGTCATCTCGAACAGCGTTGGGACCCGGAGCCGGTCGCCGTTGAGGCGGAGCAGGAAATCGTTGATGAACTGCCCGAATCCCTCGCGCGCGATGACCCAGAAATCGTCGCCGTAGTAGGCGACCTCCTGACGGTCCTGGTCGTACCACGACGCACCGGCGATGCCGTGTTCCGCAGGGTAGGCCCCGGTCACGATCGTTGTCGTTGCCGCAGGGGTGATCGACGGAAAGATCGAGACCGAGGCCTGGTGCATCGTGCCGGCGTCGGCGAGGCGCTGCAGCACCGGAAGGCGGCCGGTCCGCACCGCCGGACAGACGACGTGCGGCGTCGCGGCGTCGATGACGATGAGCAGAAGCTTCATCGGTCAGCGAACGGTGATTCGGTCGACGACCTCCCTGACCCCCTGGGTTTCACGTGTGAGGCGCAGGATCCGGTCGCGCTGCGCCTGTGAGTCGACGGTGCCGGTTACCGTTACCGTCGTTCCGTTCGTGTCGATGTCGACCGACGAGGCCTTGACGCTGTCGTCGAGCGCGAGCTTCGCCTTGATCTTCGCGGTGATCTGGCCGTCGGTCAGCGCCTGCTTGGCCTCGTTGGCCACCGCCGCCGTGCGCTCGCCGACCTTGGCGCCGACCTCGCGTGCCCGCTCGGTGTCGACGCCGGTCGTGCCGACAGTTTCGCGCGGCGCCGGTCCGTTGCTGACCTTCCGGTTCCCCCACCATCCCAGTAGGAACGCGCCGACCGCGACCAGGACGATCACGAGAATCACGAGCCTGAGAAATGCCCTCACCATTTCACACCTCCAGCCCCGCGAGGTTACGCGAGCAGTACCAGTGCCAGCCGCAGGGTGTGTGGGACGGTGAGGCTAGCGCGTCTGTGCGGCAGGAACGACCTCGACCGTGCTGCCTGGAAGGGGAATCCTGAGCCGTTCCCGGCCGAGCCGCTGTTCGGGCCGATGGATGGGCCGGCCGTGGGTTCCGAAGATGGTCACCGGCGCCTCGATCGATCGTCCGTCCCGAGTGCGGAACAGCGCGGTGGCGCGGAGGTATCGATCGAAGGTCACCTCACCACTGTCTGCAAGGGAGACGTTCCGGACCTCCTGGTTGCCCGGATAGCCGTCAGCCTTCACGAGCTCGCGCACCTGGATGAGCGATCCGGTCGTGACATCGAACACCGCGAGCCGCTGCTCGTTGATCAGGAAGCCGGCGAGACGACTGTTCGGGCTCCAGAGGATCGAGCGGCACCAGGCCGCGTCAGGTGCCAGTGCCATGAGATGTCGCGCCCGCTCATCGGTGCGTCCGAGGTAGAGGTGGTCGTCGGGTGGATCCGGATTCAATTCCTGGTGCACGAACGCGACGTATCGGCCATCGGGCGACGTCGAGGTGGTGTGAGTACGTGGCAGCAGATCGTTGGCGAGCTGGCACCCAGCCACTGCCACGACTGACGTTGCACACAGCAGCGCACAAAGGGTCGATCTCATCACCACACCTCACCAGGCCGCCATTCGGCGGAAAGAGGCGAGTCGAGGTCCAGGCCGGCGGGCGTCTTCTCGAGCCGCAGAATCATGACTCCTTCGTCCGGCGTCGCCTCGATGCCGGTCGCCGTCCTGATGAACAACGGCCCGCGCCACGCTTCCCAGCCGAGTCGGGCATAGAACCCCTCGTCACTCGGCGACAACGCCCCGAGATCGTAGCCCCGGATCTCGCGCGCCAGGCGCCTCATCACGCCGGTGCCGAAGCCGCGTCGCTGAAACGCCGGTCTGGTCGCGACGGCTTCGACGTAAGCGGTGTGAAGGCGCCCGCGTCCGCCAACCTCGAGCTCCCGATCGACCCACATGGCGTGCGACACGATCTCCTCGTCGAGGCGGCCGATCACATGAACACCGGGCCCGAGCAGCTCGAAGGCGTGCGAGAAGTCTTCGCGATAGGCTTCGCTGCAGAGGTCACGGATCGCCTGCAGGGTCGAAGCCGCGATCATGTTCGAGTCGATGACTTCGAGCGCCAGCACCATCGCTAGTCCCTCATCGCTGGTCCTGCGTCCCGCGTCCTGAATCCCGGGTCCTGAATCCGCGAGTCGTGAATCCGCGGTGCCTCGGCGTTCGGTTCAGTGTTACAAAGGACCGCCTTTTGGCACAATGGAACCGCGCCGGGGTGGCGGAACTGGCAGACGCTCGGGACTTAAAATCCCGTGGCCTTCGGGCCGTGCGGGTTCGATCCCCGCCCCCGGCAATCAGAATTCCCAGGAAGTCTGAGTGTGATGGTGCGACCGAAGTGTCCTGGATCGAGACTTTACTGTCTGAATCGGGCACATCGGAAATGTCAAATGTTCGGGCCTCCCCGTGACAGTCGTCCTACCTCCCTGTGCGAGATTGGAACACGGTCGGTCGGCCGATTTCCGCACTTGGCCGAATCCCTAGCGTTTTCGACGCTCGCGTTTGGCGCGCCGATTGATATGCAGGCTGTCGGCGTCCTTGAACCAATAACAGGCGCTTTTCTGGAGGGACACCGGTGCCGGAGGCTGAAATCCGGTTGGCGATCGACCAGCATCACCACTCCGTTGCAGGAATACGGTACCGGTGCAAGGCGGTGTGGACAGCACTCGAACCGCGGTCGTCGACCCATCGAGAGGCTCCGACGCTGACGATCGAGCAACCCGACTACCGCGTGACGCAACGACTCCGACGATATCCAATCGTCGGCTGTTCATTGAAACACGCGGGTAGCTGAAACGAAATTCTGATGATCGTTACAACCTCCGAAGTGCTGGAGCAACGCATCGACGCACGACGCAGACAGGCTGAGATGCTGCTGGCCTCTGCGAGCCACGACACCATGAAAGTGCAGTTGTGCCTTGGACTGCGCGATCTCGACGAAGCGTCGGAGTGGCTCCATCGCGACGCGGGTGCCCGCCCCGTTCATTTGCTCCTCGACCTGGCGGCTTGGCGCTTGAACTCCGTCGTGCAAATGCTGCGCACTGAAGCTGGCGACGCTGAGTGTCGCCAGACGTTCTGAGCCGAACCCATTAGCAGGCTGCTGAAAAACGCAGCCTGAAGGGATAAGGCAAAAGGCAAAAGGGAGAAATGCTAGAGTTTTCCCTTCTCGCTTCTGCCTTTTCCCTTGCCAGCGATACTTTTTCAGCAACCTGCTAGATCGCCTGACGGCGCCTGTCGACCCGAGTCAATCTGCGTCGATCGGCCGGACCCGCACGGCGATTGAAAGCCTTTTGCTCGTCCGGGCTCAGCGGCCAGTCGCGCTCACATGCCCGACAGTGCCAGCAGCGCGCCACGGCACCGTGCCAGATGCTCATTGCAACGATAACGGTCCCGGCAGACCGGCAGTAGAGGCACCGTGGCGGAACGGAAGGCCACATCATCATCTTTCTCATGGCTCCTGTCCGGGTGCCGCTGCACGGCCACAGCTTAGCCCGTGGACAAACGACACGCTGGTGTGCGTGCGCACTAGTCAAAGGGAGAGGCGGGCTGCCTCAACGGATCCACTTCCGTTACTGAACGGATGCTCGTCAGACATCGCAAGCAGCAGGCCACCCGGTGGCATCGATGGGAGTGCGTGAAACGTTCGAGAAAAGCCCTCTTTCTCGACTCGACGCAAGCACACGAGACGCAGAGCGGCTCCGGAAAAAGGACAGCCCAGCAGTCATTGAAAGGCTGCAATGACTGTTACAAAACGATTTAGCCGCGTGTACTACTCGGAGTGGTTAGTGAACTCAGTGCGGTACACCTTGGGCCCATGCTGACAGATGCAGCGGTCATCGAGACACCGAAGTGTGGAGAAAAGATCCATTTAAGGATCTTCCCTGACTGGCGGGCGCTGGGCCCGCCTGCTACGATCGACGCTCCCCGTCAAAACGTAAGCAGGTGCCCTATGACGCGTGCCGCCGACAACCGCGAAGAGCGGGAGGCGCAAGCCGATCGGATCCTCGGTCGAGCTATGCGTCAGGTCAGTCAGCCTTCTGCACTCCAGCACGGCCAGTCCGAACAACCGGGCAACAGACGAGATCAGCCTGAATCGATTCCGCCGGCGCTGTCAGGCGAGCGCGGACTCAGCCCGCGCACCGCTTCCTGAACCGCGGCACTATTCCTTGTGCTCTGTAGCAGACTTGGCCTGCTGCTACCGGTAAAACGCCGGTTCCTCTTCTTCGTCCATGCTCATTCTTCGGATCACAATCAGTAATGCGGTGGTGGCGGATCGGAGGGTTGGCGGTCGGCGCAGCGGCGCTGCTCTCGATAGTACTGGCGCTTCGGGCGTTCTGGTTCGAGCCGGCGAGCCTTCGCGTCGTCGAGGAGCACATCAGCCTGCGCGGCTCCGCCAGGGCGACAGTGCGTATCGCGGTTCTGGCCGATCTTCACACCGGCTCGCCTTTCAACGGTCTGTCGAGGCTTCGCGAGGTCGTGGCACAGACGAATGCCGCCCGGCCCGATGTCGTCTGCATCCTGGGCGATCTCGTGATCCAGGGCGTTCTCGGTGGGCGCTCCGTGACGCCCGAGGACATCTCCGCTGAATTGAAGCAGCTCAGGGCGAACGCAGGAGTGTTCGCGGTGCTGGGCAATCACGATGGCTGGCTGAGCCACGATCGGGTCCAGTCCGCCCTCGAGCGAAACGGGGTTCGTGTAATCGAGGAAACGGCAGTAAAGGTGGCGGCACCCGGAGGCTCAATCTGGTTCGCGGGGATCGGCGACGTGTGGACGCGACGGTTCGATATTGGCGCGGCGCTCGCGGCCGTCGCGGACGACACCTCGCCCGTGGTGCTGATGACACACAACCCGGACGTGTTTCCGCAGGTGCCGGCTCGCGTTGCGCTGACCCTCGCTGGTCACACCCACGGCGGGCAGGTGAAATTGCCGCTGCTCGGCACACCCATCGTGCCGTCACGATTCGGATCGCGCTTCGCGGCCGGGCACATCATCGAGAACGGTCGTCACCTCTACGTCGCCACCGGCGTCGGAACGAGCATCCTGCCGGTGCGGTTCCGCGTACCGCCCGCGGTCACTGTCTTGACGCTGGCGTTCGAGTGACGTGAGAGGATGTCGCCATGGAACTGGAACCATGAGAAATCCCTGGCTCGACATCAGCGAGGCTGACTACGTCGGGCACATGAGCAGCCCGGCAGTCGATCAGCGCCGCGTCCTGAACGGGCTCTTTCGCGAGGTCCTCCAGAACCATCACCCCAAAACTGTCCTCGTCGTCGGATGCTCCACCGGCAACGGCTTCGAACATGTCGATCCGGAGGTTACCGAGCGGCTCACTGCTCTGGAAATCAGCCCGACGTTCGTTCGACGGGTTGCCGAACAGTTTTCAAAGAGTGGATTCGAATTGGACGTGCGATGTACGAACGTCGCCGATGCCTCGCTCGAACCCGATGCGTTCGATCTGATTCACGCGGCGTTGATATTCGAGTACGTCGAATGGACAGAGATCTTGCCCCGTCTGGTTGCGGCGCTTCGCAGCGGCGGAGCGCTCAGTGTGGTCCTGCAGCGGCCGTCGTCCGCTGCACCGGCGGTCACGCCGACCGCATTCAACAGCCTGTTGGCGCTCCACTCCATTTTCCGGTTCGTCGATCCGGACGTGCTCGTCGAACAGGCACAGCAACTGAGGATGACCGTGATTACGCGCCGCACGGTGCCCTTGCCTGCGGGAAAGGCGTTCGAGCTCCTTTGCTTTTCGCACCGACCTTCGCGCCGCTGAATAGATGCTCTGTTTCCTTCGCCCCCCCATCCCGCGCAACCTCGGGCCCTGGCGCAAGGCGAGTGATCTGCACGTGATAACTCGGTGGAGCGGAGCACGACGGAGGCCACGGATTTCACGGAGCCTACGGAGATCACGGGCTGAGCGATGTGTCCAGTGTCGGCGCCGGCCCTGCGGGCCGGCTGGGGCAGGAGGGTGAATCAGGCAGACGCAAGCCACAGATAGACGCATGCGCGGCTTGCGTCTGCCTGATTCACCCTCCTGCCCTCCGCGCGCGAAGCGCGCGGACCGACACCCAGGCATCGCGCGTCACACGGAGACAGATTGCTCTCTCCGTGCGTCTCCGTGAGCTCCGTTGCTCCGTGTTGAGATCCGTTGTCTCGATTGTCTCTCTCTCTCTCTCTCTCTCTCTCTCTCTCTCTTCTCGGACTAACAGGAGTCATCGAGCGCACGTTGCGACAGCGCCTGCCACGACTCTCCGCGCCCGCGTATCCAGGCGTAGAGCATGACGCTGACAACGATATAGCCGGTGACAGGCAGAATCCCTCCCTCGCCCAGCCAGAGCGCGTTATCGCCGCCGGCGAAGAACCTCGGGAACAGCCACTGCGAAATCGTGTTGTGAAAGCTGTGGAAGAACACGGCGGGCCAGAGACTGCCGGCTCGGTATGAGCCGTACGCCCACACAAAGGCAAGCGGCAGATCCAGAGCCAGGGACAGCCCGATGCTCTTCCAGAGGCCGCCGGTCTCGAGGTATCCAGCGCCCACAATGATCGGCGTATGGAAAGCAGCCCAGGCGAGTCCGACGACAGCCACGCTCTGACGGACACCAGCGGCGTCGAGGCGAGGCTGCAGGTAGCCGCGCCAGCCGATCTCTTCACCAAGGGCGGTGAAGGTGCCGAAGGCTCCGAGAATAGAAAGGTTGACGACCAGGTTGAGCGCGATCTGGGTGCCGGTGGTCCAACGGCCACCGCCAGGACTCCAGTGTGCGAGACCGACGAGGCCTGCCAGGCCGTAGGAGGCTCCATAAACAACGAGCGGGACCGCGAGAGGCCAGAGAATCACAGGCGTCGGTGAAACTCCGGCCAGGCGAAGAGGCAGGGTGGATGTGAAACCGCGGTCGACGGTGCGTTGCGCAACAAAGCGGCCAAGTGCTGGCGCCCACATCGCGACAGGTGCCAGTGCCGCCCAGGCCGGGGAGCTGACCGACCATCCCATCCGTGCAGACAGAATGGCGATCGCGGTGGTTGCGCCCGTGGAAATCCCGACTACGACGAGCAGGGGCCCCCAAGGGATCGCAGCCCGCGTTCCGCGGCCGCCGTCACGATGAACAATGGACGTCACGGAAGCGCGGGCATTGTCGCACTGATCGATTGGATGCGGCTCGCGGTCTAGAATGGCGCCGTAACCTTGGCCAGCCCAAATCTCGACGCCCTCTTTCGTGATGCGCTTGCCGCAATTGATGCAGGCGACGTCGCAAGGCTCGACAACTTG
>Ga0111539_10000433_pt1 | contig 52771 bp, 54 predicted proteins | sample RhiMethybrSRZTD1_FD_79667 | JGI IMG/M metagenome (GOLD analysis project Ga0111539, IMG submission 79667) | Populus rhizosphere microbial communities from Tennessee, USA - Rhizosphere MetaG P. TD hybrid SRZTD1 (version 2) (version 2) | ecosystem: Host-associated > Plants > Roots > Rhizosphere >... | reverse complement strand
GTGGCCGACATCACCCTGCTCTTCATGGGCAACAGCCACACCGCGTCCCACGGCTTGCCGCAGACGGTGGCAGCGCTGGTACGCGCGTCGCGCCCGGGGCGCGGCGTCTTCGTCGAGGTGGCGCCCGACTGGGGGTTCCTCGAAGACCACGCCTCCAACCCGAGGACCCTGGAGCTGCTCGACCGCCGGCGCTGGAGCTTCGTCGTGCTGCAGGCGCAGAAGTACAGCACCAGCGGGCAATTCAGCTACCCGATCGAGCCTGCGATCGAGCTCGCGCGCAAGGCGCGCGCCTCCGGCGCCGTGCCGATCATGTTTCCCGAGTGGCCGCGGCGCGGCATTGCGGAGACGCAGCGCATTTACGACCTGCACGTGTCGATCGCCCAGCGCGAGCCGGCCTGCGTCGCGCCGATCGGGCAGGCCTGGGACCTCGCCCTCGCCCGCTACCCGAGCCTTGTCCTGCACGATTCCGACGGCAACCACGCCGCAGCGCCCGGCTCTTTTCTCGCCGCGACGGTGATCGCCAGCACGATGACGGGAACGCCGCCCGACGTGTTTCCGTTCGTATCCGCGGCGGGCGTCGACGCAGAGACCCAGGCGCGCCTGCGTGCGGTGGCCGCCGAGACCGTGGTGCTGCACCCGCCCCGGCAGTGGTGTCCGGCCGATCCGCTGCCACCCTAGGATAATGGGGGGATGCGCTTCCCCTCCCGCCTTTCGGCCGCAGCCGCCGCCTGCCTCCTGCTCACCCTGGGCGCGCCGCTCCCGGCCTCCGCCATCAAGGTCTTCCGGCAGCAATTCGACATCGCCGAGACATCGGCCGACCCCCACCGCATCGGCGACGTCTACTCGATCGCGGTGGTCGCGGCCATCTTCGACAGCCCGCTCGACTACGACTACCTCGCGCGGCCGCTCAAGCTGAGACCCCTCACGCTCGCCGCGCTCCCCGAGGTCTCGCCCGACGGCAAGACCTACACCATGCGGGTCAGGCCCGGCATCTACTTCGACAACGACCCGGCCTTCAACGGCAAGAAGCGCGAGCTCACGGCGCAGGACTACGTCTACTCCGTCAAGCGGGTGATGGATCCGAAGAACGCCTCGCCGGTGCTCTCGGAGATCGAGGGCTCACTGCTCGACAGCGAGAAGGTGATCGGCGCCGCGCGCAAGGCGAACCGCTTCGACTACGACGCGCCGTACGAGGGCGTGAAGGCGCTCGACCGCTACACCTGGCAGATCCGTCTGGAGAAGCCCAACTTCACCTGGATCTACAACCTCGCCGACTGTCGCGTGACATGCGCCGTGGCGCGCGAGGTGGTCGAGAAGTACGGCGACGACGTCGGCGCCCACCCGGTCGGCACCGGCCCCTACCGCATGGCGTTCTGGAAGCGCTCCTCGAAGATGGTGTTCGAGAAGAACCCCAACTATCGCGAGGAGTACTTCGAGGCGCAGCCCGCGGCCGACGACGAGCGCGGCCAGGAGATCCTGCGGCAACAGAAGGGCAAGCGCCTGCCCATCATCGACCGCGTGGAGGTCTACGTGATCGAGGAGACCCAGCCGCGCTGGCTCGCGTTCCTCAACGCCGAGCTCGACCTCCTCTTCAAGGTGCCGGACGAATACGCCAACCAGGCGATGCCCAACAACAAGATCGCGCCCCACCTCGCGCGCAAGGGCATCCGCATGGACCAGGTGCCGGCGCTCGACCTCGTCTTCAACTACTTCAACATGGAGGATCCCGTCGTCGGCGGCTACACGCCCGAGAAGATCGCGCTGCGCCGCGCCATCGCCCTCGCGTACAAGACGACCGACGAGATCGCGATCCTGCGCAAGGGGCAGGCCATCGCCGCGATCACGCCGTACAGCCCCGGCGTGGCCGGCTGGGATCCGAACTTCCGCACCAACGCCGGCGAATACAGCGTGCCCAAGGCCAAGGCGCTGCTCGACATGTTCGGCTACGTCGACCGCGACGGCGACGGCTACCGCGAGCTGCCCGACGGCAGCCCGCTGGTGCTCAAGGCCAACTCCACGCCCACGGCGCGCGACCAGATGCAGGACGAGCTGTGGAAGCGCAGCATGGACGACATCGGCATCCGCATCACGTTCCGCAAGGCGAAGTGGCCCGACCTGCTGAAGGAGGCCTATCTCGGCAAGCTGCAGTTCTGGCAGCTGGGCGGCAACGCCTCGGCGCCCGACGCGGACACGTGGCTCACGTCGCTCTACGGCCCCAACTCCGGCGAGAAGGGCAACTTCGCGCGCTTCAGGCTCCCGGAGTACGACCGGCTGTACGAGCAGGCCAAGCAGATGCCCGACAGCCCCGAGCGCACCAGGCTCTACCAGCAGATGGCGAAGCTCGTCGCGGCCTACGCGCCCTGGAAGGTAAACGTGCATCGCGTGCTCACCGACATGTGGTATCCATGGGTCATCGGGTTCAAGCGGCCACCCGTCCTCGGGACCCACTACTGGAAGTACCTGGACATCGACGAGACGCTATCGCCCGTAAAATGAGGAACCGATGATCCGACACGCAATCCTCGCCGCACTGGCCGCAGCGGGCCTGACCGCCCACGCCGCCGACGCCAACAAGGTCCTGCGCTACGCCTTCGAGGTGGCCGAGACCAGCTTCGACCCGCCGCGCATCAGCGACCTCTACTCGAACATCGTGAACGGCGCGATGTTCGACGCCCCGCTCGCCTACGACTACCTCGCGCGGCCGAGCAAGCTCAAGCCCAACACGGCCGCGGGGCTGCCCGAGGTGAGCGCCGACGGCCTCACCTACACGATCCGCATCAAGCCGGGGATCTACTTCACCGACGACCCGGTGTTCAAGGGTCGGAAGCGCGAGCTGGTCGCCGCCGACTACGTCTACTCGATGAAGCGCGTGCTCGACCCGAAGCTGCGCTCCTCGCAGATCGCCGAGCTCGAACCCCACGTCGTCGACGCCGAGGAGAAGGTGACGCGCGCGCGCAAGGGCGAGAAGTTCGACTACGACGCGCCGTTCGAGGGTATCAAGGCTCTAGACCGCTACACCTTCCAGGTGAAGCTCAGGCATCCCACGTACGTCTTCATCTACAAATTCGCCGACTGCCGCGTCACCTGCGCCGTCGCGCGCGAGGTGATCGAGCACTACGGCGAAGACGCGGCGGCGCACCCGGTGGGCACCGGCCCCTACCGCCTCGCGTTCTGGAAGCGCACCTCCAAGATCGTGCTCGAGGCGAGCCCGACCTACCGCGAGGACTACTTCGACGGCCAGCCGAGTCCCGACGACGTGCGCGCCAACGAGATCCTGCGACTGCACCGGGGCAAGCGCGTGCCCATGGTGGGGCGCATCGAGATTTCGGTCATCGAGGAGACGCAGCCGCGCTGGCTCTCGTTCCTCAACGAGGAGATGGACCTGCTCTACCAGCTGCCCGAGGAGTTCGCCAACCAGGCGGTGCCGAACAACAAGCTCGCGCCCAACCTCGTGCGCAAGGGCATCCAGATGGAACAGGTGCCGGCGCTCGACATCACCTACAACTTCTTCAACATGAACGACCCGGTGGTGGGCGGCTACACGCCCGAGAAGGTGGCGCTGCGCCGCGCGATGTCGCTGGGGTACAAGACCGCCGACGAGATCAACATCATCCGCAAGGGCCAGGCAATCCCCGCGATGACGCCGTACGCGCCCGGCGTGGCGGGGTGGGACCCGAATTTCCGCACCAACGCAGGCGAATACAACGTGGCCAAGGCCAAGGCCCTGCTCGACATGTTCGGCTACATCGACCGCGACGGCGATGGCTACCGCGAGCTGCCCGACGGCACTTTGCTCGAGGTCAAGGCCAACTCGACGCCCACGGCCCGCGACCAGCAGCTCGACGAGCTGTGGAAGCGCAGCATGGACGACATCGGCATCCGCATCAGCTTCCGCAAGGCGAAGTGGCCCGACCTGCTCAAGGAGGCGCGTTCGAACAAGCTCATGTTCTGGCAGCTCGGCGGCTCGGCATCCGACCCCGATGCGGATACCTGGCTCACCTCGCTCTACGGCAAGAACAGGGAGAACAACCTCGCGCGCTTCGCGCATCCCGAGTACGACCGGCTCTACGAGCAGGCGCGCTCGATGCCCGACAGCCCGGAGCGCACCAAGGTCTACCAGCAGATGGCGAAGATCGTGGCGGCGTTCGTGCCCTGGAAGACGAACACGCACCGCATCCGCACGGACATGTGGTATCCGCACGTGATCGGCTACTATCGCCCGCTCGTCCCCAGCACGAACTGGTGGAAGATGGTCGACATCGACCTGGAGAAGGCGGCCGCACGGGGCAGGGCCCCGGTGACGGCGTCCAAATGAGCGGCGCCCTGCGCGTGGAGCGCGGCGTCGCCGTCGTCACCCTCGACAATCCGCCGGTCAACGGCCTGGGCCTGGCGACGCGCACGCAGGTGGCCGGCGCGCTCGCCGCGGCCAACGCCGATGCGGGCGTGCGTGCAGTGGTGATCACGGGTGCGAACGGGTTGTTCTCGGGCGGCGCGGACATCCGGGAGTTCAACACGCCCAAGGCGCTCACCGAGCCGACGCTGCTCACGCTCATCGCCTCGATCGAGGGCAGCGCCAAGCCGGTCGTGGCCGCGATCGACGGCACGTGCATGGGCGGCGGGCTGGAGCTGTCGCTCGCCTGCCACCACCGCGTGGCCAGGCCCGGAGCGCGTTTCGCGTTGCCCGAGGTGAAGCTGGGACTCATCCCCGGCGCGGGGGGCACGCAGCGCCTGCCCCGCGCGGTGGGCGTGGAGCGCGCGCTCGGCATGATCGTCTCCGGCGAGCCGGTCGAGGCCGCGAAGCTCGCCGACACGGACCTCATCGATGCCTTGATCGACGGCGACCTGGTCGAGGGGGCCATCGCGTTTGCCCTCGAGGCAAGCGGCAGGCGGCCTCTGCCGCGGCTTCGCGACCATGCGACGGGTGCGGTCGATCCGGCGGTGTTCGAATCCGCACGCGCGAAGGCCGCACGGGACGCGCGCGGGCAGACCGCGCCGCAACGCTGCATCGATGCCGTGGAGGCCGCGGCGATGCTGCCGTTCGACGACGGCATCGCCTTCGAGCGCTCCACCTTCCTCGCGCTCATGAAGAGCCCCGAGTCGCGCGCGCTGCGCCATGCGTTCTTCGCCGAACGCGCGGCGGCCAAGATTCCCGACGTGCCGGCCGACACCGCCACCCGCCCCGTGCAGAAGGTCGCCGTCGTGGGCGCCGGCACGATGGGCGGCGGGATCGCGATGAGCTTCCTCAACGCGGGCCTGCCGGTGACGCTGGTCGACACCGGCCAGGCCGCCCTCGATCGCGGCCTCGCCAACATCCGCCGCAACTACGAGGCGACGGTGAAGCGCGGCAAGCTGGACGCCGGCGAGATGGAGCGGCGCCTCGCCCGCCTCGCGCCGTCCGTCGACCTCGCGGCGGTCGCCGGCGCCGACCTCGTCGTGGAAGCGGTCTTCGAGGAGATCGGCGTCAAGGAAGACGTCTTCAGGCGCCTCGACGCCGTCGCGCGGCCCGGCGCGATCCTCGCCACCAACACCTCGACCCTCGACGTGGACCGCATCGCCGCGTCGACCCGCCGCCCGCAGGACGTGGTCGGGATGCACTACTTCAGCCCCGCGAACGTGATGCGCCTGCTGGAAGTCGTGCGCGGGAAAGCCACCGCCAGGGACGTGCTCGCCACCGTCATGCAGGTGGCCAAGCGCACCGGGAAGACGGCGGTGGTCTCGGGCGTGTGCGACGGGTTCATCGGCAACCGCATGCTGGCGCAGTACTACAACCAGTGCTGGTTCCTGCTCGAGGAGGGTGCGACGCCCGCGCAGGTCGATCGCGCGCTCGAAGCCTTCGGCATGGCGATGGGTCCGTTCCGCGTGAGCGACCTCGCCGGCAACGACATCGGCTGGGCGGTGCGCAAGCGCCGCTACGCCGAGCGCCCCGACATGGTGATCTCGCGCGTCGCCGACCGCATCTGCGAAGCCGGGCGCTTCGGGCAGAAGACCGCCGCGGGCTGGTATCGCTACGAGCCCGGCGGACGCGAGGCGATCCCCGACCCGGCCGTGGACGCGATGATCGCGGCCTACCGGGCCGAGCGCGGCGTGGCCGCCCGCGCGATCGACGACACGGAGATCGTCGAGCGCTGCGTGTATGCGCTGGTCAACGAGGGCGCGCACATCGTCGAGGAAGGCATCGCGGCGCGCGCCTCCGACGTGGATACGGTGTATCTCGCGGGCTACGGGTTCCCGCGCTACCGCGGCGGCCCCCTGATGCACGCCGACATCGTGGGCCTCGTGAACGTGGTCGCGCGCATGCGCGAGTTCGCCGCCAGCCCGCACGGCGACCCGGGTTTCTGGGAGCCGGCGCCGCTGCTTGCGCGCCTCGCGGCAGAGGGGCGCGGCTTCAACGGCTAGCCGCCGCCGGTGTAAGCTGGCGGCACAACAACGATCGAGGAGGAGTTCGCCATGCGCGTCTGGCCTCGCGCCTTGGCGCTCTTGTTGCCGCTTGCGCTGGCGCTGCAGGCGGCGGCAGCGCCCTATCCGTCGCAGCCCATCCGCTGGGTCGTGCCGTACACGCCTGGCGGCATCACCGACACGGTGACGCGCATGGTTGCCCAGAAGCTGCAGGAAAGCCTGGGCCAGCCGATGGTGGTCGAGAACAAGCCCGGCGCCAACAGCATCGTCGGCGCCGACCTGGTCGCCAAGGCACCCGCCGACGGCTACACGATCCTCACGGTGATCGCCGCGCACGCGATCAACACCACCCTCTACGCCGGCAAGCTGCCGTTCGACCCGGTCAAGAGCTTCACGCCGGTGTCGCTCGCCGCGACCGCGCCGCTGATCCTCACGGCGAACAACGACTTTCCGGTGCGCGACGTGAAGGGACTCATCCAGTACGCCCGCGCGAATCCCGGCAAGGTGACTTTCGGCTCCAGCGGCATCGGGGCCTCGGCGCACCTCACCACGGAGCTGCTCAAGCAGGCCGCCGGCATCGACATGCTGCACGTGCCCTTCAAGGGCACGGCGCCGGCGCTCACCGCTCTCCTGGCGGGCGACATCCAGATCCTGGCCGACGTGCCCAGCTCGATGATGGCGCACGTGCGCGGCGGCAAGATCCGCGCGCTCGGGATGTTCTCCGCCAGCCGCGTGCCCGGCGCCGCGGAAGTGCCGACGCTCGCCGAGGCGGGCGGCCCCGCGGTCGAAGGCTCCACCTGGGTCATGTTCCTCGCCCCCGCGGGCACGCCGCCCGAGGTCGTGAGCCGCCTGTCCGGCGAGGTGCAGCGCGCGATCTCCTCCCCGGAGATGCGGGAGCGCTTCTCCTCGCTCGGCATGGACGCGGTGGGCTCGAACCCCGCGGAGGCCGCGCGCTTCCTCGAGAGCGAGATCGCGAAGTGGCAAGGCGTCATCACCAAGGCCGGCGTCAAGGCCGACCCCTAGAACGCAAACGAACGGAGGAGTCATGAGCGTCATTCGGATCGTGCGGGCCCTCGCTGCCGCCAGCCTTGTCGCGGCCGGGCTTGCCCCAGGCCTCGCCGCCGCACAGGACTACCCCACCAGGCCCATCACGCTCATCGTCCCCTGGCCCGCGGGCGGCTCGACCGACACGCACCTGCGCAAGCTCGCCGAGCTCGCCTCGAAGCACCTGGGCCAGCCGATCATCGTCGAGAACAAGCCCGGCGCCGGCGGAATGCTCGGCCCCGCGGGGATGGCGAGGAATGCGGCCCCCGACGGCTACACGCTCTCGCAGCTCACCATCAACGCGCTGCGCCAGCCGCACATGCAGAAGGTGGATTGGGATCCGCTCAAGGACTTCACCTACATCATCGGGGTCTCCGGCTATACGTTCGGCCTCGTGGTCAAGAGCGACTCGCCGATGAAGACGTTCGACGACGTCATCCGCTACGCCAAGGCCAACCCGGGCAAGTTCTCGTTCTCCTCGACCGGGATCGGCACCTCGCCGCACCTGCTGATCGAGCAGCTCGCCGACAAGGCGGGCGTGAGCCTGCTGCACGTCCCGTTCAAGGGCAATGCGGATTCGACCCAGGCCCTGATGGGCGGGCACGTGATGGCGCAGTCCGACGCCACGGGCTGGGGCAAGTTCGTCGACGCCGGGACGTTCCGCCTCCTGGTGACGTTCGGCGACCAGCGCACGCGCTGGGGCGCGCCCACGGCCAAGGAGCTCGGCTACGACGTGGTCTCGTACTCGCCGTACGGGATTGCCGGCCCCAAGGGAATGGATCCGCGCGTGGTGAAGATCATCCACGACGCATTCAAGAAGGCAGCCGACGATCCGGAGCACCAGAAGGTCCTGCAGTCGCTCGACCAGATCTACTGGTACAAGTCGACCGAGGATTACGCGCGCTGGGCCGCCGAGACGTTCGTCTCCGAGCGCGCCCTGGTGGAGCGCCTGGGGCTGCTGGTCAAGTAGAAAAAGGCCGGAAAATCAACGGGGAAAGGGACCGGTTTCGCGTATAATTGCGTTTCAAGCGTTGCGGCGTCTCATCCGGTTGACGCCCCGCCGATTCGCGGTCGATTTCCCGCCCCCGAATTTCCATTCTTGGAGAGAGTTCTCGTCTGCCTGAACCGGTTTCGAAGGCGTATGCCTTCGCGGGCCGATTCAACGTTCAGGAGACTGACATCAGCACGTCCTTCGAAGGCCTCGGGCTTCTCCCCGAGCTGCTTCGCGCTGTCGCGGAGCAAGGCTACACAGAGACAACCCCCATCCAGGCGCAAGCCATTCCCCTGATCCTCGCGGGACGCGACCTTCTCGGAGCGGCGCAGACCGGCACCGGCAAGACCGCGGGCTTCACGCTGCCGCTGCTGCAGCGCCTCGCGCCCACCGCGACCAAGAGCTTCTCGCCCGCGCTGCACCCGGTGAGGTGCCTCATCCTCACGCCGACGCGCGAGCTCGCGATCCAGGTGCACGAGAGCGTGAAGACCTACGGCAAGCACATCCCGTTGCGCTCGTTCGTGGTCTACGGCGGCATCAACATCAATCCGCAGATCGAGGAGCTCAAGCGCGGCGTCGAGATCCTCGTCGCCACGCCGGGACGCCTGCTCGACCTGGTCGGCCAGAAGGCCGTCAACCTGGGCAAGGTGCAGATCCTGGTCCTCGACGAAGCCGACCGCATGCTCGACATGGGCTTCATCCCCGACATCAAGCGCATCATCGCGCTGCTGCCGGCGATGCGCCAGACGCTGCTCTTCTCGGCCACGTTCTCGGACGAGATCCGCAAGCTCTCGTCGCAATTCCTCAAGGACCCGGCCACGGTCGAGGTCGCGCGGCGCAACGAACCGATCGCGCTGGTCACGCAGTACGTCCACCTCATCGACGCCAACCGCAAGCGCGAGCTGCTCTCGCACCTGGTGAAGAAGAACGACTGGGAGCAGGTGCTGGTGTTCACCAAGACCAAGCACGGCGCCAACCGCCTCGCCTCGCAGCTGCAGAAGGACCACATCAACGCCGACGCCATCCACGGCAACAAGAGCCAGAGCGCGCGCATCCGGGCGCTCGATGACTTCAAGGCCGGCAAGGTGAAGGTGCTGGTCGCGACCGACATCGCCGCGCGCGGGCTCGACATCGAGGACCTGCCGCACGTGGTGAACTTCGACCTGCCGCACGTGGCCGAGGACTACGTGCACCGCATAGGCCGCACCGGCCGTGCCGGCGCCACGGGCCAGGCGCTCTCGCTGGTGTGCGCGGAGGACCGACCGCTGCTTGGCGCGATCGAGCGGCTCATCAACCGCAAGATCGAGGTGCGCCACGTCGACGGATTCGAGGCCGGGCGCGTGGCGGGACGCAGCGAAGCGCCGCGCAGCGAAGGCCCGCGCCGCGAAGCCCCGCGCAACGCCGCGGCTCCCGCCGAGAGTCGTGCGCCGGAAGGCTCGCGCAAGGGCGGCGAGCGCACGCGCCGCGGGGGCGACGAGAAGCGCCGCTCGCGCGAACGCTCCGAGGAGCGCACGCCGCGCTACCAGCCCTCGGCCGCGCCGCGCGCCTCCGGCAACTCGGGGGGCATGGACTTCAACAAGCCGTACGAGCCCAGCCCGTCGGCGGCAGCCAGCACCGAGCCCGAGCAGCCGCAGCGCCGCAAGACCACGCAACCCATTCCGGCGCTGTTCCGCAAGAAGGCCGCCTAGGGACCCTCCGTGCGCGACGCCACGCCCCAGACGATCCGGCTTCAGGACTACACGCCGCCCGCGTTCGTGGTCTCGGCAGTCGAGCTGGACGTGGATATCCGGGAGGGGCAGGCGACGGTGCGCGGCTCGCTGCGCGTGGCTCGCAACCCCGCGCACGGCGACGCCAGCGCGCCGCTGGTCCTCGATGGCCGCGACCTCGAGCTCGTCTCGGTCTCGATCGACGGGCGGGCGTTGGGCGAGGGCGAATTCCGCGTCGAGGATGGGCACCTGGTCATCGCGCAGGCGCCGGCCGGTTTCGCGCTCCAGACGGTGGTGCGCTTCGATCCCTGGAAGAACACCCGGCTCGAAGGGCTGTATGCGACCAAGTCCGGCCTGGTCACCCAGTGCGAGGCCGAGGGATTCCGCCACATCACCTACTTCATCGACCGGCCCGACGTGATGGCGACGTACGCCGTCACGCTCTGCGCGCCCAAGGCGCGCTTCCCGCGGCTGCTCGCCAACGGCAACCTCGTGGCGCAGGGCGACGGCCAGCCTGCGAGCTGGTTCGTGCCGTCCGCCGACGAGGGGCTGCACTGGGCGCGCTGGGAGGATCCGTTCCCGAAGCCCTCGTACCTCTTCGCGATGGTGGCCGCGCAGCTCGACATGCTCGAGGACCACTTCACCACCCGCTCGGGCAAGCGCGCCCTGCTGCAGGTCTACGTCGAGAGCGGCAAGCTCGACCAGGCCGGCTTCGCGATGAACTGCCTCAAGCGCTGCATGGAGTGGGACCAGCACGCCTTCGGCCTCGAGCTCGACCTCGAGCGCTTCATGATCGTCGCCGTGTCCGACTTCAACGCCGGCGCCATGGAGAACAAGGGCCTCAACATCTTCAACACCAAGTACATCCTCGCGCGCGCGGACACCGCGACCGACATGGACTACTACGGCGTGGACAAGGTCGTCGCGCACGAGTACTTCCACAACTGGACCGGCAACCGCGTCACCTGCCGCGACTGGTTCCAGCTCTCGCTCAAGGAAGGCCTCACGGTCTACCGCGACCAGGAGTACAGCGCCGACGAATATTCGCGCCCGGTCGCCCGGATCCAGGAGGTGCGCGGCCTGCGCGAGCGCCAGTACCCCGAGGACGCCGGCCCGATGGCGCACCCCGTGCGGCCGGACTCCTACGTCGAGATCAACAACTTCTACACCTCGACCGTCTACGAGAAGGGCGCCGAGGTCGTGCGCATGTACGCCACGATGCTCGGCAAGGACGGGTTCAGGAAGGGCATGGACCTGTACTTCGAGCGCCACGACGGCCAGGCGGTGACGTGCGACGACTTCCGCGCCGCCATGGCCGACGCCAACGGAGCGGACCTCGCGCAGTTCTCGCGCTGGTACTCGCAGGCCGGCACGCCCATCGTGGAAGCGAGCAGCTCGTATGACGCGCGCAAGCGCACCTTCACGCTCAAGCTGCGCCAGAGCTGCCCGGCCACGCCGGGGCAGGAGTCGAAGCAGCCGTTCGTGATCCCCTTCGCCGTGGGCCTGGTCGACCTCGACGGGCGCGACCTCACGCCCCGGCTGGAGAGCGGCAAGGCGTACGGCAAGGCGAGCTCGTCCGGGACGATCGTGCTCGCGTTCACCGAGGCCGAGCAGGAGTTCGTGTTCGGCGGCGTCGAGGAGCAGCCGGTGCCCTCGCTGCTGCGCGGTTTCTCCGCGCCGGTGCGGGTGCATTACGACTATTCGGACAGCGAGCTCACGCACCTGATCGCCTACGACAGCGACGCCTTCAACCGCTGGGAGGCGGGCCAGGTGATGACCACGCGCGTGCTGCTCGCGGGCGTGGAGCAGCTGCGCAAGGCGAGGGAGATGGAAGTGCCCCCGGCCCTGGTCGAGGCGTTCGGGCGCGTGCTCGCCGACGGCTCGCGCGACCCGGCCTTCGCCGCCGAGTGCCTGCAGCTTCCCTCGGAGGCCTACCTTGCGGAGTGCATGGAGGTGGCCGAGCCCGACCTGATCCACGAAGCCCGCGTCAAGTTCATGCGCGACATCGCGGTGCGCTATCGCACCCGCTTCGAGGGCGCGTTCCGCCACTTCACCACCCCCGGGCCCTATTCACCCGACGCGGCGGCGGCCGGCCGGCGGGCGCTGCGCAACGCCGCCCTCGCCTACGTGGCCACCGTCGACGACGGCACGGCGCGGGCATTGGCCTTCCTCGAGTTCCGCCGCGCGGAGAACATGACCGATGCGATGGCCGCGCTCTCGGCACTGGCCAACAGCGCGGGCGCCGAACGCGACCGCGCGCTGTCGATGTTCTACGAGAAGTGGAAGGACGAGGCGCTGGTGGTGGACAAGTGGTTCCGCGTGCAGGCGAGCTCGTGGCGGCCCGGCACGCTCGAGCGCGTGCAGGCTCTCGCCGCGCACCCGGCCTTCGACCTGCGCAATCCGAACCGCGCGCGCGCGCTGCTGCATGCCTTCGCGCTCGACAACCCGGTCAACTTCCACGCCGCCGACGGCGGCGCCTATCGCTGGGTCGCCGAGCAGGTGGTCGCGCTCGACCGCCTGAACCCGCAGGTGGCCTCGCGCCTGGCGCGCGCCTTCGACCGCTGGAGGAAGTACGACGCGGGCCGCCAGGCGCACGCGCGCGCCGCGCTGGAGTCGATCCGCGCGGCCGAGGGCCTCTCGGGCAACGTGGCGGAGGTCGTGGACCGCGCGCTGCAGTAGCAAGTCCCGGGTTTCCCCATCAAAAGAAAAAAAGCCCGCATCAGCGGGCTTTTTCTTTGCCGGTCGGACGCTGTCAGTTCTTCTTGATGGCTTCGAGCATCTTGAAGATCCCCTTCGGCGCGCCGTTGAACAGGCGCTTGAACGCCTTCGGCAGGCAGCGGCGCTCGAGGGTGTTGCGGCGGGTGCGTTTGCGTTCAGCCATGAAACCTCCAGATAGACCCGGAATTATACCGGAACTGCCCGTTAATTGAGCAGCCGGGCGTTGCCGTCCACGATCTCGGCCGGGGCGCGCGTGCCGTCGGCGCGCACCATCTCGCCCCGCGCCTTGGTGAGGCCGTTCTCGAACACGCCGTCGAAGCGGGAGCCGTCGAGGAACCAGAACGTGCCCTTGCCCTGCGGGTGGCCTTCGCGGACCTCGCCCTCGTAGCGCATCCCCGACTTGTAGTGATAGACGCCCTGGCCGCTCAGCACGCCGCCGGAGATCTCGCCTTCGTAGCGGTCGCCGTTGGCGAAGTGGTACGTGCCGATGCCCTGCGCCTTGCCCTCGACGAAGGGGGCCTCGATGCGTTCGCCCGACTTGGAGACGTAGCGCCCCCGGCCCTGGAGTCGCCCCTGGTCCATCTCGCCCTCGTAGCGGTCCCCGTTGGCGAAACGGTATACGCCGACCCCATGGGGCTTGCCCTGGGCGAAGGCGCCCTCGAACGTGTCGCCCGCCTTGGTGGCGTAGGTGCCCCGCCCCAGGATGACGCCCGCCTTCACCTCCCCCTCGTAGGTATCGCCGTTGGCGAAGTGGTACTTGCCGCGCCCGTCGGGCCGGTCCTGGGCGAAGTTGCCGTCGTAGCGGTCGCCGTTATCCCAGACGTAGACGCCGGTGCCGTGCTTCAGGCCGTCGAGGAACTCGCCTTGGTACTTGAACGCCTTCGAGACGTATTCGCCCTTGCCGTGCAGGCTCGCGCCGCGCATCGCGCCGCGATAGATCGCGCCGTCCGCGAAGACCACCTCGCGCACGCCCGGGGCGATCTCGCGGCCGGGTTGGGTGTCCGGTGCCTTGGGCGGGGCGATCGCCGGTGCCGGCGCCGCGCTCGCGGGGGCGACCGCGGAGGGCGGCGTGAGCGTTGGCGCCGTTGGCGGGACCGCGCCGGAAGGCGGCTGCGGCGGGGGCGCGGAAGCGGGAGCGGCGGCGATGGTGACGGGCCTGTCGGCCGGCTTCGAGGCGGGCTCCGCCGGCGCCGCGGCCGTGGGCTCGGGCGCGGGATCGCGCGGGGCGGCACGCGCGCCCGGCCGCACGAGCGCATCGAGGCGATTGCGCGCGAGCGCGGCGAAGTTCCCGTTGGGATACTTGTCGAGGTACGCGCGGATGTCCTCGGGGCGGTTGGAGTCGCGCACGCTGATCCAGAACTCGCGCTCGATCCCCAGGGTCGTATCGGCGCTCGGCCCCGTGGCCGCCGCCGCGGTCGCGGCGACTCCGGGGCTGCGGGCGGAAGCGTTGAACGCGAAGTCCCCCTTGAGGGACGACGAGTCCCAGGGCGTCTGCAGCTTGCGCGTCTCGCGCTCTACGCCCTCGCGCACGCGCTTGAACATGATCTCCACCGGCAGGTCGGGCACGCGGATGTTCTGCAGGATGTGCTTGGTGTAGATGCCGTTGCGGCCGAAGCCGTCCGCGGCCACCGAGCCGGGCGAGGTGGCGTAGGCGATGAGCGTGCCCGAGGGCGTGCTCATCTGCGCGAGGCCCGCGCTGGACAGCTTGAAGCTGGCGGCGAACGGGTTGTCGCGGCAGGCGTCGAGGATGATGAAGTTGAAGCGCGTGCGCGCGCGGTCCATGCGGTCGAAGATCTGCGCCACCTCCACGGAGAAGAACGTGACGTCCTCCTCCGAGCCCATCGCGGCGTCGATGGGAATGAGGTAGTTGCGCTCCTTGAACTGCATCGCGTGGCCGGCGTAGAAGAAGAGCGCCGTGTTGGCTCCCTCCAGCGCCTTGTCGAACTCCCGGATCCCCTCGATCATCTCGCGCCGCGACGCGTTCTCGCGCATGATCACCTGGAAGCCCAGCTCCTTCAGGGCGTCGGCCAGGTCCTTGGCGTCGTTCACCGCGTTGCGCAGCGGCGTCGTGCCGTAGTTGTTGTTGCCGATCAGCAGCGCCACGCGCTCGGCCGCCAGCGCCCCGGCGGGCACGCAGGCGAGCGCAACCACGCCGGCCAGGGTGGCGGCGATACGCGACAGCGCTTGGACCAGGAACGGCATCGGGCCTACAGGGGTTCGTAGAGCGAAAAATTATCGCTCAAAGGGAGGCGGGAGTCGAAATCAGCGCGCCAGCGCCGGGAGCTCCGGAAGGTCGGGCCGCTCGCGCGCCAGGCCCGCCCAGGCCTCGCGCGCCTCCTGGTCGGCACCCACTTCCTGGAGCAGGAGGGCGTGCACGACCCGCTCGCCGAAGCTCTTCGCGGCGCCGCGCGAGCGCTCCGCCCGGCGGATGGCCTCCTGCGGGAGCGTCTCGAATTGCGCCTCGGCCGCCGGCCGGCGCGCGCTGGTCACGGTCCACGAGTAGCGCGCTCCCGCGACGAGCGCGGGGTCGGGGCGAGTGCCCTCGGCCTTGCCGCGCCCCTTCCAGACCTCCCGCCCAGCCGCATCCTGGACCGCCACCGTGTAGTCCTCGCCGGGTGCGGCGCGCCAGCGCAGCGCCGGGCGCAGGGTGGAGACCTTCGTCGCCACCGGGTACTCGAGCATCGCCGGCGCGGCAACGGGCTGGAGCCCGCGCATCCGCAGGCTGGCGGTAGCCGTCTGCGCAGCCTTGGCGACCACGGTGCTGTCGCCCAGGACCGCGACGGCGCGCCGCCGTGGCGCAGTGCCCTTCTCGGCCACCACCTCGGTGGGCCCGACCAGGAACTGCCCCGGCCCGGCCATCGAGTATTCCGCGCCGCTCAGGGCGTAGGTGATCGCCGCCGATGCATTGGACCCGAGAAGGACGCGAGTGCCTGCGGGAAGCTCGGCGAGAAACGTGAGGGGACCGTTGCCCTCGATCGTCGCGGCGCCACGGATGTCGGCCACGAACGCGACCGGCGCGGCGCGCACCGCCAGCGCCACGACGGCCAATGCGAGGCAGAGCGCGGCGGCGCCCGGGCGCATCTAGCGTGCCAGGGCCGAGAGCTCCGGAAGGTCGGCGCGTTCCCGCGACAGGCGCGCCCAGGACTCGCGCGCCTCCTGGGTCGCGCCCATTTCCTGCAGAAGCAGCGCGAACATCAGGCGATCGGAGAACTCCGCGCGCTCCGAGGGGCGGCTCTTCTCGATGCGCGCGAGCGCCTCGTTCGAAAGCGTGCGGAACTTGCCGGCGCCCATCTCGTTTCCGGCGGCGGTGGCGGTCCACACGTATTCGGTTTCGGGACGCAGCTTGGCGGGGACCTTGTAGGTATCGCCCTTGACCGAACGCGCCACGTGCACGGGCTTTTCCTGCCCGACGACGAGCAGCGTGAATTCGGCCGGCTTCGCCTCCTCGGCGCGCCAGCGGAACACCGGCTGCAGCGAGGCGACGTTGCCTTCGGCCGGAAACGCGACCTTGGTCGCGGCCTCGGGCTTGGGCGGGGCGACCGAGCGCATGCGCACGCTCGCCGCCGAGGTGTTGGCGACCTGCGCGAGCACGCGGGAGTTGGCCCGCCATTCGGTGCTGCGCGCGACCGGCGGCATGATCGAGCCCGCGATCTCGGTGTCCTTCACCAGGTACTCGGCCGCGCCCCTGAGGACGTACTCCTTGCCCGTGGCGATGTACATCACCGAGGCGTGGGAGTCGCGCCCCACCGTGATCTTCTGGCCCTTGACGAGCTCGGAGAGCAGCATCGGGCGCGCGTTGCCGTCGACGGCCACGTCGCCCTTCATGTCCGAGATGAACGCGATTCCGTCGGCCGCCAAGGCCGGCATCGTCGCGAGGAGAAACACCAGCAGCGTGCGCAGCATCGTTTTCATGTGACCGCCTCCGCTTCTACCGCCTCCGGCGTCGTGCGCGCCGTGCGAATCCCCCACACCTCGACCGGGCTGTGCCCCTTGACCTTGTGGGTCCCCAAGGGGTCGAAGTGGTACCGCTCCCCAATGCGCTCGACCACTGCCCCGGTGATGATGATCTTGCGGCCGAGGTCCTTGGTGAGGCCTTCCACCCGCGCGGCCACGTTGACCGCATCGCCGATCGCCGAGTAGTTGTGGCGTTCCGACGAGCCGATGTTGCCGACGGTGACCGTGCCGTAGTTTACGCCGATCCCGATGGTGAGCGTGGGCAGGCTTTCGCGCTCGAAATCGGCGTTCAGCCGGTCCAGCTCCTCCATCATCGCCAGCGCGCACTTCACCGCGTCGCCACACGGATCGGCGGACTTGTCGGGCGCGCCGAACAGCACCATCATCCCGTCGCCGATGAACTTGTCCACCGTCCCGTCGTAGCGATGGACAGCATGCACCATGCGGTCGAAGTAGCGCTGCAGAACCGTCGTCACGACTTGCGGGGGCATATTCTCCGAAAGCGTTGTGAAATCGCGCACATCGCTGAAGAGCACGCACACCTCGGCGAGCTGCCCGCTCACCCCCGCGGAGAGGTTGCCGTCGAGCATCTTCCTCATGACAGCGGGGCTCACCTGCCCGGTGAACGAAGCCTGCAGGCGCATCCGGTCGACCGCCGCCTCGATCGCGTCGAAGACCCCGCGCGCGACCAGCGCGAGCCCGAAGCTGGCGAGCACCGAGGCGAGGGGCAGGAGCGTCTGGAGCATGACGATCGAAGCCAGGCTCGCCGCAAGCCCGATCACCGGGGCGATCACGGTGCCCGCGACGATGACTGCCAGGCGCGCGCGCACGAACACCGCGAGCGCCGCCGCCGCGCAGAGGAGCCATCGCACCCACTCGGGGACGGGAATGAGCATTCCCGGTCCCAGGTGGCCGCGCAGGGTCTGCAGGTGCACCAGCACGCCGGGCTGGCTGTACGCCTGGCGCGTCTCGCGTTCCCGGGGCGTCCAGCCGGCCTGGCCGGGATCGTTGGCCAGGAGCTTCACGGGCAGCTGCCAACGGTCCACGCGCGCGAGCAGGCTGCCGATGAGCACGATGCGGCCGCCGAACAGGGCGCGCAGCCGCTGCTCGTCCATGTCGGCGACCTCGTGGATCGGCACGTACTCGAGGGGCGCGCCAAGGCTGTAGTCGATGTAGCCCTCGCGCACGGGGATGCCGAGACCGGAGAGCAGCTGCCCCACGAGCGTGGGCACCTCGCCGCCGTCGGTCGCACGTTGCCGCGAGAAGCGGCGCGAGACGTTGTCGGGATCGCGCGTCTGCTGGTCGACGCCCAGCTGGGCCTCCGTGACGATGTTGCGGTAGTTCGGCTGGATCGGGACGATCCGCTTCTTGTTGTCCACCGTCTGGACATAGACGAGCACGGTGGAGCGCTTGAGGTCGAGCAGCCCGCGCATCATCGCGAGGTCGCTGCCGGGCAGGATCGAGTCGTACGAGCGCTCGGGGAGCACGACGTCCACGCCGACCGCCCGCGGTTTTGCCCTGGCGAGCGCGTGCAGGACAGGCGCGAAGTGCCGGTGCCACAGGGCCACCGGCTCGGGATAGCGCGCCTCCGTGTCGTCGTCGATGCCGATCAGCACGACATCGGGTTCCACCGGGCGCGTGTGCACGGCGCGCAGCCATCGCACCTGCTGGTCGAACACGAATCGCTCGGCGTCGGCGATGGGCGATTCGACCGGGCTCGGCAAGAGGCCCAGGACGAGCGTGAGCGCGGCAACGACCGCGTACAGGAACGCCCCTTTCAGCCGGGGTGAGCCGCGCAGCCGCTCCCAGAGCCTCGCCATGCTGCCTCCTACGCGCGCGGCAAAGTCACGACGGTTTCGTTCTCTTCCTGGGCGCGCCGGTAGGTGTAGGTCCTGGCGACCTGCTTCACGAAATGCACGCCCAGGCCGCCGACGCGGCGCGTGCGCACGTCGGCCTCGTCGAGGTCCGCCTCGGGTGCGGACTTGAAGGGATCGAACTCGGCTGCGCGGTCGCGCAGGGTGAGGGTCACCAGCGCGCCGTCATCGACCACGTTCACGTCGACGACGCCGTCGGGACGGTCCTTGTAGCCGTAGCGCACGATGTTGGTCGCCAGCTCCTCGAGCACGAGGTTCAAGCGGAACATGGCCTTCGGAGGGAGGTCGACGGCCTGCGCCCAGGCCTCGACCGAATCGAGCAGCGTGCGGATCTCCTCCACGCGGCCCGGAAGCTTGTGCTCGAAGGTCTGCTGCATCGCCCGTGGCAAGCTGTCCCGACGACCCCATGTTACCTTAGCCCGAGACGATGCCATCGACTCCACTTGCATCCTTCGCCGCGGTCTCGACGCTGCGCCTGTTCGAGGGCGTGGACGCCGGGCGGCTGGAGCGGGAGCTGGCCGGTTGCGAGGAGCGCGCGTGCGCCGAGGGCGCGACCCTGCTGCGCCCGGGAGAGTCCAACGACTCCATCTACCTCGTGCTCGAAGGCGAGCTGCTGGTGAAGATCGGCGAAGGCGACTTCGCGATCGGTCCCGGCGAGTGCTTCGGCGAGATGTCGGTGGTCGACGGGCGCAAGGTGTCGGCGCTGGTCGTGGCCGGCAAGCCCACGCGCCTGCTCGTCGTGCCGGGGCGCGTCTTCTGGGAACGCCTGATGACGATCCCGAATCTCGCCCGCAACGTGTTCTCGATGCTGGTGCAGCGGCTGCGCAATGCCAACGCGGGGCTGCTCGCCGAGCAGCGCCAGCGCATCCTCTACGAAAGGCTGCAGCAGGAAATGGCCGCCGCGCGCGAGATCCAGTCGAGCATGATGCCCTCGCGGCTCAAGCTTTTCCCGGGACGCGGCGAGATCGACTGCGCCGGCGCGATGTTCCCTGCGGTGGATGTCGCGGGCGACTTCTTCGACGCCTGCATGCTCTCCGATACCGAGATGTTCTTCGCCGTCGGCGACGTGAGCGGCAAGGGCGTGTCCGCGGCCCTGTTCATGGCCAAGACCGTGCCGCTGCTGCGGCTGGAGGCCACGCGGCAGCGCAGGATCGCGGCCATCCTCGCCTCGGTGAACGACTCGCTGTGCGAGAACAATCCCCGCTGCATGTTCGTCACCCTGGGCTGCGGCATCCTCGACCTCGCCAACGGGCTGCTGCGGTATGGAAACGCCGGGCACCTGCCCCCGGCCCTGCTGGGCACCGACGGGGCGACGCGTTTCCTGCCGGTGCCGACGGGGCTCGCGCTGGGAGCGTTACCCGGCGAGACCTACGAGGAGCACCGGATGACGGTGCGTCAGGGAGAGTTGCTGCTGCTCTGCTCGGACGGCGTCACCGAGGCCTTCAACCCGAAGCAGGAAGCCTTCGGCCAGGAACGACTCCTGGAGGCGCTGGGCGGTGGGGTCCGCCCCGCGACCGAGATCGTGAGTGGCATGAAGCGCGCGGTGGACGTCTTCACCGCGGGGGCCACCCAGTCCGACGACATCGCCCTCTTCGCCGTGCGCTACCTCGGCGCCGGCGCGAAGGCGCCTTAGCCGGCTTTCTGGATGATGCCCTTCAGGGCATCCCCGACTTCCTTCGTGATGGTGCTCTGGATCTGGGTCGTCATCGTCCACTGCTGGAGCTGCTGCTGCATCGACAGCAGGTCGGCCGTGGTGGGGTTGGCGCCGAGCGAGCCGATCTGGCTGAGCAGGGCTTGCTCGCGGTTCTGCACCACGTTGTAGATCGTCGAGTTGATGTAGTCGAAAGTCAGACCAGCCATTTTTCATTCTCCCTTCAGGTTGACGGCCGGGCCGTCGATTTTTTCGCTCGTCGGCTCCACCTTGATCGTCGCCAGCACCGCCAGCGCGGCGGAAACCGCCCGCTCGGCAGCAGACCAGCGACTGTATTGTACAGGGGAAGCGCCGCGCGCAATGCGCCATTGCAGGGCCTGCCGCACGCCGGAAAGCTCGGCCACGATCGCTGCCCGGGCGGACCCGTCGGCGTCGCGGGCGAGGCGCTCCTCGAGCTCAACGAGGCGCGGCTGCACGCGGGGCCTCCACGGACTTCGGGCGCGCGATCGACACCTTCTCCGGGCCGTCGAACACCAGCTCGTTCTCGCGGATGGCGACCAGCCGGTACCCGCGCAGCGTGCCGCCCTCGAGGATGCGGTCCCCGTCGGCGGTGATCACCTGGGGCGTGGCGCCGTCGAGCACCGCGCGGACCCGGAAGGGCATCACCGGCGACAGGCGCGTGATCGCGCCCTGCACCTTCACGAAGTCGCCGTGGCGGCGGGCGAACTCCGCGAGCACCAGATTCCAGCGCTCGAGCTCGTCGTTGGCGAGCGCTCCCTGGGCGGCGATGTGCGGGCTCATCGGGCCGGCGGGCGCCAGGCGCACGCGCCCTCCCAGGCCCGCCTTGTTGACCAGCTCCTGCAGCGGCGGGATGAGGGTCGCCGGCGTGACGAATTCGGTCTCGATGTCGCGCACTCCGCCCAGCTCCTCGCGGAAGCTTTGGGCGATCTGCTCGGCGGTTTCGGCATTCGGCGCGGCCAGGACGAGCTTCGCGCGGCCCCCGCTGGCGAGCTCGAACTTCACCGGCATCCCGGAGCGCGCGATGATCGCGGCGACCGCCGCCGAGACCTCTTCCTGGGTGTGCACGCGCATCGCCACGGGCGGCGAGACGTTGGCAAAGGCGAGCCGCAGCTTGTCGCGCTCCGACTCGTCATCGACGATGCCGACCAGGGTCCAGGCGCCGCCCAACTTGCGCGCCGACACGCGCCCGGCGAGGCCCGCGGCCGCGATCCGGCTCTCCATCCCACGCGTGGCGTCGGCCGCCGGGTCCGGACGCGGCGCCGCCTGCGCCTGCTTCGACGGCACGGGCGTGCCGCTGCCCAGCAGCCATGCACCCGAAAGCAGCACGAGCGCGAAGGCGACCGCGATCGGCACGAGCGCAGCGGGCAGCGTGCGGCGCCGGCCCTTCTCCTGCTGCGCGCTCGCGCCTTCCGATCGGGGCTTCGGCCGGCTCGCCGCAACGGGCTCGGCGCCCGTGGCCGCCGGTGCCGTGCCTGCGGACGCCCCGGCCACCCGCCGCGCCAGGAGGTCCGACACGTCGGGCCAGGGCGAGGAGGCGGCCGCGACGGCGATCCACGCGCCGTCGCAATCGACGACCTGGCCCGCGACCAGGTCGGTCTCGGCGGTGATCGCGGCGCCGTCGGCGGTGCGCACGACGCCCGCGTGCGGCGTGATCGTGGCGCGCCCGGACGCGATCGTGAGCGCGGCGTGCTCCTCCTGGATCCGCGGACCCGAGAGGACGATGTCGGCAGCCTCGCCCGCGCCGAGCACGTAGTGCCCGTCGCTCACGCCCATGCGGGCGCCGGCCTGGAGGCCCATGAGGACGCGCAGCTCGAGATCCATCGTGCTCATGAGGCTAGAATACCGCCATGTCCATTCTGATCGACAGCCGCGACGGCGTTGCGCTGATCAAGCCTGCGGGCCGCATCGACAGCGCGAATGCGAACGAGTTCGAGGCGATGGTGAGCGCCAAGCTCGACGAAGGCGTGCAGAAGCTCGTGTTCGACTTCGGCGACCTGGACTTCATCAGCAGCGCGGGCCTGCGCGTGGTGCTGGTCGCCGGCAAGCGCATGCGCGAGTCGAAGGGCAAGCTCGCCTTCGCGGGGCTGCGCGACAACGTGCACGACGTCTTCGCCATGAGCGGCTTCCTCAAGCTCTTCCAGGCGCACAAGACGCTCGACGAGGCGCTCGCCGCGGTGCGCTGAGCTCACAGTTCCACCCGAGCGAGCGGCTGGATGTTGATCTCCTGCGTGAGCTCCTGGTAGGAGAGCACGGGCAGCTCGTAGAGCTCCTGCTCGATCAGCTTCCTCACGTAGCGCCGGATGTCCATCGAGGTGAGCAGCACCGGCCGCTGGGCGCTCGCGCCCAGGTCCCCCACCGTCTTCTTGATCGAATCGAGCAGCCGCCGCGACAGCGCCGGGTCGAGGGCGAGGTAGCTGCCCGCGGAAGTCTGGCGCACGGCGCCGCGCACCGTCTCCTCCACCTTGGGCGCGAACAGGTAGGCCGGCAGGATGTTCTGCCCGCTGGAGTGCTTGTAGCTGATCTGGCGCTTGAGCGAGGAGCGCACGTACTCGGCGAGCAGCACCGAGTCCTTCTCCTTCTGGCCCCACTCGATCAGGGCCTCGAGGATGGTGCGCAGGTTGCGCACCGAGATCTCCTCCGACACCAGGCGCTGCAGGATCTCGGCGATCTTCTGGATCGGCAGCACGCGCTGGGCCTCCTTCACCAGGTCGGGGAAGCGCGCCTCCATCGCCCCCATGAGGAAGCGGGTCTCCTGGATGCCGATGAAGTCGCCCGCGTACTTCTTCAGCACGAAGGCGAGGTGGTAGGTGAGCACCTGCGAGGGATCCATGAACGGCACGCCCGCCTTCGCGAGCGTGTCGCGCAGGGAATCCTGCACCCAGATCGTCGGCAGGTTGGGCAGGAACTTCTTGTCGGTCTCGAACGGGACCTGCAGCGCCTTGAGGTTGTCCGGGTCCTCGCGTACCAGCAGGTAGCCCGGGCGCAGTCGCCCCTGCGACACCGGCACCTCGGCCAACAGGATGGCGTACGTCTCGGTCGGCAACCGGTCGTTGAAGCGCAGCTGGATCCCGGGAAAGGGCACGCCCAGGTCGAAATAGAGCGCCCGGCGGACCTTGAGCAGCTCCTCGTTGAGCACCTCGGCGCTGAAGGTGGTCTGCAGCGGCGAGGCCACGTCCATCAGCAGCGGCACCGTGGGGGCGAAGTCGTCGGTCGGCTCCGCGCGCGCCTTGGGCTTCTCGCCCGCCGCGGCCATCGCCGGGACGGTGGTGACCTTGCCCGTCTTCTGGTCGACGACCTCGCGGGCCCCGCGGTGCAGCGTGTAGCCGAGAAGAGCCACGCTGAACGCGATGATCGCGAAGATCGCCGTGGGCATGCCGGGCACCACGCCCAGCAGCATGAGGATGCCCGCGCCGATCAGCAGCGCGCGCGGGTGGGCCATGATCTGGGTGCCGATGTCCTGGCCGATGTTGCTGCTGCCGCCCTCGGCCGAGACGCGCGTGACGATGATGCCGGCGGTGATCGAGATGAAGAGGGCCGGGATCTGGCCGATGAGGCCGTCGCCGATGGTGAGCAGCGAGTACACCTTGATGGCCTCGCTCGCGGTGAGCCCCTTCTGCAGGACGCCGATCGTCATGCCGCCCAGCAGGTTCACCCCCACGATGATGAGCCCGGCGATGGCGTCGCCCTTCACGAACTTCATCGCTCCGTCCATCGCCCCGTAGAGCTGGCTCTCCTTCTGCACGATCTCGCGCCGGCGGCGCGCCTCGTCCTGGTCGATCACGCCCGCGCGCATGTCGCCGTCGATCGACATCTGCTTTCCGGGCATGGCGTCGAGGGAGAAGCGCGCGCCCACCTCCGCGACCCGCTCCGCGCCCTTGGTGATCACGATGAACTGGACGATGGTGAGGATCATGAAGACCACCAGGCCCACGACCAGGTTGCCGCCGATCACGAAGTTGCCGAACGTGTTGATGATCTCGCCGGCGTAGCCGTCCAGCAGGACCAGGCGCGTGGTCGAGATCGACAGCGCCAGGCGGAAGAGCGTCGTCACCAGCAGCACCGTCGGGAACGACGAGAAGGCGAGCGGGTTCGGCAGGTACATCGAGACCATCAGCAGGATGGCCGCGATGCCCATGTTGAGCGCGATCAGCGTGTCGACCAGCAGCGTCGGCAGCGGCAGGATCATCATGAAGATCGTGGCGACGATCAGCAGCGCGAGCACGAGGTCGGCGCGCTGCGCGAGGATCGCCAGCGCCCGGTTCATGAAGTTCACGGTGCCGCGCCCTCCGGTTGAGGCTCGGCCGCGCGGGCCGCCACATAGGCTCGCAGCGCCCGCTCGGCCTCCGGCCCGCGGCCTAGCCGCGCGAGCGCCTGGCCGCGCAGCAGGTGCACCGCGGCCGAGATGTCACCCGCCTCGAGCAGCCGGTCGAGCCGGGCCAGCGCCTCCTCGTGCTTGCCGCCGCGCACCTGCGACAGGGCGAGGCGCAACGAGTGGCGCGTGTTGCGCGGCTCGAGCGCCGCGAGCGCGGCGAACACGGTCTCGGCCTTCTCCGGCCGGGCGTTCTGCAGGAATACGAAGCCGAGGAGCTCGAGAAGCTCGCGCTGGTCAGGGTTCAAGTTCGTGTGCCGGGTGCCGCGCTAGCCCTGCAGCAGCATGGAGCGGTACATCTGCAGCAGGTCGCGCAGGTCGCCCTCTTCGGAGAGCAGGCGCGCCGCGCGGTTGAGCGCCTTGGCGTCTTCGGGACTGGCCTCGGCGGCCTGGCGCAGGGCCTCGCGGGCGCCCTCGAGCGCCTGGCGGAAGCGCGCCGGCTGCAGCAGCTCCTTGTTGTCGAGCTCCGGGTGCAGGGCCTGCTGGAGGTAGTCGTCGAGGTTGGGCAGCGCGAGCAGGCGATCGAGCTCGGCCGGCTGCGGCATCTCGCTGGGAGACATGTTGAGCGCCTGCGGCAGCGCATCCGGAGTGCGCTCGTGCACGACGCGGTCGATCCCCCGGTCGAAGGCGAGGGGCGAGTCCAGCCGCAGGTCGGGCATTTCAGTTTCCTCCGTTGGGGAAAATCGCGGACAGTGTAGCGCCTCAGCCCGAGCGCGCGCGCGCGTGCAGCGTGGTGAGGAGCTCCAGCGCGCGCTCGAGGGCCGGCGTCGTGAACTCCCGCTCGGGGATGCGCGCGAGCAACACCAGCTCGTCCTCGCCGCGCAGGCCCGCCTGCAGCGCAAAGGGCGAGCGCCGGCGGAAATCGCACTGCACGAGGGCGCGCTCCAGGGCTCCGCGGTCCCCGCGAGCGAGCGGCCGCGCGAGCCAGACGCGCACCTCGCCCTCGGCCTGGGCGAGCCCCAGCATGCCGCCTTCGGACAACGCGAACTGCACGAAGCCGCCCGGCCCGAAGGCGAGCTCGCCCACGCCGATCCGGCTGCCGAAGTCGCGCAGGGTGTCGTCGAGCCAGCTCACGCCTCCTCCTCGCGCTCGATCGCCTCGTCGAGGGCGCCCTGCACGGCCTTCATCAGGGCATCGCGCGCCTCGGGGTCGGAAAACACCTTGGGGGGAAGGTCGCGCAGGATCAGCTTGAGCCCGGTGTAGAAGGCGATCTGGGGGCGCGTCCCGGTGACCTTGAGGTCGCTGGCAAGCGAGGTGAACCGCGAGGACGTGACCCAGCGCTCGCTGGTGAGGCGAATGACCTCGCGCGTGAGCTGCAGCGGGTCAAACATGGGCCTTCGCCACGGTCTCGGAGAGGGCGCGCGACTGCTCCAGCACGGTCACCGCCACTTCCAGGTTGTAGAGGTCCTGCAGGATCGCCTGCATGCGCTCGGGATCGCGCGACGGGCGCACCGACGAGAGGTCCTCGCCGAGCGACTTGATCAGCGCGGGCACGATGCGGGGGAAGTCCTCCAGGCCGTGGCGCTGCAGCAGCTCGTCGAACGTCCCGGCGAGGTCGGCCTTGCCGAGGACGATGTCGCGATAGGTGTCGCGGAACTGCTGCGACCCGGCCGGGTCGGTGCCGAGCTCGCGCGCGCCGGCCGCCGCGGCCATGCCGGCGCGGATCTGCGGCCCGAAATCCTCCTCGAGCTCGGCGAGCGCGTCGTGGACGGACTCCAGGCGCGCCGGGTCGGCGCCCTCCTGCTCGCCCTTGCGCGCGGCGTAGGTGAGCGCCATGAACTGCTCGGTCGGGTCCTCGAACGAGCGCCGGGCCTCTTCCCGAGGCGAGGTCCCCTCGCGCCGGCCCGAAAGGATCCGCTGGGCGGTCTCCTCGAGCTTCGACTTGCCGCTTTCGCCGTGCATCTGCTCGAGGTAGAGCGTGACCTCCTCGATCTTCTTCAGGTCCCGCGCGTGCTGCGGCTCGGCCTTGCGTTCGTCGAGCCGCTTGGACTCGCTCTTTTCGGCGAGGCTCATGGTGATCTCCTCGGCGGCGTCGGCGAGCACCGACTTCGAGGTGTCCATGACCTCCATGCGCTCACCCTTCCATGCGCCCGTGTTCATGGGCGTGGAACGCGTCTCGGGGGAGAGCGACAGGTTCTGCGGCGCGGGGCCGTCGACTCGGATCATCGAGGCCTGAGTAACCGGCGGGCCGGGCGGGTTCCCCGAAACCCCCGAAGGATCGGGAACCGATCGAGCGCCCTCGTTACTGAAGGTCTGGATGGAAGGCACGGACATCGAGGCCGACGGCATAACGCCGGAGCAGGTGCGCACGCTCACCGAGGTCGGGATGATGGCGGCAGGGCACGGCTACACCGCGGAGGCGACCGCGATCTTCGAGTCGCTGCGCGTGCTGCGCCCCCAGCGGCCGTTCGCCTATGTCGGCCTCGCCGTCACGAGCCTCAATTCCGGCAAGCCCGAAGAGGCGGTGCGAGTGCTCGAGCGCGAGGGGCTCGTGGCCTGTCCGGGAGACGGGGACATCCGTGCGTTCCTGGGACTCGCGCTGCGCCTCGCGCAGCGGCCGGCCGAGGCACAGCGGGTGCTCGAGGCGCTGCTCGCCGAGCAGCCCGAGGCGGATGGCGCGCGGCTGGCACGCGCGTTGCTCTCCGGGCCCTGAGGGCGAGGCGGCTCTGGTAATCTGCCGGGGCCGTACGACAACGACAAACGCGGCGCGAGGGAGGGAGAAAGATGGATCCGATCAGCGGTGTGGGAATGCAGGGCATGATCGTCGCCCAGCTGGCGACGGCGGCGCCCGCGCCGTCGGCTGTCGACGCGACGCGGTTCGCGGAGATGGTCCAGCCGGCCGCGTTGCCCGCTGAAGCGCTCGCAGGCGCGATACCTGCCGCGCCCGCGGGAGTGACCCCCGGCGATTCGATCCTGAACGGCATGAGCTCGATCGGGACCGACTTCCGCGATGGTTGGGCGGCGATGCAGCAGGCGCTCGCGCGCCCGGCCGGCGAGATGACCACCGCCGAGATGCTACGCCTGCAGATGCAGATGGTGCAGCTCTCGGTGCAGGTCGAGATGGTCGGCAAGGTGATCAGCAAGACGACGCAGAACCTCGACCAGCTCACGAAGCTGCAATAGCCGCATGGAAATCGCGCGCCCGTCGCCGGCACGTGCCCTGCGCGGCCTGATCGCCACTCTCGCCTTGCTGCTCCTGTCGGCCTGCGGCGGCTACGTCGAGCTGATGGCGACGATGCCGGAGAGCGAGGCCAACGAGGTGCTGGCGGCGCTGCTCGACGCCGGCATCCGCGCCGAGAAGAGCCCGGGCAAGGAAGGCAACGTCTCGCTCAAGGTCGAGCGCAACCAGGTCGCTCGCGCGGTCGAGACGCTGCGCGCGCGCGGGCTGCCGCGCGAGCGCTTCGCCCGCATGGGCGACGTCTTCAAGAAGGAAGGCCTCATCTCCTCGCCGCTCGAGGAGCGCGCCCGCTACCTCTGGGCGCTCTCGCAGGAGCTGGCGTCGACGATCTCGCAGATCGACGGGATCATCACCGCGCGCGTGCACATCGTGCTGCCCGAGCGCGGCACCGCCGGCGATCCCAGCATCCCCTCCTCGGCCTCCGTGTTCATCAAGCACCAGGCCGCCGCCAGCATCGAGCCGGTGCTCCCGCAGGTGAGGCGCCTCATTACGACCGCGATCCCCGGCCTCACGAGCGAGAAGGTGAGCGTGGTGCTGGTGCCGTCGACCTTGATCGCGCCGCCCCCGGCGCCCGGCGGCGAGGTCGTGAGCGTCCTCGGGGTCCGGCTCGAGCGCTCCTCGCTGGGGGCGTTCTGGGCGATCGCGCTCTTCCTTGGCGCGCTCCTCGCCCTGGTCGCGGCCGGCAGCTACGCGGGGTGGCAGTACTACAACGCCCGCCGCGCAGCCGCGGCGAGCCGCTGAACCCACCGTCCCCGCAACCACGATGGCGACCGTCGCGACCGACGCCGACTTCGTCGCCACGCTGATGCGCGGTAACCGGACGCTCTATTCGCGCCTGCACGAATTCAACCTGCTGCCCACGCGCAGCATGCATCCGAGCTGGCGCGTGGCGCTGTTTCCCCCGAGCGTCCAGGCCCTGCTCGAGCGCTCCGATCTCGACGCCCGCACCCACGCGCGCCTGTCCGCCTACCTGCTGGAAGGCCCCACCGTCGGCGCCCGCACCTTCTGGGAGCCCAGCCCGGGGCTCGCGCTCGCCCTGCTCGAGCCGGCCGCGCTGATGGAGCTCGCGCGGCGCATCGGTGCCGCATTCGCATCCGGAAAGCTGCGCAACCTGCTCACCGGCGGCTGGGCGGCGACGGCGCGCCGCTCGCTCGGCGAGGGGCTGCACGACTTCGCGCTGCAGCGCGCCCCGCTGCTGATGGAGCCGGCCGACCTCGACTCGGCGGCGGCGCAGGGCCTCGACCCCACCGAAGAGGGACTGAGCGAGGTGGTGGCCACGCTGGGCGCCGGAACACTGCGGTCGGCCTGGGAGCCCGAGGGCCTTTGGCCGCGCGCGCGCCTGAAGCTGCCCCGCGACCTCGCCGAGGCCGCCGAGCAGGTGCCGGCGGCGCCACCGGCGGCCTGCAAGCGCCTGGCGCTGCGCATCGCACGAGAGAACGAACCGCAATGGCATACGTCCTTCGCGCCGGCAAGCGCATAGTCCGGCCCGATCCGGGCCGCAAGATCATCAAGGCGGCGGACTACGCCTCGATGCGCCGCGCCGAGGCCATCATCGCCGACGCCGAGGCGCGCGCGCTCGAGATCCAGGAGGCGGCCAAGGAGGCGCACGAGGCCGAGCGCAAGCGCGGCTACGAGGACGGCCGCGACGAGGCGCGCATCGAGGCGGCCGAGCGGATGATCGAGACCACCAGCCGCACCATCGACTACTTCTCCAAGATCGAGAACGACATGGTCGAGCTGGTCCTGGGCGCGGTGCAGAAGATCTTCGAGGACTTCGACGACAAGAAGCGCGTCATCACGGTGGTGAGGAGCGCGCTGGGCGCCGTGCGCAACCAGAAGCAGATGACCCTCAGGGTCGCGCCGCAGAACGTCGACACCGTGCGCGCCGAGCTGAACCAGCTCCTGGCGGCCTTTCCCGGCGTGGGCTACCTCGACATCGCAGCCGATCCGCGCCTGTCGGGCGACGCCTGCATCCTCGAAAGCGAGATCGGCATCGTCGAGGCGAGCGTGCAGGGCCAGATCGCCGCCCTGCGCAGCACCTTCCGCAGCATCCTCGGGGCGAAGAAGGCGTGAAGCAGTTCGACTACATCGCCGAGATGATGCGCGTCGCCCTGGTGGACACGCCCACGCTGCAGATCCGTGGCCGCGTGACGCAGGTGATCGGGACCATCATCAAGGCGGTGGTGCCGACGGTGAAGATCGGCGAGGTCTGCATGCTCAAGAACCCCGGCGAGTCGTTCAGCATGCAGGCCGAGGTCGTGGGCTTCTCGCGCGACGCGGCGCTGCTCACCCCGATCGGCGACATGTACGGCATCTCAGCGGCCACCGAGGTGATCCCGACGGGCCGGCAGCACCTGGTTCCGGTGGGCTTCGGCATGCTCGGGCGCGTGGTCGACGGCCTCGGGCGGCCCATCGACGGCAAGGAGCGCGGCCCGCTCGATGCCGACCATTACTACCCGGTCTTCCAGGAAGCCCCGGATCCCCTCACGCGCCGCATCATCAGCAAGCCCCTCAGCATGGGCGTGCGCGCCCTGGACGGGCTGCTCACGGTGGGCGAAGGCCAGCGCATGGGGATCTTCGCCGCCGCGGGCGGCGGCAAGAGCACGCTGCTCGGCATGCTGGTCAAGGGCGCCGACTGCGACGTGACGGTGATCGCCCTCATCGGCGAGCGCGGACGCGAGGTGCGCGAGTTCCTCGAGCACGAGCTGGGCGAGGAGGGACGCCGCAAGTCGGTCATCGTCTGCGCCACTTCCGACAAGAGCTCGATGGAGCGCTCCAAGGCGGCCTACGTCGCCACCGCCATCGCGGAGTTCTTCCGCGATCGCGGCAAGCGCGTGCTCTTCCTGATGGATTCGGTCACCCGCTTCGCCCGGGCGCAGCGCGAGATCGGGCTCGCCGCCGGCGAGCCGCCGACGCGGCGCGGCTTTCCTCCCTCGGTGTTCGCGATGCTGCCCAAGCTGATGGAGCGCGTCGGCATGAACGACAAGGGCTCGATCACGGCGCTCTACACGGTGCTGGTGGAGGGCGACGACATGACGGAGCCGATCGCCGACGAGACGCGCTCGATCCTGGACGGCCACATCATCCTGTCGCGCAAGCTCGCCTCGGGCAACCACTATCCGGCGATCGACGTCCTCGCCTCGGCCTCGCGCGTCATGGGCGCGGTCACCACCAAGGACCACAAGGCGGCCGCCGGGCGCATGCGCGAGCTGCTCGCAAAGTACGCCGAGGTGGAGCTGCTGGTGAAGATCGGCGAGTACAAGAAGGGGGCCGACAAGACCACCGACGAGGCGATCGACAAGATCGAGGCGCTGCGCTCCTTCCTCAAGCAGCGCACCGACGAGCGCACCACGCTCGACGACGCGGTCGCACAGATGAAGAAGCTGGTGGGCCAGTGAGCGTCTTCACCGAGCTGCTGCGCATCGCGGGCTTCCGCGAGTCCAAGGCCGAGACCGCGGTCTCGGCCGCCCGCGGCGTGGTCGCCAGGGCCCACGAGGACGAGCAGGCCGCGCGGCGCGTGCTGCAGGAGTTCCTCGCCTACAGCGAGCGCCACGAACGCGAGCTCTACTCCGACCTGTGCACCCGCCTGATCAAGCTGCGCGAGCTCGAGGAGGTGCAGCTGTCGGTCCTCGACCTGCGCAACGGCGAGCGCCAGCGCGAGGCAGCGGTCGAGGCGGCGCGCAAGGCGGTCGAGCAGGCGCAAGCGGCGCTGGAGGCGGCCCGGGAAGTGCACCGCCTGGCGATGCGCATGAAGGAGAAGTTCGTCGAGCTCGCGAGCTCCTACGACGAGGAGCGCATGAAGGAGCTGCAGCGCATCGAGGACCTCGAGATGGAGGAGGTCCACCGCGTGACGCTCGACCGCGAGGAGCGCGAGGAGTGGGAGCAGTCGCACGGGGGCGAGCCGTGAGCGATCGCCGCGTCGGGCTCGACATCGGAGCGCCGGGCACGCCGTCTCCGGGCACAGGATCGCCGGGCACCGGCTCGCAGGCGCGCGAGGATGCCGATCCGGGTCTCGCCGAAATGTTCCGCCGCAAGCTCGAAGGCGAACCGGCGCCTGCGCCCGGCCCAGGCACCCAGGCGCCCACGCGGCCTTTCGACCTCTTCGGCGCCGCGGCGGCGGCGCCCGACCCCAAGGCCGGGGAGGCCGCCGAGCGGCGCGCGCGCGTGATCGAGGAAACGGTCTCGCGCCTGCTGGTCTCGGGCGGCTCCGGCGCCGGCACCCCCGAGGTGCGCATCCGCATGAAGAACGACCTGCTCCCGGGCGCGGAGCTGCGGCTGGTCGAGCGCGGCGGGAGTCTCGAGATCGACTTCGTCGCCACCGATCCGGAAAGCGCGGCATGGCTCGCCGCACAGGCGGGAACGCTGGCCGCCGAGATTTCCCGGCGCCTGCGCCGCGACGTGCGCGTGAGCGTGCGCAAGGACGACTACGACGGCGAGCCGATCGCCCGGAGCGATGGCGCCGAGCCGCGCCCGGCGCTGGACGGGCCCGCCGCCCTCTTCGCGCACCGGCTCGTGGACGAGAACGGCCGGGAAGGCGGCGAATCGTGAAGCGCGCGCGCCTGCCGAAGCTCACGCGCGAGGAGCTCGGCTACCGCAACGCCATCGCCCAGGCGCCCGACGCCATGAGCGTCGAGCTCGCCGGTTCCGAATGGCTGCTCAAGCTGGCGCGGACCGCGCCGGCGCCGGTCGCGGGGGCCAACCGGATCGAAATCGAATGGGGCGGCGCGACGTTCGCCGCGGACATCCCGGCCGATACGGCGCAAAGGTTCCTGCGACAGATGATTCCCGGCGCGGAAGCCGTCGAGCTGCCCGAGAACCTGCGCCTGGCAGCGCTCGAGGCGCTGCGCGCCGAGCTTGAACGCGGGCTCACCGCCAAGGGCAGCACCCCGCGGCCGCTGCGCCTGAAGAGCCTGGGGCTCGTGAACGGCGCCGCGGCACCGGGCCACCGATATGGATTCACCCTGAGCAGCCAGGCCACCGGCGAGACGATCGCGGGCGACATCGCCACCGATGTCGCGGGGTTGAGCAACGCCGCTCCGCTGCTCAAGGCGGCGAAACGCGCGGCCGCCGACCCCGCCCAGGACTGGATCGACGCGATCGCGATGCCGCTGCGCCTCGACGCGGGCCACACCGTGGTCGACAGCAAAGAGCTCGCGCAGGCCGCGGTCGGCGACCTCATCCTGTTCGACGAATGCTTCCTTTCGCCCGAGGGAGAGATGTCCATCATCGCCGCCCCGGGACTCGGCTTTCGCGCCCGCGTCGAGGGCCAGAAGATCACCGTCACACAACCCTTGGGAGCCTTCATGCCCGAAAACACCAACACCCCCGCCGGGGGAAACGCGGCCGATCGCATCCCGGTGCGCCTCACCTTCGACCTGGGCGAGCGCTCCCTGACCGTCGCCGAGCTGCGCGAGTTGAAGCCCGGATACACCTTCGACCTCGGGCGCGACGTGCGCCGCGCGGTCTCGATCCGCGCCCAGGGCCAGCTTATCGGGGAAGGCGAGCTGGTGGAGATCGACGGCACCCTCGGCGTGGCGATCACGATGCTGGGCGCCGCCGGCAAATGAGAGACGGGTCCGGAAACGCGGGATGAACCAGTTCGATCCCGTCGTCCTCGCATTCACGCTGGCGCTGCTCGCGCTGGTGCCGATGGCCGTGGTCATCTCGACCACGTTCCTCAAGCTCGCGATCGTCATGAGCCTGCTGCGCAACGCGCTCGGCATCCAGCAGATTCCGCCGAACATCGCGCTCTACTCGCTCGCCCTCATCCTCACGCTCTACATCATGGCTCCGGTGGGCGATCGCATGCTGGAGGCCTTCCGCGCCGAGCCCAAGGCGACCCAGAACCTCGAGTCGCTGATCGGCGCGGTGAGGAAGGGCGCCGAGCCGCTGCGCGGCTTCCTGCTGAAGAACTCCAAGGGAGAGCAGCGCGACTTCTTCGTGCGCACCTCCAAGCGGCTGTGGACCGAGGAGATGTCGAGCAACGTTCGCCAGGACGACTTCCTGGTGCTGATCCCGGCCTTCGTCGTGACCGAGCTCACCAGCGCGTTCCAGATCGGCTTCCTGCTCTACCTGCCTTTCGTGGTGATCGACCTGGTGATCTCCAACATCCTGCTCGCCATGGGGATGATGATGGTCTCGCCGGTCACGATCTCGCTGCCGCTCAAGCTCTTCCTGTTCGTCCTGGTCGACGGCTGGACCCGGCTCATCCAGGGCCTGGTGCTGAGCTACGTATAGGAGAAAGACGATGGATTCCTTCGACGTAGTGGCCTACGTGAACCGAGCGCTCCTGCTGGTCCTCTGGCTTTCGCTGCCGCCGATCCTCGTCGCCTCGGTGGTGGGAACGCTCTTCAGCCTGCTGCAGGCGCTCACGCAGATCCAGGAGCAGACGCTTTCCTTCGGCGTGAAGCTGATCGCCGTGGGCGTGACCCTCGCCCTCACCGCCCACTGGATGGGCGGCGAGATCTACACCTACACGCTGCTGCTGTTCAACGAGATCCCCAGGCTGCCCAAGTAGCGATGCCGGATGCCGCCCTCTACGAGTCGCTCAAGGCCCACCTGCTCGCCCTGGGCGTGGCGCTGCCGCGCATGCTCGCGATCTTCATCATGCTGCCGATCTTCGCCCGCGCGGTCATGCCGGGGTTGCTGCGCGCCTGCATCGCCGGCGCGCTCGTGCTTCCGGCGGCCATGCACCTCGTCCCGACCGTGGAGGGGGCGCTGCGCGCCGACCAGCTCGACGGCGCGCGCCTGGTCGGCCTCATCGTGAAGGAGGGCTTCCTCGGCATGGTGATGGGCTATCTCCTCGCGATTCCCTTCTGGGCGATGGAGGCGGTGGGGTTCCTGATCGACAACCAGCGGGGCGCCAGCATCGCCGCGACGGTCAACCCGCTCACCGGCCACGACACGTCGCCCCTCGGCATCCTGTTCAACCAGGCGTTCATCGTGTTCTTCTTCGCCGCTGGCGGCTTCGCCCTGTTCCTGGACGTGGTCTACGGCAGCTATACCGCCTTCCCGGTGTTCTCCTTCCTGCCGTCATTCGACGCGGCGGCGCCCACCGTGGCGCTGCAGATGCTCGACGGGATGGTGCGCATGTCGGTGCTGATGGCCGCCCCGGTGATGATCGCCATGTTCCTCGCCGAGGTGGGCCTCGCGTTCATCAGCCGGTTCGCGCCCCAGCTGCAGGTGTTCTTCCTGGCGATGCCGATCAAGAGCGCGCTCGCGATGATGATGCTCGCGATCTACGCCACGACGCTCTTCGGCTACGCGCTCGAGCACGTGCGGGCGATGGGACAGACCGTTCCGCACGCCTCCGGGCTTTTCGTGCGCTAGGGACCGAGACGACATGTCCGAAAAGACCGAACAACCGACCGCGAAGAAGCTGCGCGAGGCGCGCGACGACGGCAATGTCGCCAAGAGCAAGGACTTCACCCAGACGGTGCTGATCGTCGCCATCTTCGGCTACATGATCAGCAACGGCTCCGCGATCATGAAGGACTTCGCCGAGATGATCGTCATCCCGGCGGACATGCACCGGATGCCGTTCCTGGACGCCGCCCGCATCGCCGGAACGGCCCTGCTGCGCAAGGGAACCGAGATCCTGATGCCCTTCCTCGTGATCATCCTCGTGCTCGGCGTCTTCGCCGAGCTGCTGCAGACCGGCATCGTGCTCGCCTTCAAGGCGCTCAAGCCGAGCGCGAAGAAGCTCAACGTGCTCAGCAACCTCAAGCAGATGTTCTCGATGAAGAACGTGGTCGAGTTCCTGAAGTCGATCCTGAAGATCGGGTTCCTCTCGGTGCTGATCTTCCTGCTCATACGCAACAGCCTCGACGCGCTGATGAAGGTCCCGCTGGGCGGGGTCACGGGCGTGGGCGAGGCGGTGGGCGCGCTGCTGAAGCAGATGATCATCTACAGCGCGCTCGCCTACGGGGTGATCTCGTTCTTCGACTTCGGCTACCAGCGCTGGCAATACACCAAGGGACTCATGATGAGCAAGGACGAGGTCCATCGCGAGTACAAGGAGATGGAGGGCGATCCCCACGTGAAGAGCCACCGCAAGGCGCTCGCGCAGGAGATCGCCATGGGCGAAGGCGTGCAGCGCACCGCCAAGGCGAGCGTGGTGGTCACCAACCCGACGCACATCGCCATCGCGCTCTACTACGAGGAAGGCGACACGCCTCTGCCGGTGGTGATCTCCAAGGGCGAGAACCTGGTGGCCGCGCGCATGGTGGCCGAGGCCGAGAGGGCAGGCGTGCCCGTGATGCAGAATGTGCCTCTCGCGCGCGCGCTGCTCGAGACCGCACCCGTCGACCAATACGTGCCCTCCGAGCTGCTCGAGCCGGTGGCGGAGATCCTGAGGGTGGTGAGGGCGTTGCGCGAGAAGGAGCCGAGATGAACCTGCCCGTGGCGATGGAGGACTACATGAGGTCGAGCGGGCTGGACCGCTCCGAGCTTCGCAGCGACGGCGAGCTGCCGCTCGTCTTCGACGACACGCTGCGCGTGCGGCTGGTGCCCCTGTCCGACGGTGGCATCGCGCTGGAGTCGCGCGTTCGCCCCATGCCCACGGCGACCGACGAGCGCGAGCGCCTGATCGAGCGCGCCCTCAAGGTCTCCCTCGGCCGCATGGACGCGAACGCCGACGCACTCACCCTGGGAGAGGACCGCGAGGCCCTCAAGTTGCAGAGCCTGCTGCGCGCCGACGCCACGCGCTCCGAGCTGGAGGCGTGCCTCGAGGCGCACCTCAATGCCCTCACCTTCTGGCGTGGAGCGCTCGCCTGACAATGCGGACCCGAATCGAGAACGACAACACCCTGCAGGCCCGGGCGCACGGGACACGGATGGGCCGCATGCTGGGCCGCATCGCGACGGTCGCGCTCCTGGGCCTTTGCCCCTGGGCGGCGAGCTCCGCGCCCCCGCCCTGGCAGGCGGCGCCCTATACCTACCAGGCGGAGAACCAGCCGCTGCGCCTCGCGCTGGAGGAGTTTGCGCGGCACTTCGGCTTGCGCGCGCAGGTGACCCCGGACGTAGAGGGGCTCGTAAACGGCCGCATCGGTGCCCCGACGCCGACGGAGTTCATGGACCGACTGTCGAACATGTTCGGCCTCATCTGGTTCCACTACGGCGGCACGATCTACGTCACCCGTTCCACCAACCGCGTGACGCGCTCCCTCGCCCTGCCGAGCACGGAGGCGGGAACGCTGAAGAAGGCGATGGAGGACCTGGGCCTGTACGAGCCCCGCTTCGGCTGGGCGGAATTGCCCGACCGCGGAGCCGCGCTGGTTTCGGGCCCGCCCGAATACGTCGAGCTGGTCGCCAAGGTGCTCGCGGCCCTGCCGGCCGTGCCGTCGGACCAGGAGGTCACGGTCTTCAAGCTCAAGAACGCTCCGGTGGACGACCGCACCGTGCGCCTGCGCGACCGCACCATCACGACGCCCGGAGTCGCGACGATCCTGCGTAACCTGGTGAGCGGCAACGGCGCCCAATCGTCCGGCACGCAGACGCTGCTGCTCGAGATGGCGGCCCCGCTGCGGGGCATGGGAGGGGCAGGGTTCTCGGCCGCGGGAACGGTCGGCTCCGCCGCCTCGGAAGGGGCCAATTCCGGCAGCAAGGCCAACAGCACGAGCGGTGGCCGCAACCAGCCCGTCATCCAGTCCGACCCGCGGCAGAACGCGATCATCGTCCGCGACTTGCGCGAACGCATCCCGATCTACGAGAAGCTGATCGCGTTCCTCGACCAGCCCACGGCGCTGATCGAGATCGAGGCGCTCATCGTCGACGTGAACGACACCAAGGTGGACGAGCTGGGGGTCGACTGGCTGGCCGGCAGGGACGGACGCTCCGTCGGGTTCGGCACGCCGATGACGCTCGAGCCCGACCGCTCGACGCTGCAGGTCACCCGCAACGTGAACCCGGTCACCCTGGTCATCGACTCGGGCAACTTCCTCATCGGGAAGATCAAGGTCCTGGAGAGCACCGGGGATGCCCGGCTGCTGTCGCGTCCGTCGATCCTCACGCTCGACAACATGGGCGCCACGATCGACCTGTCCACGACGTTCTACGTCCGCGTCGTCGGCGAGCGCGTCGCCGAGGTCGTTCCCGTCACCGCGTCGACGACGCTACGCGTGACGCCGCGCTACGTGGAGAAGAACGGCAAGCGCCTGATCCAGCTGGTGATCGACATCGAGGACGGGAGCCTGCAGGACAGCGAGCAGATCGGCCAGCTTCCCACGGTCGTGCGCAGCTCCGTCAACACCGAGGCCGTCGTGGGCGAGAACCAGAGCCTGTTGATCGGCGGCTACAAGATCGACTCCGACATCTCGCAGAACGACGGCCTGCCCCTGATCAGCAAGATCCCGATCGTGGGGGCGTTCTTCCGGCACGCGCGCAAGGAGACGCAGCGGCGCGAGCGCCTGTTCCTCATCACGCCGAAGATCATCGCCCTGGCTACGGAGGTCGCCCCCGCCACGGTCCTCAGCCTGCCGCCCGAGCGCCCGAATCCTGCGGCGCCCTGGAAGAACTGAGGCTCAGAGCACAGCGGCTGCCGCCTCTCCCATGCGCTCCTTGAGGGTCGCGCGGGCCCGGGAGACGCGGCTGCGCACCGTGCCGACCGGGATCGCCAGCATGGTCGCGGCTTCCTCGTAGGAGAGTTGGTCCACGGCCACCAGCAGCAGCACCTCCCGCATCTCCGGCGCGAGCGCCGAGAGCTCCGCGGTGAGGCGCGAGAGTGCGCGCGCACGGTCGAGCTGTTCGTCCAGCGCGTCGGAGGCATCGGCCAACCCCTCGAGGGCCTCGTCGCTCTCGATGCGGTGCACGCGGTGGGGTGCCCGGGAAAGATAGTTGCGCACCAGGTTCATCGCGATGCCGTAGAGCCAGGTGGAAAGCTGGCTCTCGCCGCGGAACCGCGCCATCGAGGCCGCGGCCTCGACGAAGGCCTGCTGGGCGATGTCCTCGGCGTCGTCGGGGTGGCCTATGTGGCGCAGCACAAAGGCATGCAGCCTCTCGCCGTGCTGGGCGACGAGGTCGCGAAAAAGCCGGTCGTTGCCCTCCATGTGCGCGGAGACTTTCTAATCGAAGTTTTTTCCGACTCTACTCCCCGGAAAGTATTTCGACCAGCACTTCTCCCATGATCAGGCGCGCCTCGATCAGGTCGACCCCGCGCCGGTCGCCGTCGCGCCGCGCCTCGAACCGCGCCTCGAACAATTCGTCGGCCCTGGAGAGGGTGGCGGGCGGGATTCGATCGGGCAGGACGCCCATCGCCATGCAGACGAGGCGGAACTGAGGGCTCACTCCGCGGGCCGAAATTGCGTGCCGCGACAAGAAGTTGAGTCCGGCGAAGGCCTGCTGCGATGCGACCGCCATCTCCAGGGCTCCGAGGACCTCGCGCGCCTCCAGCGCCTGCTCGCTGTCCTCGCGCAGCCCGAGCTGGCGCGAAACCTCCCGGCCGATCGGGTCGCCGAAGAACTCGTTCAGCCCCTCGATGAAAAGGCCGGCGGTGCCCGCGCCGGGGGACCCCTGCGGGCGGACCCAGGCGACCCGCCGCCCGTCGCCAGTGCGCCCGACGGCGCTAACCTCCCAGACATCGCCCTCGCGGCGCGCGACGACACTCGCGCCGTGCGTCGCCGCCTCGCGAAACGCGTCGATGATCTCCGGACTGCTCGCCAAGACCGAACCTCCTCCTTGCTGATATGTGACATTTGCAGTGATTTAGTTCAGCGGCGGCCTCCCAGGAACCGTACCGACAAAGCCGTCACTCACTCTCCCGGGGCGGCTCGCGACCCCGATCCACGAACGAGGGAATGCGATGGAACACGGCTTCGACACGACACGCGACGTGAGCATCAGGAGGGACACATGAGCCGCGAGAACCTCGAAGGGCTGCTGCGCGGGCTGGCCGCAAGCGCCGGATTCCCCGATCTCGGCCTCGATGCCGACGGCCGCTGCCTCGTGCGCATCGACGGCCGGATCGACCTCGCGATCGAGTTCGAGGACGACAGCCAGTCGCTGATGCTCACCGCGCGCTGCGGCGCGCTTCCGCAGTCGAACCGCGAGCGCGTGCTGCAGGCGCTGCTTGACGCCAACTTCTACGGCGCGGGCTCGGGCGGCGCCACCCTCTCGACCAACTCGCGCGAGGGCATGGTGTACCTGCAATTCCGCGAGCCGACATTGCACCTGGACCAGGCACGCCTCCAGGACCTGCTGCAGGCGGCGATCGTGAACGCCGAGTTCTGGGGCGCGCGCCTGGTAAAGCTCGCCGCCGAGCCTGCGGCGCATGCGCCCGCCCACGCCCACGCCCACCACGCTTACACGCGCGCCTGACGCTGCAATGACCGATATTCCTCCCTCCCTCACGGCATTTCGCGGGGTCCGGGACCTCGCACCCGACAAGCGCCTGGCGCTTGGCGAGGGCAACCAGGTTCGCGAGTCCGGCACGCAACACCGGACGAACATCTTTGCCCGTGCCTGGGACTTCCTCACGCGCAGCCGCGACGAGGTCGAATCGAACAAGCAGGTGGCACGCGAGTTCGTGCGCGGCCTGAAGGAGGCGTACGGCGAAGAAGTGGCCGGCATGGCCTCGCGCGAGCTCAAGACGCACCTCGCCAAGGGCCGGCCCCTCACGGCCTACCGCGTCGAGCGGTTGCTCGCCAGGAGCGAGACCATGGCCGGGCGGATCGAGGCCGGCAATCGCGACGTCCTCGGCCGCGCGCTCGGCCGCATCGAGAATTCGAGCATCGAGAGGGCGTTCGGCGGCGAGGTGAGCGACGTCGTCCTCACGCGCGAAGAGCGCCTGGAGGTGATCCAGCGCGCGATCGAGAGCGATCCCGCGTTCCGGGAGGTGGCGTTCCAGACGCCGCTGCACCGGCTGGTCGAGGAGCTGGGCGGCGACCACGACGAGCTCGCGCCCCTCGACCAGGCATTCATCGACCGGTTCGCTCCCATCGCCACCCGGGCGCTGGAGCGTGCCGCGGAGGAGAAGCTGCTGCCCGGCACGATGGCGATCCTCGAGCGCGATTGCGGTCCCGGAGTGAACGTGCGCGACGAGATGCTCGTCTACACGCCGCGGCGGCTCGGCCTCGACGAAGACCAGTCGATGACGTTCGCGATGGTCTCGACGCAGTTTCGCTCCATCACCGATTCGCTCGTCGCCGGACACTCTCCGCTGGGCGTCGTCCTCGGCCAGATCGGACTCCTTCGCGACCAGACCTCGGAAGGCGGCCGGGAAGGCGAGCCCCGCATCCGCGACTTTGCCCTGGAGGGACCCGCGCGCGAGTACCGCGACGCCCTCCTGCAGGACATGCGGGCACTCGAGCGCACCCTCGGGGACACGATCGGCTTCGGCGCGCTCCCGGCAAAGGGACAGGAGGCCCTGCTCGACGGCTACATCCGCGGCTTCGGCATCAGCGACTCGATCCAGGAAGGCAGCGTCAAGCGGCTGGGAGATTCCGCACCCCAGGACCTCGCGAAGCTGCGTGAGGACCTCGAGGTGATGAACGGCCTCGAACCCCAGGAGGAAAAGTCGCGCTCGCTGCTGGAGGTGGTGCGCGCGCAGACCGAGAAGGCGATCGCGTTGCTCGAAGCCTGCGAGCGGGCGAAAACCCAGGGGGTGACCCTGGAGGACATCGCCACGATGAGCCGGTCGGGACTCGACATCGGCGAGACCCTCGCGCGGATCTCCGACACGGGCTTCGGCGGCGGCGACATCCAGCGGTTGCGCGACCTGAACCTTCCCGTCGGCGAGACGGTGGCGCGGTTCACCCGCGAGGAAGCGCGGCTGCTGCGCGAGGCGGGGGTGGGAATCGAGCTCGGCCTGCAATACAAGGAGAGGGGCATCCCGATCCACCCGCGCACGCTGGCGCGGGAGTTCACCGATGACCGCGTGGTCGGCGAGCCGCGGCTGCTCGGTGGTGGCGCCCTCAGCAGGCCCTACGAGGTGAGCTACGACGGCCGGGTGATGGTGTTCAAGGAGGCCAAGCCCAGGGAGGGATTCGGCCCGCAGTCGACGCTGCTGGGCATCGACCCGGAAGATTCGCGCATGGCCGTGCGCAACCTCACCACCAGGCTTGTCGACGAGCTGCTGGGATTCGGCCTCGTGCCCGAGACGGCGTTCGGGACACTGGACGGCAAGCTCGGTGTGGTGATGGACTTTGCCCGCGGTGCCTCGCCCTCGAAGAACCGTACCGTCGACATCACCGACACCGACTCGGGGCGCAACCTGAAGATGCTGGTCGAGCGCTTTCCGGAACAGAGCCAGGATCTCCTCGAGGCCTCCCAGGCGCGCATCGAGGACGGCCGCGTGCTCGCCACGGTACAGTTCGGCGTCACCGACTTCGACTTCACCGATCCGAGCCTTCGCCGGGAGCTGGTCAAGCTGCAGCTGCTCGACGCCTTGACCGCGCAGGGCGACCGCCACCCCGGCAACTACGTGCTGGAGCTCGGCGCCAACGGGCGCTTCGACCGGCTGCGCGCGATCGACAATGACCAGGCCTTTGGCCCGAAGATGGTCAACCCGAACCAGTTGCTGCACATCGGCGGCGGCACGTCGCCGCAGGACGTGGACGGCCTGCTGTTCGGCAGCGAAGGCTTCAACGGCGTGCTCCTGCCGGGGATCGTCGATCGCGAGATCAAGGAGAGCTTCGACCAGCTCACGCCCGAGGGATTGCGCCAGGAGCTCGCCGGGCTGCTTCCCGAGAAGGAGATCGAGGCGACGATCCTGCGGCTGCACACGATCAAGACCCACCTGGCTCGCCTGGAGCGCTCGGGCATGGTGATCGGACCCGACGAATGGGGCGGCGCAAAGGCCGGCCGCGCGCTCGAGAGCAAGACCCAGAGCTACGTCGGGCGCGAGCGCGAATACATCAAGACCCTGGAACCGATCCGCTACGAGGAGGTGAAGTCATGAGCGAGGTGCGCAAGACCGCCGAGGCGATCTATCGCGGCGAGGGCCTCGCGCTGCCCGATCTCGAAGCATCGCAGGTGGCAGCGTTGCGGCAATTGGCCGAAGGCGCATTCTCGACACGGGAGCTGGCCTGGTCGCTGTACGACTTCAACCGGTTCGTGGACGAACTGGTCACGGTCGCTCCCGGCCCGTACGCGGCGTTCGGGTTCTCGGGCCACGGCTTCGCCTCGCAGGCCGTGCATTTCTATTCCGTCGACGAGCGGATGGCGTTCCTCATGCAGCTGCGCTGGGGTGCCGCCCTCGGCGAACCCGAAGCCGACCGCAAGCGTTACCACGCGCTCCTCGCGACCGCGCGGACCCTGCAGGGACTCGCCGAGGCAGCTGCCCGTGCCGGCAGGTTCCCCCGCGGGCGGCGCCTCGTAGTGGCGCAAAGCACCTTTCATGGTTCCCGCTGGGGCTGGACGCGCACGGGAGCGCAGCCGCAATGGCACTGGAGCCGCGACCTGGCCATGATCGACGCCGCCGCGGAGTTGCACCGCATCGGCAACACGCCCATACCCGCCTGAAGCAGGCGCGACAAAGGTCCGGCCGCGCACGGCCGGACCTGGACAACCATGAACGACTATTCTGCGGCGGCGGGAGCCGCGGTCTTGCCCTGCGCCAGCGCCTGCAGCAAGCCCTCGGCGCGCGCCTTCATCGCCGCATGCTTGCCCCCGCTCACGTTGGCCATGGCAATGACCATGGTGAACGAGTCGCGCGCCTCGGCGACCTGACCCAGGAACATGAGGCACTCGCCGATGTGCAGCGTCGGCTCGGGGTCGGTCGGGTCGAGCAGCGTGAGGAAGGAGTAGGTCTGGATCGCCACCTCGAAGTGCCGCGCCATCTGCTGTGATGCGGCAAGGCCGAGGAGGTACTTGGGCTCCGTCGGGCGATACAGGGTGAGGTAGCCGAAATAGCGCAGCGCTTCCTCGAACCGGCCACTCATGTACATGCCGCGCGCCAGCGCGTACACCGCCTCCAGCTCCTGCGCTGAGAAGCGCTTCGAAGACGGAAGCTGCTCGAGCTCCCCGACAAACCGTTGGAACAGCCGGCTGTCCTCTTGCATGGTCACGCTCCTCGGCTTAGATGTTGCGGGCGATGCCGCGGTTGGCTTCGACGTTCGACTGTTCGATCGCCGCGAGCTTGTCGCGGATATCGCGGATGATATCTTGCATGCTCTGCATCATGTCGTTGGCCTTCTGCCGCGCCTCCTCCTCGATCTTCGCCTGGGCCTCGAGCTTCTTGCCCTTGGCGTCGGCCTCGCCGGCCTTGAGCTCGAAGGCGCCGCCGATGATCTTGCCTGCCCCCTCCACCATGGAGGCGGCGCCACCGGCGCCAGTCGTCATGTTCTGCGCGGCGGCGGCCTTCACCTGAAATTCGCCGGGGCCCTTGAGCTTGGCTCCCGAGGCGGCTGCGCCGCCGATCTGGATGGCCCCCGCGCCAATCTGGCATATGCCCGAGGCGATCGCCGCGTTGAAGCGCTGTTGCGCGGCTTCCTTGATCTGCTCGGCGGCCGCCTGCAGGGTCGAGACCTGCGCCTGCAGCTGCGTCTCGCGGTCGAGGCGCGCCGTCTGCTTCATCTCCTGCGCCATCTTCTGGAACAGGGCCATGAAGGTGAAGATGTCGGCGTGCAGCTCCACGCTGCTCGTGTTCGCCAGGCTCTGGCTGATCGACGACAGCGACTTGGTCTCGCCGGGCTCGGGAAGCTTGGCGAGCTGGCCCAGCTCGTTCCAGTTGCCTTTCGTCTTGTCGAGCATCGCCACGATCTGCTCGTTCGAAAGCCCCTTCGACTGCATCAGCTTGGCGAGCCCCTCCGCACCGGGGTTCTCGGTGACGAATTGCTGCAGGCTGACCTGGCTGCCCTGGTTGCCGACTCCGGTAACGCTCATGTTTGGTGTCTCCTCGACAGTGCCGCGCTAGACGATGTTCTTGACCTGCTGCAGCCGCGTGTCCCCGGCCGAAGCGATCATCTGGCTCACCATGGTCATGCCCTGGTCGAGGTTCTCGAGGAGCTCCTTGATGCGCTCCTTCTCCTCTTCCATCTGCTTGGCGAGCACCATGATCATTGCGTCGAACTCCTTCTTGCTGGCGCGTGCCAGCTCCGCATCGCGCGTGGAATGCGCCGCGTCGATCTTGATCGCGCCCTGCGCCACGTTGGTGACGCCGCTGACTCCCTGGCCCACCGCCTGGGTGATCTTGCCCACCATCTGGGCGGTCTTGGCCGCCGAGCCCGCGAGGTTCATCCCGCCGCTCGCCACGACCATGGCCACGGCAACCACGAGCGTCACCGCCAGCGTGACCGCCATCGCGAGCCACTTCGCGTCATCCGGGTTCATGCCCGCGGCGACCGCGATCGCCGCGGCGGCATTGCCGTAGAGGTCCGGTGCCAGGATCGCCGCCGCGCCGGGCGACACGATGGTGGCCATGACGCAGGCGAGGATCGGCGCGAACTTCTTCGCGTCCTCCTTGCTCATCCCGCAGACGTCGGTGAGGATCACCGTGGCGAAATCGGTCATGAACTTGCTCATCGAGATCTCGGGTCCGGGCGGCGTCATGTTCTGGCTGATGTGGTTCGCCAGGTCCATGCCGGTGGCCACCAGGCCCATCACCGCCAGCGCAAGCAGCGGCGCCGCCGCTCCGCCCGTGGCGACCGTTGCGACCGCGGCGGCGACCGTGGCCACCACCGCCGCGACGAACGCGGCAATCTTGCCGATCCAGCCGAAGATCGAGCCCAGCTTGTTCTTCGAGGCGGCCTCGGCTGCCTTGCGCGCCGCCTCCTCGATCTTCTCGATCGCCTTCTTGTGCATCTCGTCCTTCTGCAGCTTGGAGATCTCGAGGCCCTCCTTGGCCGTCTTCATCTGCGCATCCTGGCTCTTGGTGTTGAGCGCGGCGAGGATGAGCGAGAGCTGGTCGGCGCTGAAGTCGTTCACCGGCGGTTCCAGCCCCGGAGCGCCCGGCGGACCTTTCCGGCCGTCGACGTTCTTCGAATCCGGCCCCTCCGTGGTCTGCAGGGCCTTGAGCAGCTCGCCCATCAGCTTGGAGGGATCGATGGTGCCGGCCTGGACCTGCCCCGCGAGAGTCTTCAGGTCGAGATTCGGGTCGTTGAGGTTGGTAGTGGTGGTGGTACCGGGGCCCAGGCTGTTGATGCTCACTTGGCACCTCCCTTCAGCAGGTCGATCATCGCCTTCGCGCGGTCGTGCATCACCTGGCGCTCGGCCTTGCCCTTCGTCTGGGCGACCACGATCTCGAGCGCCTCGATCGCCTCGGCCGGCATGCCCAGCCCGACCATGCACTCGGCGGTATGGAAGGTCGGTTCCGGATCCGTGAGGTCCAGGACCGAGGCCATGCTGTAGTTGCGGATGGCCTCCTCGTAGCGCTTGAGCATCTGCTGGCACGACCCGAACGCCTTGTAGTACTTGCGCTCGAGCTGGTCGTGCATCAGCAGGAAGCCGAACGCCTGCAGCGCCTCGGCGAACTTGCCCTGGTTGTAGAAGTTGTAGCCCAGGGCGTAGAGGGCCTCGAACTCCTCGTCGGTGTAGCCGTGGATTGCCTTGAGTGTCGCCCCGTGCGAGAACACATCGACGACCTGCGCCGCGACCTTCTCGACGTCCACCTGGGGGGTTGCCGCTTGTGCCATGAGGGTTTCTCCTGTGATCCGCGGACGGTCAGCGCATGTTGCCGAGAATGCTGGAGCGGGAGTCCTGCATCTTCTTGATGAAGTTGGTCATCAGGTCGAAGGCCTCGTTGCGCTTGTTCGTGAGGCTCTGCATGCGCAGCATGTCCATCTGCTGGCTGGAGTTGAGCGAGTCGATCTTGCCCTTGAGCTGCTCGGCCCAGACGTCGAAGTCCTTCTGCTGGATGTCGGGCACCTTGTCCGCGATGCTGATGACCTCCTTCTTGCCGCTGTAGTCGCCCGAGCGGAACGCCCAGTAGGCCTGCTTGCAGTGCTCCGCCTCCGCCTTGCCCGCGGCGTCCACCTGGACCTTGGTGCCGTCCTTGAGGGTGACCTCGGTCGCGCCGTCGGGCACGTTGGAGACTCCATTCGCCTTGAGCTCCGCGATGATCTTGTTGGCCTCCGCGGCGTCTTTCCCGAGGGGGCCGGTCGCATCGGTCTTCGTGCCACCCGGCCGCAGTCCCTTCAGCTTCCCGATGAGGTCGTTGATCTTCGAGATCTGGCCGTTGCGGTCCGAGATCGTGTCCAGCTGGGTCTTGAGCTGCCCCTCGAGGAGGTTCGCGCGCTGGCTCTGGATCGCCATCATCGCGGTCTCGAGATCGAGACCCTTCACGTCGCCGACAGTGATGCCGCCGCCGATTCCGCTGATAGAAGACATGTCTGGGGTTCCTTCCCTGGTGTTCGATTGAGCCGGCTGGTCAGTCGCGGGCGCGCTAGCGCATGTTGCCGAGGATGCTGGAGCGCGAGTCCTGCATTTTCTTGATGAAGTTGGTCATGAGGTCGAAGGCCTCGTTGCGCTTGTTGGTGAGGCTTTGCATGCGCAGCATGTCCATCTGCTGGCTCGAGTTGAGCGAGTCGATCTTGCCCTTGAGCTCCTCGGCCCACTTGTCGAAGGTCGCCTGGCGCGCGTCGAACTTGTTGTTGTCGCCGTCGTTGGTCTCGTCGACGGTGTCGTCCCCGGACCGCGGGATGTTCACGCCGGCCTTCTCGAGGCGCGCCATCATGTCGCGCGCACTCTGCTGGGTAGTGCCCAGGTTGCCCCAGGCCTGGGGATCGGTTCCGCCGGGCCGCTGCGCCTTCAGGTCGCCGATCAGCTTGTTGAGCTCCTGGATCTGCGCATTGCGGTCCTGGATGATGTCGAGCTGGGTCTTGAGCTGGCCCTCGAGCAGGTTCGCGCGCTGGCTCTGGACCGCCATCATCGCGGTCTCGAGGTCGAGTCCCTTGATGTCGCCGACGGTAATGCCACCACCGATTCCCGAAACAGATGACATGATGTGCCCCCTTCCCTCGTGTATTTTCCGGCTCGGCTAGACCATGCTGCGCGGGCGCTTGGCTTTGGCGCCGCCGGCGGAGTCGTCCTGGTGCAGACGGGCCTGCTGCACTTCGTCCTCCACCTCGGCCATGTCCTTCGCGAGGAGCTCGTCGGCTTTGCGCTTGTCGTCGGCGCTCAACGACTGCGCGCAGAAGCTCGTGACCTTCGCCCGGTTCAGGCCGCTTTTGCGGAAGAAATCCTCGCCGTCCTCGAGCTGGCGCTTGACGTCCTCGACCATCTGCTGCGCCTTCTTCATCGTGGCCATGGCCTTGTCTTCGGGGCTGTCGCTCATTGGGTAGGTCTCCTGCGGTTGGGAATTGGAGAAGAAATGCTCACCTCCCCCTGTGTAACGGGCGGCGGCGGGCGGTTCCCGGTCCGGGCGGAGGGACGCCGCCCCCGTCCCGTGTACCATCCGGGCAGGGGGAGCAAGGTGAACGGGCGGTCCGATTGGCTGGGTTGGGTGACGTTTTGCGCGTGTCTTGCGGCTGTACCCGCGCACGCCCAGGTGGCGGCCTCCCGAATCGAGGCCGGCGCCAACCATACCTGCGCGATCACGACCACCGGCGGGGTGAAATGCTGGGGCTCCAACACCGCCGGGGAGCTGGGCGACGGCACGATGACCGCCCGCAACGCCCCGACCGATGTCGCCGGATTGGCCAGCGGGATCGTCGCCCTGGCCCTGGGCGATTCGCACACTTGTGCGCTTACCGTGGTCGGCTCGGTCCGGTGCTGGGGCAATAACTTTCACGGGCAGCTGGGCCGAACGGAGCTCACGCTCACCCACAGCCTGACCCCCATCGAGGTGCCCGGCCTTGCCTCGCCCGTGAAGGCGATCGCAGCCGGGGCGGCGCATACCTGCGCGCTCACGACCCAGGGCGCGGTGCTTTGCTGGGGGCAGAATCTCGATGGCCAGCTGGGCGATGGCAGCAACATCGACCGGCGCGCCCCCGTGGAGGCCCTGGGCCTCAGGTCGGGCGTCGCATCGCTCGGCGCCGGGCGCAACCACACCTGCGCGGTCCTGCTGGACACCAGCGCGGTTTGCTGGGGAAACAACGTCTTCGGCCAGATCGGGCAGCCGCGGACCAACGCGAACGTCCCCCGGGCTGTGATCGGACTGGAAGGCGGCGCCGCCGAGATCGTCGGGGGAGACGAACACAGCTGCGTTCTCACGACCTCGGGCGCCGCGAAGTGCTGGGGCGGCGGCTCCCAGGGCCAGTTGGGATCCGGCCCCACGGGGCTCGTCGCGGGAGCACCGGTTTCGGTGCCGGGGCTTGCCTCCGGGGTCGTGGCGCTGGCCTCGTACCGGCACCACACCTGCGCAACCACCACTGCCGGCGCGGTGAAGTGCTGGGGATGGAACGGCAGCGGGCAACTTGGCGACGCGACCACGGCCACGCCGGCCCTCCCCGTCGAGGTTGCGGCGGTTTCGGGCGCCACCGCCGTGGGAGCGGGAGCCGACCACTCTTGCGTGGTTCTGGCGGGCGGCGGCGTGACCTGCTGGGGCAACAACTTCGCCGGCCAGCTGGGCGACGGCAGCACCACGACGCGACTGCTACCGGCACGCGTCGTGACCTTCGCCGGAGTGCCCTTCGTGAACCTGCCGGGGATGTACACGGGACTCTTCTGGAACCCCGCCGAACCGGGATGGGGAATTCACGTGACGCAACGCGGCCCGCAGGTGTTTGGCGCCTGGTACACCTATGACGAGTCGGGATCGCCCCGCTGGTATGTCGCTTCGAACTGCAGTTTCGACGCCGTGGACGCGCGCATCTGCCAGGGGACGTTGTACGAGGCGCAGGGATCGCCCTACTTCGGCGCGTTCTTCAGTCCGCCGTATATCACCGTAACGAACGTTGGCAACCTGCAGCTTTCCTTCATCGACCGCGACCGCGTGCGGATGGCGTACACGCTGCGCGGAGTCTCGCGCCAGGTCGACCTGGTGCGCCAGCTCTTCGGCACCGGGACGCCGCCGGCCGTCGACTACAGCGACCTTTGGTGGAATCCCGCAGAGTCCGGCTGGGGACTGGCCGTGACCCACCGCGGCAATACGATGTTCCTCGCCTGGTATGTGTACGACGCCTCCGGCCGCTCGCTGTGGTACGTGGCACCGGACTGCAGGGTCGGTGCGAACGCCAACGCGTGCTCGGGTGCGCTCTATCGAACCCGGGGGCCGGCCTTCGGGGCGGCCTTCGATTCGACGAAGATGCAGGTCACCCCCGTCGGCAACATCGAGGCGACGTTCACCGACGGGGCGAACGGGTCGATCCGCTACTCCGTCGACGGGCTCGACGGCGCCAAGGTGATCACGCGGCAGGTGTTCTAGCGGTCCGTTCGCGCTGGCGCACGGCGGTTGTCCTAGGACATGTAACGCCGCGCGAGCTCCCTCAGCCGATCCTTCTGCTCGTTGGTCGGGAGCTTGCGGTCGTACACCCCATCGTGGATCTCCTTGAAAATGGGGTCGCTGAGGAATTCCCGGATCTTGTCGCCGCCGATCCGTTCATCTTCGAAGACCTTGCTCTCCAGCGCCTCGTTCGGAGAGATGCGTGACTCCGGCTTGGGGCGCATCAGGTCGTTGATGAGCTCCTGCTGCGGGGTGAGCTTGCCGCCCTCGGGCGCCTCGAAGACGCGCCTGTTCTCGTCCCCGCCGAACTCCTTGTAGATCTCCTCCCTCTTGGACGAGAAGTTGGTGTCAGTCAGCGGGTCGCCGCCGATCAGGTACTGGTGCGCCGTCACCCCGAGCGACCAACTGTCCACCTTGTTGGTGAAGGTGACCGGGTTGCCCGTCTTGACGTCCTCCGTGCGCTTCTCACGGTCGTCCGTCACCCGCTGCAGCAGCGTCTCGAGCTCGCTGTCGCTGATCTTGCCCTCGAACTCCTGCCGCAGCTCCTCGATCGGTTTCGCCTTCGACAGCAGGTCGTCCACCTCGTTGATGATGGAGTTGAGCTTGTCGTGCCCGGACATCACCTCCGGCGCGAGCCAGATCGGGCAGTCCACCATGCGGGTGGTCTGGTTCACGACGCGCGACGTCTCCGAGGTGCCGAAGTCCGAGACCTTCGCCTTGCCACCATCGCCCAGCAGGAAGTTCAGCGGCTTCACGTCGGAGTGGGTCACGCCGCGCTCGTCCATGTGCTTCATGCCCTCGATCATGTCCTTGAGCATGGTGGTCTTGGCCAGGTCGACGATCTCCTTCGGAATCAGGTTCTCCTTCAGGCCGTATTCGTCGAGCACGAACGAGACCTGGCTGCAGTTTCCGTACGGGGCCTTCTCCATGGCGATCACGAGGCCGCCGTCCTCGGTGCGCATCGCCGACTTGAGGGCGATCACGTTCTCGGAGCCCTCGCCCATGGTCTGCAGGTGCACCAGCGTTTCCTGGGACGCCTCGTCGAACTTGTCCTTCATCGACTTGCCCTCGTCGACCAGCGGGCGCTTGATGACGATCTGCGACTTGTCCTCGGCCTCGTACAGGTCGATGGCGCCGTAGCCCCCCTTGCCGATCTGCTCCAGCTTCGTATAGACCTTGCCGTCGACCTGGATCTGCGTATCGTTGAGGATGCGGTCGCTCAATTGCGTCATCGCCTTCTGGTACACGTCGTCGAGGAACTGCTTGCCCTCGTCGGTGCTCTGCTCGTATCCCAGCCCGAAGGGATTCGACTCCCCGCCGATGCTCTTGCCGAGGATGAAGGCGACGTTGTCCATGTAGCTCTCGCCGTTCGAAGCGGCAAGCCGAATCTGCTCCTCATGCGGCAGCTTGCGCATGCTCTCCGACAGGGTGAGCGCGAGCTTGTCCCGGCACGTGTTTAGCTCCGAGCGGTCCTGGTTCTTGATCGCCTCGACGACGCGGTTCTCGAACGAAAGGCCCTCGTTGCGGGCCTTGATCGATTCCTGCATGAGTTGCCTGAATTCGGAACCGCGCAGCTCGCCCGCGCCGCTGGGCAGCTTCGCCTTGATGTCGGTGAGGAGCTGCTTGGCCCCGTCGCCGATTTTCGGGTCGTTCTGCAGCTGCGACACAAGCATTTCGAGGCCCTGCTTTGCGCCTTCCTGCCGGCGCGTGACATGGCCGGTGAGAAACTCCCGGATGCCCCAGTCGCTCTTGGTGCTCGTATAGAGCGTGATGGTGCCGTCCTGGTTGACCTTTCCGCGGACCTTCGAGTCGTCACCGAGCTGATCGGTGAACTTCTGGATGTCCTGTAGCGAGGCTCCGGGGCCTATCTTGAGTTCGGACATGTCCGCCGCCTACACGCGCAGGCCCGCGGCCGCTTCGCTGCCCAGGCTTCCTGCCGATTCCATGTAGCGGCGCCACACGCGCGCCTTCTGCACGAAGTTGGCCAGCACGTCGGAGAGGCGCTCGAGGTCCAGCGAGGCCGCGTCGACGCTGCAGATCTGGAGCACCGCGCCGTCGGCCACGGCCATGCACACGCCACCGGTCTCGCGCCACAACGCGTTGTATGCGAGCAGTGACTGGTTCACGACCGGCCGCACGGCTTCGCCGGCCTCGCCGACCGCCAAGGTGAACACGAGGCGGCTGCCCCCGTCGTCCAACTGCAGGAGAACGACCGACTGCGGATCGAATCCGACCGCCCAGGAGTCCTCGGTGATCTGCGTGACGTTGGCCACGTCGGCGTTCGCGGGGCCGAGTTGCTGGAGCAATTGGTGGACGTGCTGGGCTTGCGACATCGCTCTCTCCCGTCTGGGTTCGTAGGCCATCCCCGCCTCTGTACCCGCAGACTGACGCGGGTTCCCGCGGAATTTTCGGCAGATCATGCGCCGCGCGGGTGCACTACGGCAACCCGCCGGGCGGGAGAGGTGATGGAGCATGCGGGCGTTGCATCGATGCCACAAACGCAAACGCCCAACCACGAGTGTGGTTGGGCGTTTGACTGATAGGGCCCTGGCGATGACCTACTTTCTCACGGGTAATCCGCAATATCATCGGCGCGGCGTCGTTTCACGGTCCT